>BNJS01002025.1_pt1 | contig 106416 bp, 110 predicted proteins | sample 8540461 | NCBI WGS metagenome assembly BNJS01 (sample SAMD00202454, study PRJDB9452) | human saliva metagenome | isolation source: human saliva | place: Japan
ATACAAGGCGATGGAGCAATACCTCAGTGAGCTCACGGGTAAAGATCTTTCTGATACTTGGCTGTGGGAATGGTGGGAAGGCAATGGTATTGAAACTTTTGCCTTTGATTTGGCAATGCCCCTACCCTGTAAAAGCACAACGACCTCACCCGTAGAAGACATCGCTGCTTTTGTGCGTATTATCATAGACAATGAATTTGAGTGCGAAAATGATTTTCAAAGGAGTTTATGCCTTATATATTCTACTACATCAATGACTTCTTTGAGTTTTTAGATCATCAACTGTCCTAATTTTTGACCCTATCGCATTTCAATACCACCAAAGGATAAAAGAGGGCAAATATCACGAGCCTACTGTGGAGGAGGTAATGAATAAAATATGGAAATAAAAATTACTAAATAACCAATATGTTTTAAAGACTTAGAACAACAATATAACTTCGCTTACCCAAAAGCTTTACCACCAGCTCTATGCCGACCAAATGCTCGACATAGGGAGAATATTCTTCCCTTTGGAGTAAAGAAGTGTATCCACGCCTGAAACCGCCCACCACTATTTTTTTATACAGTGGTGAGTTTGAGCTGATACCACCTGCTAACATCGCCGAAACTATTGAAGAACTCAATGGTGAGGACAGCTGGTTCAGTATCAATCCTGATTATCTTTTTATCCCATTTGGACAGACAGGTGGAGGAGATTATTATTGTTTCTTCTATGATAAAAATAATCCCAAACCTGTGCCGCCCATTGCTCTACTGCACCACGATTCTGATGAGGCAGAGATATTGGCTGACAGCCTAGAAGACTTCTTTTTCTATGAAATGCTCAGCTCTGTGAATGATATATACGAGGGTTCTTTGGTGCGCAGTGAAGGTGATTTTCAGGAAAATATCACAAATCTTCTCAGCTCTCACCTGCCCTATGTTACCAAAAAGAGCAGCGCGAAATATTAGAAGAGGTATACAGCCGAAAACTCACTGATTTCACGCGTGTTTTTCCAAATTCTACTCAAAGCTACCAAGGCTTATTGTCTGATGAGGAATTTGCACAATTAGTTCAGCAGCACATTTCCATAGATGGCGAGAAGACCTTTGTATACATGATTGAAAATGAAGCAGACAGCACTCCTCCGCGATACATCGATGGAACGCTCTATGTACAGGGTAAGCCCTATCCCTGCCAAAAACGACAAAAGTATATGATGCCCTCAAAGCCCTAAACTGGCGACAAAACAAAGCCGTTACCGACCGATTGGAGTACAGCAAGAAAATGCAATTATACTACAATGACCAGTACTGGCATTCCGTGGGAAGAGTATATTTTAGGAGCTTTTCAAAGAGCGCATAGAGGAGCTTAAAAAATTCCCTAATGTGACTGTAACTTTTTGAAGAAGAGAAATAAAGATAATGCTCAAAAACTATAATAAAGAAAAACCAGAATAAATAAAAATAATTTTAATTTAACAATAAATAAATTTCATTAATAATGCTTAGAATCAATAACTTACACGCTCGTATAGAAGACGGAGCCGAAATTTTTGAAAGGAATCAATTTAGAGATAAAACCTGGTGAGGTTCACGCCATTATGGGACCCTAACGGAGCTGGTAAATCCACGCTTTCTTCCGTAATTGCAGGAAGAAGACTACGAAGTTACGGAGGAGAAATCCTTTTTCGAAGGGTGAAGACATCGGCGAAGATGCGCCAGAGGAAAGAGCTCAGAAAGGTATTTTTCATGTCGTTCCAGTATCCTGTGGAAATCCCAGGTGTATCGGTGACCAACTTCATCAAAGCGGCAATCAACGAAACTAGAAAAGCCAATGGATTAGAAGAAATGCCAGCAAAAGAAATGATGGCGCTCATCCGCGAAAAAAATCAGAGCTTTTGGGAATTAAAAAGACTTTCCTTTCTCGTTCGCTGAACGAAGGCTTCTCTGGTGGAGAGAAAAAGAAACGAAAATCTTCCAAATGCTGATGCTGAACCCTAAATTGGCTATCTTGGATGAAACGGACTCTGGGCTTGACATCGATGCTTTGAGAATCGTTTCTGAAGGTGTGAATCATTTCAAAAACCAAGGAAATGCAGTGCTTCTAATCACGCACTACCAGAGACTGCTAAACTACATTCAGCCCTGATTTCGTGCATGTTTTGGCTGATGGGAAAAATCATAAAAACTGGAGACAAGGAACTGGCTTTGGAATTAGAAGAAAAAGGATACGACTGGCTGGTAAAATAATTGAGATTAAAACTCAAATTTCAAACTCCAAAAATTTCAAAATCAAATAAAAATTTTTATGTTATTTAATCAAATAGAACAACTAAAATCCACACTTTCCAGCGAGAAAGCCGAGGCACTCAGCCAGTTTTTTGGCGGCAGGTTTTTCCCACTAAAAAGATGAGGAATACAAATATACCGACCTGTCCGAAGCCGTGAACAAAGCAATATTCTCTGGCGCCGAAGCAGGAATTTCACATTACGAAAAGAGCAGCTAGACCAGCTGCATCTGGGAGAAGAACACTTTGATTTCATTGTCTTTGTCAATGGAAAAATTCCAAAAAGCTCTATCCAAAATCTCCGTAGAAAATGCAGAATTTTTTGACTTTAAATAATGCTTTTTCGTCTAATAAAAGATTTGGTCGAAAAAAATATTTTAACCAAATAAAGCCTAAAAACACAGCATTCACAGCCCCTAAACGATGCTTTGTACAGCGATGGATTTTTTCCTTTTTGTTCCCTAAAAATACTGTGATAGAAAAGCCTATTCACCTTTTCTACATCTCTGAAAAATCAGGATGAAAATGTATTTTTATACAACGAGAAATCTCCTCATCGTAGAAGAAGGCGCGAAAGTGGAAGTGATAGAGAGCCATCATAACTTTGATGAAACCTATACTTTTACCAACTCGGTTACGGAAATTTTCGTGGGCAAAAAGTGCAAAGGCTGACTAGCACAAACTCCAAAACGACAGCCAGACTACTTATCTGGTAGACAGCACTTTTCGCGAAACAAGAGCGAGACAGCCCTAGCGACAGTGAATACTTTTGCTTTCGGAGGTAAATTGGTGAAATAATCTTGACTTCATCCACACAGGAGAAAATATCAATTCCTTCATGAATGGTATTACCATCATCGGGAAATGAACAGCTGGTAGACCACCACACAGCCGTACATCACAACGAGCCAAACTGTGAGTCTTACCAAAACTACAAAGGTGTTTTTCAAGGACAAGGCGCATGGCGTATTCAACGGAAAAGTATTCGTAAATAAAATCGCACAAAAACCAACGCTACCAGCAGAATAACAACATCCTGCTGAGCGAAGGGAGCTACCATAGACACCAAGCCGCAGCTGGAAATCTTGCAGATGATGTGAAATGTTCGCACGGATGTACCGTAGGACAGCTCAATGACGAGGCGCTGTTCTATCTAAGAGCCAGAGGAATTTCCAAGAAAGAGGCGCAGGCGCTGCTGCTGTATGCTTTCGCAAATGATGCTATGGAAAACATAGACATAGAGCCACTGAAAACTGAAAGTTGCAGAAGCTCTTTGGCTGAGAAACTGGAAGTTAATATAGATTTATAATTTATTCATTTTGTTTTTAATGCAATGGGAGAATTTCTATGGAGTTCTCCCGTTTTTTTATCATCATTCTGCTTATTTTTTCATAAAAATATTCTTATTTATTCTTTTTTTATAAATTTTTTATGTTTTTTTCTTAATGGATAAAATAAGATTTACACAAAAGAAAACTATCTTTGCATTTAGTCTTCAGTTTTTAAATAAAATACTTCAATGAAAAACCCTTGATGATTACCTTGATAAACACTATATCCATCGTAGTAACTGGCTTCGTGCCGCAGTATTAGGTGCTAATGACGGCATACTATCCACAGCGAGCCTTGCCATAGGAGTAGCCGCAGCGACTTCCACGCCAGAGTCTGTGATTTTAGCGACAGCGGCGGGAATTATCGCAGGAGCTTTGTCCATGGCGGCGGGAGAATATGTTTTCAGTAAGTTCGCAGACGGATATAGAACACGCGGACATCGAGAGGGAAAGACAAGAACTGAAAGACACGCCCGAAGAAGAACTACAAATGCTTGCGCATATCTACGAACTGCGAGGGACTAAAACCAGAAACCGCGATGCAGGGTAGCAAAGAACTAACCGAGCATGATGCTCTGGCAGCGCATGTACGAGATGAACTGGGCATCACCGAAATCAGCCAAGCTAAAACCTTTTTCAGGCGGCTCTAGCATCTGGCGGCGCGTTTCTCTTTGGCGGTATGTGCCTCTGCTGGTGGTCTTCATTGCTCCGTTTCATCATTTAGAGTATTATCTCTACGGCTCTGCTATTCTTTTCCTTACGCTCTTGGGCGGAATTGCCGCTAAAACAGGAGGCTCTAACCCACTGAAAGCCATTCTCCGTATTACTTTCTGGGGAACTATCGCTATGGGAGTGAGTGATTTGGCGGGAAGTTTCTTCGGTGTTAGGATTTAAATTTGATTTTTAATAATTATTCTATTTTTCTCTCGTGAGGCGGAAACTCAAACTGAAGCTGAATATAGTTTTTGGCTGGTTTTTGTTTTTCCCAAACATTCAGATTAGACACGGAAAGCCCTAATAATCTCACCGAATTTTTTAGGTTTTCCTGAAACAAAAGTTCTTCGCCGATACGAAAAAGCATACTTTTGGTCTAGAAACAAATTTTGCTAAAATGTTTTTACTCCGTGTCTGCGTAGTAAAATCGCTGTATTTTATTTTTCAAAGTAATAGTTCGCCCTGAGAGATTTCGTTTTTTGAGCCTTTGTTCCAGCTCTTTGGAAAGCGTTTCCAAAGGTGTCAGCAGGTGTGTCTGATGCTGTTCATCATGCTCGAAAGTCCGTTCTACTCCTATGGATTTCGCAATTCGGACAGGATTCACGGGACTTCTGTGGATTCCTCTGGCAATTTCGTAGTAATAAAGCCCGCTATTCCCCAAAAATGATTTTTGTAGAAACGGCAGTGATTTTTCCCTCAAATCTTTTTCCTGTAAAAATACCAGAGCATACATTTTTTCGGCAGTTACTTTGCCGATTCCATAAAATTTTCTGATGTCAAGACTGTCCAAAAATGGAATGATTTTTATTGGGTTTTATGGTAGTCTGTCCCATTGGGTTTCTTATAATCGCTGGCTATTTTGGCGATGAATTTATTGACCGACACGCCTGCCAGGCAGTCAATCCTATTTTTTCAAATATTTTTTTCCGAATTTCCTTGGCGATGTTCGTAGCGGAGGGATTATTTTCCTTGTTAAAAGTCACATCCAGATACGCCTCATCGAGGGAAAGCGGCTCTACCAAATCTGTGTATTCATAGAAGATTTCGCGGATTTGCAGAGAGATTTCTCTTATACCGCTCAAAACGAGGCGAAACAAAGATAAGGTCTGGGCAGAGTTTCCTTGCCTTCGCGCCGCTCATCGCACTACGAACGCCATATTTCCTCGCCTCATAGCTTGCTGCCGCTACCACGCCTCTATTTCCTGTACCGCCCACAGCAATGGGTTTTCCTCTAAGGTCAGGACAGTCCAGCTGCTCTACGGAAGCAAAAAAGCGTCCATATCGATGTGGATTATCTTATTTTTCAGAGGTGTCCATTGTTTTAGAGAAAATTCTATTTATTCCGTGTAAAGATAGTTTTTCCTCAATATTTTACTGCAAAAAAATCGTGCTAGGGAATTTTCATTTGGCATCCATTAGAAAGTATGATATTTTTTTCAGATATTTAGGTGGAGATATTTTTATTATCTTTGTGGAAACAAAAAGAAGAAAGATGGCAGCACAGAAAAGAATTTTTATTAGAAGACTGGCAGGAAATAAAACCTTATAACAAAACAGCTAAATCCGACCTTTATTTTTAGAAATAAGCAATGAAATCAATGATAAAATATACGAAAAAGAGTTTCATCTTCCTTTGCAGAATTTCATAAGAGAAGAAGGAGTTTCTTTGTTTTGTATGTTTCTGACTTCTTATTTAGAAGACATCATTTCTGGGTCTGAAGTATGGAATTCTTTTCATCAAAAAAACATAAAGAACTTTACGGAAAACCGCTTCCTTTCTACGAAACAGACAAAAACTATGTAGAAGGCGAGGGTTAATATCCAAGATGTAAAAATTTTTGGTTTGGTATTTCATCAATACCGTGAACAAGAAATATCCTGCTCAATCCTCACGATCCTTTTTATACAAAGCATTTCTGAAGGGCTGGTGGGTATCTTGAAACAGAATACGAATATGCTCCAGAAAACGATTTACTGAGAGAAACTTACCAAATAGAGCCTACCCAAGACTACTACGAAGTAAGAAGACTGCTCAATAATATCCTTACAAAAACTTATCTATTCTTCCCAGATACAGGTTTCGCTCTGCTGAGACAAGAGGCAGAAATCATGGGAAGCAGGACGAAGGTAGAAGCTACCTGGATGACAACCGAGACAGATTCATCCACGAGGCATGCACCTCTCTCCTTGCACTTTCTGCGAAAGGAATGGGCTGTTCTGATTTTTGGGTAAAAACATCCCGTAGCAGAAAGATTTAGAAAAAAATGTCTCCGAGAGTTCAGGGAAGTTTTCCTTTTTCCTGGCGAAGACGAAAAATACCTTAAAATAAAAACACATCGCTACCGATAAGAAATTCAAACTTCTGAAATCTTCTTTCCCTAAATACAAAGATTTAAAGGAAAAAGCATCATCTTCATGGGCATCGTAGAATGGCATAAAGAATGGTGGTTCTCAGGAGTTTCCATCATGAGCGACTACAATGAGGAATTCATAGAAAAAGAAAAACAAAATATCCATTCTAAAGAATCTCTTGGTTTCATGGAAGACCAAGCTCTTATCCGTGAAAATCTAAAAGAACACCACGAAGCATTCCTTATCTACAACAAGGGTGTTCCTATCGTATTTCTTAAAAAAGACGAGGTGGATGACTTTATGAACGGATATTTTGATTTCTTCACAGAAACCGCTGGTCTGTCCGCAGAGGAAAAAGAAAAAGCCGTAAAAAAATACAAACCAAAAGCAACCAAAGAAGAGGAAAAAAACCAGACACTGTGATGGTAGTTTTCCATAATATCAATTCTGGTTTTGAGGTTTATTCTAATATAGAAAACGCTTTTTGTATTAAACAAAATAAATTCTTGGATAAAGACAGAATCGACCAAGATTTCTACCAAATCTTCTTGGCGAATTTCTACTCCAAAAGAAATTCTGGACTACAGTATAGAAGTGAGTGAGAAAAAGATTTTCTTTCTTCAAGAAAAACAATTATACAAAAAGAAAGAACTAGACTTTTTCACCCGTTTCTTCAAACAAGGAAATTACCACACTAAGGCGAGATTAACCGTTATAAAAATGCCTAATGTTTAGACTATTGTTCTTGTTTTCAGGGCGTTTTTGCCATTGGGCAGAATATTAAAAGCATTCAGCTATTTAATCCACAGACCAATGACGAAACGCCTGTCATAAGGTTCGGAGAGCAGCTTGTCCTTCGTTTTGATGACTTGGACAACGGCAGTGAGATTTATCGCTACACGATAAAAACATCTTGACAGAAACTGGAAAGATGACGGCTTGTTTTTCACGGAATTTGCGACTGGAAAAACTGAGCGGTTTGATTGATAATTTTTAAATATTCTTTCAACACACACCAAGCCTACACCACTACTCTCTGACCTTTCCCTAACAAGGACATTCAGCCTAAAAATTTCAGGGAAATTTTGAACTTATAGTTTATAGAGATTCGCCGAAAAAACCTCTTTTCACAAAGAGATTTTTCAGTGGCAGAAAACGGAGCTGGAATTGGTATAGAATGTAAGCCGATACACCGCAGCGAAAACTCAAACCTCAACCAAAGAGTAGAAAGTCAAAGCCACCCCTTACCGACCCAGAAACCAGCCGAAATATCAATTCTATCAGCCTAAATATTATCCAAAATAATAATTTTAATGATGGGATTTTTAACCTGAAACCTTCCTCTGTCCTCTTCGGAAACCAGCTGATGTTTCAGCAGTTAAATCTTATTTTTCAAAGGAAATAATGAGTTTTTCTTACTTTGATAATAAAACAATAAACGCCTCCTCCGACATGGTGGCAGGAACGGAAAACATCGATGGTGTGAACTACACCTACCTCTTTCCCTACTTGGACTTCGCCGCTCAGCTACCAGTATCAGCCAGATGTCAATGGTGCTTTCTATTTCCGTAGTAATAACATGGGACAAGAAAGAAATGCCGACTACGAGGGCGACTACTCTGGGTGGTGTTTTCTTTGGACAGCCATCCTTTTGAAGGAAAGACATCTATGTTTTAGGGCAGTTTAATGATTATCAAGCTAATGAAGAGAGCCAAATGCACTATGACCCAAAAAACCAAAAATATTTCGCTAAAATATTCCTAAAACAAGGGTTTTACAACTATATCCTTGCGACAAAAGACCGAAATGGAAAACTAAATTTTGAGTGAAATCAATAGGAATTTCTGGCAGACACAAAACCAATATCAGGCTTTTTCTGTATTACACTCCTTTTGGAAAAATTACGATGGGCTTATCGGTTATGGAGAAATCAGATAGAGCAATTTATTCCCAAAATTGGAAATAATATTTTTTTCCAGCTTTTTCAGAATATCATCCTGTTTTGTTCTGTGTTTTTTTCTTTCAGGTTTTTCATTGCTAAATAAAGAAACTCCCAGCCCAAAACGCTCCAGCGGATAGCCCATAGCATTCAAAACCGTAACGCCCTCATCCAGAGATGAGGTATTTCTATCCGAAATTCTTGAAGAAATCTTTTCAGGAAAATGTATCATAAATAGATTTCGGCGGAGGTCAGGGTGGCGCTCCAGCGTTTCGGAAACCATATTTCTCATCGTGAGATGGTCCGAAGAAATCACTATCATCGTGTTTTTCTGTATCCAGTTTTTAATTTCATTGATAAATTCCGAAATCAAATAATCACTCACATGAAGGGCATTCAGGGTAACATTCTGCCCATTTTTATATTTTTTTCTTCTTAAAATCTGGTGGAACAAAAACCTCTCGGACTATGAGTGTTTATCGTAGAAATCATAATGCTAAACGGCTGATTTTTAGACTTTAATTCCTTATATTTTTCCTTAGCAAATTCAAGCATCTTGTCATCATTCAGCCCCCAGCGAGAGAGATTTCTCGGTGTTTTATACTTCTCATCAATATTTTCAAGCGAAAACATCTGAAAACCATGACTTTCCAAAAATTTATCATTCCCCGCAAAGGCTTTGGGAGAACCTTGTATGAAAATATTTTTGTAGCCGTCCTCGGCAAGTATATTCCCTACGCCCTTTATTTTAGGGAGAAAACTCAGAAGCTGAGTCGAGGTCGTTATTCTCCCGCCCCACCGCATATAGAGGCACTCCGCACTGAGAACTGGCTATTCCTGCGATAGTCCAGCCTGTTTCCCTAGACCCTGATGAACATTAGAAAAGGAAAGTGATTCTTTCTCCAGCTGAGCCAAATTAGGCGCAAGGTCAGGGAAAATTTCTTGATTGAGGTATATTCGCTCAAAAAGCCTCTGCATAAATCCAAACCAGATTATACTTCGTTTCGTTTTTAAAGGCTGTTTTAGGGCGGATGATAATTATCTTTAAACAAAAATTTCGGGTCTTCATCTACCACTTTATAAGTTTGGTAAATATCATAATTTAAAGGATTAAACAGCAATAAAACCAGCATCAAAAACACTGGAATTTTTAGTTTTGATGGTTTTCTGTTTTATTTCTTTTTGATGATTTTTAAAGTAAAAACGCTGAAAAAAACGAATAAAGCCACCAATAAAGTAATGTCTATGATAAGTTTATAAAAATCCCTATTCCTGCCCCTTTAATGCCTGTTTTCAGGTGAAATGGAATACTTTCGTTAAAGCCAGTTCCTGTCAGATTAAACGAAAGATAATACAATATGCCCTGAACTCCTGCAATGAGCCAAAAATAAAAAGCAGGTTTCCCTCTGTTTATCAGCAAAAGAAAACACACAAAAGAAAATAGTATATAACTGATATTGAGCTTAGTATGAGTGATAATCCTCAGCGTAGTCTCATTCTCTATAATGGACAAAATCTGCAAATACAAAAATACGCATAAAACCCAATAAAAACACTGCAAATCAGTATATCTAATTTCCCTTTTGAAAAAACTGCCACCGAAATGGTAAACATTATCAAAAGAAAATGCAGGGAATAAATCAGAAAAGTAGGTGTGTCCTGTCCCAATTTATTTCAAGTGTTAAAAATTCCACATCACAATTCCACCACAAACACTCACATTTTAGAGAGTGTTTAGTCTCCCAACTGAGGTATCTCCAAGAAGTCATCACAGAGCGGAAGAACCTCATCACTGATGCCTTCCACCTCGTTACCAAGAACCAATGCATATTTTCTTTGGCTCTTGCAAAGTCAAATTCTGTAATCATTTGGCTTCCAGTAGTCTGTTCCACTCCTACCACTCTATACCCTTCTGATTTTTAAACTTTGCATAAAGCCTCCATAACAGACTCAAAATAAGCCCAATCCACGCTTTCCGTAGCTCCTAGTGCAGCCTTATGGATTTCTCTATGCGGCGGCTGTGGGTGATTCACAGAGTAAGATCTACCAAAAAAGCGTCTGCTGTACGAAATACCGCACCTACATTATGCATACTGCGCACATTATCAAGGACTACGACCAGCGGAGTTTTAGAACTTTGTTTAAATGTTTCTACATCTATTCTCCCCAGTTCTTCTAATTTAAGTTTCTGGAACCAAAATAATTATTTTTAGGATTCACTGGAAATACGAATTACATTCTTCTCTATATTCTGAGCTATCAGCTCCATAGGAAGATCATTTTTCATCATTGTTAAACGGCTCCTCTATCTCCTCTGCCAGCACCTCCATACTCATCAGTACATAGAATACGAGAAACAGTAAGAAATACCATAAGATACCCTATACTCATAGAATAGGCGATAGGAAGAGTAATCACATAAATAACGATAAATTTCTTTTGTAAAAGATGAATAAGAATAAGGAATCTAGCGTGTTTTTGATTCTTTCACAGCCGCCACAGACTTCAAAAACCCTCTGGCATGATAGTCCAGCATCAGCATCTGCTCTCCGATATTTTACCTTCTTTATACAATTTCTGAATTCTCTCCTGTATCCTCCAAATCAGCGCATTAGGCGGATGTGGAAGCTGCTCTACTTCCGTATGATGCTGGTCTTGTGCCAGTTCCATTTTAGTGGATTTTTAGACAAATGTCTGCTGAGCAAGTGAGGAAAACAAAGATATTTCTGAAAAAAGTCTCTATTTTCGGTATCTGCCGTGTCCAGCATGGTATGGAGTTTAATAGCAAAATTTCAGGGAGTCATTTACCATTCTTCCCAGAAGTTTTCGCCCTTCCCACCAGCGGTCATAGGCGGTATTAGTCCTGAAAACCAAAAGCATCGACAAGACAAAAACCCAGCAGCGTGTGGATGAGGGAAATATTTTTAATCGAAGAATCCTTGTCTATTTTTAAAATATTCTATCTCCAAAAGCCACTATTGCCGCATATACAGCCATAGCAATCATCCCTGACCTCAAGGTTTTTTAGTGAGTCTGACTTATGTATACTCAGCAGTATGGATATCCAGTGCTTATTATCATATACCCGCATATAATATCTTTTTAGCCCTAAAAAGTTTAAATTTGCACAAAAATAATACTTTTTTAACAAAATTTTTATTGAAATCTTCTTTAATTTTGTTCCCTTAAAACCTAATTTCACTTTATGGCAAAAACGACACAAAAAGAAACTCCACTGATGGCTCAGTACAACAGCATCAAAGCTAAATATCCAGATGCTGTTCTGCTCTTTCGTGTGGGGGATTTTTACGAAACCTTTGGGCGGGATGCTGTGCGAACTTCCCAGATTTTGGGCATTGTTCTCACAAAGAGAAATAACGGCGGTTCCCATACCAAGCTGGCTGGTTTTCCTCACCATTCCTGAATTCCTACCTTCCCAAACTGGTTCGTGCTGGACTGCGTGTCGCAATCTGTGACCAGCTGGAAGACCCAAAAGATGACCAAAGGCATCGTAAAAGAGGCGTTACAGAGCTGGTTACACCAGGAGTTACTTTTAATGAGCAGATTCTCACCACCAAAGAGAATAATTTTTCTACTGTCTATCCATCGTGAAAAAGAAAAATACGGCATGGCTCTGGTGGATATTTCCACAGGAGAATTCCTTGTTTCGGAAGGAAATTCGGATAAGCTGATGCACATCATCCATACATTCAGCCCCTAGTGAGTATCTATCAGCGAAAAACCGAACTTCCAAACAGAATAAAAGACAGAAACTCTTTCGCTCTGGAAGACTGGGCCTATCAGTATCCTTTTTGCTTATGAGAAACTTACCAATCATTTCAAAAACAAAATCACTGAAAGGCTACGGAATAGAGAATTTCCATTGGCAATCACGGCGGCTGGTGCTATTTTTGCTTATTTAGTAGAGGACACCCATCACGCTCTCATTCAGCACATTACCAAAATACAAAACATTCCACAGGATGACTACCTGATGATGGATGGCTTTACGCTTAGAAATTTGGAAATTATTCATTCCAACCATAGTGAAGGCAAAAGCCTTCTGGACATCATAGACCGCACGACCACGCCTATGGGAGGGACGGCTGCTGAGAAGGAGAATGATTCTTCCGCTGAAATCCGTAAATGAAATCAACCGAAGACTTTCTCTGATAGAGTTTTTTAACAAAGAAGAAAACTTAAAATATAATATCCACGACCTTCTAAAATCTATTTCTGACCTAGACCGACTGCTCGGGAAAAACTTGCCGCAGAGAGAATTTCGCGAAAAGAACTCGGAAACTTCCGAAATAGTTTGATAAGCATTGAAAAATAAAGAACTGCTGCTGCCTTATCCAGATGCTTTGGCGGGATTACTCCTCTGCATAGCCATAAGGAGCTGATTGATTATCTCCAAAGCCATCTAAACGAGGAGCTTCCTGTAGTATAAACAAAGGAAATGTAATCAAAGAGGCGTTTCGAAGAATTGGATAGACTGAGAAACCTCCTCTACAGCGGAAAAATCCTATTTGGATGAAATGTGCCAGCGCGAGAGCAGAGAACAGGAATTTCAAGTTTAAAATAGATTTCAACAATGTTTTTCGGATATTACATAGAAGTCCGAAACACGCATAAAGACAAGGTTCCGAAAACTGGATAAGAAAACAGACTCTGGTCAATGCAGAGCGAGTACATCACAGAGGAACTGAAAAGAATACGAATCACAGATACTGGGAGCGGAAGAAAAATCGCCCAGCAGAACATCTCCTCTACATAGAAGAGCAGGTTCTCGTGCATATGGACACCATTCAAAACAATTCTAAAACCATTGCAGAAATAGACTGCGCGGTAGGACTTTCGGAACTTGCGATAGCAGAAAACTACACCAAACCGATTATCAATGAAGATTTTACAATAAACATCAAGAAGGAAGACACCCTGTGATAGAAAAATCTCTGCCTCTGGGCGAAAAATACATTCAAATGATATTTTCCTTGACCGAGATACCCAGCAGATTATGATGGTCACAGGTCCCAATATGTCTGGTAAATCAGCAGTTCTGAGACAAACCGCCATCATCTGTCTTTTTGGCGCAGATTGGTAGTTTTCGTCCCTGCAAAACACGCCGAAAATAGGAGTTTTGGACAGGATATTTTACCGCGTAGGGAGCATCGGATAATATTTCGGCTGGAGAATCCACTTTCATGGTGGAAATGAATGAATCTGCCAACATTCTGAACAACATCACAGAGCGAAGCCTCATTCTGTTAGATGAAATCGGGCGGGAACTTCCACTTATGATGGGATTTCCATCGCTTGGGCTATTGCGGAATACCTCCACCAGCACCCTACACAGCCAAAAACACTGTTTGCGACCCACTATCACGAGCTCAATGAAATGCAGAATAGTTTTCACCGAATTAAAACTATCACATCGCCCAGCAGGAGAACAAAAATAATGTAGATTTTCCCTACGAAAAACTAGTCGCAGGAGGCAGCGAGCACAGCTTTGGTATCTATGTAGCCAAACTGGCTGGAATGCCTACGAAAAGTAGTCAATAGAGCAAAAAGAAATTCTAAAAACTCTAGAAAACAGCCGAAGCCAAGACCAAAAACACAGAGAACATCAAAACGAGTAGACCGAGGAAAATCTTTCAGCTCTTTCTTTCAGCTGGACGACCCTGCTCTAGAGAACATCAGAGAAGAACTTACCCAAATGAGACATCAATACTCTGAGCACCCGATAGAAGCCCTAATGAAACTCAATAAAATCAAAAATATGATTGGGAAATAAAAATCCCAACTTTAGTAGTATTTTTACAGAAGATTTTTAAATAAAAACGAAAATATAACTATGAGCGACCACTTACAGCATGAGATGCGGCATTGCGATGCTTCGTCTGCTAAAAACCTTTGGAGTACTACAAAGAAAAATACGGAACTCCTTTTTATGGTATCAATAAAATGTATCTAATGCTGGAAAAACAGCATAACCGTGAGCAGGATGGCGCTGGACTGGCTAGCGTAAAATTTGATATACAGCCCGGCGGGAGATACATCAGCGTATCCGTTCTAATAACAGCCAGCCGATACAGGATATTTTCAATCAAATCAATACCAGAATCAACGATATTCTAAAAGAAAATCCAGAAATAAGAAACGATTACAGAAGCCCCAGAAGCACCTGCTTCCATACATTTGAGGAATGTATTTTTAGGGCATGTCCCGCTATGGGACTTTTGGGAAAAATAGTATAGAAAATGTTCATCCTTTTCTTCGACAAAACAACTGGATTTACCCTAATACCCTCATCGTAGCTGGGAATTTTACCATGCAATAATTCAAAAGAGCTTTTCCAAAAACTGGTAGAACTCAGTCAGCACCCGAAAAGGCAGACGATGAGCTGACGCAATGGAAAGAATAGGGCATTTCTGCACACCGAAGTTGAGAACCTATACCCAAAAACTAGCCGAAGGCTACTCAAAAAGATGCTGCAGCAGAAATCCCAAACCAACTGGATGTAGCAAAAATCCTCAAAAATCTGCATACATATGGGATGGCGCTATGCTATGTCTGGAATCATAGGACATGGCGATGCCTTTTGTAATCAGAGACCCTGCGGGTATTCGCTCCAGCGTATTACTACAAAGATGATGAGGAAATCGTAGTTGCTAGCCTCCTGAAAGACCTATCTATTCAAACTGCGTTTAATCTTGATTTTTGGAGCAAATTACAGAGCTAAACCCTGGTTCTGCTATCATCATTAAGAAAAACGGAAATGTTCCATAGAAGAAATCCTCCAGCCCTGCCCTACAAGGCGTATTCTTTTGAGAATTTAGTCATTTCTCGAGAGCAGTGACAGAAATTTATCAAGAAAAGACTGGGAGCTCTACTTCCCAAAGAATTCTAAATTCTAGCAGATGAGACCTAGAAAAATACGGTTTTCGCCACATCCGAACACTGCGAAACCTCTTTTTATGGACTAATAGAAGAGGCTATGCCCATCTGAATGAATACAAGAAAAACCAAATCCTAAAATTGAAACAATATTTCAGAGGGAAAAATTGGAGATATCCTGTCACCCTACAACTGAAAAAGTAGCCATCAAGGATGCTAAACTCCGTACTTTCATCACGGAAGACAGCCGAAGATGATTTGGTAGCCCATGTTTATGACATCACATTACGGCTCTGTCCGAAAAATATTGACAATCTGGTCATTATAGATGACAGCATCGTAAGAGGGACTACGCTGAGAAAACAGTATTTTACGAATTCTAAATCGTTTGAACTGATAATCGTTCTATCCTCTCGCGCCACAAATCCGCTACCCTGACTGCTATGGTATAGACATGGCTCGTTTAGAGGATTTGGTGGCTTTCGAGGCGGCTTTAGAACTACACAAAGAAAGAGGTTCTGACCCATATCATAGCGAAGTTTATGAAAAATGTAAATCTCAAGTGGATTTAGAAGATTCCCAAGTCATTAACTATGTCAAAGAAATCTATGCGCCATTCTCTGATGAAGAAATTTCAGCGAAAATAACTGAACTTTTAGTTCCTGAGGAAATGAACTGCCCTGTGGAAATCATCTTCCAAAGCGTAGAAAACCTGCACAAAGCCTGCCCGAAAAACCTCGGCGACTGGTATTTCACTGGTGACTACCCTACTGCTGGCGGAAACAGAGTGGTGAATAGAGCCTACATCAATTTCTTTGAAGGTAATAAAGAAAGAGCATACTAACGCATTTTGGATTTATCTACTCCCATAGAATATCTAAAAGGCATCGGCCCCTGAACGCCCAAAACTGATTAAAAATGCTTTTGGGAATTTCTACCGTGGAGGATTTTCTCTATTTCTTCCCTCTACGGTATTTGGATAAAAGCAAAGTCTACCGGAGTAGCAGATTTAAAGGAAGAAAATGTAGAAATCCAGCTGAAAGGAAGGATTTATGATTTAAAAGAAATCACCTACGGCAGAGGACAAAGACTCTCCGCGAAGTTCCGCGATGAGACAGGCGCTTTGGATTTGGTTTGGTTCCAATACCCTCAGTGGCTGAAGGACCAGATTCCGCTCAATAAAGAACTCTACATCTTCGGGAGGGTCAGCCTCTTGGACAACAGTTTTCTATGCATCCAGAGATAGAACTGGAAGAAAAACGAGAGAAAGAACTCAGACTTCGCCCTATCTATCCGAGCAGTGAGAAAATCACAAAACGAGGGCTCAATCGAAAACTTCCAAGGCATCCAAGCGCATATTCTTGGGCATGTCACGGGACTTGTGCAGGAAAATTTACCACAAAGCCTCATCCAGTCGCTCAAGCTCATGGAAGACAGGAAGCCTTTGTCAATATTCATTTTCCAAAAAGATACTTCAGCGTTTGAACAGGCGGACAGACGGCTGAAATTCGAGGAAGCTTTCTTCTTCCAGCTCAGCACTGCTTTGACAATACAATAAGACATCGGCGGTAGGGAAATCCTTTTCCCTTTGTGGGCGATACAGTGATTTTTATCAAAACAGAATGCCCTTTTGAGGCTGACCAATGCAAAGAGTTTTCAAAAAGAAACTGAAACGACATGAGGCTCCCCTATGTAGATGAACCGCCTTCTGCAGGGAGATGTAGGCTCTGGGAAAACCATGGTGGCGCTGCTTTCGATGCTGATAGCGATAGACAACGGCTCTCCAAAGCTGTATGAGTGGCTCCTACGGAAATCTTGGCGCAGCAGCATTTCTACAGCCTTTCCGAGGCACTTTCGGAACAGGCGTAAACATCAGACTTTAACTGGTTCTACCAGAGCTGCTGAACGAAAAATCATTCACTCGGAGCTGGAAAACGGAACGCTTATATTTTGGTCGGCACCCATGCTGTGCTGGAAGACAAGTTAAATTAAAAACCTCGGTCTTGCCATCATCGATGAACAGCACCGTTTCGGAGTGGAAACAAAGGGCAAAACTTTGGATGAAAAATAAAAATTCCGCCGCATATTCTCATCGCGACCGCCACGCCTATTCCAAGAACACTGGCGATGAGTTTTTATTCGGATCTGGATGTTTTCTGTAATAGACGAACTTCCGATGGGAAGAAAACCCATCATCACAGCTCATCGGCGAGAAAAGGACAGAAACTCAGCATTTCGTTTTGCCAAAGATGAAATCGATAAGGGCAGACAGGTCTATTTCGTTTATCATGCAGTTGAGGAAAGTGAGGCTTTGGATTATGAGAAAACCTGATGGGCGGCTTTGAGGCGGGTTTCCGAGGCGTTCCCTTACCCAGACTATGCCGTTACCATGCTTCACGGAAAGATGAAACCACAGGGAAAAAGACTGAAGCGATGCAGTATTTCGCTTCAGGGGAAGGCGAATATCATGGTCGCCACTACGGTGATAGAAGTCGGCGTGAATGTTCCCAATGCCTCTGTGATGATTATAGAAAGTGCCGAGCGTTTCGGTCTTTCCCAGCTCCACCAGCTAAGAGGAAGAGTGGGAAGAGGCGCCGAGCAACGCTACTGCATCCTGATGACCTCGGATAAAATGTCTTCCGACAGCCGAACCCGAATAAAAACCATGTGCAGAGAACCAACGACGGCTTTACGATTTCCGAAGTGGACGTATGAAACTCCGCGAGCCAGGCGATATCCTCGGCACCCAGCAGAGCGGCGTGGTGGATTTCAAACGGCTGGACTTAGCCCAAGACGGACACATCATCAAGGCGGCAAAGGACACCGTAGAGGCGCTCCTCCGCGCTGAGACCCTTCGCTCCAGCGGGAACAGCACCAAGCCCTGAAAAACTACTACATAAAAACAATACAAAGGCAAAAACAAATGAGGAAGAATCAGTTGAAAAACATTACAAATATGGAAAAACAATTTTAGCCATTTTCTATCTTTCTTACTAGCTTAATAAGCTGTCATGACAGATAATAACCTTTGGGAAAGATTATTACTATATGACAAAAGATGATGCACCTTAGATTATGGAAGCATATCATGGGATTTTATATATAAATCTGATAAAAAGAAGAAGTGGTACTTTTCTCAATTATGCAACAACACCTTCTGGTATAATATTTGCTATAGTTTTGATGATAATTATATTATTTACCAAAACAAAAACATAATAAGTATTATTAAATAGAGCTCAAAAGTGGAATTATCATCATAGGGAGGATATTATAATATATATAAAAGAGAAGGTGTAATAAATTTCAATGATGTTCCTGTTTCCCTAGAAAAATTAGTAAACAGATAGAATTAAGAGGAAGTACTGCAATCTTTACAGAATAGTATAATTTCTCATATCATATTACAAAAGGAGCTTCTTACTCCAAATAAGATAAAATTACTACATCATAGATAAAGATGAAGATTCTATTTGGGTCCTTTTGATAAGTTAGAATTCGATAGAAAGGAATAAATTTGGATTTCAAAAAGCAAATAAAAAGTGATATCAAACTTAGCACCGCAGTGGAGTAGAATACCCTGCCCTTTCTGAGTTTTCTATGGGCTGGCGTATGGGCGCTGGCTAGAAGATTATAAATGTGATTTTTGGAATTGGTACGAAACACTCTCTACCTGACATGCAAGAGTACCAAACACTTTTTCCCTTATCCTTGTTTTGGCATTATAACAGCTGGGCAGTGAATGATTTGGAAAATAGAAGACAGGCTGGATAATGAAGAAGACTATTATTATGAGGAGTGATTTCCGCTTTTGCAGCCCAAAGGCGCTTATAAGTACTCAAAAACTTTTATCAATTCACCAAAAGAAACTCAAATTCATCTTCTTGAAACCTAATGCTAATGCCGTAGATGAGTCTTGTTTAGGGCAGTGGCAGCCTTCGCCTTTTTATGTCGATGGCGATAAATATTCCTACGCTGAGGCAGTATATGATGGCTCGAAAAAGCGCGTTTGTTCGGTGATGAAGAAGTGAGGAAGAATAATGAACACTTCCGACCCTAAACTGATGAAAGCCTTGGGAAGGAGGTGCGCAACTTTGACCCTGAGGTGGGACAAAGCCAGATGACAGCATCGTGCTCAATAGAATTACTACGATTCACTCAGAATAAGGAAATGATGGACTTTTTGCTCTCACAGGTGATAAAATACTGGTAGAAGCAAGTCCGCTCGGAAATGCTATTTGAGGGATAGGCTGGTAAAGGCAACGAGAAAGCACACAACATCGCCTCGTGGCGCAGTCAAAAACCTTTTTGGGTTTTGCGCTGATGGAAGTGAGAGATGAGATTAGAAAACTTTATAAAAACGTACATTTGCTGAAAAATAGAAATGAAAAACAGCAGAAAAATACGCTAAAGAAATTCTACAAGGCATATTAGAAAAGATAGGAAGTGAAATAAAAACTCCCTTATCAATATCGCTACCTGTGGAAGGCTATCACTATATTTTAATTGAGCAAGATGAAAATCGTGATAATACTATCCTCTTTTTATACTTCACTCAAAAAGGCTATACTCCTCAAGAAATGAATTCTTTACCAATTCCTCTACACTTTCTAAAGAAGAAAAGAAAACTATTAATACTTTGCAGGAGAAATTACTAAGATATTTTTACAGAGCTGGAAAGTTTCGGTACAAAATATCTGTAAATATCAAATTTGAAGATTATAAACTACAGTTCAAACTGTGTGCACGAAACAGAGCCAAGAATCGTTTTGATACTTTTTATGGAGGTAATCAACCACCCCAGTAGAGAAATGGAGGATGGAGAGATAGTCTAGCTTTTTAGATAAGTTATTTGATACAGAGCTCAATGGCTATACAGCGAGCCAAATCATAGCTATTGCTGACATTAAAACTTTATGCTGGTAAAAAGATTGGCTAAAAGAAAGTGCAAGATGGCTTACTTAAGGCTAAATGCCCAGATATGAAAGTTTTCTATCCGATAGTACTATGATGAAAAGGATCTCAATGGAATATTGAATATATGCTCAAAAGAGGCATCACGAAAGATTGATGCTGAAAGGTAAAAACTATTTGTACAGCAGGCTCTTTTGGAAAATCAAATACAAACGATACAGTTGGGATGTAAAAGTCTGCTCAAGAAGATTTAGAACGGGCAGCTAACGAACTGGGGTCAGAGAAACCAAGACAATACCTTGTAAAAAGGAACGGGCGAGCTACGGATGACCTTATTCACTACAAAGAGATAGCCACTGAAGCTGATGCCAATGATGTATTTGCTACTATTAGCCTTAAAATCAAACAAAGAGACCGCTGGGAGCTTTACGGTAAAGCATTGGATTTTATCATTGCTGCTACTTAAAGCAGGATTTCATCATAGTTATCAGATCAAGCTGAGTTCAAAAGCTCCTAAACACTTTTTGGATATAAAAGGTCTTGCAAATCAAGCACGCATCGCTTTTTGCACAGGCATTGCAATATGAGACCTTACATCCTAAATTAGAGAAATATGTGAAGGTAGCGATGAGAGAGTTTGAATGGTATACCGATGCGAAAAAGATTAAAAATAGCTGTACAACAGGAAGTTATGCTATATTTGGCTTAGGACTTACCAGTAAGAAGTATTTTCCTTTGGTTGAGCAATACTTTAAGCTAGTAGATGATGAGCACCAGATGATGATACACAAAAATTTTGTCAGTGCGTTGATAGAACGACATGGGTTTAGCGCAGAGACCTTGCCTCACGATATATGAGGGATGATCACTTCAGAAGATGATATAATATTCAAGTCACTTACAGAAGCGATGAAAAATCCTGAAAACAAAGCACTCCTCAATGACTTTTTGAAAGATAAAGAGGATTACTACCAAGAGACGATGTATTATGCCGTGTATGGCAAAAATTGGGAGAAGAAAAGATAGGAAGAGGGCATCTGTGTATGTTGTATGATAAGAAAAATGATTATCTTTATCCCTAAATTATTAATTAAAAATGAAAGAATTACTTACATCGAAGCGCTGACTACTAATTTCAAAGATGCGCGAACTCTACCCGAAAGGTCATTGAAGCTTTCCCTGAGAAAAGACCTTTTTGAATTTAGCATCGCTAATTTGCGTCCTTTTCACAAATGGTAAAGGAGTTTTTGATGATTACTGACTATATTTTTCACAGAAATACTTCACGAAAAACATACCTCTTTTTGTGCTGAAGGACAGTTTCCTACTACCAAAGAGGGCGTATTGGCTCATGGGACAAGGCTACTGAAATCATTGATAATGAATGGAAAGAAATAGAAAATTACACACAGCCACTTACTATTTATCAAATGACTTTTAGCTTTACTCAGTGGATTCTTTATGCCATCGAAAACGAGGACACATCACCGCGGGCAGGGCTATACCTATCTTAGAACCTTGCAAATAGACCCTCCCTACTTCTGGGGAAAGGGAAAGTTTTCAATAATAATCAATACCTAATGAACACAGAAAAGCATTATCAAAAGAAATCTTAACTGGGATAGAAGATGCCTTTAACGAGCTTGACTTACCCAAAAACTCCCTACGGAAGAAATGAACTTTGGGAAGGAATTACTGATTATTTCAAAATCAAACAATTAAGGGATAAAAATAGAGTTTTTATACCAGTGATGGCGAATATACTTCGAAGTCTATCACCATTGCAGGATTTTCACGAAATTCCTCAGGAAACCGTGGAAAATACCATCATTCCCCGCTTTGGAAGAACAACTTACCCAAATGTTCTTTAATCCTGATTTTTATTATCGTTTTGAATACAAACTTACCTTAGTGTTTTGAATTTCAGTTTGGTCTAGGTCGCCACTTCCAAAAAGAGCTGACCCTAGAGCATCCAGAGCGCAAAGCCGAACTCAAAAGAGCGATTAGATGCCTATGTTCAAAAAGTCATCTATGACCAAACGGCAAAAATGAAAGAAAAAGAAATCCATAGTTTCTTTGACAAACTCTTTGATTTTGAGCTCAATGGTTATAGCGAAGACAAGGTGATTGAAATCTTGGAAAAAGGCTTTTTACTCATAGATCCTAAATGGAAAAAGACAATGGAAGAATACCTATGGTGTTTGCTCTATTATTCTAATCAGTGGAAAGAAGTTGTCTTTATGCCTTTATATTATAATGTTAAAGGAGAAGATTGGTCAAAAGAATATACGCTCAAAAGAGATTTGGAGGTAAAAATGTAGACCAAGCCAAACTAAATCTATTCATACAACAAGCTCTTTGGCGTATCAAATACAAAGAATACAGCTGGGATGTGAGGTTTGCTTGTGAGGATTTGGAGCGTGCAGCCAAGGAATTAGGCTCTGAAAAAGCGGCTATGTACCTCAAAAAGGCACTGGAATCCTGCCCGACAACCTTATTCATTACAAGGACAGTGAAGTGGAATGCGATGCCAATGATGTTTTTTGCTACGATTACTATAAAAAAATCAAAACAAGAATCTGCCGCGACTTATGATAAAGGCGCTGGATTTCATCATCGCTCTTTTTGAATACTGACTTCCCAAGAAGTTATCAAATTAAATTCAGTTCCAAAGCGCCTAAGCAGTTTTTGAATATTAAAGGCATTGCTAAATCATCTACACACCGTTTCTTTTGCCCAAGCCTCCACAATACGAGGAATTACACTCTAAAAATCGCAGCTTACGCCGAAGCGGCTATGAGAGAATTTGAATGGTATAACGATGTAGAAGAAGGCGAAAAAAAGCTGTATGCCTGGCAGTTATGCAGTTTTTGGTTTAGGGCTGATAAGTGAAGAATATTTTCCCATTGGTAAGCAAGTATTTTGAACTTTTTGGATGATGAACACCAGATGGTGCATAAATACTTCGTAAGTGCCCTGATTGACCGCTATGGAGTGAATGAAAAATCCTTACTGCTTATCTGTCAAGGGATTACCTCCGCACAGTTTGATATGGTGTTCAAGAATTTAGCAAAAAGAAACTGGAAAATCCAGAGAAAAAGCAGCTTTTTAGTCAATTTTCCTCAAAGAAAAAGAAGAATCTTTTTGCAACTGACAAAAATCAAGGTTCTTATAAATATTACGAAGAAGAAATTTACTATGCCATCTATGGTCAAACAATGGAAGAAAAAGATATAATTTTTCTTCCATTGCCTATGAATTTTACTCTATAAGGTTTTTATTTTTGATTTAACCACTTTTTATAAGCTTCTCTCAGCGCTTGTGCCTGCACCCTGTGAGGGCTTAGCGTACTCATATCGTCATAATAATGGAAAGGAAACTGTTTTACTTACCTTAGGGCAGTGCCGTTTCTATGGAGAGTTGTTGTTTCACTCTATCAAAGGTTGCAGGAGTAAAAGGATATTCCCCGTGGGTGAATAAAAAGGTTTCCAAATCTGCCCAGAAAGCACCTTTGTAGTTTTTTGTTTTTCCTCAAAAAAGTCCTTTTTGAGCACTTTGATAATAAGTATTTAATTGGTCAAGAGTTACATGCTTTGCTCCCTACCCCATCTTGTAACATAATGATTTGCAGGTGGCTTTTTCCAAGTTCTGCCATGAAAATGCTGTAATTGATTTGGAGTAGTAAATTTACTATTCCAAAAATGCTGCAATAGAAACAGGCTTGCCGCCCCAGCTGTGAAGTGCATCAGCAATAGGATTTACAAACACATCCCTAAAAGCGCTATCTTTTTCATCAGAATTATAGGCATAAGGCTCTGGTTCGTGAGGGATATACCAACCTTAAAAAGCAGGATGACTCCCAAACTTTGAATTAATTTCTCTAGCTAAGTCGATACATCGCTGGGCATTAAGCTGAAGCCAAGCCCTATTTCAGTCTTAGTGCGCCAATAAGTCTCATCAAAGTGAAGCCCTATATGCACTTCTATTCCTTGTTTTTGTGCAGCCTCAAAGAGCCGTGCCAAGGTAAAGACGGCTCTTCTGAGTGGTAGAAAGTATTAGCCGAATCAAACCAAGTAATATCATTATACGCATTCTTGAAAGCCGTATATTGATACGATAACTGTATTGATTTTTAATTCTTTAAGTTCAGAAAAACATTTTCCCACTGGGCAGTTGTCCAATCATTTTTACCAAAAAGCTGGACAAAAAGTACCTGTAAAATAAGGCGTCTCTTTGCTGATAGAGGATGTCTGTTCTTCTGTACTGGCTCTATTACAAGCGCTTAGTAGCAGGATACTACTTAGGATTAGGGATAAAAATTTCTTCATAGAACACAAAATGTAAGGATTAATTTTTAATGTTCAATACATAATGACAGAAATCAATATTTTAATTTCATGAAAAATCGTGAAAATCAAATGAGAATGGATTAAATCTCTTATTGAGAGGCGAAAATCATCTAATCAGACAGTTTTGCTTTTTAAATCGGTTTTAAATGAAAAGAAATTTTATCTGACATCATGAAAAACTATTTCTATCTTATCATTATTTTCTGCCTACCCAATGTTTTTGTTCTTTATAAAAACCTTTGACATGTTAAACCATCTTGACTCTTTAGAAAAGAAAACTGGCTGGGTGAAAGGGATGTCATTATTATAGAAGCAAAAGAGCAAAAATCTGGATATTTACCTGGCCTCAGAACAGGAAGTAAAACAAATGAAAGAGCCCAGCAGAGAGGGCAAAGTGGAGATTTATGTCTGGATAAGAAAATATCTCCTTCATCGACCTGCCTGAAATAAAATTTAGAGATAAAATCACTTATTATGAAATAGAAGATGATTTTGTCTACAAAATGAGCTATTTCTCAGCATAAGCGCAGATTATAGGAGTTGTCGCTGAGAGGAAAATTTCAGCAGTCGCTATCATCTCTTTTGTGGAAATTATGGAGTTTTTATCAAAACTGTCTTACTTTTGTTGTATTTTGTGCTATATCTGTCTGGATGTATTTCATGATAAAAATTTTTCAAGACTGAGAAAAGGCTATGTCACTGCCATGTTATTCCTATTTTTATTCTATTTCATTATCATTCTCATTATATAATTTTTCTTATCTTTTGAATAGAAATAATAAGTTGATAATTTTAAAATATTTCCAAAATGAAAGAACGATACGAAAACATCCGCGAGATGAATGAGATTTTACTGAAAAAGTAGAAAAGTATTCTCACCAAAGCTGAAAGAAGTACTTGAAGAATGGAAAGGCTGTCCAGCCAGACTATGACAGACTCGTGGCGTACTACGACAGTGAAACAATGGCGCAAAGACTATTTTGACAGTAATGATGGCAAAAATTCCTGATGAGGTTCCCCAATGGGTGCTTACCCAAGATGCGATTTTTGATGCTATCAGGCACTCAGTTCTCTCTTGCTGATGAATTTCAAAACGCTTTTAAAAACCCATCAAAAACAAAGAATGGAAAGAGTAGGTTTTACTGACAAAAATATAAATTTTAACACTGTTAAAATTTCAAATATTTTTGTTTTTTTAACATTTTTTATAACTTTGCCGATTGAAGTTAGTGTGTAAAAATACAAATTTTTAGAGATATGAAAAGAAAAATATTTACTTTAGGCCTATTGTCTCTTGCTTTTTCAGCAAATGCACAGTCATTGTTAGGTGTTCAAGACCAAAGCAAGCCTTCATATAAAAAGAAGATGCTCTCATCTATAGTGGTGGAGAGTTGAAAAACTGTTGCTGAGTGGTGATAGATAATTTTGGTAATGTAATGATTGTAGGTGGTGGTTTTAAAGACAGTGACCTACTGACAAAGCACTGATAAAACAGACTGGTGGAAACTTTCATTCTTCGCTCTATGGTCATAATGCCACAACAAATGGTAGCATTGTTAATGGTGGGAACTGTTATTAAATATGGACAACTTTATATTGACAATCAAACTTTCTCAGAGTCGAGTTACAGGGATTGTAGACAAAGAATATAAGGATAATTCCATGGTGCTTACCAACAAATGGCTATTCCTTTCTATAAAAAAACTTTTTGCTAGTTTATCTTCAGAATTAAACGCAAACCTAGTGGAAAGAGATGGAATAGAACAGGGTTTTAGTGTGGAATAACCGTAAAAAGTAAGATTTGATAATTTTAATCCTATGCTGACAATACTACTGATATTAAATTGGCTAGGACATGCTGTAGAAAATAATGGAGCTACAAGTTATTATGCCATAGGTTCTAGATTTTTCAATGCTTTTTACAGGAGGAACACCCTAACACTCTATCTACAAATGTTCATACTATAAAAGGGGTGCCTTTTGCAGGTACATTACAGCTGTCATTAACTGGGAGCTGGTGATGGTGTAGATTTTCGATGTAGGGAGGTAAAAAAATACTAATTACTATAAAGAACAATATAATATCATTTAGGAGACCATTGGGAACACTCTGTAGTAGCCCATGGACTGGTAATTATGGTAAAAACATATACCAATTTGGTAATCCATACTCTAACGAAATATTAACCTTAAATATATTGGTACTGTATAGATAATTTAATGGGAGTTCGTGTCGACCCTAGTACTACTGTAAAAGCAACTGGAGCAGAGACAGGTGGTGTATATGTATCTTATAATAGTGATGGGAGTTGCTATAGGAGATGTTAAACAAGTTATCGTGAGACCGATGGGGACTTTTGAGGTAAAATTATCTGGACCTAGTGTTAGAGTTTTTAGATTTTTAGTCAGTTGAGAAAGTTTCGCATATGAGGCAAAACATTCAAGTAACACGTCTACATATAATGGAGGTGTTACGGTACTGTCTAAATCTTCAAATAAAGAAGTCTTCTCTTTCTGAGTTGTTTGAATTGAGTACAAATTCTACAGTAAAGAAATAGGTAATGCTAAATTATCCAAACTTTCTGTTAAGCAGTTAGGTGTAATTGCGTTAGATGCTGATGGAAAAGAACTAGGAAGAACATATTATGTAGTGTATGCTGATGGTGTCTCTGGGACAGCCAACTCAAGTTTTCTTCTCAGGTGACTGCTAATAGTAAAACGATTATTGGTACTTTTGAAGAAGCTAAAAAGGTGGAGTAGATGAAGATTTGATCAATTCATATTGGTTATATATCAATGAAACTAATGAAAATGACTTTCAAAGGGAAAAGAAGTTCCTATGAGAATATATAGTTCAGATGTTAAATCTTTAGCATTTGAAATATTAGAAAAACGCGGAAGATATTGCAGATGGACAAGAGAGATTATCATCTGGGAGAGTTTCTATATTTTTGATGGAAAGAAACATGTATTGATTGGGAATAACAAGAAAATTTCTATTTCATCTACAGATGCCGAGTTTGGTCTATACTATGGTAAACCAGTAGAATTAGCTTCTTCAAAAGAAATACTATTGCTACTATTCAAAAACCATCTGCTACTATTTTTAGCATATGATGAAAGTATAGCAGCTCACAAGATATTATTCGATCCAGAATGGAAAAAGCAACAGTTCAAGTCTTTGATCTTTCTGGTAGATTAATCTTCTCACAAGCTAATGTAGATGCTACTAAAGGAGAGTTTGTAGTAAACTTACCAAATACTGTAAGAGGAACTTATGTAGTGACTGCAGTATCTGAAACAGGTAAGAAGTTTTCTCAAAAAGTTATAAAATAATAAAATTATATAGAAATGAAGAAATTTGAGTAAAGTTCATTTTGAATAATGTGAAGATATTTTTTCTAATATCGTTCTCTTTATTATCAAGAGGTCTCTATGGTCACAAGAAGGAGGAGGTGCTATACCTCCACCACCAAAGCATCCCATGGGAGGAACTAACCCAGGTACTGCAGTTCCTATAGATATGTATGAAGGAATCTTTGCTTACCATAGCTGTATTTCGATGGTTATTGGTATATACTACTATTCAAAAATAAAAAGAAGTATACAAATAAGTACTATAAAAACTCCTAGAAATTTTTCTAGGGGTTTTTAACTTTTGCGATTATGAAAAAATATCGATATTATCTACTTTGTTGGGTATTAGTTTTTTTATCTGCTCAATTTAAAAGTAAATATAGAGGCTGCTGATTCTTTTTCAGTCACAGCAACTCGTTACACCTTAGAAGGTGCAAAATACATCCCTTTAAAAGAGGTTAATAAGATGGAAAATGGATAATAGATGTTCCCTAAAAATTACATAGGGAATGATGAGAATCTATTTTTCCAGAAAACGGAAAAACTGTAAATTTAATCTCAGAAAATAAAGATGTGGCTATAAAACTTACCACAAATGGAAGTGTAATTTCAAAGATAGATTTTCTAGATGAGTCTAACCAAAAGATGACTCATATGACACAAATTCAGAGAAAGAAAAAGTCAGGCGCTTCCCTGCATTACTTGAAATGAAGAAGTTATACAATGATAACAGCACTTTTTGATAAAGCTTTGGAGAGTGAAATTCATCTTTTAGAAAAATAGTAATGTAGCGACAAACAACCACCCTTTTCATTCAAATATTATCTAGATAATAGCAGATTTCACAGCTGGTCAAGAGATTCAAAACATCAGCACAGAAGAATACATACAGTTCTTCGTGAATTCTGGCTCTATGCTGGAGTCTTCTTCCCTATTAAGACCTGCATTAGTAGATTTTTCTAAGAAGAACTTCGCCTGAAACAATCGACAACGAAGTTGATAAAATTGCTTGAAAAAGTAAATCTGAAAAACATCTAGAGGACAGCTAATTTTGGCTGAATTGTTATCTATTTTTTGAAATCTATGAACTAGAGAAACAAAAGGAAAAAAATATTTCAATCTAGCTTCTAGTCTGAACTATGAAGTAAATGGTCAGCTAAAAACCATTGTAAAAGCTATTAAAAACACCAGCTATCGGTGCGGTATTTCCAGATTATTCGTTCACCTCGAATGTCTCTAATACAAAAGGCTAAAAAGCTCAGCGGAGTGAAAGCTGATAAAAAGTGGTTTTATTTTGGTCTTCGACTTGTTCACATTGTTTGAGAGAACTTCCTATTATTTCTGAAAATTATCAAAAACTAAAGCAAAAAGAATATAGAAGTCATTGCGTTTTGCTTTGGATTCAGATTCAGAAATCGTATAAAAGAAAACAAACAGCTTCCCTGCCATGGATCAAATGATACTGAACTGAAAGGATGGCAGAGCAGCTACACAGAAACCTACAATGTACGCGCTACACCGACATATTTTGTCTTGGACAAAGAAATGATAAGATCATAGAAAAAAACCTACTAATTTTTTTCTGCATTTTTATCAACATTAGAATAAAATAATTTGGTGGTATGAAAATATTTTCGTATTTTTGCACCACCAAAATGGCAGAGGTAGCTCAGGTGGTTAGAGCGTTGGATTCATAACCCAAAGGTCACGGGTTCAAGTCCCGTCTTCGCTACAAGTCTGTAGAGGCAACACATTACAGAAACAGAAATTAAAAAGAACTTTTGAATTATCTCAAAGTTCTTTCATCTGAATATTTGAAATAGGTTTTCTTTATATGAATTTGTAAGAGTTTTATCAATGTTTTTCTACCCAAAACAACACTTCTGGAACATTACCCTTTTTTAAGGATTTGATAATTTGCTCTCGCTTTCTTCCTTCGAGTGAAGGTTTGGTAATCCTCTGTTTATATTTTTCTAATTATTTTTATGGTTTTTATTGTGAATTTTTCTAATATCAAAACAATAGACATTACCCATTCTTTTTTTACAAATTATACTTACTAAAATAGTAGATAAAATAATAGATAATAGAGCGCTTCTTATAAAAATCCATCTAAATTATCTTCACACACATATATATAACTTTTTGAAAAATCCTATATAACATTATAAGAAAAAAAGAACATATTCATAATAAGATAAACATATGCTGATTTTATGTATCTATATAGCATTGTATAAGCTACCAACATGATTATTATTTGAAAAACAATATTTTTCATTAATACAAGCGGAGCCATACCTATTTGACCTCCTGTATATTTACTATTAAGGAGTAGTATAAAACATATAAATGTCAATAATCCCTGTAATAAAAAAATAATATTATTACTTTATTACTTCTTTTTTTGCCCCTTTGTTCATATTCTACTTTTTATTTTCATTATTCCTATTTTAAAATTAACTTCTACTCCAAACCAAACTCCAATATCATTTTAAGTCTATAATGACCTTCTTCTACTAAATAATAGATGCCTTTTTACTTTTTATTACTTTAAAATATTCGTTCTTTTTGCTCATTTATTTCAAACAACTTTTTGAAATATTTATCTCTATCTTAAAAGAACTTCCTTGTTTATATAATTCATAAGTTGTTATATATATATATGTAGTAATGATCATTATGAGCAGGTTATATACAGAGATCGCCTATTTTTATCCCTGAGACTACAATCTATTATTAAAAATATTCATCTGAAAAACTCCCTTTTTATTTTTTAAATCATAGTAGAATTCATCTCCACCCTCCCTCTATCAATTTTTATATATTATCCCTTTTTATCTCTTTTCTATATACAAGATTGGTAAAAACTATTCCCTTTAATATATATAAATAAATGTATGATCCCTATACCTAATAATAAAAATAAAGACTGGTTTTTGTTTTTAACTTCTTCATTACATTTTATTTGTTTCAAAAACATTACTGGGACATTACAATTAAAAATGCTGGGTTATCTATTTTTCAGTACTATAACATCTCTAAACTGAGTTAAAATTATCTCATCATCCTTAATAGTACCTTCTAAAAATAATGGGTGTGAAAAGACCTTCCAAGGGGTATTAACGGGATAGAAAGATTCTATATATATTTTTATTTCCTTCTATACAGTATACACCTTCTGTAAAGATATTGTATTTAGGAACACCTTGTTCATTTGCAAGAAATTCTTTTATACTTCCATCATTATAAAAACTATCATTTCATTTGTCTCATTTTCATTTTTATATCTATTTCTGTGAACCTCAAGATAGGTTCCTTCTATGGAGCTACAGAAGATAATTTTGTATATAACTTATATGAAGTGGAATTATCAGATTTCCGTCCTTATCTTTTAAGAAATAATGATGCTTTTACCACATCCTATTAATATAAAAAGCAACAAGAAAACTTTTATTATTTTTAGTGTTTTTATCATTTATCTTCAGATTTTATTTGTTTCAAAAATACATTTGGAACATTATCAAAATTTGCTATATTTCTACTTCGTTGGAAATTATTTTTCCTATGAAAAACTTATAGTCTTTATATTTTTCTTTTTGCTGTGGAGTGAGATAGTTATATTTTGCTTCATCTATACATACTCTAAAAGCATTTTTTATATTTTTTTCATTTGATTTTTATAGGATAATAATAATCCTATATATCTCCATAAAATTTATCTTCATTCATTTTATAGGATTAAATTTTTCATAAAATAATGGATGTGCCCTTTTATCACTTTTATGTTAGTATATACATGATAGTTTTTTAGAATTTCTTGGTCATCAAAAATTTCTCAAGTTACATACTCTTTTTCCAAAAATTTTATTAGTTTCTTTTCTTTATTTTCTCTGTTTCTTTTTCTCTCATAAAAGATAAGTCTTTAGGATTTATTGGTAGAGGATATGTTTGAAAAGAGTCCATAAAATCCTCTTCATGTTTTTATTTTTCGGTACGAACCCTAAGTCTAGGTAGTTTCTTGATAAAAAGAAGTCCTCGCATGTATTCCCAGGCATATATGTTCTGTATCCTGTTGTATCTATAGGAATGATATAATCATCATTACTTGCATTAATAAATTTTTATTTCCAATAAATATTCTCTATATATATCTGGTTTTCTTTTGAATGCTCTGACTTCAATTCTCATATCTTGGGAAAATAAGACTTGACTGATGAAGAAGAATAGAAATATTATTATTTTTCATTTTTACGAGTTTTTAAATCTAGTTATCTGTTGTTATTATTTATTTTTAATATGTGATTATAAGTAAAATCAAAAACATGTATCATTTCATGCCCTAATGTGAATGCATAATCTAAGAGATTATTTATTTGTCCTTACTTCTGTTAAAACATATCTTTCATTATTATACAAAAAGCACCTTTTTAGGGTGCTTTTTTGTGTTTATATTAAAAATCTTATCGTCGCCGTAGCTGCTAGAGAAACTCTCCCTAAGCCTTTCTTTTTCGCCATTTTCCCCAAAGTTTTTCTCACTCCGTTTTTCGGTATAACTTTTTAGAACTCCCAGCCCCAAAACCTATCTGCGGACCTATCAAGAACGAACGATTTACTGCGTACTGATAACCTATCGTGCTATAAAGCCCCTAGCGCCGAACCCTTGTTCTCTATTTTCTGAGTATTTACAAAAGGTATTGCTCGTATATTGTACATAGCCCTATCGCCATATCACAATAGATTTTATGCGGTGTTTCTCTCTCAAAATTAGAATACAGGAACGACGGCCCTATGAAGATAATTCTATCCTTCGTGCTAAGATATACTCCAGCCGGACTAGTCTGCGCAGAGGCAGAATATCTGTTAAATTTCAACCCAAGTCCCATATTAGGGACCTATTCTATGATAGGCAGAGATATCAAAATTAAATCCTGATGTCAGTTTTTTCAAAATGATTTTTCAGGATAATACGCAGTACCACTCGGTATTTTTGCCGTTCTCCACGCATACCCTGCACTCGCCATTACAGTTACTTTGCTCTGTTTTGCATTTTTCTACTTCTACCGCTACACTACTCTCTTGTGCCTTGCATGGCAATGAAAATGCCGCCGCCAAAGCAAGAATTGATAATTTTTCTTTTCATGATTTATATTAAAATTAAATTTTCCGTTAATTAATGTCTTTAAAAATTCTTCAATAAATTTCAAAAACAAAATCTAATAAAGCTCTCGTAGAGACATCTATATACTCATAACCCGTAAGGTCAAATTTCACAGGGACAATGCTGATATAGCTGTTCATCAGAGCTGTTTCATCGGCATCTTCGCCTTCATCCATGTTATTAAAAGTAGCCTGTGAGCCAGTAGTATTTTTGCCCTGTGGATTTACTCTTTTCATCGAAGTTTTCCTCCCATTTTGCCTGAGCCTGTCGGCGGATTTTTGATGCCTTTTATCTCTTCTTTTTAGTTTAGAATGTTCACATTTAGGACTATTCCCTTTGGCATCGGGTTTTTCAAGGTTTTTAAAACTATTTCTTGAATGAATTCTTTCGCTTTGGTCAAAATCTGCCTCAAAACTAAAATCCAGCAAAGAGAGCCCAATCGCAGGAATGCCCTCTACACCAGCCTCCACAGCAGCAGACATCGTTCCAGAGTAAATAACATTGATGGAGAATTCGCCCTTTATGATTTATCCCCGAAACCACCAAATCTGGTCTGCGTGGAAGAACCTTATCCAAAGCCAATTTTACGCAGTCCACAGGCGTCCCGCTACACGCAAAATCCCTGCTGAGCGCCTTCCATCTTTATTTCCTCCACCATCAGGGTAGAGTTTATCGTGATGGCGTGTCCCTGCCGCTCTGCGGAGAATCTGGCGCTACTACGACCACCTCTCCTATTTCGTTCATAGAACTCTACAGGTTTTTCTAATCCCCTGGCGCGGTGATACCGTCGTCATTCGTTACCAAAATCAATGGTTTTCTATCTTGTTTATCCATTTATTATTTTTAAAAAATTTCAACAAAAATAACGAAAATTTAGGGTCTGATTTAAAAATAAGATATAAATTTGTGAGCTAAAAATTTTCTTGAATTAAAAATCAGTGCAAAAATGCTTAAAAAGTTATTTAAATTTAATAAAATATTGTTCGCAGCTCCATTGATGACCTTGATGTTTCTGCTTCAATGCGCCTAAAAATGATGATGAAAAATGCACATCATCATGATAAATATAAAAATGCACTTGCACATGTACATTATCAATCAAAACCGATAAATGATGCCTATTCTCGTGAGGTTTATAAAAACTATTTTCGAGACGATAGACCCTGCTAAAAAGATACTTTCCTGCAGTCGGATATGGATGAGTTTGAAAAACACAAAAACCAGCTTGACGACTATCTCAATAATGGGAATTTGGTTTTCTACAAACAGACCATAGACAGGCTCTATCAGAGAGTAAACGAAATTGATAAAATGACTCAGGACATACTGAGCAAACCTATCGATCTGACCGAAGATGATGAACTTATCCTAGAACCAAAACTTAAAAAGCGCCTGCTGACAAACAGGAACTCTACAACGAGGTGGAAAAGATACATCAAATACAATATCCTGCAAGAGATAGAAACGATGACGAGCAAAGAAGAAATCCAGCAGGAGAAAAAAAGATTCTGTCATCGCTCATAAACTGAAGACACTATCAATGTGAAAAACTCTCTCTGGAAGAGAAAAATAAAAGGCTACCAAAGAGATTAAAGATCTTATCTCCCACACCTTCAAGAGATTCCAAAAAGAGAAAGAAAATGGACTGGTTCAGCGTGTATATGAACGCCTATACAGAGGTGTTTGACCCGCATACTAACTATTTTTCTCCAAAAGGACAAAGAGGATTTTGATACCAGTTTTCGCTGGAAAAGTGATCGGAATCAGTGCGCAGATCCAAGAGAAAAAGGATACCTATACATGGGACCTTTGGTAGTGAGGCGCCAGCATGGAAATCTAAACAAATATCCGAAGGAGATAAAATCCTAAAAGTAAAAATCTAAGCCAAACGAAGAGGCTGTCAATGTAGTGGGAATGCTGGTAGATGAAGCTGTAAGGCTCATCCGTGGAGAAAAAGGCACGAAGTGACCCTCACTTTACAGAAAAAAAGACAGCAGCGTAAAAGAAGTAAAAACTCATCCGTGAAGAAGTTTCCATAGAGGATACTTTCGTAAGAAGTGTCATCGTAAATTCACCAAAGGGCGAAAAATACGGATACATCTACCTTCCGAGCTTTAACGCTGATTTTGACGACCCGAATGGTAGAAATGCATCTGATGATGTGAAAGCCGAAATCGTAAAGCTGAAATCTCAAAACATTAAAGGAATCATCCTAGATGTAAGAAACAACGGAGGCGGCTCACTTACGGAAGTAGTAGACATCGTAGGGCTTTTCATGAAAAACGGGCCTGTGGTGCAGATAAAAGACCCAAATGGCAGAATCAACATCCTAAGAAACAAGACCAATTCGCCAGTATGGGAAGGGCCTCTAGTGATTATGCAAAAATGAGTTCTCTGCCTCTGCATCCGAAATCCTAGCAGGGAGCGATGAAAGACTACTGGAAGAGCCGTGGTTGTAGGCTCACCACTCCCTACGGAAAAGGAACTGTGCAGACCTTTTGCAGACCTAAACCGTTTTATGAATTCTACGGATGACTTTGGTTCTATAAAACTGACTATCCAGAAATTCTATAGAGTCAATGGAAAATCTACCCAGCTGAAAGGTGTAGATGCTGATATACCGATGAACGACTTTTTCTCTTACTCCGAAATTGAGAAAGATATAGAGATAATGCCCTTCCGTGGGACCAAATTCCTACTACGAGATTTGCTCCTGTGGGAACGCTGAATATCTCTAGCTTACAGAAAAACAGCCAAAATAGAATGAGTAAAAAAACTCTAACTATCAGCTACTTCTAGAATCTGCACAATGGAGAAAAACTAGATAAAGAAGAAAAATCACATTGAACTTAAAACTAAGTTTAATAAACTGATGAAATCAGAAAAGATCAGATTAAAAATTCAAATCTTTATCTAAGTACGATAACAAGCTGGTTTTCACACTGCACAAGGATGAACAGACAAGAGGTAAGAAAGATGAAGTTTTTCGCGAAGAAAAGTGAATCTTGGCTTAAAAACCTGAAACGAGATTTATTCTTGGAAGAAACTGTGAATGTTATTTCAGAAATGAAATAAAAATTTAGTAAATTGAAATAAAAATGATAAAATGAGCTTAAAAGAATTTTTAGAATATCCAATACTCTCTATCCATACCTATACACTGCATATGTATCAGGTAATTGCGGCAGTTGTAGTAATCGGTGTAGCATACATTGTCGAAAAAATCTCTAAAAAAATCTTTTACAGGCACTCATCACAGGTAGACAAAGGAACTAGATACGCCCTTCACCAGATTGTATATTACGGAATAGTCATTGTCACTTTCACTGCTTGTCAGTGGGGATTATAGGGAGTAAATATCTCTCCGTTTTTAGTGGGTTCCAGTGCAGTGCTGGTAGGGATAGGTCTTGGACTTCAGAATTTGTTTTTAGACTTTTATCTCAGGTGTTATCATACTGATAGACAAGGGCGTCCGTGTGGGAGACATCCTTGATATGAACGGCGTAATGGGCAGAGTGGAGCAAATAAGCATGAGAACCACTAAAATTCTCACAACAGACCGAAAAACCATAGTTTTTCCGAACTCATACCTCACCAAGGACAAGTTTACCAATTATTCATCTCTTGATACTGCCAATGCCTTCTTCATAGATATAGGCGTGGACTATAAGACAGATATGAAAACGGTAGAAACCCTCCTTGTAGAAGCAGCCAAGAAAAACCCAGATATTTCTAAAGAGAGGGAGCCATATATCAGGCTGAATGATTTTTGCGGATTCTTCTCTCAATCTTAGGCTTTTATTTCTTTTTCTGATGACCCTTTTCATATTTCTCACACGAAAAGCGAAATAAGAAAGTCTATTTTTAGAGAAGTTTAGGGCTAATAATATCATTATCCCATTCCCTACGACTACTATAGATTTCCTGCTTATAAATAAAAAATAGTCAAGAAAATTCTTGACTATTTTTTTATTTATTCTGTACGGAGCATTATTTCATATATTTCAAAAATAATCTGAATAATCCCCATCACTCTTGAATCTCTCTTCTTTTATCAGTTCCTTTTCTAGATAGGTTCTTTTTCACATACCATTTCCCTTTTTGCTATATTCTACAGTTTCTGCATCCGCATAGGATTTTAGTTTCAGCACCCCTTTTTCTATCTTTCCGTCTTTTTATGACTATTTTACTCATCGGCTTTCCTTTGTCATCGAAAGGTGTTATTTCTGCACTAAAATACGCATCTTCATCATATCTATTATTTGTTGTATAATAATATTTAAGTTTACCATCTGAATATATTTTCACCTCATAGATACCTTTACTTTCATCATATTTCTTCTCATATGTAGGTTTTCCTTCCATGTTTACTTCTCTAGTCTCCATCAGAACTCCATCTTTATATGTAGACTGAGATCCTCCCTCTATAACACTGCCATTATACGGGAGTCCATCTCTGTAAGTAAGAACTTGTTTCTCGCCATTTCCAAAACTCCATATTTCTTTAGCTCCCCCTTCATCATCATAGAAATATTGGTTTTGTAATTCTCCTTCTTGGTCAAAATATTTTGCCTTCTGTACCTTTTTCCATTTTTATAGGTAAGAATGGATATTATTTTTGTTCTTTCATACAAATCTATTTCTATCTTTTCGCCGTTATAAGGCGCCATCCAATCCATTTTCCTTGTCATATCTGTACTCTAGGGCTTCCTATTCTCTTACCGTTTTCATCATATACGATTTCGGTAGCCGTTTTTCCGTTTGATTTGTAAGTTTTTTCAGCTTGCCGTTTCCGTAGTAGCATTTGGATTCAGTAGGGCATATCGTAAGTTGTCGATTGTCCTGAGAAGTTTTTCGATACAAGAAACTTTCATAGGACTTGTGTAATATTTTACATTTATCCTGTATAGATACCGTTTTTATTTATCTTTTTGGCTGCCTATATTTCCCATTTTCATCGTAGAATTTGACTTCCGTAGGAGTGTAAGACTCTCCTCCTGCGTAGATTTCTTCATAACGAATTCCCTGCAGTGATTTTCCATAGACTATTGTCTTTACTACATCTCCATTTTTTGAACTCGGTAATCATATTATTTTGATATTCGTTTTTCATAACCATATGATTTACCGTTGAATATAGAATCATTTTTATAAATAAAATCTTGGACAATACGACCATCTTCTTGGTAGCTTTTATGCTCCCCTACCAGAGTTCCTTTTTGAGAAATGTGACACTGTACTCACCTGCCCATCTGGATAGTACCATGTAACTTTCCCTCAAAAACTTCCTGATTAGGCGTTTTTATCCGAAGTTACTTCCCTCCATCTGCAAAGTCCCATTGATATAATAATCTTTGACTAAATAATAATCTCCCTGCTTGGTAGTCTCTCGGTAGAAAGATGCTTTTTCTTATCCTTGATGATGTTCCATCCTCATCAAAAATAAACCACCCCTGCGACTGCGCATAAAACACCCTGACAAAGAGCAAACGCCGATACAATAAAAAAATCTTTTCATTTTCTAAATACAATTAAATTTCACCTCCAAAGATAAAGAATATTTTTGCTTGACTCTCTTATTTTTGAGTACTTTTTATTTGAATAATCATACAAAACCCACTCCCGTGCTGGAATGGGTTTTTGTTATATTTATGAAATAAAAGCTTTTTATCTCTTCTGCAAATAAATGAATAATTTCAAATTGATCCATTTATTACTATAACTCCATGTTTTTCTTATAAATACTCGGAAGTTTTTACATCGATACCACTTCTTTTGCAAGGAAGGAATATTATAATCAATCTTAAATTCAATATTTAAACTACTCACCTACTTCAAAAAGACATATTGAAGAAATAGTTGTTTGTCCCGACCAGCCCATTTGATAAAAATTAGGCTCATCAATAAGTATTACTGGAAGTTTATTTATATCAAAATCATCGAAATATGATATAAGTTCTCTATATTTATTCTTAATACCTCCTTGTAACATTAGTTCTTTTTCTTTAGCATTTACATCCTTTTATAAAATTATAAATTATAATTACAAACACTATTACACCCAAAATAATCATTGTTTTTCATTTCCGTTTCTTACTTATGTTAAAATTTTAATGTATATGTGAAATTCATGAGTAATCAATAAACAATATTACTAATTAAAATACAAAACCAATTTTCTATTTTTCAATTATATGTTTGATATCTTAAACCTTGCTTGAGCTATTCTATCTGCAGACTATTTAATATTTTTAGAATATATGGGCTGCCAAATTTTCTTATCATTTTACTCTATAAGAAAAAGTAAAGATATATCGTTTACTTCCCCTAAGAACTACATAGTTTTTCTACATAGACTGATGGATTAGATCCTAATTGTCTTATATAAGAATATTTAATAGCTGGCACTCCATCTATTTTTAACATTAGACACTCCATTCCATTGTAGAAGTTTCATGTTTTTGCAACTGGCTTAAAGAATTTATAGCATTTTTCTTAAGAGTAGAGTTTATTTCCTCATACTCTTGTGAAGAAATAGTCACATCATAACCAAAGTTCCCATATTCTACTTCTATGATTATTCTAGCATAAGTCTGAGATCCTATTGGTTCAGATTTATTAAGTCCTCTTTGTTGAAAAATAACCCTATTTTTCATTGAGCAGGTGTTGATATTCCTTCGCATAATTTTCGAGCTTTTCTGTCTATATGCCTCATCTTGTAATTCCATTTCATGAGGAATAGTGATATAGCCTATACCATTTAATTTATAAGTAGTTTGAGCTTGTAGAGAAAAGACAAAACAAAATTGTAAATAATAATTTCATATTTCAATATTTTTTTATTAATTCTTTTAAATTATATTATCTCTTTAAAAACTCCTTATTATCTACAAGTTATTTAGTTTTAGCATTATATTCTTCTAATGTGATGATGCCCTCTTGGTAGGCTTTTATACAATTTTTTTCTTTCTTGAGGTTAATCTCTGCTGTTTTCTTTTTCTTTCATTTGTTTTTCCTCCAAATCGGCTAATTTAGTCTCCAACTCTTCTTTTGTCAATAGGGTCATCAGAGAACATATCATTCAGTTTCTTTTCACCTCATCATAGTCCTTTTTCATTGTAGTCTTTAGGGACTTCTGGCTTTTTTATCTTTCTTATTATTTGTTATAAGTTTATATCCAAAAAAATAGAAGAATCCTCCTAAAAACTACCAGTCCTATGAGTTCCATTTGTTTTTTCCTCCATATTTACGCGCTCTTTCTGCCATATCTCTAGGCGGTACAAGTGTATTCCAGTTTTTCAGCTTTAGCAACTTCACCATAGCTCATTTCTTCATAATTCTGTCTAGACTTACCTCCACTTGAAGTTATTGTTTTCTAAACCATATTTAGATTGACTGTCATTTTCAGTTTCTTTATTAATTCTAGCTACAGCCATATCAAAAGAGTAGCTTTAGCTTGAGATTTTTTTCTTTTTGTATTTTCTATAGGCTCTGCTTTTTATCATTTGAAGTTTTATTTTGTGAAACAAAAACACATTCGCAGAAAAGGTGAGTAATAATAGAATAAATTTTAGTTTCATTATTTTAATATTTTTTTAAAAACTTGACATATAAAAACTCTACAAATATAATCACTTATTTTAATTTGTTAAAATTTTCTTAAAATTTTTTAAAGTAACAGGAAAAAGACAGATGGAAAATATTACTAAAACACTGAAAAATAAATTTTTATACAGAACTAATAAAACCAAGAGAAAAACGTCATAAAAATCCAAGACTTATAAAAATCTTGGATTTTTGTGGGTTCTAAGGATTTCAGAACCCCTGACCCTCTGGGTGTAAAACCAGATGCTCTGAACCAACTGAGCTAAGAACCCTATCTGTGGGCGGTGAGGGATTCGAACCCCCGACCCTCTGGGTGTAAAACCAGATGCTCTGAACCAACTGAGCTAACCGCCCTCATTTGAGTGGTGCAAATATACGGATTTTTATTTAACCTCCAAATTTTTCTAAAAATCTCCAACTACAAAATTACTTCCCCTATAAAAATCATCTCATCCTCCTTACAGTTCGCTTTTTGCAGACTGATATCCCGCCTCCACACTATCAAAAATTTTTGAAATCTACCCCTGCCTCCACCAGCAAATTTTCATAATCTTTCGGGTGTCGCCCTCCTGTGAATTGCTGGTTTTACAAAATAATAATGAGCATCACGAGGAAGAATTCTTCAGAACCTCATCAATATTCTTTTCCTGAACAAAACCTAAAACAATGTGTTTATGACAGTGATACTCAGACAACTGGCTAAACACCATATCGAACCCCTGCTTTATTATGCCCTGTATCACAGATAGTTAGCGGATTTTCAGAAAAATTCAAACCAGCGGCCGATGAATCCCGTATTTTTTCTGAACATGAAGCAGTCCATCGTGTATATTTTTCATCCGAAATAGAAACATTTTTCTTCCTCAAAGCTTCCACCAAAGCCAAAACCACACGGATATTTTTTCGCTGATAATTGCCCTTCAAATCGGTTTCCAAATCAGTTTTCACCTCCGTAGCATCTATAAATTCCGTTCCTACCATACTGGCTTTTCATGAATTATATTTTTAACCAAAAATATTCTCATCACCAGAAATTATCGGAACATTTTCTTTTGATAATTCCCGCTTTTTCCACGGCTATCTGCTCCAGCGTTTCGCCCAAAATATCCTGATGGTCAAGCTGAACATTCGTAATCGCTGAAACCAGCGGAATGATGATATTCGTGGAATCTAGCCGCCCGCCGAGACCAACCTCGATGATGGCAAAATCCACCTCATTTTGATAAAAATACTCAAACGCCATGATGGTCGTAAATTCAAAAAAGAAGGCAAAATCTGCTCTGGAATTTGTTTTTAATTTCTGAATAAACCGATACACGAACTCCTTTGTCCGCCTTCTCTCCGTTGATTTTTCACCCGCTCTGTAAACTCCACTAAATGAGGCGAATTATAAATCCCAACCTTGTAGCCAGCCTCCTGCAAAGATAGAAGCCAGCATATTGCTCGTAGAGCCCTTCCCATTGGTTCCGCCGATGTGGATGGTTTTTATCTTATTCTGTGGATTCCCCAGTAATCACAGAGTTTTTTTATATTATCCAGCCCTGGTTTGTAGGCTTTTTTCCATTTTCCTGATAGTTGGGCGTTTGTTTTAAAAAGCCATTCCAGCGCCTCTTGATAGTCCTTTTTGTCCATCGCTAAAAAAATTTCCGCCAAAGATATAAACATCTTTTTAAATTAAATTGATTTTTATAAAATTCAATTATTTTTGATTTGTTAGGTTAATCTAATTTTTGTAAATTTGGACAATAAAAATAATTTGAATGGATTTAGGTTCGTTAAAAACAGGTCAAAAAGGTGTAGTTTTAGAGATTTCTCCGGAATGCAAGGAGAAATCAGACAGCGGTTTCTGGATTTAGGATTCATCAAAGGCGCTGAAATTCATATCCAAAACATCAGCCCGCTGGGTGACCCTATCGCCTACAATATTCATAACACGCTGATTGCCTTACGAAAAGAAGACACTAAATACATTCTGATAGAGATAAAAAGTTAAACTGAAATGAAATCAACCTGCCAAGTCTGCTGAACTCAATACAGCCAGCCAACTAAAAAGCTGGGAGAAAACGTCATGAATACACAGTTTACAATAGCCCTTGCTGAAATCCCAACACAGGGAAAAGCACTATTTTCAATGCTTTGACTGGGCTGAAACAGCATACAGGAAACTGGCCTGGCAAAACGGTAACACACTCCGAAGGGTATTTTTCTTATCAGCAAAACACCTTCAAAAATCGTGGACCTGCCCGGCACTTATTCACTGCTTTCCACTTCTGATGATGAGGAGGCTGCCAGAGATTTTGTTTTATTTGGGAAACCTGACATCACCGTAGTGGTGGTGGATGCAGGGCATGTCAGAGACATTTTAGTCTTTTATTGCAAGTGATGGAAGTTTCGGATAATGTGATTCTTTGTCTTAATCTAATGGATGAAGCGAAAAAACACGGCACCGAAATTGACACCCGCACCCTGTCTCGTGACTTGGGAATTCCTGTGATAGGCACCAGCGCAAGGTCTAAAGAAGGAATACCTGAGCTCCTATCCACAATTCATAAAATGGCAAAAAGGAGAGATTGTCACAAAGAAAAATCTTTCGTAAAGCCGAGTAAAACAGTAGAAAAATTCGGTGGATAAAGTTGCTAAACACCTCTCAGAGCTTGACACAGAGCTTGACAATACCGAATGGATAGCTGCCAGATTATTGGAAGGGAATGAAAAATCTCGCAGAAGAATTAAAAAGGAATAATATCCACTCGTATCAATTCCGAAAATTTTGAGCCGATACATAATTTAGTGGAAGAATGCAAAAACTGATTTTTCCTAAAAACTACCATGACGAACGGATAGAAAAACCTCTATGCCGAGGCTGCTAAAATTATACAATCATCTGTGTCTTCTACTGAATCACAGAGGCTGTTCCGTATAGAGCGAATGATAGACAATCTGGTCACGCACAGAATATGGGGCTTTGGGATTATGTTTCTCTTATTGAGTTTGGTTTTATGGCTGACTATCATTGGGGCTAACTATCCATCGGAATTTCTCTCTTTCCTGCTTTTTAGAGAAGATTTATCCTTCTCTGAAAACGGGAGCCAATGAGCTTAATTTTCCTTGGTGGCTGAGTGGATTATTAATAGACGGTATCTACCTTGCCACGGCTTGGGTTGTTTCCGTGATGCTCCCTCCCTATGGCAATATTTTTCCCATTATTTACCCTTTTTGGAAGATTTTTGGTTATTTACCAAGAGTGGCTTTTAATTTGGATAGAATTTTCAGAAAAAAACAGGCGCCCATGGGAAACAGGCGCTACCATGAGTATGGGCTTCGGGTGTAATGCTGCGGGCGTGGTGGCTACTAGAATCATCAACAGCCCTAGGGAAAAACTTATCGCTATCATCACGAATAATTTTGCGCTATGTAACGGAAGATGGGGCACACAGATTCTTATGGCTACGCTATTCATAGGGATATTAGTCCCTGAGCAGTGGTCAGGACTCGTTTCATGCTTGCTGTCGTAGGCATTGTGATTTTAGGCGTTGCATTTACCTTTCTTCACTTCTTGGCTTTTTATCGAGAACATTACTCAAAGGAGAGGCTTCGTTTTTCACCCTTGGAACTGCCACCTTTACAGACCTCCACAAGTTTTGGCAAACTATATACACTTCTCTGATAGACAGAACACTGATAGTCCTATGGAGAGCCATAGTCTTCGCTGTTCCTGCGGGAGCCGCTATTTGGCTGATTTCCAATATCAGTATCGGCGGTCACCCTATTGCTCTATGGATGATAGACGGGCTGGAGCCTTTCGGGCTGTTTTTAGGGGCTGAATGGCGTTATTCTTTTGAGCTTACATCTTGGCTATTCCTGCCAATGAAATCGTAATTCCTACGATATTGATGCTCACTTCTTTAACCCTAGGAAATGATGCCTTGGCAGGGGTGTTATTTGAAACTTCGGATAACGAAATCGCCTCAATTCTGCAAATGGGAGGATGGACTACCCTCACTGCTATAAATCTCATGCTGTTTAGTCTGCTGCACAACCCATGCAGCACCACTATTTACACCATTTATAAAGAAACTGGGAGCAAAAAATGGACAAGCATCGCTACTTTTCTTCCTGTTTTTGTATGGATTTATAGTATGTTTTTATCGTTACACAGATTTGGAATTTCTTTCATTAAACAAATGTTTTAATCCCTAATTTTTCCTTATCTTTGTGGTAAATTTTAATAAAATGAATCGACTGAAAATCATCATATTATTTTTACCTTTTTCCATTTCTACTTCCCTAAAAATCACAGGCAATAGATGCACCACATTCTTTTCGTAGTGGTTGGTTTTACCGCAAATATGGGAAATTTAGGAAAGCTCACAACCTTCGGTGGATACAGCCCGACTGACAACTCGTACATAGTAAGGGTTTTGCCGACATTTACGATTAATAAATACATCTCGCTAACGCCTGGTTATGCTTTTTTTCAAGATTATGAATCCAAGAGCGAAAAACGCAGAGCACCAGATAATGGCTTTACGCCACTTTCACCCTGCCTATCAGTAATAAACTGTCCATTACTGACAGAAATATGTACTACTATCAGATAAAAACTACGCAAGTAATACTGTTACTTACAGAAATAGATTAGGGTCTAAACTACAAAATAAAAAGTCAAAGACATCCCTGTAAGCCTCTATGCCCATGATGAAATCTACATAAATCTGGAAAACGGAAAATTACGAAACAGAGTTTATGTAGGGTCAAGCGTAAGTCTAAGCTGGCTCACTCCACAGCTAATGTACTACATGCAGTCCGAAAAAGGAAAAAAACCAACAAGCATTACTGGATGCTGTCCCTACTAGTGCCTTTAGAAAAATTTGGGTTCTTTTTCTGGGAAAAAGAAATAATTTCGCATAAAAATGAAGCGTTATCAAGAAAAACATGTCAAAATATGGGAAGAAGGCACTTGGGTCGTCTGCCCTGAATGCCATAATTCTGCTATTATAACGCCTAGCGGACACCTAGTCCACTGCTGCCATTGTGGATACGAAAAAGAAAAGTGAAGACCTGCTGTCTTTCACGGCTGTTATCAAACTAAACTGTCCAAACTGTGGCGCGGCCATTCACAACGAACAGCATGGAATAAAAACAAAATGGATAAAGTTTTCTTCAAATGTCCAAATTGTTTCTTTTTCATCATCCACTAAACCTCATTATAGAGAAATCTACAACCCAATAAACCCAAATGAAGATGGACTAAAGGCGCGACTGTATTTTTGGGTTGCCTTATTTTTCAAGAAAATGTGCAGGGAAAATCTCTTTTGGGCTAGAAATACACTACACATGAAACTAATCGAAGATTATGTTTTCTTCCGAACTCCGCGAGCGAAAAGGCATGTCTCTGGTAGCAAAACTACCCTCTTTCATCAAAAAGTAAAAAGAATCGTGATGTGATTTTGAAAATCATACACAAATGGAAAAACCTAATCAACGAAAAACCACCTCAGTTGAGGTGGTTTTTACTTATTCATTGTCTTAGTAATCCCTTATATACGCCTTCCAGCCATACTTTATCGTGGCTATTTATATTTAATCTTTCATATTTCCAAATGAAATTATGCTTTTTTGAGCTTTTTATCCAAGAATTTATCTTCTTTAGTGATAAATTGAATTGTTCTTCATAAGAATCTCCATAGCCGCTGTAAATATGGAATACTTTTTTCTCTATCAAATACAGACTTTTTACAAAATTCTTTATTCTATCTATCATTTGTTCTTTATCGTAACTAAAATTGGGACTTAATAAGATATTATAATCAAAAGAAAATCTTTTTCCTTCGTATTAAAATACATTAAAAATGTAGCCCCAGAGAATGCCCAAGCCCCCATCTCTTTTTATTTACCCTAAAATTATTCTTTATATAACTTTTCTACTTCATTTTTATATGAAATACTAATTTATCCGCTCCTCCTATTGGAGGATTATACACTTTCAGAGTTTCAGGATGGTTGTTCTTTGGTAAAAATTCAAACCATCTATCTTCTGTTGCTATTCCAACAATAATCATAGGTTCCATATAATTCATAGAAAGCAGTTCTATATTTCCTTTTACATAGTTAAATATTCTAAAAATTCTGAGCATCCAATAGATATAAGACACTGAATTTTTTTCTCAGGGATGCCAGAAGTATTCATCTGGGGAAAAAAATACTTGCAACTCCCTCTTCTTGCCGAATATTTCAGATTCTATAAAAATTGTTTTGGTTTCAGCGTAGTATTTATCTTCATCCAAATTCTGAGAAAATAGATAAGAATAACTAATCAAACAAATAAAAAGAAAATGCGATTTCATATACTTTTAATACGCCTTAGCGAAAAGAACCCTGCGCTTGGAAGGTTTCCCTGAAATAAGGGACACGCCGTCTTCCTCCACAGCATCCAGCGGGATACATCTGATAGTAGCTTTGGTTTCCTCCTTGATGCGTTCTTCTTCTTCCTCTGTTCCATCCCAGTGAGCCGCGATGAAACCTCCTTTTTCCTCCAAAACTTTTTGAACTCCTCGTAAGTATCCACTTTTGTAATGTTTTTCATTTCGGAAGTTAAGCGCACGCTGGTAGATATCTTCCTGAATTTTTCGTAAGAAGCTGGTGAATGTAGTTTTCCACCCTGCTATCGGCTGAGTCTCTTTGCTCAGCGTATCTCTCCTTGCGATTTCCACCATACCGTTTTCTAAATCCTTCGGTCCTATGGCTATTCTCACCGGCACGCCTTTTCAGCTCATATTCTGCAAATTTCCAACCTGGCTTGTGCGTAGCTACGATTGTCATATTTACAGAAATTCCAAGAGCTTTTCAGTTTTTCACTAATTCCTAAAGCCACCTCATCGATTTGGGCTAATTGCTCCTCACCCTTTGAATATCGGCACGATAACTACTTGTATCGGTGCAAGTTTCAGCAGTAGAACCAATCCAAAATCATCTGAATGCGACATGATAAGCGCTCCCCATCAATCAGGGTAGATACTCCCCATGATGATGCCCATGCGTATTCTATTTTACCTTCGCTGTTTGTGAATTTTACATCAAATGCTTTAGCGAAGTTTTGTCCTAAAAAGTGTGAAGTCCCAGCCTGAAGCGCCTTTCCGTCCTGCATCATCGCTTCTATACAATAGGTCTCGTCTGCTCCTGCAGAATCTTTCGCTTGGAGATTTCAGCCCACGAACCACCGGCACTGCCATCATTTTTTTCAGAAAAATCAGCATAAACTTCCATCATCTGTTTTGCTTCTGCTTCTGCTTCTTCCTTGGTAGCGTGAGCTGTGTGCCCTTCCTGCCAAAGGAATTCCGAAGTACGGAGGAATAGGCGCGTTCTCATCTCCCATCGAACCACATTTCGCCCATTGGTTTATAAGTATCGGAAGATCTCTATAAGACTGAATCCAGTTTTTATAAGTATTCCAAATAATAGCTTCTGAAGTAGGTCTTACGATAAGCTCTTCCTCCAATTTTGCTTCTGGATCTACGATAAGTTTTTGATGGATTTTTCTGGGTCTGTTTTTCAAACGATAATGTGTAACTACCGCACATTCTTTAGCAAATCCCTCTGCGTTTTTCTTCTGCTTCGAACAAAACTTTTTCGGAACGAAAAATTGGGAAAATAAGCGTTTTGGTGTCCTGTTTCCTTAAATCTTTTTGTCCAGCTCATCTCTCATCTTTTTCCCAAATGGCGTATCCATACGGCTTGATAACCATACAGCCGCGAACACCTGAGTTCTCCGCAAGGTCTGCTCCTACGATAAGTTCGTTATACCATTTACTATAATCTTCTGCTCTTGAAGTTAATTTTTGCCATAAATATTAAAATATTTTTATTTTTACTGATAAAAATCATTATTCAGGATTACTCCAATATGATTTTTGGTATAATTATTAGTAATTATTCTGCAAATATAGTAATTAACATTAAACCATTTGGTATGAAAAAAATAATACATTTTCTGATAGAATAATCCCTTTCGTTTCCAAAAACAGCCTTGGCTTTAGCGAGTGGATTATTTTTGGTTTCTTGTGGTGTCCAGTCTGGATACACAGAGACAGACAGTATCTATTACGATCCTGCAACGGACAAAATAGAAAGAAAAATAGCATGGCAGGAGCCTGACTACTACGACAGAGATGAAAGAACTGGTTTTGAGGGTGATAATTCCACAGGAATCATCGGACAAGCTCAGAAAAACCAACAACTACAAAAACCAAAAATACAGCAACAAGAACTGGGGTGGAGAAAGCCAGCGAATCTCTTCCAGCTCTGACTGGGGAACTTACGCAGGAACGCAGAATAATTTCTACTATGACAATTATTCTTCTTGGGTTATCCTTATTACAGCAGTTTTTATTCGCCGTATTATTTCGGGTATTATAATTCGTACTTCGGCTACCCTCGTTCTTCAGGATGGGGATTAGGTTTCTCGTGGGGAGTAAGTCCATGGAGCTATAATTACAATTATTATTACAATCCTTACTGAATTATAACTACTGGGGATACAAACCCTTATTACTATAACAATTACTACTATAACCCTTATTACTACAATCCATATTACCGTGGTTATTATGATGGTTATTACTATGATGATTACTATTACAACCCCTCGTTATTATAGACCCGCGAAAACTTACAGAAGAAGCGACCCAGATGAAATCTACAGAGAAATGACAACAACTCCTACCGTGGCAGAACCTACACGCCTAACAATGGTCTTGACAGATCTTCCAACTGGAGAAATCAAAGTAATGATGTAGACCGCTACCAACAGCAGAACAATACTTGGAGAAGTAATCCTTCACCAAGCAATGGAGGAAACAGTGGTAGTTCCACTACTGAAATGGTGGTTTTTGGAAGAAGATCAAACTGGTAAAATTTAAAATTATTGTATGACAAGAAAATTTCAATATTAGCGGGTATTTCGGCAAGTGCTTTGTTCTTTGCACAGGATGTTTCTATCATCAGAAACACTCTACGATTTATGACAATATATCTTCCTTAGGAACAGCGAGATATAGCGCAATGGCTGGTTCTATGGGAGCATTGAGCGGAGATGCCTCTGTACTAAATACCAACCCAGCTGGTCTGGGAGTATTCATCACAGATGATGTAAGTGCTTCTCTGGTTATCAATTCTAATAAATCTACTGCCAGTCTGGCTGGAAAATCTACGAGCCAAAAATACCAGTAAAGTTACTTTAGGTAGTACTAATGGCGTTTTGTCCTTTCAGACAAAAGAAAATAGCGCGTGGAAGTTTGTAAATGTGGAATAAACTATGTTACACAAAATGTAAGTGACAAGTTACAATCTCCTGGGAATGCGAATATTACAATAGGACAGAGTTCTACAGAATCCCAATATATTTGATGGGCATTTGTACGAAACCATAGGACATCGTTCTAAACTGAACTTGGGTATTGGTGAAATTATGACAACAAAATCTACATAGGTGCAGCAGTGAACTTCTCTTCTGAATATTGAACAATATGATGAAGTTAAAGTTTCTTCTACAAGCACAAGAACATCAAAATATCTTACCAAACAAAATACACCTTATATAGAGGAAGGCGATGGATTCTCGCTATCTCTTGGGGTGATAGGAAAACTGAACAACGCTGTCAGATTAGGGAGCAGCTATAGAATCACCCTACTTGGTACAGCATAGATAGAGAATACAATTATTATGGGCTAAATGGTTCTGTCCTTTCTATAAATGGTTATACAGAAAACCGCACTTTCAGAACTCCGACTAAACTGACACTAAGTGGAGCTTTTATTCCTAATAAGCATTTTGCTTTTAATGTGGATTACAGAGTGGATTTAGGTAAGCCTAATTTCGGTGGTGGTGCAGCAGATGTTCAGCTGAATAACTTCTATGAATCTACCTACAAGGCTCAGCACGAGGTAAGAATAGGAGGAGAATACAGAATAAAATCTTTCCGTGTAAGAGGTGGGTACGCTTACGACAAGCCCATTCAAAGATCATACAAGAAACGATGTTTGACAACAACGCAAATGTAGTAAGTGGAAAATTGTCCAACTATATCGTAGGGAAAACACAGGTGATTTCAGGAGGGATAGGATATGATTTCAAAAATGTTCTACATCGATGCATCCTACCAGCACAGAACTCATGAGCACAGCAACCCATTCTATGCAGGAAGCTATTTTAATAGAGACTGGGATGGAGCTCAGGAAACAATAGCGCAAGTACTGCCAGCATCGTTTCTAATGCAAAGAACCAAAAGGACAACTTATCCTTACATTAGGATGGAAGTTTTTAGACTTAAATATTTACCAAAAAGGATTGCGCAAATTGCAGTCCTATTGATTCTAAATTAGTACATTTTGAACCCAAAATTTTTATTTTATGAATCAATTACAAGAAAAACCATAGCGAATATGTAGCGGAAAAATTTCCGTACGGCAGCTGTTTTCAAAAATATGGGATAAACTTCTGCTGCAAAGGCGGTAGAACAATAGAGGAAACCCTGCAGAATGAAGGCCTTAGATCCTGCTCCTATCTACGAAGACCTGAAAAACACTCCACAGGGAGCAGCAGAAGAAAATGATTTTAATAATTGGTCCCTTACTGATTTGGCTGATTACATCAAGGAAGTTCACCACGAATATATTCAGGAGAAATCTATCTACCTGCTTCAGTTTTTGGATAAACTCTGCCGAGTTCACGGTAGAGAGACATCCAGAATTGTTCAAAATCAATGAACTATTCACCCTTTCTTCTCAAAAATCTCATCGTACACCTGAGAGATGTCGAGAAAAACTTTTCCCATACATCAGAGAAAAAGAGCAGAACTCTGAGATTGCATTCGGTGGAGATTTACAGGCTTACATAGAAAAACTACAGGCAGTCTATCAAACAGAAAAGGAAAGATTTGAGGAGATTGCGAGAGTTTCGGATGATTTCACGCCTCCCGAAGGTGCCTGCACCACATACAGAGTTACATTCAGATGCTCAATGAGTTTGATGAATATCTACAACTATACATCCATCTTGAAAACAACATCCTTTTTCCAAAACTTCTCAAATTATAATAAAAACGCCTTTTTAAAGGGCGTTTTGTTTTTCATATATTTTTTAAATTTGTAATCATATATCCTAATTTATTAGGGATATGAAGAAAATAAGATTCTAAAAAGAAATAAAAGAAATAAAAAGAAATAAAAATAAATAAGAATAAATCATATATGACAAAGAAGAAAATAAATACTTTCATAGGTTCCATTGGAGCTTTTATTGGAATTGCTGTGTTTATCGCTTATATTCCCTACAAATTATCGCAAATTTACAGGGAGAAAAAGGACAGCCGTGGCAGCCTTTATTTGCTTCCATTTCTTGTTTGATTTGGGTTATTTATGGCTGGACAAAGGAGCCGAAAAAGATTATATCTTAATTATACCAAATGCTACGGGGTTATCTTAGGGTTTTTAACATTCTTGACTTCTTTTTAAAAAGTCATCTGACAGGTTTTTCCTATTTTTATAAGACATTGTTTTTAAGTATTTTTAGAGCTTTTACGCCTCTCCGTTGAGTTTCTGTTTATAGCGTATGATTTTCTGAGCCATAGGATTGCTTTTTACTGTATTTTTTATTTACCTCATTATAGTTGCCCTTATTTTTGGAAATATTTCTCAAAGAAAAATAACGCTTGCCTCCTCCATTCCACTAGTTATCGTAGTTATGGGAGTAAGTATTTTGAGTATTAAAGATAATTTTTGAAATCAATTATATACATCAGAAACTACAGGCAGTCTATCAAACAGAAAAGGAAAAGATTTAAAGGAGATTGCAAGGGTTTCGGATGATTTCACGCCTCCCGAAGGTGCCTGCACCACATACAGAGTTACATTCCAGATGCTCAATGAGTTTGATGAATATCTACAACTCTACATCCATCTTGAAAACAACATTCTTTTTCCAAAAACTTCTCAAATTACAATAAAACGCCTTTTAAAGAGGCGTTTTTTATTTTAATCTTACTTTAAAATTTTTAACTTTACTGAGTCTAAGTATCATCGGAAATGTAAAAATCACAAACCAAATCATTACATTCCTTGGAAAGATATGATACCTCATATTAAGCCCATAAAGCACGAAAGAATAGACCAAACACAGAATGGCAAGATAGCTATCTACCTGCTGATCGGAATATCTATAAAATATGCTCCTTCTTTATTTTGGCTAAATCCTCACTATAATTTCCTCCTTTACTAGGAAGAAAACCTCGAAAATTAGTGCCGCATTCTGAGACAAAAATACACCGATGAAATCCCTAATAAAAATACTGCAACGCCAAGATAAAATTTTTCAGAAAACAATTTTGAAGATTCCAAATTCCTTTATTATAGACATTATAAATATTATCTATGGAAAAACGAGGATTATAATCGTACTCCAAACACTCAATATCAATCTATGATTTTTGTCAATTCTATATCGGTAAGTATATAAAATATAGATGCCAACGAAGAAAGAAAACCACAAAAACAGCAAGAAAAACTAAAAATTTATTGTCAAAATCACTAAACAAACCGACATCCAAACACCAGTACAGCATAGATATTGACAATATGCAATGTAATTTCCTTCCGTAAGTTTGGCTGTTATTTTTCCTCATATCTAATGAAAAATAACAGCGAATATACCAGCAAAAACGCATACGGCCATTGCATGATATGCTTTTTCAAAATCATACACTCTTTTCTTTTTCCCAGGTAAAAACAAAAGAAACTCCCCAAATAAGAAATAAAAGCTTTTTAGTTATTATTTTCCAGTCTTTGCTCCTCTAAAACTCTCTACTATCACCCCAACAGACATGAATACAACACTGAAAGGCAATAATTTACGCTCACTCACAGAAACTCTATATCCTATATAAATAGTAAAACCAATAGCAGCCAGAACCGAAAGAACCACTCCTATTTTTATACAAAAAGCCATTGTTTTCATATCTATTTCATCTTTTTAGAGACAATGAAATAAAAATAACAAAAACCAACAATAATAGCCCCAACCATTACAATAAAAGCCAGTATAAATCTTCCTATTTTTAAAAAGAACCAAATTTAATCATTTATTTGATTGGTTTTTCCTATTTTTTGCGGAATTATTTGCCCAAAAATGGGAAAAATGGACAAATTTAAAAACCATCTAAACAATGAGTGATACACTAAAGCGGGTATTTATTTGCCCTCGTTTCGGCGCTTACTTACGGAATGATCCGCTTTTTATGATTCCACTGAAAACTGATTTTTTCTCTCGTGGATACACCTTATTTTATCGGTTCCTGATTGCAGCAATTCTAATTTTAGGATATTTGGTCTTTTTATCAAAAAGAAAAGCGTAAAAATCAATTTAAAAAGAAGGCTTTGTTTCAGTATTTTAGGGCTTTTTCTACGCTCTATCGGCGGAGTTTCTGTTTATAGCGTATGATTTTCTGAGCCCTGGGATTGCCTCTACTATATTTTTATTTATCCCATTATGGTTGCCCTTATTTTTGGGAATATTTTTCAAAGATAACACTTGCTACCACCATTTCACTGTTTATCGTAGTTATAGGAGTGTTTTGAGCATTAAAGATAATTTTGGTAATCAATTACATCGGACTTTTTCGTTTCGCTGCTGGGTGCATTGATGTATGCTTTGTATCATGATTGTCAATAAAACTAAAATCAATGCCTCTGGCGTGAAAGTTTCTTTTATTCAATGGTATTTGCGTCGTTGTTTTCCTCGTTAAAACACTTGTTTTAGGAAATAGTGTCGCTATTCCTTCTCTGAAATCGGAACTCATTTGGCTTTATCTCGCTGATAACTACAGCTTTATCAGTAGTTTCGCTGGTTTGTGCGCATTAAACATATCGGTTCTACGCCTACTGCCATTATGGGAGCCGTGGAGCCTGCAGGGTAGCGTGATGATAAGCGTGGGACTATTCGATGAAAACCCTGACTTTCTCACTAATTGCGGGCGTAATTATCATCATCTCTGGTGTTTTTGATAGATGTAGTTTTCAACAAGAGATAAAAAGCTCCTTTTGAAGGAGCTTTTCTTTATAATTCTAATGCTTTTTCTCTGCATTGGCTAGACCGTCTCAGGGTTTTTCCCGCCCGCAGTCGTAAAGCCTGGCTCTCACCGCCGCCGCCTGTGATTTCTTTCTCAAGGTCTTTCACGATGTTTCCTGCATGATATTTATCCTCAATATCAGCCGAAACCCTACTGTAAGCACGGTTTTTCTCCCGCATCAGAAAAGGATAACTACCACAGACTGCGGAACTCAGCTGGAAGACAATATCTTCTCACAGTTCCTGCATCCAGAGATGTTCTCTTACTGCAAAAGTTTTTGTCTCCTTTGTTTAGGAAACCGTTCTTCCAGTTTTGATTTCTCCTTTTGTTTTTCTTCAAAGCTTCTATTCGGCTTTCAGAGCATTATTTTCTTCCAATAATTTTTCTACTTGTTTTTACCAAATCTTTGATTTTAGTAGTTCTGAAAGTTTATCCGCTTGTTCTCCAAATCAAAGAAATACTGTCTTACTCTATCTCTCGTAATAGCCTCCACACGGTGGATTCCTGTTGCTACTGTTCTTCGGAAACGATTTTGAAAATCACCAAATATCCGATGTATTTTTCATATGTGTTCCACCACAAAGTTCTTTTTACTCTCTTCTCCAAACTTGAATCATACGAACTCTATCTCCATATTTTTCCCCGAAAAGCGCCATCGCACCAGCATCCATCGCCTGCTGTAGTGATATTTCTATGCTCTTGAAGAGCTATTTTCTGGTGAATGCGGTCATTTTACCTTTTTCTACTTCGCAGATTTCCCTCATCAGTCATTTTTGAAATGAGAAAAAGTCAAATCTCAGAGACTGCGCATCTCACACGAGAACCTCTGCTTCTACATGCGTTCCTAAACCTCCTAAGCGCCTGATGTAGCAAGTGCGTAGCCGAGTGATTCGCCTCTGCAAGGATTCTTCCCTTTACTCCCGCCTTCAGAGGTTCATCTATATTCATCGGTAAAGTTTCAGAAAGATGAATTATCAGGTTGTTTTCTTTCTTAGTGTCAGCGATATAGGTAACATCGCCATTTGCAGAAACCAAAAAGACCTTTGTCTCCTACTCTCCTCCTTCTGGATAGAACGGAGTAACATTAAACACAAATGATAAAGCGTCTCGTCCTTTTGGCTTTCTACTTTTCTGTATTTAGTCACACGAACGATTCCCTCCAAGCATCATACCCGATGAACTCTTCCTCATCATCCCTCACGAAGAACCACCCAGTCATCAGTTTTCATCTGTGCCCGCAGCACGGAGCGTTCTTTTGTGTAACTCTTCTTCAGAAGTTTCTTTTTCATCCAAAAGTGTGAAACCTTTCTCCCAGCGAGGATAAGCGCCGTAAGGTCTATCGGAAACCATGGTACTGCATACAGTCTGAAACGCCTTGCTCCCTGAAATCACTTTCTCAGTCGCGTTATTCATCATCGTATCCAGCATGAGAAGCCCTTGTTCCAGGAGTCTCAAGAATGAATTTTTCTCATATTTATCAAGTCACTTTTAATCAATTCATACCGCTTTAGTCCAGCTCTGGGAAAGCTCCTCCCATCTGCTGTAGTCAAGTGTAGCCACCAGTTGTAAATAAATGGCTCTTTCTGCCCAAGGAAGAGTGTAAATAGCATGTGGATTGCCCTTCTCAAAATTCTCTCTGATAACATATCCTGCTCCCACCATTGGAAGGAGAGTTTGCCCGTCAGCGATAGCAAAAAGAAACCGCACGAAATGTGGTCTACAATCACACGAATGGCAATATCCTTTTCATCATCCAGCCTCCTGCATATCCTGAAAGCTCCTCTACCTTCTCTATCAGTGCATGTGAAACATCCGTGTCATGGATTAGAAGATTTCCCTGAAGTGCCATACAAAGACGCCCAAAAGCCCATCCCCTGTATCCACATTCTGTTTTGGTCACTTCTAATAGAGCCATCCAGTTTTCGGGTTGAACTCCATAAATACGAGATTCCAAATCTCACTGACTTCTGCGTGATGGTCATTATTTCACCAAAGTCCCTTTCACTGAAACTCTGGCTTTTCCATCTTCACTTCTCAATCCACATGACCCTCGAACATGGCATGGTCCTGCTCGCCCATTTCCCAGAAATTATCTTTTTGTTCCCGCTTTATTGTCGGCTTTCATCGATATGTTCTTTCCAAAATCGTGTGCATCTTGGTCTTTTCAAATTTTCGGAAGCATCTCCTTCGGAAAATCGTGCATACAGATTTTCTTTCGGTATTTCTCTAAACTTCGGTCAAAAGTCTCGCACGCCCAAGCAATCGCTTCTTTTTGAAATAATCCCCCAAAAGACCAGTTCCCCAGCATCTCGAACATCGTATGGTGATAGGTATCACGCTCTACATCATCCAAATCATTATGCTTTCCTGAAACTCTCAAACATTCTCTTTTGTGTATCGCGCTACGAGCCAGATTTCGGTTCTTTGTATCCGAGACATCATAAACTGAGTCATCGAGGTTGGAAAACAGCCAGCGTAGGGTCATCTTTCAAAACGAGTAGGTGCAGAAGGCACTATCTCATGCCGCTCTTTGCTTTATAAAAATTCTACAAAATTTCTGGCGTATTTCTTTCAAGTCATAATTCTAATTTTTCACCAATGGTGACAAAAGTAAAGAAATTTATCGGTTTCTTTCCATCATTATAAAATATGATATGATGAACAGAATACAAAATTGATTCATAAAATTTCTGGATGAAAGCAATTATATGAGATCTGATCTGTAAAAATTAAACAGAAAAATAAACGAACATACGTTACACACACCTTTACAGGATATGTGTTCAAAATATTTTCAGTAAACAATTTATTGGTGATGTGATTACAAAATTTATTATTACTTTTTGCTCACCCTTTTAGCTGTTGGGCATTGCTAAAAGTAATAATTCTTTCTCATCATCTGTGTTTTACTCCTCATATGTGTAAGCATGGCTTTTATTCTCCATGATCATCCTCCATATAACGAGACCAATAAATCCACAAAATAGCTATAAGTAATCTAGCGCCTCCTGCTGGTTTGTTTTCAGAAACAGGTCGTCGTAAACGCAAAAATGTGTCTCATCGGCGCTTGATATCTCCTCCACAAAATCTTTCTCCCGTTTGATAATCCCTCTTCATTTCATCGCTGTATTGCGCTATTACTGTTTCACAAAAACTTCATCTTCTGTAATCAATGCTTTGAGCAGACTCTTTTAAGGCAAATATTCGTGCTGTATCTCAGCTCTGGATTTTCAGAACCAATTCCTACCAAATACCTACAAAATCAGCCTCCTGCTCACGGGCAAACCCCAGCTGATGGGCAGACCTGATGGGACAAAGTAAAAAGGAAGATAGGTGTGGAGAGATGAGAATTATACTGCGCCTCTGTGCTGAATGGATTGTAATCCCTAGAACTCCGCATAATTCACAACGTCAGAATATAGTCTTGGTTTAAAATTATCAATTTCGGTAGAAATTTTATTCTCAAAAAGCTGATCTGCCGAGAGAAATTTCTGTTTTATCTAAATCCCGAATCTGGAAAGCGCCTTTCTCATCCTCTTTACGAGCATTCTGGTACGCTTCAGCCCTGATGCAGATATTTCAACGCGAGGATTTTATTTCTACAATTTCAGGCTCTTTTTCATCCAAAGCCAAAACAATCGGTCGCTGAAAATATGGTCATCCCCAAACCAACTGATAAACAAAATAAAACATTAAGCCCTTCAAAAGCCGTAATGAATACACTTTTTCTGTTTTAGGATTAAATAATTTGAAAATGCTAAAAACCAAAAGCAGTCCCGTAAAACAAAATAAACAACATCTCCTAACGAAAAAGGAATTTTAGAAAAAGGACTGAAAAGATATGCTCAAAAGAAAATCAACGAAATAGACCGCTCCGCTCCACCGAGAAAACAGATAAAAAGAGAAGAATCTGAATAACGAACACACCTACCCAAAATCTTCTTTGACAACATTTTTATTTTTACTGATGATTACAGCGCCTTGTTTTCAAAATTTTCGGCGTTAAATCCATAAAACGCCAACATAGCGAAACAAAAACAGTGGAATGATATAATGATGAGTGTACGAAAGACCAAGAAATTTCCATTTGGATTTTTCAAATCCAAAAATCACAAATCGCACCCCTGCATCAGCGGAATAATCCCGCCAAAAATCTGTCATTATCAGAAAGAAGATGCCTTCCCGATTTTTACCAAGCCCTGTAATCGCCAAGTCATAGCAGGGCCACATGATAGAGCAGAACAAACCTCCTGAAATAAAAGAGAGATATCGCTGTTTCTTTGTCTGGATACACCAAACCAACATCATCAGAACTCCAGCCAAACCGAAAATCATATGGTCCTGCATTTTTACCACCTAAAAAGCTCATGTAACGAAAATGACTATCCACACAGGATAAATATAAAACGAAGAAAACATTCTACCACTGAGAATATTGGCTCCTATGATAATTGCAAAGGCAACAAACGGCACGATGAATTTTAGAACCATGTTGATAGTTTGAGAAATCAAATACATTAACTCCCACCATTCCAACGGCCAATCATCAAACTTCCCAATAAAAGCGAAATAAACGGCGCAGTCTCTAAAAGCCCCCAAATTCCGAAGTTTTTGAGCAAAGCAGGAAGATTACTCACGATAGAAACCTCATCCACATAAAATAAAAATCGCCAGCATTCGCATCATCAGCTGCGGATTTCAATATATTAAATCCTTCCTCTGCGCTTTCCTGGGTTTCTTCCTCTTTGATGGGCTTCTATTTTAGAAAAACATCAAAAACGCCGCAACTAAAAGAAACGCCAATCCTAAAATAACGAAAGGAATTTTCGACATCATTCAGATTATGCTCGATGAAGCATTTGATTCTCAAAATCGCAATTCCAAGGATAATCGGCCCTATCGTAGTTCCCAGTGAATTAATTCCACCAGCCATCGTCAGACGGTGCGTCCCTGTTTCTGGACTACCCATTTTTATGGCAAGTGGATTGGCTACTATCTGCTGGACAGAAAAACCCAAACCAACCACAAACAACGCTGTCAGAAAAATCCAATAATTATTCACTAGAAGCTGCTGGCACGAATAAAAATGCGCCCATAGCTGAGATAGATGCCCAAAAGCAAGAGTTTTGTATCCAAATTTTTGGAGGACATCGCCCCGCATAGAAATGATAAAAACACTCAGTGAACCCACGAAATATGCCGCATAGAAAGCATTATTCTGCAACTGAGATTCCAGCTGCGAAAGCGTAAAACTGTTTTTAAATACAGGTATCAGAATATCATTACTCGCCGCCACAAATCCCCAAAGATCACACTTATCAGTGGAATAAACTGCGACCACTTGGTTTGTTGCTCCTGCTGTTTCATATCAAAATTTACATCTATTGTTTTTCAATATCATATCATAAGCCTTCTGTTTCAGGGTTTCCATATCGGTATTAGGCTCTAATATATCACTTTAAATAAACCTTCACCTTGCCAGGATATCCCTTACTATTATCAAAAGGAAACATTTCTTTTAACCCTACAAAGGTGTAAACCACTATCTCTATCTGATGCTCCACCGCCATAGAAAAAGCCCCGTTTTTAAAAATTATCCAGCACACGATAGAGGTGTCATCTGGAACGCCTCCCTCTGGGAAAATCGTACACTTTTCCTTCCTTTATGCGCTCTGCACATTTGGTGTGAGACATCCGCTCCCTGCTTTCTTGGTCGCTTCTATCCACGCTTACAAATCACCCTTTTATAGATAGAGCCAAAGATAGAATTTTTCCAATTCTTTCTTCCATAAAACAAATAGGATGCTCTGAGTGCAGAATACGGAAGCTATCACATCTATCATAGAGGTGTGATTGGCTATGATGATGTACTGTTTATTAGGGTCTATATTTTTCGGTTTTCTTTATAAAATCATACCGAAAGCCCATTCCGTAGAACATTCCCAGACACCACATTCTTATCAGTTTGTAGCATTGTTTGTATATCTGTCGTTTAATGCTAAAAATAAACAAAAACCTAAAAATAGTGTCAAAAATATTCCTAAAGCACGAACCAGCCTCTCACAAATATAAACAAAGTATCTTTTCAATATCAATAATTATCTGTTAATATTACTTTTCACCTAAAACAAAAAATATTTATTTTGGTTTAAAAATCATTCATTTCGTTTTACGAGGGCAAATTTAAACTTTTAATTCATTTGAGTGAGATTCGCAGTGGATTTTTGATTAAAATTAAAAATTATTCCTTATTTTCGTTCCCCAAAAATTAGCAAAAATATGATTGCAATCGTAGATGGCGGAGCCACCAAATGTGATTGGGTTCTTTTACAAGAAAACGGCAATACTGCTGGAAAAACTTACAGACCATTGGGCTAAATCCTAATATCATAGCATCATGATAAAATAGCCAACGAAATAGAAAAATCCAGACCTTATAAAAATCAAAACGACCTTAAAAACATCTATTTCTATGGTGCAGGCTGTGGTTTGACGAAAATAAAGAAATCGTAAAAAGCGAAAATCCAAAAAAGGTCTTCCCAAAATGCAGAAATCTCTGTGCAGGAAGACCTTACAGCTGCTGCTTATGCCGCTTATCAGGGAACTCCTGCCATTGTGTATTTTTAGGAACAGGGGTCTAACTCCTGCCTCTTTGATGGCGAAACTCTACACGAGAACTCCCTTCACTAGGGGCATGTGCTGGGAGATGAGGGAAGCAGTAGCGCCATCGGAAAAAGCTGTCGTGAGGATTTTTCATCGAAAAACTACCAAAAGATTTGGCTGATGATTTTGAGCAGACCTACCAGCTATCTGCTGCTGATCTTATCCAATCTACCACTCCTCCTATGGCGAACTCTTATCTGGCTTCTTTCAAGCTAAATTCGTAGCCGAGAGGAAAAACCATCCTTACCTACAAAATCTCAGTATTCCAAGAAATGAAAAGGTTCTTCGAATATCACATTCTCCCTTATAAAAACTGTTTCTCTTTGCGAAATCAATTTTGTGGGTTCTATATCCTATATTTACCAAGATATTCTAAAATCTGTGGCTGCTTACTACCGCCTAAATGTGGGAAACTATCATACAAAAACCCATAGAAAATCTAGTAAAATACCACCAAAAGTATATTTTAAAATAATAATAGTAAATACACATTCCTTTTTGGAATGTGTTTTTATGGGTAACTGACCAGGATCGAACCGGCATGACCTTCAGGACCACAATCTCGACGCTCTAACCAACTGAGCTACAGCCACCATTATGAAGTGGTGCAAAGATACTAATTTTTCTTTACTACCAAATAATTCCATCAAAATCTTTTAAATGCCAGCAATCGCTCACTCACAAAAGCCCTCTGCATAGTCACTCGCTCAATCTTCCCTAAATCCTGAGGCCCTGTATGTAATGCTTTCCATAAAGTCTTTGGTTGCCGTGTGTGTTATTGGATCTTTGGAATTCGCATCAAACAGCTGTGTCTTGTAAGCTTTTACAAACTTCCATTTTCTTCTCCATAAAATCAGAAATATCCACTACGAAATCAGGCGTACTGTGTTTCCATTGGATATAATGAAAAACATGTTTTTGGTCTCCATGCTTCCTGTTTTCACCGTTATATTCTGTTTCTAACTTTCTAAGTCCAGCAAGAAAACACGCATCAGAAACGAGTTTAGAACCTTTCGCATGGTCTGGGTGACGATCTTCCCAAGCGTTACAAAGACAATCTCTGGTCGGTATTTTCTAATCATCTGCACTATTCGCAACTGATATTCTTCAGAATTAACCAAAAACCATCTTTTCATTTTTTCAGATTTTCTCTGCTTTCAGACCTAATAATTTTGCTGCATTGGCAGCCTCCTCATACCTTGTTTCTATGGTACCACGGGTTCCCATTTCTCCTAGTAGAGTCTATGATTCTATGCTTTTTCCTTCGGGAAGCCAATTTCAAAAGGGTTCCGCCATACATGCGAACTCTACATCATCAGGATGAGCGCCTATTGCTAAAATATCTAATTTCATTTTATTCTATTTAGTATTATATTTATAGTTCTTGGATAAAGATTATACGGCTGAAGCCCTTCTCTACTTACTATTTTCTCTGTCCAATATCCGTGCATGAATATCTTATCAGTCCATTCGCCATAACAAAGTTCCTTCATCTGTTAGGAAATACAGAAGTTTGGTCAATGGATATTTCTGAGTTTTAGGTTTTCTTTTATTCGGCAAAAATAGAGAATCTCCTACTTTTATTGGAAGAATTTTAATATTTTCTCTCAATTCAGTGGCTCTTTCTCCGTATGGACGGCTAATCGTGTTATAGCTGACCACACCGATATGATTGAAAACTTTTCCAGACTTTCTATAATGTTCTCATTCCCTTCTAATCAGGAATATTCTCACATCTTTAAGGTCTAAATTTAATTTTTGAGCTAACACGCATTCAGATTCACTTGTATTCGCACCATCAAAAATCAATTTTTATCTCCAGATTTCAGCATTTCTTTTATTTCTTCCAAAGAAATATGCTGCTTTTTTCAAGTTTTTATTCACCACAAGCACACAGCATCCGCCGCAAAATAAGAGGGCTGCCATGGAAGTTTTTGTCTTCGCATCCGCATTTTCGCTCCTTTTTCCGTGAGCTCACGAGACATGATGATCATATCCACTTTATGATTGAGCAAATCCTCAATGCTTGGTCTTCCTTGCTGACTTTCAGATTGATTTTGGCATTAGGATAAACTTTCACATACCGCTGAGATCAGCGCTTCTGCTATATTGACAAAAGAATCATCATACTGCAGAGTAATTTCGCCTCTGGTATGGAGCGGGTGGCCTCTTCTTTTTGTTCCTCACTTTTGCATAGAAAACCAAAAACGCTGATAAAATATATAATACTAATTTATTCCTCATCTCTTCTTTCTTTTTCTTAAACGAATAAATGCCCCTAACCAACCTCAAACACGCACCATAAAATACAAAAGCAAAGTACCCAGTGCATTTTGCAGGTATCGGGTCTATTACACCAAATGATCTTGTAATAATCACAAAAGCACCGACAATGATGTACAAAAACCCCTACAACGAATGTTAATATAGTATAAAACATAGTGACAAATATAATAGAAGTAAAAATTACTCCTCTATTATTGGATTAAAAGAGAGTTATTCAAACTTCATTTTCAATGGAAGGCTGTAATAAGATCTTACATTAACTCCTCCTTTTTAGCTGGTTTCCATCCTTTGATAGATCTTACCTCTCTCTGCTTCTCTGTTGGAAATCAGGATTAGATCCCAGCTTTTTACCTGAGAAACAGTTCCGTTAGTTCCACTACGAATTTTGCAGTTGTAGTAAGCATTCCTTCTCCTTGTACCGCTTCACTATCAAAGTTTTCTGCGACTTTTGCTCTAAACCCGTTCAATCCTCCATTACCATAGTCAGCTTCACATCTACTGTAGTATGAATCTCCCGTTATCTACTGGTTTATCTCGATCTTAGCTCCTTCTATTTTAGCCTTATCTCCTCTACCTCCTTCTACACACCTTGTACTGGCGGCGGAGCATTTAGTTGAGTTACCGCAACTCCTTCCTGAGTTTTTGTAGATATAGCCTTGTTTTTCCATCTCTTTTTAGTAGGTGGCGGCGTCTCGATGAGCGCATTTTCTACTGGCTCAGGAACTACATTGGCAATAGTAGCCACTTGCTCTGATGAAGGTGGTGCCACATCATCCAAACTCTGTAACACCTCTTCTTGTTTATTTTCTAAAGGCTCATCTGGAACCGGATCCTCTTCCTCAGTTGTTTCAAAGTCTTTCAGATTTACATTTACTTTTTGTTCCATCCTCCTCTTTTTGCTTCCGTTTTTATCGCTTTTAGAATATAACAATGGCAAAAGAATCATGCCGGAAAAACAATACTCCTATAACGAATGCTTTGGTTAAAAAGACCTCTATAACTTCTCCCTCAAGTCACTTAGGCACCATAGGCTTTTATTTCTATTTTCAAATACCAACTCCTCGAAGTCTGCGTATTTTTAATTGTTCTTCTGCCATAACTTTTGGTTTTTAAATTATTTTACTTTTTCTCATAAACCTCTTTTTCAAAAGGCTTCAATTCGGAAATACCAAAGTGCTCACTTCCTGTAATTTCCATTTCATCCAGAATATCTACGAAATGTTTTAAAAACTTGCATCATCTACGGGTTTTATAATTACCGTAAAATTCTCTTTCTTCACAGCATTCTTTTTAGCCTGCTCTATTACTTTTTTCTCCTTCTCTATCATAAGATGTTTTGATAAGAGTACTCTCATTAAGTCCTTTTTGCATCCTGCTGATGATAAAATAAATTATCATCCCTTTCCTATAATGAATGTAATAGAGTTTCTTAGATCTACCATAGGCGGTTTTAACCTGTGTAGTCTTATCATCAGGCTTCGCTGGAAGGGTCAGGTCCATAATGTTGGGTTTAGTAAAAGGTAGTGGTAAACATAAAGAACATCAATAAAAGGAAGTTCAAATCTACCATCGGTGTCATATCTACACGAGTACTATCTGGAACGGACTTTACCTCCTTTGTTACCTTTTTCTTGTACTTGTACTTCTGCCATTTTTATTCTTTTTATGTTTTATTCCTCTGTTGTTACCAACACGAAGTTATAAAATTTTATATCTTTCATCCCTCGAATAAAACCTTGAAATTTATCATATGATGCATTACCATCTCCTTTTACGGCAAGGGTTGCATTATTGTTTATTTTTCGGTTTATATCCACCCAGTCTATCAACTGTTTATTTGCACTATCCAAAGGAATTGTACCTCCTTTGAAATTCTTTCTCTGGTCTTCCGACAATTGTAGGAAACCTTTTTAGCTGAGAAAACCGACACACCTACAAATTCAGTTTTCGCAAAAATTTGTTTTCTTTATCTGTAAATGTGATTTTTATTTTTCTCTCCATTGCCTCTAATAGTTTTCTATGTTCAGGGTCACTGGTAGGGAGTAAAATAATATCTTCCATCATTCGTTACGCTAATTGTCATTGTATTCGCTGCCTCAGTTAGTTTTCGATTTAGAAACAGATGAAGGCGTTACAATGTTCTCCACATCGGGCTGTTTTAAACTCCGTTGTCAAGATAAAAAGGTAAGAAGCAGGAAAAGTAACATCACACATGGCGGTCATATCGGTCAATACATCGTGTCTTTTTGGTTTTACTTTTCGCCATTTTTGTATTATTTTTATATTAAACTTCTATACTTTTGGATAAATCATTATCCTTTCACGATGCTGAATATTATCTTTGAGTTTCAGCAAAGATTGTTGAATAGACATTGCGATTTCATCAATCTTAAATGTCATACCATCTATCTTAGATGTAAAAGAAGTTATATAAGATAATAGCAAGAGCAGATGTACCAATTCCTAATGCCGTGTTGATCAAGGCTTCAGAGATACCGATAGATGAGCAGCAGCATCTGGGTTCCTCCACCCAGCACCTAGAGCGTAGAACGCACCGATCATCCCCATTACGGTTCCTAACAACGCGATTAGCGTAGCTACTGTTCCTAATGTAGAAAGGATAGACATATTCTTTTCCATCATAGGCATTTCTAATGTAGTAGCCTCTTCGATAGATTTGCTAGAGCAGCCATTTTTGCTCTCTGTTCATAGTAGTTTCTTTGCTAAGAGCTTTATAAGTAGTCAAAGCTTCTTTTACAACATTTCCTACAGAACCTCTCTGCTTGTCACATTCTTCTTGTGCTTCAGAAATTCTATTTTCTTTTAACAATTGTCTGATTTTCAAAGACAAGCTTCAAGTTTCAGCTCCTTCCGCTTTGTTCAAAACGAGATAAACGCTCTAAAGAGAATACCAATACTGTAATAGCACAGTAATAAGGACAGGTACGATCATGCCTCCATGTACCATCTCAACAGATTTAGGTGTCAATTCTTTTAATGGAATATCCAAAAACGCTACTGAAACACCACTAACTTCCTCACCTTTATGAGTAAAGTTTCCTGTACTACAAAAATAAATAGATAAATACATACACCTACTATAAATAAAAAGTGGTAATACTAAAAATGGGTTCAGACCTCCTGTTTTTCTTTGCAACTACTTGTTGCTCCTGAGTTGAAACATTCATTTCCATATCTCAAACTAAATTATAAATTATTATTTGATTGCGTAAAAATAAATACTGTTCTATGCAAATTTATTTCATCAAAAATTGAAAATTTTTAAAGAAATAAATCTGTTTTGATTAAAATAAGCACCTATAGCTTTATAGAATAATCAAAAAGTTTACCAAAATTTAAAAATCTTTATCAAATTAGGATACTATATTGATGATTTTCTTCGGAACTACTATGATTTTTCTTTGGTTTAGCTCCGTCCAGCTGCTGGATTACTTTCTCATCTTTCATTACTATTTCCTCGATTTCCTCTTTAGAAAGCTCAGCAGAAAGAAAGTTTGAACCTCATCTTCATTAAAACTCACTGGATATTCTATTTTCATCTTCCACCAAATACGCCTCATTCAGAGCAGGGAAAGACATGATCTATACTCTCTGCTACCGAGAAGACTCAAGCTCCTCAGACATGCGGCGCGTAGGCGAAATCAGAACTGCAGTGGCTCTAAGATAGCTCTTTTATTACATTTTAGTTTTTGTAATTCATTCACGGCTATCATAAACTGCACTTGACCAGAAGTATTAAAGAAAAATTCTCAATATCGTAAATCACCTTTTTAATCAATGTATGCAGGATTTTAAGCTCCTCTTTCATGGGCTCTCCTCTGAAACCGAAAAAGTATCCCCATCAAAATAAAAGATTGTAGAACCTTAAGAAACCATAAACTCCGCTCAAGCCTTGTGTATTCCATGGTTTAGATTGCTCTAGCAGCCCAAGGAACATTTCATAAAAGCCTTAGACAGTCTGCTCCATACTCCTCGCAAATATCATCAGGTTTACCATTATATTTGGTTTAGACATTTTTACCCCTCTCTTTCTGTGATGTATTTTCCGTCTTCCAAGATAGATTCAGCATCCTTAAACTCTGATCCTAAAGCCTTGAACTTATCTCAAATCAGCTCGTCCGAAAGTTCCTTTTTAATAAAAAGAAATATCGATGTGGATTTTTGAGTTTCATAGTCTTTTTGCCAGTGCTTTTGAAACATACTTGTTCGTTCCATCCACGATACAAATGCCGAAATCCCCAAAATCATCCATGGTTTCATCATTTTTGAAAAAGGCTCTTCGTGGCTGATAAACCCTCTGTCTTTCAGGAACATAGTCCAAAAACGAGAATAAAGAGATGCCCCATAGCAGCTCACTTCCACCAATATACAAATCTACCTACTCAGTAGTCCGATGTATTTTTATCGCAAAACTCAGCTTCGTTATTTGGGTTCATGTATCTTAAGAAATACCAAGAGCTTCCTGCCCGAGCCCGGCATAGTAGACAATTCAAGCGGGAAAACATTTTGATTGTCTATAAGTTCCGTAGACACCACTTTTTGATTAACCTTATCCCAAGCGAAATTTTTAGCATTCCCTAGCGGCGGGTCTCCATCTTCGGTTGGCAGGGTATTTTTTTCTACTTCAGCAACTCAAGTGGAAGCGCAGAAACAGGCAGAGTATATGGCATTTCGTTTTTCATAATAAATAGGAACAGGCTCCCCCAGTATCTTTGGCGTGAGAAAATAGCATCCCTCTGGCGGTAGTTTATCTTGGATTTTCCTACTTTATGATTTTCCAAATATTCCACAACCGATTTTACCGCTTCATGATAACTACTGCAGCCATTTAGAAACTCCGAATTTTGAAACCATACCTTTTTCTCGGTAAAAGCCTTCTCAGAGATATCTTGGTCAAATATATTTTTATCTCAATATCAAAATGTTTTTGCAAAGGCAAAGTCTCTCTCATCCCCCAGGAACCGCCATCACAGCACCTGTTCCGTATCCTGCAAGAACATAATCACCCAGCCAAATAGGGAACAGGTTCTTTAGTAATAGGATGTTCTGCATAAGCCCCTGTGAACCTCCTGAAATAGTCTTCACTCTGCCATTCTGTCTCTTTTCGGAGCGTTTGGAAGTGGCTTCTATAGGCTTCACGGCTTCTTTCTGCTCTGGCGTAGTGATTTTGAAACCAATTCGTGTTCTGGAGCAAGTGTAACGAAAGACACCCCAAAATAGTATCAGGGCGAGTGGTGAAAACCTCTATGAAATCATCAGAACCTTTAATACCGAATTTCACCAAAGCGCCCTCAGATTTTTCCTATCCAGTTTCTTTGGCTTTCTTTCACTGCTTCTGACCAGTCCAGCCCGTCCAGCCCTCTCAAAAGTCTGTCCGAATAAGCTGTAATACGCATAGACCACTGCATCATTTTTCTTTTTGATAAACAGGGTATCCACCACGCTCAGACTTACCATCTTTTACCTCATCATTGGCAAGAACCGTTCCGAGTGCAGGACAGCAATTTACAGTAGTTTCTGCTCGGTAAGCCATTCTGTAGTTCAATAAAAATATCTTGTTTATCCGCCTCAGAAGCGTTTAGCCATTCCTCCGCAGTGAAATTTAGTTCCTCAGACTGACACGGCATCAAGGTTTTTCTGTCCCAAATTTTTTTCAAAATGAGCCACAAGGGTAGAAATATTCTTCTGCTCTGTCCGCAGCCTTATTATACCAAGAATGAAACAGTTCTATGAATATCCACTGCGTCCATTTTATAATAAGCTGGGTCAGAGGTTCTAATCTCCCTGCTCCAATCGAAAGAAAAACCTATAAGCTGCTGCTCGTATCTATTGATGTTTTCCTCAGTGGTAACCGCAGGATGCTGCCCTGTCTGAATCGCATATTGTTCAGCAGGAAGCCCAAAGCTGTCATAGCCCACAGGATGAAGGACATTATACCCTTGGTGTCTTTTGAATCTGGCATAAATATCACTCATAATATACCCCAGCGGATGCCCCACATGAAGCCCCGCCCCTGATGGATAAGGGAACATATCTAAAACATAATATCTCGGTTTTACTACTTTCCTGACGGCTGCTGGCTTTTGAAGGTTTGGTTTTCTCCCCAGAAAACTGCCATTTCTTTCTATCTCTTGATGATTGTAAAAACATGGTCTGATGATTTTAAAGAGGCAAATTTAATATTTTGAAATGAAAAAGCCTTACTAAAAAGCAAGGCTTATGAATATTTTAATTCAAAAACAATTAGAATTTTTCACTTTTGAATAAACTGTTCCTGTAAAAGGTAACTCCTCCGACTTCTTGACTAACAACATTTTCTTCCGTTTCCATCTCTGTGTTTGTAAGTTTTTCTTACAATAGAACGAGAAGTTTCCGATCCTAAAGTCATAATCAATACTCTTGTATATCAAAAAAGTATAGGTAATATTTCCTTCTCAATTTATCACAAGTTCCAGATGCAGCAGCCCAAACCTCAGTACTCCCTGTACCATCTGGTAGAAAAGTGGTTATGGTCTTTTTCGCAAGAAGTAAGCGGAACCTGCATATCTATAGAGTAGGGCGATCCACCACCAACAGTAATATTCCTTTCATTCTCATTTCTACAAGGCCCAGCTTCCTACTACATTATCCAGTTGTTGTGGCTGTGCAGGAATATTTGTTTTATTATCTTCATCTCTACTACAACTAAGCATGAAAAAGAAAATAACACAACTAATAAATAACTAAATTTTCTCATAACTTTATAATTTAAAATTTTTAGCAAATTTAATATTTTAAAATGAAAAAAAGCCTTACTAAAAAGCAAGGCTTGTGAATATCAACCCAAAACAATTATAATTTCTGCATTGTCCATAAACTGTCCCTGTAAATAGGGTCCTCTTGCCCTGTAGATTAGTAACGCTTTCCTCTGCTTCCAGCTCTGTACTCGTAAGTTTTTCACAATGGAACGTGTGGTCTCTGGCCCTAGATGTACAACCAATTCTTTCATATCCTTGTCAAAAGTGTAGGTAATATTGCCATCTCTTTTCTTTTCACAGCTTCAGATAAATTCCTATACCTCTGCATGGTTCTGTACCACCTGGCAGTAGTTTTTGTCTCCTAAGGAGTAATCGGCGCATCCATATCTATTGGTGTATTTATCCCCAATATTATCATATTTCCTTTTAATCTCGTTTTTTGTAAGACCCCAGCTTCCTATCAGTTTGTCCTGCGGCTGCGGAGGCATCTCATCACTCCTGTTACAACTAATCACTAAAAAGAAAACAATGCAACCAATAAATAGATGAGTTTTTCATAAATCAATAATTTAAAATTCTAGGCAAATTTAATATTTTAAAATGATCCTCCTTTGATAAAGAGGATTTAATTTCTATAAAATTCAAATTATTTTTCCTTTCGGAAAGTTGCTTTTTCATATTCAGCAAAATCACCGATTGGCTTTCTTTGCAGCTCCACTTTCTACGGCTGCTTTAGCAACTGCGGCAGAAACTTTTGCAAATAGTCTGCCGTCAAGTGGTTCTCAGAATGAAATAATCTTTCCCAAAACTGATTTCAGCCAAATTATAAGCCTTTTTCACAGCTTCCGTTGCTGGTTCTCTTCGCTAAATCTGCAATGGCACGAACCGCCGCTATTTTCATCTCTCATTAATCTCGGTCGCCTGTACATCCAGCGCACCACGGAATATGTAAAGGGAATCCCAAAACATTATTCACCTGATTAGGATAGTCACTTCTTCCTGTTGCCATAATCACATCTGGGCGGGTCTGTTTTGCTAAATCATAGTCTATCTCTGGAATAGGATTAGCCAATGCAAAAACAATAGGATTCACCGCCATTTTCGCTAAAACCTCAGGTTTTTAGAACATTTCACTGGAAAAGGTCCGATAAAAACATCTGCTCCTCCAAAACCCTCATCCAGGTTTCCGCTTCGGTATTTTGTACAAAATCCAATTTTTCAGGCGTAAGGTTGGTTCTCTTGTGACTGATAACCCCCTTGCTGTCGCACATTATGATATTTTCTCAAGCCCAGCTCTAGGTAAAGTTTAGACACGCACTAGCTGCTGCACCTGCGCCATTTACCCCATTTTTATGTCCTCTATCTTTTTCCTGCTGTTTCTAAACCATTGAGCAGCGCCGCCGCGGAGATAATTGCCGTTCCATGCTGGTCATCAGCCATCAGTGGGATATCCAGCTCTTCTTTTAGTCTTTTTCTATAGAAAGCCTCTGGCGCTTTGATATCTTCAAATTTATCCCTCAAAAGTAGGCGCTATCGCTTTCACGATTTCTACAAATTTATCAGGGTCTTTTCATTACTTCTATGTCAAAACATTGATATCTGCAAACACCTTGAACAAAAGCCCTTTGCCCTCCATCACAGGCTTGAAGCCTCTGCACCGATGTCGCCAAGTCCCAAAACAGCAGTTCCGTTACTGATTACAGCTACCATTTCCTTTAGATGTGTATTCATAGACCTTGGAGGCGTCTTTTTCTATTTCAAGACAAGGTTCTGCCACTCCAGGAGAATACGCCAGACTCAAATCCCCATTGCGTAGCATAGGGTTTAGACGGCACCATTTGGATTTTTCCCTTTGGGCTCGGCTCTGTGATAGTCCAGAGCGGCTTTTTCAAGTTTTTCTTTATTGTTTTCCATCATTTTAGTTCGGTTATTATTTCTCGGAATAGAGTCCCGCAAATTTCTACTTTTTCGGAATTATCATTATATTTTAATTGAAGTGATTGATTTTTAAAAATAATTTTTATTTTTGCCGAAAATAATTTGATTTATGAAAAATTTTTGCAGGATTGCTTTTAGCAATTTCTTCTGGCATATTCACAGGAAGCATTCACTGGTGCTAATGATATCAGAGCTTATGTAGGAGCTAACATCCAAAGCAAAGGTACAGGTGTCACAGCAGGGAGCTGACTATGGACTAGGGAGAAGCTTCTCAGTAGGATTACAGATGAGCTCACCTTTTGGGAACGAAACACAATGTGAACGGAGTAGAAAAAGCTCCTGTAGGAGACAGATTTGACCTTCGTGGGAGATTCAATGCTAATTTAGGGTGGAGTTATGAACCTGCCTGAGCAACTGGATGTTTACCCAGGTTTGAGCTTAAGTTTGAAAAACTTTGGAGGGCATATCGAGTGCGAGATACTTCTTTAATAAAGGTTTTGGAGTATTCTCTGAAATCACTTTCCCTATCGCAAGATACAAAACAAGCGCAGCTGGATACGAAAGACTAAACAACCAGTTTACTTTTCCAAATCGGTGCAGCTTTTGACCTTAACTAAAATATCCCTCGTAAATGAGGGATATTTTTCATCAATCCGCCTTCGTCTTCATTACTGTCACGGCTCCAACATATTAGGATTTTCTTTGGCTAGTTTATTTCTTGTAGGAATTTTATAATTTACAGAAATCCCAAAAGTACGGGTGTCATTCTTAATGCTCATCAACACATTAGGCGTCTGATAGATAGAGCGAGCAGACATTTGATTAGTATTAAACACATCATTCACATACAATGAAACATTCAGCCTGTCTTTCATGAATTTCCTTGACAATGTGATATCCAATGCGTTATTCAGCGGTTTATCAGTTTGGAGATAGAAATATCCTACCTTAGCTGGGATATAGCTGTAATTTCGCATTCAGTTTATTCCCTTTTGGTAACACAATCTGGGCATTTAGGTTAAAAAAACCAAAGATCATTAGGATTAATATCAGGAAGCCTCTGCAATCGGTAGTTTACAAAGAAATACAAGAAGCTGATTTTATCAGGATTGGTTGTGCTCATAGAACCCATGATTTCCTTGATTGACTTTGTGAAAATCATAAATGGAATAGGAAACCTATATTAAAATTATGTATTCTCATGGAAGAAATATTTTTCATTAATCATAGAAACCTCATCACCGCTGCGGGTCATTTTTGTATAACTTGATTATTAACCAAATTCAAATTATACCCCAAAAACACATAGTCAAATGCTGAAATTTTTGCTTCTATATTATCAAAAATCGTTGGTTGCAAATTGGCATTTCCCGTTGTTTGAACGTACCATTTCCATAAGTATTGTTATTTGGGTTTAAAACCGAAATACTCGGCAAGCTGATTTTCTTATTATAATTAACTGCAAAATTCACTCCTTTCGTAATGTTATACTGCACGCTGGCATTTGGGAAAAAGCGGTACTGCTTGAATTTATGCAAATCATCGTATTGATGCGTGCTGCTGTTGTATGTAGTTCCGCTGATGTCATCAATCTTCGGCACGAGTTCCGAGGATAAAATCAGCTTTCCTATCGTAGTCTGCAATTCTACATAGAAGACGCCGTCTGTCTCTGGTAGTCCAAATTGGTAATTCCTCTGCTTTCCGTAGTAAAATCCAATCTCTCATAAAGCCCGCCAACGCTGATTTTACCTTTGTCAAAGATATTGAGTGGCTGGGAAAAAAATCTACACGAAATTCAGCCGTTCTCGCATCTGAGCTGTTATCAAAAAGAAGTTGATTAGTAGGAATTTGATTTAAAAACAAGTTTTTCTGTTCAAAATCATTATCTCTTTTAGTATAAGTGAATTTAAAAATCCAGTTTCCTATCTGAACGGCTAAATCTTTTTGGTATACTGCTGAGCTTCATGTCTCAGCCTCATGCTCCCGATTTCATCTTGTCTATTGTAGCTCAGTCGCTGTAAATCCCATTACTCTGAACCGCAGCATCATTATTACTGTAATTCAGATTGTAATTTAGCAATAATCTATCATTTTGACTAAAATCAAAAAGTCAAAGCTGCTTTTTGCAAAAATAACCTCTGTTCCTTTCATCATTAAATATACTCGAAATACCATCTACTTCATTTGTTTTTCATATTTTCGAGATAGTTCTGCCCTACATTCAGCTGCCAGCCGAACCATCTGTTTTTGGAATTGAGCAAAATAGAGTTGTTCGTTTTTGCTTCGGTATTTGTCATAATTACTAAAAAGAATAGTTCCCAGAATAAGTCGCTGTAGGTAGCTTCTCGCTGATTTTGAAGTGATTATATTCAGAATCGCACCACCAGAAGTCGCTGGATATTTCCGCACCTGGGCTAGTTACCACTTCTATTCTGTCTATGGCATTTGCGGGCATTCCTTCTAGAAAGGCACTTAGCTCATTGCTAGTAATATTCAGCGGTCGCCCATCCATATAGACATCCAGCATTTTTTCCTTGATACGCCATCCCTGTAAGGTCTGAAACGTAAGCCCTGGCAGTTTTTGATTCCTTCCAGAGCCGTTCCCTGTGTTGAGATTCGGCTGTTCAGAAAAATCAAATATCGTGCGGTCAGCCTTCTGTTCCACCGCTTTTTGGTTTTTCGTAATTGTTACTTCTTTTATTTCCTTCTCTTTCTTTTGGGTTTGCGGTTTGCTTTCCTGAGCCCATCCCATCGCAGAAATAAGGAGCGATAATACAGCAATTTGTTTTTCATTTCATATTAATTTTATGATTTCTTGTCGCAAACATAAATAATTTTTCGAAACTATGCATACATAGTAGTAGATTTTAAAATAAATTGATGATATTTAAAATATTCAAATTTAAAAATTTCATATCTAAAAATGAGAAAAAATCCTACACGAGTTGTCATCTTACACCTCTGAATAGGATTTTATTTTTATTCAGCCGAAAAATCAAAGTTTTTATCGTGTTTTCTTCAAATTTCAGATTCTGCTCTGGGAAGTCCAGTTTTGTGAGCTGTTTTATCCGCTGAAAAGCCCTGTTTTCTGCATCCAGCTCAAGCCCTTTTTCTTTAGTCTGCTTTACAGAAACCACCTTTGCAGAGAGAAAATCGCCGTTGGTTTTAGTTTTATGTCCAGCAAAGGCGCGATGCCCTTGTCGCCCGTAAGGCTGAACCTCCCATAAGTATTAAAAATTCCCAAGACTGTATGCTAGTGAATTTATTTTTATAAACCTCCACTGCGCTTGGGTCACATGCGGGCCGTGTCCCAGCACAATATCCGCTCCTGCATCCACCACAGAGCGCGCGAAATGATGCCATCTCCTCTATTTTCTCGTAAAAATTTCTGCTTTTTAGGAACTCTCACATATTCTGTCCCTTCCGCACCGCCATGAAAAGAAACGATGGTAATGTCCGTCTGGGATTTTAGCTCCCTTACTATCTCGGGCTTTTTGACATCCAACGGGAAAGCATATTTTTATTCGGTGCAAAGGCGCAGAAGCCGTATTTTATATTATCTTTCTCAAAAATCACGACTGGATATTCCTTTGTCCCCTGCGTGATAAATTCCTGCATCGTCAAGGACTTTGGCTGTGGTTTTCCTTCCCAACAGTCCAAAATCTCCTGCGTGGTTATTCGCGGTGCTCATCAGATTAAACCCAGCTTCTTTGATGATCCCGTATCGCTCCGGCATTCTGAAAACCTGCAGCTTTGAGGTTCTTTTGTCCTCGCTTTTGGGATTCTCCTTCATCTAAAACACCTTCCAAATTCCCAAAAACGATGTCTCCTTTCAGATGATTTTTCACCTCTGAAAAACTTCCTGCCGCATCATCTTTCGGAAGATATTTTTAGATGGATAAGCGCTTCCTATCATAATATCGCCTACCGCGACTATGTTTATAACATCTTTTTGAGTTTCTCCTCTGGCTGCGGGCTTTCTATTTTTGAGTGAATCATCTTTCTCTTTGGAAGAAATTCTTTCCAAATTCTCTTTTTCACAGAAAACAGCCTAAAAGACTGCCCAGAGATAATTTTTCTTTTCACTTTTAATCTGCTTAATAAAGGTGGCAAAGATACAAAATTCATCAAAAATAGTTGATGTTTGATATTGAATATTTTATTTTTATCTTTTGCCCACTTAAAGTTCTTTGAAAAATGTTAGGAAGAAGACAATTACGAGAAAAACCATCCAAACCATCTATTCTTATCAGCAAAATCCTATAAAACAGGATGTTTTTGGCAGAAATATGTTTACCGAAATAGATAAGATTTATTCTTTGTACATCTATCAAGCTTAATTTTTCTCATCGCCTTGCATCGCGAGAAACAAATGGAGCTGAACAAAAACAAGTACATAAAAACCGAAGAAGACCTCAATCCCAATCAGAAATTTATCCGAAATCAGGCGATAGAACTTCTCGAGCAAAACGAAGAAAGATTGTCTTTCAATGCTAACCACCAAAGCTAATCTGGGATATCCATGACGACCTGCTCATCAAGGGTGTTTAACAAAATAAAAGCGAACAAACTCTTCCAAGATTACATGAAAGGAGATGAATTTTCTTTCGAGAAGACCAAAAATTCATCGGAAAAGTTTTCCTAGATATGTCGCTGAAAACGAGGATTTTCAGAACCATTTAGAAGATTTAGAACTTCACTGGGCGGATGATTTCCACATCGCCAACTCCATGACGCAGAAAACTCTCGGTTTCCTAAGCAGGATAAGCCTTTCGCATACTTTGATAAAGATGATAAAAAGATGAAGACGATAGAAATTTCGCTCTGAAACTGCTCAACGAGAACCCTGAACCACTGGGAAGAAACCGAAAAAGATAGAAGAAAGACTGGAGACTGGGATCTTGACCGTATCTCGCTAATGGACTAAAACTCATTCTGGCTACTGCTATTTCAGAATTGGACTATTTCCTCTGACGCCTGCCAGAATCATCATGAACGAATATATAGAAATCGCAAAGGCTTTCGCTGGACAAATCTCAAATCTTTGTAAACGGAATCATCGACTGATACATCAAAAGCTAACAATAGAAATTAAATCTTAACCTTAAAAATAACCAAAAAGAAATGAAAAATATTTTTGAAACTTTTCAGGAATAGGGCTAATGATACTCCTTGCGACAGTATCTTGCCAAAACGAAAAGCGACCTGATGCAGAGCCTGTGGAAGAGTCCACCAGGACAACCAATGACAAAGGCGAGCTTTGCTAAAAGAAGGGCACGATTTTCGGAACGATGAAAAAAGGTGAAGTGGTGCAGCATGTTTACAGTGACTAACACAGGTGACAAACCTCTGTATATCAACTCTGTACGAGCCTGCATGCGGATGCAGCGCCAGACTACACAAAGATGCCATCGCACCAGGAGAAAAAGGACAAGTAACACTGAGGCTTTGACTCTAAAAACTTCAATGGAGCTGTAACGAAAACTGCACAAGTATTCATGAACGCAGAGAACTCTCCTGTTACACTGAGTTTTAAAAGCAAATGTACAGTAATCACTAGAAAAACTTTAACAAAATGGAAAAGCATCAACAATTCATACCGATGCTGCTGAGTTTTGGTCGCATTCTGTTTCTTAATGATAAGACCACAGCTCACTGAAACAGAAAAAGAAAAGCAATTTCAGGAGAATCTGAAACCAGGGAGAAGAATCGTAACGACTTCGATATCCACGGGCGTATCTTCTCCATTGCAGAAGACAGCGTAATCATAGAAACGCTTTCTGGTAAGCTCAAAAATGGAATTGGCAGCAATATCCAAAGACCTTACCCTCAGCCGTTTTCCTGAGGAAGGCGAAGAAAAAGAATAACAAACAAAATCCCTATCTGTGATAGGGATTTTCTTTTATAAAAACTTTTAATGCAGTTCTACTTTGCCATCTTTCATGACATTGGTTACGCCTTTTATGCTTTCAAAAATATTTTCTCCCTGCTCTATGGATTTTCCTCTGGAAGATTCTCACAGCGATGCCTTTCATTTCTTTGTATTCATAGATAATTTCTGCACCATAGGACTTCACTTTTTCTTTTTAGTTTCGGAAGAGAAATTTCATTCTCATCGTAAAAACAATCAGTGTTCGCTCTTCTTGGGTGTATGTTTCTTCCTGTTGATACACGGCTTTTTGGGTCTGCGTACAGCTGATAAAGTGATATTACAATAGTGTAAATAAAAAGCTTTCCTATTTCTAAAAATTTACTCCGCAATTTATTAAACATTTTACTATCAAACAAAATTCCCCTTACCAGTAAAGGGAATTAAGTTATATACTAATATTTCTTTATCGAATTATTTAAAATCCTTCTTAAAAATTTAGATTTATTTCTTTTTATGTATTGAATCTTTTTACACCTATAAAAATCTCCACCTCCAGAGATCGCCCTTGCTGAGATTTTTCTGTATACAATTCATAATCATATTGATAAAAGCCTATTTAGCTCCTTATCTTGCTCCCATATTTTCTGCCATGCTTCTGCTACAGCCACGAGGTATCGCTCCTTTAGTAGAAATCTCTTAAAATTCTGTTTAGGAAACTCCCTTCCGACCAACCCGTTTGGGATTTCATCAAGCGAAGATACTTTCCAGTCCCAAAAGCGTAGTGTATTCACCTGTATAATCACTTTCGTAGTCTGTATAGATAGCATAAACATTGCTGTTCACTGCATTTGGGATTTTTACTGATGATATTTTTCAGAATAAAACCGATGCCAAAGACCTCCGATGTCCTGCATTGCTTGTCCATTCTGATTTGTTGTGCGTGTTTCTATACCAATTATTTTCATATCTATAACTTTTTACATTCTTAAATAAAGTCTGTATTAAAAATTTTTCTATCCAATAAAAAAACAATTTCTTATTTAATCCACAAAATCCTGCGCGAATGATTTTATTTCAGGAAGAAAATTTCGTATTTCTCACGGAGAAATCTTTGTTTGCTAAAAATGCAGGGAATACATTGGTGGTTTTTGTCCAGAAACTGGGCTTTGTTCACCACATTCCAAAGCTGTACTCTATCCCCCACTCATTTCGGTAGTTGTAGAGCCAGTCGTCCTGCTGCATCTTATCCAAAACTTTTTTGAAAACCTCGGGCAAGAATTCCTCGTATCGGCGGAGGACAGCATAGATCCTCTGCGAATGCTCCTGCCACTCGCGCTGGGAATTTTCGGTGGTATCATTTCGAGGAAATAGTCAAATGCCACATCCACAAACGCCCCAGAATACAATCTCACCAGCGGCCGGAAAGGCGCTTTCGCCTCGTGTATCAGCGGGTGCGCATCCGTGAAAGTATCTATCGCTCTATGCAGTTTTATGCCTTTCTGTATGCTTTCTGGAAGGCGGGCTACATCTCTGTTCTTCACAAAGTCCGCAATCATATTACCGACGAGCTGTTCCTCGGAAAAAGAAAGATAAGAATGAGCTAAAAATTCATTTTGTATTCTGCATTTAAAATTGATAAAGCCAATAAAAACCGCCGACTTCCTAAAACAATCTCTGATGAAAAATCCTCTATTTTGCTGACTTCTACAATTTCTATTTTAAAAACCTTTTTTTAGGAAGTTTGTTTTTGTTTTAGAAATGAAAAATTCTCTCGTAGCCTAATTTCTCCGCCTCCAAAATCCTTTTTCTCCACCTGCGGAACAGGGCGAATCTCTCCCTGAGTCCTATTTCTCCCGCAAAACAAACATTATCAGGTATCGCCTCATCTTCATTGGAAGAAAGGATAGCCGCCACTACTGCCAAATCCAGCGCCGTGTCGCCTGTTTTCATCCCTCCTGTGATATTCAGGAAAACATCCTTCGCGCCGAGCATAAAAACCAGCCCGCTTTTCTAAAACCGCGAGGACATATTCAGCCTCTTGCTGTCAAAACCTGTGGAACTACGCTGCGGCGTTCCATAGACTGCACTGCTTACCAATGCCTGAATTTCCAGAAGCATGGCTCTGTTTCCCTCCAAAGTAACTGCAACTGCATTCCTGAAAGGTCTTCGGATTTTTGGTGATGAGGATTTTCGGAAGGGTTTTTATTTCTTTTTAATCCTGCTGAAATCATTTTCATAAATCCCAATTTCAGAGTAGAACCAAATCTGTTCTTGCTCGCTCTCAGCAGTCGGAAAAAGGTGATTCCTGTCGCCATCAAAATTGAGAACCACATCCACCATATGTTTCCAAAAACTTTTGGCCCTGCTATCTGCCCATCCTTTCGTGATGTGTCCCACCAAGAAACACTGGAGATATTGGTTTCTTTAGCTAGATTTAATGACCTCGAAGACATTCTCTAATCTGCGAGCTGTCCCTGGCGAGACTCTCTATCAGCTGGGACTGGAAGCGTCTGGATACTATCTATTATCACAAAATCTGGCTGAAGTAGCCTCGGAGAGGATTTTTCCACTGAAGTTTCAGTGTAGAGGAAACAATTTGGATTTTTGGATTTCGGTGAGTCTGTCCGCTCTCATTTTATCTGTGATGCACTTTCCTCGCCTGAAACATCAGAGTATCTTCTTCATTTTTCAGGGCTAGCTGCAGGAGCAGTGTAGATTTCCCAATCCCTGGTTCGCCGCCTATCAAGGTAACCGAGCCCAGCACGATGCCTCGCCCAGCACCCTGTTCAGCTCCTCGCTGGGTGTTTTATGCGATGTTCGGCATTGACCTCACATCTGTTATCGTCACTACTTTTTGTTTCCTTCGCCCAAAATATGGTAGGTAGGCGATTTTGTTTTTCTGCAATTTCCTCCACTAGAGTATTCCAGAACGCAGTTCCTGACTGCCCGAGCCACTGCAGATACTGAGTTCCGCAATTCTGACAGAAATATGCTGTTTTACTTTTGCCACAAATGATGTTTTAGGGTGGTGCAATTTAAACAAAAAGATTATTTTTGCATCATGTTTAGAATGTTCAAAAGTTTAGAGAATATGTGCTCCTTTTAGGAAAGGTGCTGAGAAAAACCACCAGAAATCCAAGGTTTTTCAAAACTTTTCATGAGAGAAATCAACGATTTGAGGGTTGATTCTTTTGGTTTATATTATTCACTTCCCTAGTTTCGTAGGGGCGGTGGTCGCTATACAGATGTATAACAACTTTAGTACGGCATCTATTCCCATTCCGCTGCCTTATGTAGGACACACTACCAAAGTGGTTCTCATCTTGGAATTTTCACCTACGATTATCAGTGTGATTTTAGCGGGAAAGTGGGCTCTTACATTGCTTCTTCCATTGGGACAATGCGAGTAACAGGAACAGATTGACGCACTGGATATTATGGGGAGTGAACTCGGCTAACTTCCTTATCCTTCCAAAGATTTTGGCTTGTATTAGTTTTTAATCCTCTGCTCATTGCCATCAGTATCAGTGGGAGTTTTCGGAGGATATCTGGCTGAGGTTTTCACTGACTCATGGACGGAATCAACTATATCACAGGGGTTCAGATGGATTTCCTACTTTCTTTATTTGGTATGCTTTTTGTAAAAACAGCTGTTTTGCGTTTTCTGATTGCAACCATCCCAGCATATTTCGGCTATAATGTAAAGGCGGATCGCTGGAGTAGGGCGTGCAAGTACCCAAGCAGTAGTTTGGACTATCTGTAGCCATCATCATTGCTAACTTAATTTTTAACTCAAATGTTCTTAAGCTAATGATAGAAGTAGTAGATTTAAGGAAAAAGTTTTGGGGACAACGAAATCCTAAAAGGAATAACCACCACGCTGGAAACAGGGAAAATCAATCTCATCATCGGGCAGAGTGGTTCTGGGAAAACTGTATTTTTGAAGTCATTATTAAATGTCTTTGAACCTACCAGTGGAAGCATCCTCTTCGATGGGCGAAACATCGTAGAAATGACGCAAAACAGAAACAGAGCTGAGAGCAGAGATAGGAACAGTATTCAAGGGAAGTGCGCTGTTTGACTCTATGACCGTGGAGAAAACATCATGTTTCCCGCTGGATATGTTTACCAACCTTACCTATACCGAAAAGAAAAAAGCGTAAAAGAAGTAATGAGCGATGTTCATCTAGAAAACAGCAGACCACAAATATCCATCCGAAATTTCTGGAGGATGCAGAAAAGAGTAGCCATCGCGAGAGCCATCGTGAACAATCCTAAATATCTCTTCTGCTGATGAGCCAAACTCTGGGCTGGACCCTTATACATCAAAGGTTATAGATGATACTAATCAAAGGAAATTCGCAAAGATATAACACCACTACCATTATCAACACCCACGATATAGAACTCAGTGATGACCATCGAGTGAGAAAATCGTGTATCTAAGAAAAAGGTGTGAAAGAATGGGAAGGCAACAAAGATATCCTCATCAATGCAGAAGCCAATATTTAATAGATTTTGTTTATTCTTCGAATTGTTTCAAAGAAATTGAGACAATATTTATTAAATCACAATAAAAATATTTAAATCCGTTATAGTCTTATCATATTAAATTCAAATATTATGAAAAAGATTTCAAGTATGAGCTCTTTTAGGACTTTCATTAATGGGATTTTCACAAGTGAAAATAGGCGTAAAAGCAGATGTTTTGCTTAATACTAGTTCTTCCAAATGGTCCTGAAATAAAAGTTCTGTACTGGATTACACAGATTCTGGCAGCAAAGTGCAGGGTTTAATGTGGGGCTTTCAGCTAGGGTGAACTATCCCTTCAACTTCACTTGTTCATCATGCACTGAAATTTATTACACTTCTTTTAATAGTTCATTCACTGAAAGAAGAACTAAAAACTGACTTTCGACAAAAACCAACAGAATAGATGTTCCTGTATTAGTCGGATGAAACCTTGTTTCGGATGATTTAGGGGTTTTCGCAGGGCTATGGCTTCCTACAACCTTGCAAAAGAGAACACATGGAATGATTTCAAAGAAAAATGCAGGGAACAAATTCACTGTGGCTATCAGGTGGGTGCAGAAGCTAGATTGTCTAACTTCATCATCAATACGAGATACGAAGGTAGCTTTCTCCAGACAAAAGAGATTTATCAGCAACAATCATTTTCCGAAACTGTGAGGTATGACAATCATCCAAGTTTCGTAGTTCTAGGGGTTGGGTACCAATTTTGGATTTAAATTTTTATCATTAAAACAAAAAGCTCAGAAATTTCCCGAGCTTTTTATTAACTAATATTTGAAGAACTATCATTATTGATGCTCTCTACTTTCTTTTCCTAATTCTTTGTTTTGTCTCTGTAATTGGGCTAAACTGCTTTCTTTTCTCCTCCTCTTATCCTTGAGCCTTTACTGATATAGCCCACTATTCCACCGATGATAAGGCCGATTCTATTCCGCCATCACTCCCCATCATGTGGGACATCGTGATTTTTCTAACAAAAATCTGTGGAATAGTAAAACATCACTCGAAATAAAGTAGTAAATCCCTCCTACTATTAATAAACTTTTCATACTCTTTATTTAATTTTACTTTTCCTCCTGATGCTTTATAATATTCTAATGCTTTAGGCATGTATTTTTCCATGTCTTTTCTTCTGTTCTCTGGACTTGGGTGAGTAGAATAGGAACTCCGGCTGTCTTGCTCACTAGATGCCGCCTCCATTCTATGCCAGAACAGCTGAGCTTCTCTAGGGTCATACCCTGCTATCGCCATTAGGTAAAGTCCCATCTGGTCTGCTTCCAGCTCCTGCTTTTTCTTCCGTATGCCAAAAGTCTACTTGTGCTCCTATCGGGTACAACTGACTGAAAACCGATGCCGTGCATTATTTCTAATCGTTCCACTGACCAATGTTCCTCCCACTTGAGCTAACATTGCCGAAGAAATTCTCTCATTTCCGTGTCCTGCTAGTGCATGAGCTACTTCGTGTCCCATAACTACGGCTACACCTGTTTCTGTCTTACATATAGGCATAATCCCAGTATAGAAGGCCACTTTCCCGCCTGGCATACACCATGCATTGACCTGCTTGTCTTCTATCAGTTAAATTCCCAGCTGTAGTTTGCTAAAGCCTGTTCTCTTCCAATTGCTTTATAATAACTTTCTGCTGCACTTTTTATTCTCTGTCCTACATTTTTACTTGTCTAGATTCATTGGTATTGTTTATTACTTTTGCCTGAGACAAAGTAGTTCGATACTGGGTAAGTGCCATCTGTGCCAGCTCACTATCATTCTGAAATTGTAGACTGCTTCGCCCCTGTCATAGGATTGGTAACGCAAGCTACAAATACTGCCGAACATAGTAACCCTGAGGCTAAAACTTTTACTTTCATATTTCAAATTTTATTCAAATGTATAAATTTTTCGTTCAAATATAAATAAAAGTTCAATTTATTATTATCAAGTCTTTTTATTTTTCAAGATTTGCTTTAAATTTGCATCAAACAAAAACTATACATAATCAATGCTTGACTGGATTTCACAACTTTTGTTACCGAATGAAAACCCTACAGCTATACAATCTCTGATTGTAATGATTTTTAACGATTGGCTTGGGGGTGTTTTTAGGAAATATAAAAGATTAAAAACACATCTTTAGGAGTTTCAGCAGTGATGTTTGCTGGACTTTTTTGGGACACTATGGCTATAGGATGGATGCTTCCATTTCTAATTTTATCAAAGATTTGGGGCTGATTTTCTTTGTCTATGCTATTGGATTACAGCTCGGTCCATCATTTTTCAGCCTTTAAAGCTCAAGGGCTGAAGTACAATATTTTAGCAGCGAGTGGTATTCTTCTCAGCACTTCATTGGCTTTCATCATATTTCTAAATACGGATTTAGGAATAGAAAACACGGTGGGAATTCTATCTGGTTCGGTAACCAGCACACCTGCCCTAGGAGCCGCGAAAAATATGAGTTGATGAACTACGCCCACAGTTCCTGACAGACACCTGAACAGCTCCTGCCATAGGCTACGCCATCACCTATCCTATGGGAGTTTTGGGTGTGATTTTTTCTATTATTCTGGCAAGAGTTCTGCTGAAAATAGATCCACAGAAAGAGCTGGTTAAATTCAGAGAGCGTATTATACAGCGTTCCCAGCCCATTCTTCCAAAGAAATGTAGAATTACAAATCCTCATTTCGTGGGTAAAACCATTCGTGAGAGCGATTTAAAGGAAATCGACAGAAACATCATCGTCACACACCTAAAAAGAAGCGGCACCAAAGAAGTAATCACTCCTGAATCTGGTGTGATTCTAAACGATAGAGATGTCCTCATGATTGTAGGAACTGAGCCTGATGTGGATTTTTTCATCAGCCAAATAGGGCGAATTTCTTCGGATTCCCTTCATCGAGGGAGGCGAAAATCATGGTCAAAAATCTCTTTGTAACAAAAACTCGCGGTGCATAAGAAATTATCCGACCTAGATTTATTCGGGAAAATATGACCTAAAAATCACTCGTATTTTTCCGTGCTGGGGAAGAAATTCTGGCAAGGCCTTCACTTGTTCTTTTCTATGGAGACAAAATCCGCGTTGTAGGAAAAGAAGAGTCTATCCAAAAGGCAAAAGAACTGATAGGCGACTCGGAAAAAGTCCTGCTGAAACCAGATTTCTTGTCTTTATTTGGGGGAATTCTTTTAGGAGTTTTTAATCGGCTCTATACCTATTTTTGTCCCGTCTATCATGCTGCTGCCGATAAAGCTTGGTTTTGCTGCAGGGCCTCTATTGCAGCCCTTATCATCAGCCGTTATGGAAGAATTAGTTTTATTTATTCTTATTTTCAATAACGGAGAATTCATTTTAAGCGAGCTGGGAATTTGTTTTTCTTTGCTTCATTAGGAATAACTGCTGGAGCCAAAGTTATGATAATTTCATTCATTATAATGGCTGGCTGTGGCTGTTCTATGGCTCTATCATCACCCTTGTCCCTATGTATTTTTCATTATTTTAGTGGGAAGATTTTACTACAAACTGGATTTTCCTAAGCTTATCAGGGACTAATCAGTGGGAGCTTATACAGACACTGCGGCGCTATCTTTCAGTACTTCTTATTTGGATTCAGATATTCCTGTTCAGGCGTATGCAAGTCTATCCGATGGTAACCATTCTAAGGATTTTTTCATTGCCCAGATGCTGATTTTATTATTTATTTAAAACACTTATATATCAACAAAAACTTAAGGAAAAAGAGTGTCATTCTCTTTTCCTTTTTTTATTTATCTTATTATTAAAAACATTTATTAACATTATTAGATAAAATAAAACACACCTAATAAATTAGGTGTGTTTTTATATTTCTATCTTCTAGATTTAATTATTCAGCAGATTCTTCTTTTTGCTGCTTTTTCAGAAGATTTCTTTTTGAGACAAACCTTCTTTTACAGAAGCAGAAACGATAGAAAGAATCATATCGATAGATTTAGAAGCGTCATCGTTTCCTGGAATTACGAAGTCTACTTTTCTAGGGTCTGAGTTAGTATCCACGATACCAAATACAGGAATACCTAATTTTTAGCTTCTGTAACTGCGATGTGCTCTCTCAGATATCTACCACAAAGATAGCAGAAGGAAGACGAACCATATCAGCGATAGAACCTAAGTTCTTTCTCTAGATTAGCTCTTTGTCTGTCTACTGCAATCTTTCTTTTTAGATAAAGTTTCGAATGTACCATCTTTCTTCATTTTATCGATAGCGTTCATTTTTCTTAACTGCTTTTCTGATAGTAACAAAGTTAGTAAGCATTCCACCTGGCCATCTTTCTGTGATGTAAGGCATATTAAGTTCTTGAGCGTGTTTTGCTACTACTTCTTTAGCTTGTTTTTTTAGTAGCTACGAAAGAACTTTTTTTACCAGCTGAAGTGATTTTTCAAGAGCAGAACAAGCCTCCTCTAATTTTCACAGCTGTTTTATGTAAATCAATGATGTGAATACCATTTTCTCCATAAAATGTATGGAGCTATATTAGGATTCCACTTTCTAGTCATGTGACCGAAATGTACTCCTGCTTTCTAATAAGTCTTTAACTTGAACTTTTTGCCATTTTTGTTTTTTGTTAGTTTACTTTCCGCTGTTACGCAATCAACATGTTCTTTGATGGGAGAACTGTTTAGATGCTAAACTAAACGGGCAATTTTTACTTTCTGCTAAGCGAGACGCCTCGCATACTTGTATATAAAATAGTTTTTGCGGAACAACATACAGACAAAACTGTATATTGAACACAAAAATATTAACGCTTAGAGAACTGGAATCTCTTTCTCGCTTTTTCTGACCTGGTTTCTTTCTTTCACCATTCTAGCATCTCTTGTAAGAAGTCCTGCAGGTTTTTAGAACAGCTCTAAACTCCTCGTTAATCTCACATAATGCTCTAGATACTCCAAGTCTGATAGCTTCCGCCTGACCTGTTGTTCCTCCTCCTACTACATTGATAGTAACATCGTACTGACCAACAGTTTCAGTCAATAAAAACGGCTGATTTACTTTTGTAAACTAATACATCTGTGCAAAAATAAGTTTTTGCATCTTTCCCATTAACAGTAATATTTCCTGTCCCCTGGTTTCACATAAACTCTTGCTACAGAAGTTTTTCTTCTTCCTATCTTGTGAACTATAGACATAATTATTTAATTTCGTTAAGGTTAATTACTTTTTGGCTGTTGAGCTTCGTGTTTGTGCTCACTCCTTCATAAACATGAAGATTTTTTTAAGAATTGTTCTTCCCTAATCTGTTTTTGGAAGCATACCTCTTACTGCATGCTCGATCAATCTCAGACTGTCTTTCTTCTGCAATTCTTCAGCTGTTAATGATTTCTGTCCACCTGGGTATCCTGTATGCCAGATATACTCCTTGTCTGCCCACTTATTGCCTGATAAAGCAACTTGTCCTGCATTCAAAACGATTACATTATCTCCACAATCTACATGAGGAGTGAAAATTCGTCTTGTGCTTACCTCTCAAAATCTTTGCAACTTTGGAAGCCATTCGCCCCTAAAGGCTGCCCAGCAGCATCTACCACAACCCATTCTTTATTAGCGGTAGCCTTGTTTGCTGATACTGTTTTGTAACTTAATGTATTCACAATTTATCATTTATGATTAAACATACTTTTTTCCCATAAAGGGTTTTGCAAAGGTATGAATAATTTTTTGAAATAGAGAAAAATATTTTTCTTTTTATTTCTAATTTGTATTCTTTTTCACACAAGAAATATGATATAAATCACACAAATAAACTCCTCTAAATCATTAAAATAAACTAAATTAGCCAAATAAATTTTAAAAATTATTTTTATGAAACATTTTATCTGCTTTAGCACTTGGGTGCTTACTATTGTCTGTAACAGAGACCTCGAAAAACAATGAAAACAACGAAACTCCAGCACCTCCAAAAAGAGGAAAGATTAGTATTGGCTAGTTTAATAGAATTTGGTAGTAATGTGCGTTTTCAGTATAAAAATGGAAATGAAATTAATCGTATGACAATAGATGGTCCGCATAGAGAAGCTATATGGACTTTGAATATGACACATACGGAAGAATAGTAAAAAGAGCGTCGCTTTGATCATAGATCTGATTATGGTGAAACTAATATAACCTATCAATATGACAACCAAAGCAGGCTAACTTCCTCACATGCAATAAGCACTCAATACTATCCAGACACAGGGATATACTCCTCGATGTTCCGTTGAGAAAACACACACACTTACCAAGGAAACAAAGTCATTGTCAAAATAGAGATGGGTGCCGACACTTGTTCTGCTATTCCTGAAAACAGGAAAAGAAAAACAATAACTCTTTTTGTAGAAAATGGTAAAGTTGTGAAAAAGTCTTGACGAAAACAACCAAATTATAGAGACTATAGAATATCTCAATACCAAAAATACCCTTAGAAATATAAAAGGTTTTCCTCCTTTGGTTGTAGAGTTCTATATCAGAAAGTTTACCTATGAGTTGCCTTTTTATAATGGCATTGAGCATATAGAAGACCTTAGATTTATAGATAATATCAAAAACTAGAGATTTTTCATAATGGATCTTATTGGGGAATACCGATATAGTTATGATGAGGAAATCTCATGATAACGATTACCTTGAGATTGAGAATGTAACTGTATATGAAAAATCACATAATGACCCGACACATAATAATGATTTATACTCAGTATCTCCTGCCTCGTTTTTACACAAAAGAAAAATAATAGCATAATATAAACTACACAGCTCTTCTCGTGAAATACGAGGAGAGTTTTTGTTAGTATAATTTCCTTTTCCCACCCTAAAATATGATATAAATCACACAAATAAATTCCACTAAATACCTGAAATAAACTAAATTAGCCAGATAAATTTTAAAACTATTTTTATGAAACATTTTTATCTGCTTTAGCACTAGGGTGCTTGCTATTGTCTCTGTAACAGAGACCTAGAAAACAACGAAACTCCAGCACCAGCTCCTCAAAAAGAGAAATTAGTATTATTGAAACAATTATCAGAAGGTTCTACAGTAACTTTTCAGTATAAAAACAGAAATGAGATTGAGTCTGTAAATATAGACGGTGTGGGAAAGTCTGACATTGATTATGAGTATGACACATATGGAAGAATAGTAAAGAGCGTCGCTTTCATCGTAGATATGATCGTGGCGAAACCAATATAACTCTACCAATATGACAACCAAGGCAGACTAGTTTCCTCACATGCAATAAGCACTAAATTCTATCCAGGAACAGGACTTACTCCGCTGTTCTGTTGAGAAAAACACATACACTTACCAAGGAAACAAAGTTACTGTCAAAATAGAGATGGGCGCCGACACTTGTTCTGCTATTCCTGAAACAGGAAAAGAAAAACGATAACTCTTCTTGTAGAAAAACGGCAGAGTTACAAAAACTTTTTGATGAACAAGGCAACAGTGAACAAACTATAGAATACTATAACACCAAAAACGCCCTTAGAAACATAAAAAGGTTTTCCTGCTTTGGTTGTAGAGTTTTATATCAGACCTCTTTCCTATGAGTTGCCTTATTACAATCATGGCATTGAGCGTATAGAAGACCCTTAGATATATAGATAATATCAAAAACTAGAGATTTTCATGATGGAGATTATTGGGAATACCGATATCGATATGATAAAGGAACACTTATAATAGCGATTACCCTAATGGTGTAAGGGATTCATGCGAGATCACATAATGACCCGACATATGATGAATATTTATACGAAATATCGGCTGATCGCTCTTACATTAAAGAAGAATAATAAAACCCTCAACTCTTCTCGTAAAATACGAGGAGAGTTTTTGTTAATTATCTTTGTAACAAATCATAAATAAAGTATACTAATGGATAAAAATTCATTCTAAATAATTTATTATGTACATTTCACAGGTTTTTCAGCGAAAAAGCAAACGAGTTTATGCCATAGTATGCGCCATTGTTTTTTATTACTTTTATTCAAGAGCATTCAGAAAATAATAATGAAACAGAAATAATGATGAAAAGAAATGATAAACCAGATAGGCGAACTCCCTGACTTTTTGCCTTGACTTTGGTCAGCTTTGCTTTTTCTATTTCCGTTTGTTTTTATTGTTGAAAGTATTTCATAACCAATCCATTACCCAGTTCACCACCAGCCGATAGATTTCAGACGAATTTCTTTCAGCTTTTTAGTTTATGGAGGAATTACTGCAGGAGTTTTCTTTTTAGAATATTTTATGAATCCTTCTGCCTATGCATGGAATTTCCAGCCTTTGCAGTTCTTTATGTTGTGCATTATGGCTCTGATGTTACTGCCCGTCCAGATCGGTTTTGAGGAATATTTTTCCGAGGGTATTTTTATGCAGTGGCTTGGACTTTTGTCCAAAAACCGATGGGTTCCTTTTTCCTTTCTTCCATTTTATTTTGGGTCTGGCTCATTTCGCTAATCCAGAAGTTTCTAAAATGGGCTACAAAATTATGTTTTTTCACATCGGAATGGGATTCCTGTTAGGCATCGTTACCCTGATGGATGATGGGCTGGAACTCGCCCTTGGGATTCATTTTCGCTAACAACTTTTTGCGTGTATTCTCTCCCATCGGACTGGTCAGTCTTCCAGACACCAGCACTTTTCAAAGAACTTTCTGCTCCTGGCATCGAATTTTATGATATTATTCTAATGTTCTCACTATATCTTTTGATTATTTTTATCTTGCAAAAGAAATATAACTGGGTTTCTTGGAAAGAAAAATTATTCAGTAAAAATAAGCGTTCCACAAAATGAAACCAATTAAATTTCAACTTTGGCACGAAATACTTGTAAACTATATAGTTCAGAACTTAAAAACACATTCATATAAATTTAACTAAACGAGACGCCTTTATAGGTGTCTCGTTTTTCCTGTGCTCATGCTATTCTACTTCGTTTTATTTCAAATCTCAAAAGTTTTTCTTCCGTTTAAATCAATTAATTTTTCAATAATATAAAAACAATGAAGCAGATGAAAAATCACCTGCTCCACATTATTTAATTTAAAAACTTTTTATTTTCTAACGCTGATGTTCAGTTCCTCCAGCTGTGCTCATCTATCTGCGAAGGCGCATCTATCATCACATCTCTTCCGCTGTTATTTTTCGAAGGCGATGTAGTCACGGATAACCTCGTTACCATCCAAAATAGCAACCAAACGGTCAAACCCAAAGGCCAATCCACCATGAGGAGGAGCGCCATATCTGAACGCATTCATCAGGAATCCAAACTGAGCTTCCGCCTCTTCTGGACTAAATCCTAAAAGAGCAAACATCTTGGACTGCAAGTCTTTATCATAGATACGGATAGACCCGCCGTCAATCTCGTTGCCGTTCAGCACAAGGTCATAAGCATTGGCTCTAACCTCCCCAGGCGAAGTTTCCAAAAGCGGAATATCTTCTGGTTTCGGTGAAGTGAATGGATGGTGCATCGCGTGGTATCTTCCGCTCTCCTCATCCCATTCCAAAAAGTGGAAAATCTACAACCCAAAGCGGTGCAAAATTCATCGCCTTTTTCTTAGACCCAAGTCTATTTCCCAGCTCCATTCTTAGTGCAGAAAGCTGAGCTCTTACTTTATTAGTATCACCACTCATAACAAGCATCAAATCGCCTTTTTTGAGCATTAAATTTTTCTGCAATAGCTTTTCAAATCATCTTCGTTATAAAACTTATTCACCGAGAAGTAAGCACGCCCATCTTCTTGGAATTTTACCCAAACCATTCCACTAGCTCCGATTTGCGGGCGTTTTTACCCAGTCGATAAGTTCATCTATCTGCTTTCTCGTGTAGTCCGCTTTCCCTTCTACATTGATTCCGACTACAAGCTCTGCTTCATCAAAGATTTTTAAATTCTTTTCCTTTTATAAGGTCGTTCAGCTCCACGAATTCCATTCGAAACGGATATCTGGCTTGTCGTTTCCGTATTTTCTCATCGCCTCCGCGAAAAGTCATTCTTGGAATTGACCGAATTTCTTTCCTGTCGTTTCCTCCAAAAAGATTTTTGCCAAACCTTCAAAAACATTCATCACATCTTCCTGCTCCACGAAAGCCATTTCAGCAGTCTATTTGGGTAAATTCAGGCTGTCTGTCGCACGGAGGTCTTCATCACGGAAACATTTTACAATTTGAAAATATTTGTCCATTCCGCCCACCATCAGAAGCTGTTTGAAAGTCTGCGGCGACTGCGGAAGTGCATAAAACTGCCCTTCGTTCATACGGCTCGGCACCACGAAATCCCTCGCTCCCTCTGGAGTAGATTTGATTAGAACAGGTGTTTCCACCTCTATAAAACCTTGCTCAGAAAGATAATTTCGGACTTTCTGTGCATTTTATGTCTGAAAATAAGTTTATCCTTCACTGGATTTCTTCTGATGTCCAGATATCTGTATTTCATACGAAGTTCCTCGCCGCCATCGGTTTCATCTTCGATGGTAAAAGGCAGCAACATGATTCGTTCAAAACAGTGAGTTTTTCTACTAAAATCTCTATTTCTCCCTGTTGGGATTTTTGGATTTTTTAGAGCTCTTTCTATGACTTTTCCTTCCACTTGGATGACAAATTCACGCCCCAAGTTTTTTTAGCCTTTTTCCAAAAGGTCTTTGGAAGTTCTTTCTTCATCAAAAACCAACTGAGTGATACCATATCGGTCACGCAGATCCACCCAAATCATAAATCCTTTGTCACGGATAGTCTGCACTCAGCCCGCAAGAGTAACGGTTTCGTTAAGATTTTTCAGCGACAGTTCGCCATTAGTATGTGTTCGAAACATATTTTTATTTGATTTTTAAACTTAATTTTTACAAAAGATAATATTACTTTGCTAATGATGGCTATGTTCGTGAAATAAATGCCCCACGAGAGCCTACGCCCACGCCCAAAAATCACCAAAAACATTTTTCCCAGTTTATCTGGTGGCTTTACTATTATTTTCAAAAATAATCACCGAAGAAATATGCAGAAAAATCCCGCCCTGACAGCGCCAAAAAATACGCCTGCCATTCAGGTTTAAAGTATTTCCCCAGCATCATTCCCAATGGAGATGCTGCTGCAAAAACGCGATGGTAACCCACGCAATCAGCATTTTTTCTTTCTCTCAATAAAAAGCCCCAGCACAAATGAAATCGGCAGATTATGCCCAAAATTCCCAGCAAATACGGCGAATCCAAATGCATTCCAGCCAATGGAATTCCTTCTATAAACGCATGGATAAACATTCCACCAAAAAGTCCAACAGGGAAAATATTACATTTTCATAATGAAAATGACCCATGCTCAAATCCCTTGGTCATGCCTTCCAAAACCATCTGCAAAACCACTCCAATGATGACCCACAGCCCAATATTCTCATTCCCAGAGTTATAAATCTGCGGAAAAACCTCCACACACAGACCGCAATGAGAAACCCAGCACTGAGCACCAGCAGTCTTTTTGGCTATTTTCATTATTCCCAAAAATTCCTAACAAAACTCCCACTAAAAACACTGAGAACAAGAAAAACTACCATCCGAAAAATTGAATAAAACGAAATGCAAATTTAGTTATTTTTAAAAATAAACACTCTATAGAAATAACAAATGCCTTCTCACAAATAAAGAAGGCATTTATATTATTTATTATATTCATAAACCATCATAATGACAGTTTGATTATTAATATTCAATTTCGTTTTTATAGGAAATTATTTTTATACTCATATTGGAAATTTATACTCACTACTATCGGCTCCACTTCCATATAAATTTATTGATTTTTGGATTAAAGTAGGATTATGACTTGTCCCACCTGAAATTCAGATAATCAGCAATAGTATCATTTTCATCCTCATCTAAACCACAAAAACTCGACAGCCAAAACAGGAAAAACCTTTAATGTTTTTTTATATGGACTATTTTTAGCATCATATGTTACCTCTTCATCTATTACGACCATATTATTGGGATTTGGGTAAAATGCCCTACTAGGAACATTTTGCTTATCTCATGATGAATTTTTGTGATATTTTCTCCATTTAGGACATAAGTATGTGTAAAAATTTTTCATCTCTAAGATTATAAGCATATGATTCTGAATGGTATTTTTATATTCTCATTCACTGAAACCTCTGAACCACTATAACTGATACTCTCGTGTAACGACTCTCTTATACTGAATCCCAGAATCTGATATTACAACTTCATCTATTACTGATGACAATTTTCCGTTGTTGTACTGATAATTAGTCTTCCCAAGCTCTTCTCCTGCCTGAGAATATCTGATTTTTAGATGTGATAAAATCTTTTTCATATACGAAAAACAACTCCTCGCCACTTCCTTCGTCTATTATTTTCCTTTAGTTCGTTATCGTTTTGGTATTCAAACCTTTTCGATATTACTTTTTTTGTTTTCTGCTATTGTTACTTTTAGTTGGCAACTGCATTTTTGCGCTATTTGCTAATGTTTCATCGGTCATTTTATCATTTTCCCTACTACAAGAAAAACGAGAAAAAGCCCCTGCCATAAAAAAATAAAATTATTCTTTTTCATAAAATATACTTTTAATGGATGCAATTTAATCATTATAGAAATGAAACCTAAAGAAATTTCTATATTTTCTCTCTTTTTAGTTTTTCTCTTTTATTGACTAAATTTGCAGAATATTTTTAAAGTTAATGAATACAGAAAACATCAATATTCAAATCAAAAACATTTTTGGATTGAAAAACACTCTTGCTGAGGAAGTTAAAAAAACTAGGGAGGAAGAAATGTCGAAATAAAAACCGAGCAGTAACCTGCGAGGAGATTTAGGATTCTTGTATAAAATCAACTATTCCTGCCGAACAGCGCTGAAAAATTTTAGTGCCGATACTTACTTTTCAAGGCGTGGAACGAAGACCGATTTTATGATAAAATTTTCGCATTTCCCGTGGGACGAAATTCTAAGTCCAGACTCAGACCTTTGCCATAGATGCTCGATAAATTCCGAGAGATTCAGGCATTTCCCAGTTCATGACCCTGAAAATGAAAGATGCCATTGCAGATTTTTTCAAAGCTAAATACAGAAAACGCCCTGATATAGACACTCAAAACCCAGAAATAAAACTCCAGCTGCACATAGACTGAGAGCTGGTGAGCATTTCGCTGGATGGTTCGGGAGATGCTTTATTTAAAAGAGGTTACCGAAAAAGAGCAGACAGAAGCGCCTATCAATGAGGTTTTTGGCGGCAGGAATGCTCCAAATCGCTGGTTGGGACAGCAAGAAATTTCCTAGACCCTATGTGCGGAAGCGGAACCCTCTCTGATAGAGGGCCGCTATGATTGCCCTAAACCTCCCTGCACAGATTTTTAGAGAAATTTCGCTTTTCCAAAAACTGGAAAAATTATGATGCTGAACTTTTCAGTAAAATCAGAATTTAGGCTGAATAAAATAACAGAATTTTCTGGAAAAATCATCGGTTACGATATTGACCCTTCTGCTATAAAAAGCTGCCAGAACCAATGTAGAATCCATAGAAATGGAAGACATTATAGAAATCCGACAAACAAAAATTTCTTCGAGTCTAAAAAGAGCTTTTCCCTCTGATGGTGATGTTTAATCCACCATATGACAAAAAGAATTTCCATAAAGGAAGAGGTTTTTACATAGGCGATACCTTTAAACAAAGCTATCCCAACACGCTTTCTTGGATTATAACCTCTGATTTAGAAGCGGTTAAGAAAATAGGACTCCGCCCTTCCAGAAAAGTCAAACTATTCAACGGAAAACTGAGATGCCGTTTTTCTACAATACAGAAACCTACGAGGGAACGAAAAACGCATAAATTTTCTAACGAAAAAGACAGTAATTAGTTACTGTCTTTTTGTTTTTATTTTATTTTTGACTTCTTCCCTTATATACGGATATTTCTGCTGCATATCTTCTGATAAGGACGGGTCTAAATCAAGCGCTATTTCAAGAAACCTTGGCTTTCTGCTCTTCTTTCAGATGGAAATAACAGTTGCTCATTTGATAGAAAAGCTCTGCTCTATGATGCTGTTTTCAGTGCTTTTTCTAAAAAGTGAAACAGCCTCTTCATACTCGCCAATGAGCATAAGCACCTCGCTGTATGCATACCAGTTGTAGAACGGTCTGGCTCCATTTCCACGATCAAGCAGGAAATACTCTTCAAAATTTTCCGCCGTCTATGTATAGAAAAAGCCAATTTTTCTGATAATCCAGATTAGCTTCATTGAGCGAAAACAGCCTCTTTCGCGAAATATAGCGCTTCCTCGTATTTGTGCATTTCATAATAGACATCCGACTGCTCCATCATAGACAGTATAAAACTGCGGGTCTTCTCTGAGCGACTGCTGGAGAGGCACTCAGCGCAGAAGCCCATTGTTTCAGTGCCTTATAGCAAAGCCCTATTTTGTAGTAAGTAAAGGCCTTGGTGTATTCTAATTCCAGCAATTCCTCATAGACTTCTATGGCTTTCCCATTCGTTCAGCGCTTCATAACACGCTGCTTTGCTCCCATAAATAGACAGAGAATCGCTGTTAATTGCCAGCACATAATCAAATCCCTTGATAGCCTCTCTATAATTCTTTTTATTGAAATGAAACTGCCTATTCATACCAGCCCATCTCAGAAAACGGAAACTCATCAAGATAATTTTTCAAAAACTTTCCTTGCTCATCGGCTTTATTCAGCTGGTTGTAGCAAATCATGACATTTTTCCAATGAATAATCATCATAGGCATCATATTTTTAGGGCTAGTTTATAGTTTTTCAACGCATTAAAAGGGTCTTCCAAATTCACATATTCATCCGCGATGAAATTATGCAGAAAAGTTCTGCTCTTCTCCATATTTCAGAGCTTTTTCGCAATATTCTATGGCTCTTCTCGGATTTCCAAGATTGAATAATATTTCTGCACAGCAGACCAAAAATCCATAGTTTCCATCGATGAATTTTTAAGCTCCGCCATCAGTTCCTTTACCTGTGTATATTTCTCCTGTTCCAGAAGAATTTCTAATCTTTTTGGTTTTTATTTCTATGGAATTAGGGTGCAGTCTCAGCGCATAGTTTACAGCCAACTCCGCAAATGCAATATCTCCCAGCTCCAAATAATGCACGATAATATCTTTCCAGCTCCTCTGAACTGAAATAATATTCCTCGTTATTTTTCTATCATTTCTTCGAACTTTTTACAAGTTCATTTTCAAAATTCCTCTTCGAAATCTATCGTTTAGCGTTTGTATTGTGTGATTTCCATTGATACAGCATCAATGTTTTTCTGTCTCCCTATCATCAAAAAGAAAACTCCGTCACATCCTCTATTCTGAAAAATTATATTCCCCTTATCTTCTCCATCAGTACCTATACAATGCAACACCTCATCTGTTTCTTTTACAAAAACCTGAATAAAACGAACCATTTACCTTTTACAGATGTAAGAAAATCAGTTCTATTTTTCACTTGTTCCAGATTTTCTGCAATTTTCGGTATCTTCACAGTTTATTGAATTTCTGTTTTTCGGTCTATCTCATATCTATGACTGATAACACAAACCATAGTTTTGGAATATTTATTATCAAAATCAATTTCACTAATCATAGACCTTCGCAATACTATCTTTCCTTCTTTCTTACCAAATTTAGTATAATGCTGGAATATGATAATTTCTTCATTAAAAATCAATAACCCTACCAAACCAAAATTTATCATCATCCGAATATTCGTGAACATAGAAATTTATCGTTTTCTTTCGAATCCAAAAGCATTTTTGTAAATAAATCCATAATTTCAATTAAATTTAAAAATTATCAATTTCCTCATCATTTCTTCGAACTTTTTACAAAGTTCATTTTCAAAAATTCTCTTCCAAATCTGCTAATTTTATCCTACAAAGGTAAAAGTATTGTACTATGAGAATTTATTTTTATTTTTGTGCGAAATATATAAAAACTATTATTATGGTACAAAACAACTCTCTCCTACTGTAGAACTCAACAAGCCACACAAGGCACGACTTGCTAATTATCTTATAGATGTCTGTCGTTTTTACATTCTTATTTTCTTTTTGGGTGTATTTCTAGGAATACTTTCTGACGATAGGGATAGAAGCCCCTCTACGATTTTTTATGTATCTGGATGAGAGATTCCTGCTTTTGATTATTTATTTTCCAGCATTTTATATTTCATTTACATATTCTCTATTGAATATCTTACAAAAGGTAAAAAGCATCGGAAAATTCATCACCAAAACTAGATTGTTTCTATCGATGGGACAATGCCCACACAGAAAGATTTTCTGATCAGAAATATCTCTAGATTAGTGCCTGATGGGTTTCTTTTTAATAGGTAATGATGGATGGCATGACTCCTGGTCAGACACTCGCGTTGTAAACTGGGAAAAATATAAAGCTGATAGTTCTACAAAACAAGAACTTGACGAACTAGGTAAAAAGCCCAAACTAAAATAAAACAAAAATAAAAACCATCTGTTTAGATGGTTTTTATTTTTATTTAAACTATAAAACTTCTAATTTCTTCCGATAAATCTATCGCCCCAGCTCATCGGCTTCTTGGATTTTCGCTTCGGTATAGATACGGATTATCGGTTCTGTATTGATTTTCATGAACCCAGTTCTCCACAAAATCTATTTTCACTCCATCTATCGTAGAGATTTCCTCGTTTTGATATTTTGTTTTTATCTTCTCCTAGAACCTCATCTACATTGATTTCTGGTGTCAGTTCTGTCTTACCCATAAAAGTAGGCAGGATATGTAGCCCTTAGTTCCAGAAACTGTTTTGTTTTCTTTTCGCCAGTATGTGTCAAAAACAATGCAACAACTAATGAGTCCCTTCCGTAGTGCAGTACTGGGATGAGATAATTCCGCCGTTTCCTTCTCCACCGATCACCGCATTTTTCTCCTTCATCAGGGTTACTACATTTCACCTCTCCTGCGCTCTGCAAAAGTATTCAGAGTCATGCGTTTTTCGCCCACATCTCGCCAGTGCGGCTGGAAGAAAGATTGGACACTGCCACACCTTTTTATGTCTTAAAAAGATAATCTGCTACAGCTGCGAAAGTATATTCCTCACCAAACATTTCTCCATTTCATCGATAAGAGCAGAGTCTATCACATCGGGATCAGCCACGATTCCCAAATGTAACTTTCCTTTTTCACAAATCACCTGAAATGTCCGTAAAATTGCTCTTTCTAAAGTTTCTGGGTTATATGGGGAAATGTCCCGTTTGGCTCATAATAAAAAGCAACCACCTCACAGCCATAGCTGCTCCAAAAGCGGCGGAAGAGCTATTCCACCAGTGGAGTTACGGCATCAACTCTTTCACTTTGAATGGCCTTCACTGCCTCTGCATCTACCATCAGCGGAGCGCGAGAATTTTTAACCAATATGAACGCGCATGAAACCATCTTCCTCTTGTCTTGTATTTACTGCAAGGGTTATCCACCTCTGCATAGCCAACGAAATCCTCACGCTCAGCAAGCGCTCAAAACTTCAGCTCCGTTTTGTCTCCATTGATAAATTCGCCTTTTCATTGAGACGTTTTCAGAGCGTTCCACTGTTTTGTTATGCTGAGCCGTGGGGATGCATTCGCTATCTGCAAGTTCTGGCACCATCTACACCTCCACCGTGGGCGTGGTAGAAAGCCCAGGGTCTGTCACATGGATACAGCCCTGCAAAGTGGCAGAAACCAGCGAAGAAACCATCTGTCGCTGAAATTCTGGCATCTCTACCGATAGCGAGGCGTCAAGATCCTTTTACCTGTTATTCTGGGCCAGGAACCCAAATGTACGAGGTAAATTTCCACCACATCCAGCGGCGGTGAGATTATCTCCGCCTTTTCGATAAATAATCCTCTAATTCCTAAGAAATTGATTTTATTAATGACATATTTTTCTATTTTGAAAGTCCTCTTACAAGGTAAAAATACGAGTGGCATGCAAGAAATATCCTAAATATTGGGTAGAGGGTGAGCCATTAAAAACAATTGAGAAAGATTGCATTTCTACTTTGATAAAACTAAACTACGACCTCTCGTTTTCAAAATTTCCTCTCTTTCAAAATAAATTCTATCTCTTTAAATATTAAAAGGATAAACGAATTTCTTATTAAAATATAATAAAGTCCTTTTGTAAAAGGAAAACAAAATAAAGTACATAAAAGTCCAAGAAGAGATTATTTATCCTAGAATAGGATTTTCTTTAAAGAGTTAATGTATTATTTATATATTGTTTTAGTATGTATAACTTTATATAAATGATTAAACTATGAGTTTAAAAATTAAAAATAAATGTTTATGCGCATTTAGTTTTAAAAACAACGCTGAATCAGAGCGGATTAAGGATGAATATTGCGCCAGAGCTTGTCGCGATTATAGATATATATTGAGTTAGAATCAAGAAAATTCTTTTGACCCAATAGTGGTTTTATTATTATCTGCTATAGCATCTGAGTTGGAGCGTTTGGGTTTCGCTTTGGAAACTCTAGTCTCGTATGATAGAAAGCGCATTCTAAACTTTTCATTTCCAGAGATTATATCAAGAGTTCATCCAGCTTATTCACTGGTTCACGTGGTTTCCTAGATGACAATCGTATACTATCTTTGTATGATTCTTTTAAAACAACTATATTGTAAATATATTTAATCCTTCTGAAACACACCTCAAAGATATTTATTTTTCTCCAACAATAGAAACCCAACTACATAAACCAAAGGTTGAGTATATTGCCTTTGGAAATGTTTAAATAAAATGAGAGTTATACAAGAAAGGATTGGCAGAGCAAATCGTCCATTAAAATCGAGGCGAATTATGGCTGGGAGTCCGTTGTTTTAAAGATATAGAAAATCTACAATTTTATATTGATATCAATAATTCTTATCAAAAAGTTACTTTTCTTTTATCATCTTCAGCATGCATTTATTTTGGAGATAAGGAAATGCAATTTGAAGAGTATAATGTAGAACTATATTGATTTAGAGGAATTATATCTAAAATTATCATTATTTATCACAAATTTATAGTGAAATAAATGATTTTTATAAGCCTTATACTTTGAAGGATATCTCTTTCTGAACAGACAGAGAAACCTATTATTTTTAGAAAATTTTTCCTGAACATCAATTATCTGATACAGAAGATATTATATGGTTAAAATTAAATTTTCAGGAGATGCTTACTAGTGAGGTGTTTGAAAATGTAGTTTTTAACCAAACTGTTTTCCCTATTGTAAATATAAAATACGATTATTTCGAAGAATGAATGGAAAGCTCGATATAGTTTCTATACAATCAGATGACCATTTTTCTGGATTTAGATTATGTAAAAATGATGAAGAGACAGACTCGACCTAAAAATGATAATCAAAGAATAAATGTTGTTCTTAGGCGGGGAGGGTGGCAAGATTTGACCAAAAGAAACGCTTCAGAACTATTACAATATCTTCTGGAACTGATAAAAAGATGAATCAGCTGCTTTTCAAGTATTGGTGGAGATATGACACGAGAAAACTCTCAAGTATTCAGCAAATGTGGCAGCATTAGAACAACTCTCTAAAGAAAAGAAATTTTGTTCAAAGCAAGTAATCCTTACCTTGTCATTCATCTGCTAATGGAGATGCTCTTTCATGTGATATTTCATATTGGTTGACAACAGGTGAGGAAGGTAATGATATTAAACCAGGAACAAACCTAGAGATAGATAATAGTAGAGTCTTTGTCGTGTTTCAAAAAGCAGTAATGCTAAAGTCTTCATTTGCGTAAAAGTTTATCTGTTCAGGATAAAAATCTTAGAATATCGTAGTTCTATGCTCAGTAGAGGACGAATAGTTACAGCTGCAGATATTAAAAATTTTGAGAATAAACATTTTAAACGAGACTATTTCAGGAATAGAAATAAAAAGGAACCAAAGGGTTTCTAATAAAAGGTGGATTTACCCGTACAATAGATATTTATATTACTAGAAATCAGGTTCTCAACCTCCTTTATCAGAAACTGAATGGCAATATTTGTGCGATAGTTTTTACTTTTATCTAGAAAAAAATTCAGCAAACATCTACCCTTATAGATTGATTAACAAATAATTATATACTTATATTTTTGATATAATATACAAGTATATATAGTTATTAATTATATATACTGTATATAATAAATAAAATATAACAAATTAAAATAACAAAAAGGGCGGGAAAAACTAATTTCCGCTCCTTTATAAAATAGTATATTTTATTTTTGTTCGTATTCAGTTTCCCATTGATTTCCTTCATCACCTTCTGCTCATCCATTTTAATAAGGAAATTTTGCAGGAAATAAGGTTTCATATGAATATCGAGATGAACTCTGTCTGAACAGGATCTTGTTCAAATCTTCGGAGTTTCAAAGTTCTCTATCAGTTTTCAGGTCCTGTGATGCTGTCCAAGAATCTACAATTTGATTCATAATTTCTTTTTCTGGTTACACGCAGTGAAGTTTTCAAATGCTCTTCAGTTAGAAATCCATCAAAACTTTGGTAACATAATCAAAAACCCTTACTACAGAGTAGGTCTGAAGCCCTAGATTATCTCCATTAAATAGTGTTTTCCAGAGAAAGCCATCACTTTTTCCATATTCATTCACCGTAGGGATCAATCCTAAGTTTTTCAAGGTTGGCAATTTCACTTTTCTTTAAGTCAAATTTTACTCCGTCCACTTCATTGATACCTCCAAATCCAGCAGTAACTTGGGACATTATGAGTTTCATATTTTTCCCAGCTAAAAGCAGCAGAAGGTGGAACAAAAAGATCTTCCAACTCATCTATCTTCTTCAAATCTTCCTCTACCTACCAACCAGTTACAAAGTCATGAGAACATTAGCTCTGTAAATATCACCTCCCGTTAGGTAGAAGCTTGATCAAACATTTCCATAACATCATCAGGTTCATCTAAATGTTCGAAATCAGTAATGAGGCATTACTTTGTTTTCGTGAGCAATTTTTGCCCATTTTTCTACTACTTTATTAGACCCTAAATATCCTGGAATAACTAAAATTCCATAGTTGTCTTTAGGGTCTAATCTATCATAATTGTTGGAAAGTTCAGCGTGGATAGTATCAATAAAACGAGTGTTGTCCAAGTCTTTTAACCTGATCCAAAGTAGCATTTACTACCATAGTATTTTTAACTATCAGCTTCTGTATTCTTGTAGAAAAAGTCCTATGGTACGGTAGTTAGTTTCTAGTTCTTTAGTAATTTCTACCAGCTCTAGTGAGTTTTTAGAAAGAAGGTCTTCAGCAGACTTTCTTTGGTCTTCATAATCAACCACCATATCTGTCGGTACATCATTCTTACTGATGACATCTGCCCAAAAGCTCAACGTTTTTCAAAGTTTCACGCTCTTTTTCTTTCCCTTTTCAGTAAGGAAAATTTTTCTTCTAGCTTTTCTATCAGGGGTTGATGTTTTGCACCCCTTCTATGGAGTTTCTAATAAATCAAATCCGCCGTAGCGAGCTAGTTTTTCAAGGCTTTTCTCAATAGAAAGAGCTGATTTTTGAGTTTCATCACTAAATTTCTGTGAAAATATTTTCCAGAAGCAGAAGATGCTTGTTGTAATTCTTTTTGCCATAATAGTTTAAACATTAAAAATGAGTGTGTTACTTATTCCCATCTAGTTCTTTGATGAGATTTTGCAGGGTATCAAACAAAAGCTTTCTTTGCTTCTGGATCTTCCAAAGCTGCTTTCAGTATTTTGTTTGTTTTTAGTTGTTTGATAATCTTTTGGTATTGGTCTTTTTCGGTTTCTAGTCCAGCTAAAAACTGCTTTGAGCTGTAATTCCTTTTGTGCCGAAATCCCCAAGTTTCTAAACTGAAGATTTTCCATTTTACAGCTCATTAGCATCTTCAAAATCTACTTTGATTTCTGGCTTAAAATGGCTGAAAACCGCCTCAATGGGTTTAACCCTTCCACTAATTCTGAGCTTTACAGGGTCATTTGCTGTAGTTTTGTGCTAGAAGTGTTCTGTTTTGAGGAATTTCAAAGATGGCTTCACTCGCATCTAGTGGAACTTCATTTCCTCCAATGCCTTTACTTGATACATATACAAATTTTTAAAATCTATTCAAATTTCAAACAAAACCAAATTTAAAAATAAAAATCTGAAACACAATACCTTTTGTAGAGATTTTTACTAAATATCATGTATTCCACTGATTATTAACAGGAAAAAGTTGAATATGTGTTTTTAATGGTCTATCGGCAATTCTATTTTGTCTCAGTCTTTCTTCTTTATTTTCTTGCAGCTTCTATTTATGAAAAAGAAGCAAGGAAAAATGATATTAATATAACTTTAATATATCCATAGTAATTATTTATAAAAATGTTCTATGTTCTCTATACTACACCTACTCCTCCTGCCAGTAGTCAAACTCTGGTGTGGCGATAGGTGTTCTTCCGTTCCATTGGGAATTTTAAATCCTTTAGGCAGGGAATAAAAATAAGGCTGCTCTTCATCTTTAACTCTACTAATTTAATCTCATTACTTTTTTGAAAGCCTTTCTTTCCCGATACCCATAAAATACCTGTTTCAAGTTTTTTCCACCCTATCGTTATTCTGTTATTGGCTTGGTTTTCAAAATATTTCTTGAAATCTTGGGGAAGGACGATGTTCCCATATAAAAGAACATCATTATAATCCACCGAAAAATGAATCTCAACAGGAAGTTTCAGATTTTTAATAAGATTATTATTCTCTTTTATACTCAAATTTACCCCCATTCCTGCCAGTCTACAGACTGAAAAGCCAAATCTCCCTTGCTCGGCTGGTACCATGTGCCGTCTTTGGTGTAAAAATGTAAAAACATTTGGTTTTATTTTTGTCCTCCTCCTGCTGAAACCTATATCATAGTCATATTCCTTGTCTCCTTTTCCCAAACATCATAGGGCACACCATAGAAGATACCGAAATATATTAAATTCAGAATTTATATATTCTTTTTTGAAGTAATAGTTTCTCTTTCATATTTGTTATAATCTTCATCATGTTCCATCCATATTCCATTATTCTCTGCTTTGAACCTGATAATTTCTGTAAGTCTTTCAGAGCCACGCAGCCATATGGTAACATTTCCCCAGGAGCCATTCCTGCTACTATAGAGGTGTGGGTGGTCTTCACTACCGTAGACTGTCTTGAACCCGTTTTTAAAAAGCTCGAGCATACGCTCCCTCAGAGCCGTGCTCCGCCTCTATATTCTATTCTGTCTATAGCGCAGACCCAACGAACCACAACACTATCAGGATATCCTTGTATTGGTCTCCTCCAGGTAAGCAATACGTAACTGA
>BNJS01000882.1_pt1 | contig 106235 bp, 124 predicted proteins | sample 8540461 | NCBI WGS metagenome assembly BNJS01 (sample SAMD00202454, study PRJDB9452) | human saliva metagenome | isolation source: human saliva | place: Japan
TCTGAAAATATCACTGTGCTGCGAAGTCTGCTAAGCCAAGCTTATAAAAAGCTTCGTTATGGTGGGATGAGTTCCAAGGAGTGTGCGCTTCCTACCCCCTGCTGATTAGGTGGGGTTACACTTAGGAACTTTGCGTTGGTGAAATTATCATATGATGTTGAGGTGGCACTCAAAAGTGAACAGAAAATCTAACTTTTGGGGTGCTTTTATGAGTAACTTTATGAGATAAAGTTCAAATTTATGAACTCAGAAAACAAAGGGTTTAACTACGCAAGACTTGCAGATACGTTCGGTATAAATACGAGAAATCTGTCTATAATGATTAGATTGATTGATCGTTATGGTTTGAAATAGTAAAAAAGGGAAAGTTTATTACTCCAGAAATAAAACAGCAAATGATTGATAGAAGTCTTACATGAAGGTTTGGTATAGAAAAGAGTTTCTCTTGAATACGGTCTTCCAGGTCCCTATGATGCTTTATAACTGGCTCGCACAATACAAGAAAAATAAGTATACTATTGTTGAGAAAACAAGAGGGAGACTACTTAAGATGGGCCGTAAGCCAAAGAAAAAACCAGAAGAGATGACAGAACTAGAACGCCTTCAGGCTGAAAATGAGTATTTAAGAGCGGAGAATGCCATTCTAAAAAGTTGAGAGAACTCCGCTTGAAGGAGGAAAAAGAGAAAGAAGAAAGACACAGATTGTCAGAGAGTTAGTGCCAGAGTTTCCTTTAGATATTCTTCTAAAGATTATTAAACTTGCTCGTTCAACTTACTACTATCACTTAAAGCAGCTAAACCTAGAAGATAAGAATCAGGCCGTAAAAAACGAAATAGAAACTATTTATAACGAGCATAAAGGAAATTATGGCTATCGTCGTATTACTCTTGAACTTAGAAACCGTGGTTTCATCGTAAACCATAAAAAGGTACAACGCCTGATGAAAATGTTAGGTCTAAGGCTCGTATTCGCAGAAAACGTAAGTACTCTTCTTATCATGGAACCGTTGGAAAGAGAGTTGGAAACATTATTCAACGCCAATTTGAAGCTGCAAAAACCGATGGAAAAGTGCTATACAGACATTACGGAATTTTCTATCCCAACAAGTAACCAAAAACTATATTTATCACCAATTTTAGATGGTTATAACAGCGAAATTATAGCTTATTCCCTTTCGTCTTCACCAAATTTAGACCAATTAAAAGATATGTTAAAACAAGCTTTTAGAGAAGAACAATATGAGAGTACTATTCTCCACAGTGATCAGGGATGGCAATACCAGTCATGAGTTTTATCATAGTAGAAGATAAGGGCATTCAGCCATCTATGTCCCGCAAGGGTAATAGTACTGACAATGGCATGATGGAACTGTTCTTTGACATTCTTAAATCAGAGATGTTTTATGGCTATGAGCAGACATTTAAGTCTATAAAGGAACTTGAGGAGGCAATCGTCGACTATATTGATTATTACAACAACAAACGAATCAAAGTAAAATTAAAAGGACTTAGTCCTGTGCAATACAGAACTAAATCCTTTGCTTAAATTAATTGTCTAACTTTTTGGGGTCAGTACAAATTAATAATTCATCATTTTCTCGATATAAACTTTCCAGCGATAAGAAAAGATTTTTTAATAGCTGGAACATTATTAGAATCACATAAAATCACGTAAGCTGTCGACAACTCCCCACTTGGAACAGTCAAAGCAAAACAGTTTGCCATATTAGCTGTTCGGAGAAAACCTTTATTAGCTGCAACCTGAATTTTTGGTTTTATCATCAAAATGCCCCAAAGACAGTATCTCAAAACCCATTCAAATCTACAGGACCTTCTTTGCTCACAATAATATCGTATTTCTCTAATAATCTTTTTGTGGTTTCTATTAGTGCTATACGTTCATTATCGTATTTCCCTTCAAACGATCTAAATTCAACACTCTCGTCCTTCAGCAAATTACAGATATTTTCGTCATCAACCAATATTTTTATTTCTCGATTTGAATTTTCTAAAGCCCTTAAATTTAAGTATAATTCTCGTAGCAACTTTTAGATTTTTAGATATTAAACCTATAGATGGTATAAATGAAATTCCGTCAGTTGACACTTTTTCATTCTCTACTTTTCGTTCTTCGCAAAATAACATTGGATCAATTAAAGAAAATAAATTTAGTGAGATAGCAGGAGCTAAAACTGAACCTCCACCATCTGTACCCACGCCTATATCATTTATCCCCAAGAAAACATTGATTGCCGTCCCACTAGAAGAGCCAGTCATAGCTAACCCGGTTATTGGATTCTTTAAATGAATATCAATCGCTCGACCACCTAAACTAGATTGATCTCGAGTATGCAGATAGTACGAATTTTGATTAAATTTCGCCTCCATAGCCGCGGTTAAATGCAGACTGTTTTTAACTCCTAAATAATAACCATCTTCATTAGAAATCTCATCATAAGCTAATGGATACACAGTATCTACTGAGTTCGATGGATTTTTCATCGCAAGCATCGTTTTATACGCATATTTTTGTATTTTTTCCATAGCAAAACCTATTTTTCGAAAATTTTATTTAAGAATGGATGTCCATGTTGCGGAGAATCTACATTAAAGTATTCTCCAACAGTAGCAGCCACGTCAGCCATAGTATTGCGTTCTCCAACATATTTCCCCGTAATGCCAGGACTGTATATCATCAATGGAACTCTTTCTCTCGTATGATTACTATGTCCTATCGTCGGATCATTCCCATGGTCCGCCATCACAATTAAAATATCTCCAGCATTTAATAGTGGAAGTAATTCAGCGATGCGCTTATCGCTCACTTCTAACCGGTCTGCATATCTTTCAACATCTTCAGCATGACCAGCCAAATCAGTTTCTTGAATATTTAATGCAATAAAACCATTTTCTATGCTCTTAACTTCTTTCAACAAACAATCAAACAAATAATCAGAGTCGACACCTGGGAAAAGTCTCGTACTTGTTGTTTGTATGATATCCGCTATCTTACCTAAGAAAGAAACTGTAATTCCTTTCTTATCCAAAATCGTTGGAATCTGAACATTCTTATCAATTCCATACCCCAAATGAACTACTTGATATCCGTGATTATAAACTCCTGATTCTGGAGCATCTACACCTGCTATCTTGTCATTCTTCACTTTCCTAGCTTGTAAAAGGTTGTCTAGCGTAATTTGTTTCCCTCCAAAAGTGATAACACGCGATACCTGAACAACATCTCTAACTACATGTCCAATCTTACTTAACTCTTCAAAACTAATTAAATCTAAGCAAGCCGAAACGTTATAAACTTGTCCGTAATCTGTTTCAAATTATCTCCAACAGTTGCCACTTCATTTACAAACAAGAATTTGTAAACTCGGGTTCTCAATACGTCTAACTTTATAGCCGTATTTAAGAAGATTCTTTTCAACTTCATCTATCATTAAATGGTTGAATCAACGGAACTTTCGGAGTAGTACCCATTATTTCTTGATGCCCTAAAAAAGAATCTGCTCCATAATGTGTTAAATTTGCTGTCCCATAATTAGCAACATCAGAAAATTTATGTTCTCCAACTTCTTCACCAATAGCGTTCATAAGGCCTAATTTTTCTAGTGTAGGAATTTTTATATCAGGTTTTGATTGAATGATATGTTTCGCGGTATTACTTCCAACATCTCTAGGTCTTACTTCTGCACAGTCGTTCATGGCCCCTACGCCAAAACTATCTAAAACAATGAGAACAAATCTTCCCATTTTTTCACCTTCTCACTTTATTTCCCAAACTATCATAAATTCCAACTAAATGTGGTTTCCCACTCTGCAATCCTGAAACAATAGCTAAATCACTTCGAGTAACAAAAATCTGTGTTCTAAAAGAACCAACCACTGTCGCTCCAACTGGATGCTCATTTTTAGTCTCAATATAATAATCAATACTCTCATCTTTCAGAGGAAGAACTACATCGAAAACGACATTGTTTCCATCCACGACTTCGATATTTTCAAAATGCCCTCGTCTATAATATCCACCGCCATAAAAATATGAATGACCATCCAAGTTATGAGAAATCTCGCTCACATATACTAAGGCTGGTATTTCTGGCAGTTCCAGCACAGCATGAAGCGGAGTGGTTCCTGTCAAAGCATGCCCAGGTTCGCCTTGGTGTCCTCCTAATTTTCGAATTTCTGGGATTGTCACTGAGCAAGTAGCAGATGGCATATTCAATATTGGTTGAACTCCTTCTTTTTCAAGAATTTCTTTCGCTTTTTCTACTGTTTTCATATTATTTGTTGGAACAATATTTTCTTTACCATCAAATAAAAAACAAGGAAACGAAGTTAGTCCACCTATTTCTACCCATTCAGACTCCTTAACAATAGTAATGACATCATTTAAATCGGACAGATGAAATCCACCGTATTGGCCATCATAAATATTGTCGTCTTTCTCTCTAACTTTCAAACTAAAAGCTTCTGATGTTTTTAATCGATTTGCAACACGAATAATCTGCTGTACTTTCTCAAATGAGGTACACCGTAATGTAATCTGTTCCATACGAAATGATTTTCTCAACAAAGCATCAGGGAATTTGAGACTAAATGGCCTACATTACCTAGAGGCAACGCCTCTTCCATCATTCTTAACGCTTCTTTATAGTCAACAACTACTGCCTTTTTTATATCTGTATTTTCAGCAATAGCCCTTGCTATAAACGGATTTCTTCCAATCTGTTTAAGCATATAATAAAGCTCAACATTTTCTTTATTTGCGGTTTCAGACATATATTTTGCGTTTTGGATAACCGCATCTAAATCAATCACATAAGTATCCGGAAGGATTTCACCATCTTGATGCAGCTTGACTGCAAAATCGACTAAAGATCGATTTCTTCTATTCACAAGATCAAGAAACATCTTTGTCACCTTCTAACAAATTCAATAAATGAAGATAAATAAACTCTAATTCATTCTCTGAATATACTTCTTCACCGATATAATTTGATAAGCGACTCCAAACTTCTTTACATTCAGCAAAATTATGATGGTTATTAACTTCATTTCGAATGATTTCTTCCATTTTGGCATCCAACACTTCATTTTTTCTGCGTCTCGATTCAGCCATCGCTAAATGAATAAGAAATACTTCGACCTTCGTTTCATCATTAATCTTCATTTCATTTTGGAAAAAGTCACTAGCCTTCAATATATATTTTTTTGTATCTTCATCTATAACATCCGCCACTACCAGAACATCTAATTTCTCTTCTAGCATGAACTCACCCCTTTTAATATTGAGGAATCATCTCATTATTTTTAACTTTATTTTGAATCTCAATTATTTTATCCGCGGCTACACTTTGATTAAAAAATGCCCTAAGCGAATCATCATCTTTATGAACTACAACAACTGCAGATGTCATATCATCAATCCACTGATTGTGTTTTAATTTCGAATAGCTTAAATCGGAATAATCTTTATCCATTAATTCATCTAAATTCCAAACACCAACGTCTACAATTCCCTTTCTTAGCGCTGTTAGAATTTGAAATCCAGGCATTTCAACTAATTGAACATTTTTACCTTTTACTACCTCTTCTGTCAGTAGGTATTGGTCGATTGAATTATAATCAATAGCTACTTTCTTACTTTCAATAGTTTATCAGTATTTTCACTAGAAAAGACCACAACGTGCTCACTTAAATAACTATTTTTACCGAAGTCTAGTGCTATTTCTAAAGGTTCACGATTATAAATAGCTTGTTTAGCAGCAAATTTAGAAACAATTGCAAAACGATAAAACTTACTCGTAACTGCTTTAATTCTTTCTTTTGACCCCCGAATATAACCTAAATTCAACGGAATATGGTTATTGCGGAATTCTTCGTATATTCCGGTTGCTAAACCTTCATAGAGTTTAGAGTATGGCAACGTCATAGTCCCAAGTACCGTTTCTGACAATGCATAAGATTGTAATATTTCATAATTAATTTCTGAAATAAACGAACCTTGGTGTCCTTTGCTGATTAATTTAAAGGCCCCCTCACTTTTTAGATAAGAAATCGCATTTTGAACGGTTCCACGAGCAACTTCTAAATCTTCTTGATATTCAGAAATACTAGGCACCTTATCTCCTACCGATTTCTTTAAAAAATCAGATGCAATAGCATTGACTACTTGACCTTTTTTCATTAAAAACTTCTCTACCATACTCTTCCTCTTATTTACTCTTTCACTTTTTCTATAGATTCTTTCAATATTCTTATAATAGTTTTAGCACCTGAACGATTTGGATTAATACGGATCAAACGCTTTTCTGCTGTTGGATCCGCATTTCTAAAAGTGCCGCGGAAACTCTATAAAACAAAGGGCAAAACTCATATTGAGATTCAGCTCCTACCGGATACGGCAACGCGCCTAACTTCGTTGCTTCCTCAATAACCGCTTCAGCAATCGGTTCTTTTAATTCTACAATCAAAACTCTCGATTGAGCATTCACAATAGAGGCTTCTTTAACCGCCTCTAAAGTCCCTTGATTTAGCGATTCACATACTTCCTCGCCAACTTTAGCGGAAATTGCTTGAGAAACCGGAACATATATCATCCCTTTTAAAACATCTAGAGCTTCATGTCCCTGCACTTGTCCTCCACCCGGAGTAGTTTTCTTTCTTCAAACTTTGTAGCGCTTCTGAATTGCCTACTACACAACCTATCCCTTCCGGACCTAAGAGCTTAAATGTTGAAAAACAAGAAATATCCGCTCCATATTGAACCCCAATCTTTTCTGTTTTAAAAACAGAGTAGTTGTCATCTGTAATCACAAATATATCAGGGCGCAACTCTTTAATTGTTTTAATAACTGTTTCAGCTTCATATGAATCAGATGGAAGTTGTCTCGTAACTTGAACCAATGCTGACGTTATTTCTTCATCTTTAATTTTGTCCTTCACTGCCGCTAAGTCGTTAAAATCCACTTTTTCATATGTGATGCCTAACATTTCAAAACTCACATTTGTTGTTGGGTAAATAGGTGCATCATGAATTAATATTTTTTTCTTACGATTAACACCCACATGCAACGCCAGTCTTATTGCATTTGTTCCTGAACCTCTAACTAATAGAGCCTCGTCTGTGTTAAAAAAGTTTGCAATAACCTTTTCAATATTTCTTGTATACACAGGTTGATTCAGACCTTTAACTACTCCTAAATCTCCCCTAGTTAAAATTTCATTTCCAGGAAAGACTTTTGTAATCTCATCTACTAACCTGAATTGCATTTCTTGCGCTTCTGCGATTGTCAAACTTTTTAAAGGATAACTTTTCATCTTTTACTCCTTACAAAAAATCGTTTAGGATTTTCCACTAACATTTTACGGATGAATTTGTCTGAAACTCCTCCCTCTCGTAACATTGGAACAAAACGATCTAATAGATAAGAATAACCTATTCCACCTTGATATTCTAGGTTTGACTTCCGCGTAATATCCATAGATAAGAATACCTTGTCTTCATAGCCTCTTTGCTCAATTTCTTTGAGCATTTCTACTCGCAATAAGTCCGGTTGGTAGTTCTCTTTACCCACAGTATCAAACTCTACATAGACACCTTCATCTAACATCTTAAGAATATAATTTACATCACCCGTTAAATCGACATGTCCAATAATGACTCTATCTAGGTCTACATTCTCTTTTTTAAGAAAGCGACTTGTTCATGACCATATGTTCCTAGAGTTGTATGAGTGGTAATTGGAACTCCCAAGTCTTTGTGAACAATTGACGAGGCGAGAAAAACCTTTCTTTCTCTATCAGTCATCGTATTTTTGCTTGTTCCTATTTCACCGATAATTTGCGCTTTTATATTTGTCCCGTCAATCCCCTCAAGAATCTCTCTTCGCATTAAATCAGCTAACTCTTCCACACTCGCATCCGTCACGAATTCCGGTAAAAATTTATCTTGATAAAAGCCTGTCGCTTGAATAATATTAATTTTACTAAGATCAGCAACCTTTTGAACATATAAAGGATTTCTTCTCATATCAAGGTTCGTAACATCTACGATGTTACGAACCCCTTTAGCATATAATTTTTAAATTCTTCTACTGTTTCATCAAAAGCAATTTAAGTTAGTATCATCAATATTTTTTTAATCTAGATAAATCAATAGTCGTATGTTCGTGCATATAAGTAATTCCATCTATGAACGTCATATCAACAATCTCCTATCCAGCAACTGGTGTGAATAATCCAATCATGTAAAGAATATTAACAATAATTCCTAAACTGATTGCTGCAACTGGTCCAATAGCTAGTTCAACAATAGGGCTTTTAGCCTTTCTATTTAGAAGAAGCAATCCGATTACCCAGAAATATCCAATCCCAGGTGCGATTTTTTCAGATGCAATAGCACCACCAACTAATAAAGCCACTTCAAGAACTTTATTCATTGCTGTACGAATATGTTCACCCATTTCACGAATTCCAGGGAATTTATCTAATCCTTTAGCCACTAACGCTAACAATTGTACTTCAACAAACATCAATGCAGCACCGGCAACAAATGCAACTAATGGATTACCATTTAGCAACATCCCTACGACAAATACAAATGTCGCACCAGCAGGGCTATAAACTCCTGTTACAATTGCTGTTGAGAACACTAATGGAATAAATCCAATTCCTCGAGCAAACGCAGCTAAAGCAGCTTCACTAATTTTTCCTTCAGTCAATAATTTTAATGAAATTGGGTCTCCAGCAAGGATCATTAGACTAGTAGAAGCAGATACAAGTCCACCTGTGATAGATAACCAAATCCAATTTTTCTTAATTCTATTTACACGTTCTAAGAATACACTAACTAATGTTTCGTTAGAATTGCTTCCATCTCCTTTGACTTGCATTGCAAATACAATCATAAGATCATACCAACAAGTAAAGACATACCTTCAGCACTCAATTTGATAGTAACAGCATCAAGCTTAATAGTTCCATATTGTTTTACTGCAAATAGCGCTAATAGTGTAGCAACTAAAGTAATAGCTGCTTTTTTAAATCCATGTTGGCTAGCAATTGCAATTGCAGGGAAAATACTAAACCCAACTACAATAGGGCTACCTACAGAAGATAGAGCTGGCATAAAGTTCACAGGTAGCATATTAAATAAATCGACAATAGCTTGAAGACCTAAAACAAGTCCAACACCATACAAAGCACCTAAGACACCTGAAATTGCTAATCCAACTTTTCCTTCAGGCGCCCAAGAACCAATGATATCAGTCATTAACAAAATACTATGAACTAAAATGATAGAAGCACCAATCGAAACAGGAATACCAAAACCAATAACTAGACCAAAACTTAAGGCAAAACTTGTTGCTGCTAATTCTTTTTTACCAATCTTTTTCTCCAAATATTCTGGTAAGATAGGTCTCAATCCATCATTAAACACTGCAATACCTTTATTCGCAAGAATCGAACAAAGAGCTCCCAACAGAGCGATTACAACTAATTCTAAAGTTTTATCCATCTTAATCCCCTCATTTTCATTTAAATTTTATTTAATTCATCCATGATAATTGGAACAACATCATTTTTATGTTGAGCTGTAAATCCAAAAGCCTTCTTACCGCTACGAACACTTTCTCTGATTTCTTCCTCAGGCATAATTTTCCCTGGCATTGAAACTGTTACACAGTTATCTCTTCCTAGTAACGCTAGAGCCATTGCTAAAGCTCCCCCGCCACCTGTATTACAAGCTCCAATATAATAATCTGCTGCTCCTGTTTTAATAGCCATCGCAGCATCTAAGTCGCTTTTTACATCAACGGTGTACTCTGGTAATCCATATTGGATTACCAAAGCTTTCACCTCTTCTTTATCTATTTGTCCACCAACAACAATTTTCTTCATTCATTTTCCTCCTTTTTATTCATTTAAAAACTCATTATGAACAGCGTAGTTTACAGCACCTGCAAAATCGTGTGTATTGTTATAATTACCATTTTCACGTTGTCCGTTATTCATTTTGTTTGTTAGTACAATTACGACAATCTTATTTTTTGGAGAGATTGTTACGTAAGTTCCAGTAAAACCATTATGGCCAATAGCATCTTCCGCTAAAGGTTTCATCCAACCTGCGTTCTTTAAATATCCATACGATTGAATTGCACCATAACTTGTCTTGAATACATCTTGTAAAAATAGTTCAACTGTTTTTTCATCATAGAGAACAGTGTCTCCGTGTTTTCCGCCATCTAATAATACTTGATATAAAGTTGAAAGATCTGAAGCTGTAGAGAATAACCCAGCATGGCCTGCAATACCTTCGTTAGCCATAAATGAATTACCATCATTTACTTCACCTTGAAGTTCATACGTTCTCCAACCAGTGAACTTATCAAATGCTTCTTTATCCGCTGACATATCATATCCAAATTTAGGGAAGTTAACTTCATCAATCATCATCTTTTCAAATGGATTTCCATATGAAGTAACAGCAATTTGTGATTTATCTACTCCATTTTTTAATGGATTAAACATAGTGTTTTTCAACCCAAGAGGTTCGTAAATAGTTTTTGCTACATATTTATCAAATGCTTCTCCTGTAATCTTTTCGGCAACAAACGCTAGTGTCATAAAGCCTAAATCACTATATTTGTACTCGCCAGGTTTAAACTCTAATTTTTGATCTTCAATATACTTTAATGTGTCCTGTCTATTATTAGAGTATAAGTAGATAGCCTTCCATTGAGGAAGCCCTGAAGTATGGCTTAATAGTTGACCAATTGTGACGTCTTCTTTACCATTCTTACCAAATTCAGGTAGATATTTTGTAACTTTATCATCTAATTTGACTTTTCCTTCATAAACTAAATGCATAAACACTTGTGTTGTTGCACTAATCTTTGTAACTGATGCCAAATCAAAAAGAGTTTCATTAGTTACAGGTGATGGTTTTTCAATTTTTTCAGCGGGATTCTTCGAAAAATCAAAAGCTTGAATTACTCCATAACCCTTTTGGAAAACCACTTTTCCATCCTTTAAAACTACAACTTGAGCACCTGGTGTAGCCTTAGGATTATCATCTGCTAATTGGCTCTTAACGTACGAAAAAGCGACTGCATCAATTGCTTTTTCTAAGGATTTCGATTGGTTCCCATCCTTAGTTTCAGATACAACCGTTGTTTCAGAACTTTGAGGAACGACTTTATTTGCACAACCTGCTAACCCAAAAACACTTAGAGCAGCGGTAGCCAGTAACATTTGCTTCTTAATATTTTTCAACATCTTAACTCCTCCGTTCAATATACATTTTTTTGTACAATAGCCTAATATAAAAAAATTAAGTCATTACAGACACCCCCGTGTTGAAAATACATTTTTTTGTACTGCGTTCTATATAACAAGTATAATGCTACAAAACTGTTTTGTAAACCCTTTCTTTATATAAATTCTGCTATTTATAATACTAAATCATAAAAAAGGCGCTTCTCTTTCGAGAGCGCCAAAAGCTATTTGTATTATTTTTCGCTAAGTCGGTGATGTAGTCGAAGAAGGCATCGCGGTCGACGTGGTAGACAAGGTCGACTGGACGGCCATTTTCGGCTTTGACGGTACGGCCACGGCTTGCACCGGCAACAATTACGTCACTGTTTACAACCGAACGTTTTACAAGGTCTTCTTTACCGAATGAAGCAGTTGTTAAAACGTCCCATAAGAAATAAGTTGAGTTCGTTACGTAGTGAGTGAGCGGTGGAACGATGGCGTAACATTGACCTAAGAAGTCAACGCCTTCGATGGCACGTTCTTTTGCCCAACGGTCGCGGACATCAAGAGATAATGGCACCATGTTTGTACTTTCAAGCGCCACAAGTTCGATTTGGATGCCTGATTCCCAAACGCGTTTTGCCGCAAATGGATCCCAGTACACGTTCCACTCTGCAGTTCCGTCGTGTTCAGGGTCTTCCACGTTCCCCATATCAAGGAAAGTTCCACCCATCCAGTAAAGTTTACCGATGTTTTCTTCGATGGTTGGGTCTTGGTCCAACGCACGCGCTAAGTCTGTTAATGGTCCTACGAATACAAGGTCCACTTTCTCATCAGATTCTTTTAAGGCACGGATTAAGTCTTCGTGCGCTTTTAATGGTGAGTCTTGCACCGTAATTGGTTTATGTTCGTTTAAGATTGGAAGTGCGTCTACTGTGAAGGCATGCATTCTCCACTCTTTCGGAAATGGATTCACAGGGCGTGAGTCTGAAGAAGCAACTTTCAATTGTTTGTCTTTTTCAGAACCGAACTTATGAATAATCTTCTTGCTGGCTTCCACCGCTGGTAATAAATAGCAGTCTGCTTCGATTACGCCGACCCCTACTAATTCCACGTCTTCCATTTTTAATAGTAAATATAATGATACTAAATCATCCACGCCACCATCGTGGTTTAAATAAACTTTACGCATTTATGAGTTACGCTCCTTTTAAAATGGTTTTCTTGCACGTTTTATTATACCTAAAAACGAACGATAAATAAACTATTTAATATAATGTTTGGTTTTATTTTTAGTGCATTCAAAAGAAGTTTATGGTACACTATTTCTAATCATTTTTTTAATGTTAGGCTGTGACTCAATGAAAAGAAATTATTAGATACGATTATTATAGGATTTGCCCTGTTCGCGATCTTCTTCGGTGCCGGAAACTTAATCTTCCCACCGTACCTCGGCGTAACAGCTGGAGAAAACTGGGGAATTGCGACACTTGCCTTCCTTATTAGCGACCCACTATTATCGATTATTGCCGTGATGGTTGTGGCGGCTCTTGGCGGAAGTGCACTAAATGTTGGACGTAGAGTTCATCCACTTTTTGCGAGCGCCCTTGCTGCCATTTGTGTCCTCCTCATCGGACCGATTTTCGCAGTTCCACGTACCGGAGCATCCACGCACGAAATCTTCGTACAATCGTATTTCCCAGAGGCTCCACAATGGATCACTTCGCTCGTATTCTTCGGGATTGTCCTTTGGATCACGTATAAAGAAAACTCCGTAATGGATGCTATCGGAAAATACTTAACACCGATTCTCCTATTTATCCTCTTCTGCATTTTCGTGGCCGCTATCGTTCAACCAGATGCAACATTTGCCACAACAGACGGAACTGGATTATTTGCTCAAGGATTTAAAGAAGGCTATCAAACCATGGACGTACTCGGAGCGCCACTCTTAGCCGGAGTTGTGATGAAAGATATTACGCGCCGTGGATATTTAAACAAAAAAGACCAATTCAGAATGATGTTCGGCGTCGGAATCGTGGCGTTCATCTTACTCGCATTAGTGTACTCGACATTAGCATACAGTGGCGCCAGCATGAGCACTGTCATCGATTCAACTGCGCAACGTGCCGCAATGCTGACAACCATCGTGAAGAACCTACTCGGATCATGGGGACAACTCGCGATGGGACTGGCCGTCTGCTTCGCCTGCCTCACAACTGCGATTGGACTGACAACCACTTGCGGTCAGTATTTCGAAGAAGTGTCTAAAGGAAAAATCTCCTACAAGAAAACGATTCTTGTCACTGTAGCAGTGGAATTCATCATCTCACTCGTCGGAGTTGATTCACTCATCAACTTAGCCGTTCCAGTGTTGACCTTTATCTTCCCGATTATGATTGCCTTGATTCTCTTCTCTGCCTTCGACCAATACATCCCATACGATTGGACGTATCTTGGAGCAGTAGTTGGAGCCGGAATCGTCGGCCTCGTGCAAGGAATCAACACCCTTTCACAACTGTTGGGTGGAAATCTACTAGGAGACGCAGCCACATGGATTGGCACCTTCCCACTAGCCACATACGGCCTTGAGTGGATTGTCCCAACCTTTGTCGGCGCCCTTATCTTTACAATTCTAGCCGCCATCCTAAAACCAAAACAACTTGAATTTGATTAAAAAACGGAGCCTCTCAGCTCCGTTTTTTTTACTATTTGTATAGAATTTTCTAAAAAATAATGCTCCCACTACAAACTGTAGTATTTTTTTCATAAAAAGTTTATAATAGTTTCTATGAAGATTATTAAATGACTAAAAGGAACTAGGAAAAAAATATTATTAACGCATTTTTTGAGACTGGCTTTTTAAATTTCCAAATCAATCGCTTTTTTCGTTTCCTGAGATTGCAACTGAGGCGTGTATCGCAAGATAAACAATTTATAAAAAGCATTTTAATAATCCAGAAGAATTAGAAATCATATCATTTAACATTACCTAAAGAAATGTTAAATGATATATTTGTGACCATGATTTTAGCAACTATACAAGAACTACTATCTACATATTTTTGAATTTTTATCTAATATTCTTTCAAAAAAATCCCCCTAAAGGAGAGGTATCTAAAATGTTCATTCAATATCTTATTAATCAATCTAAAAAACCTAGTGGTATTGTAGGCCAGGTGATTGCGAAAATTTGGACTTCCTATTTTAAAAAGCTTAGCCTTTGGACAATAAAACAAACTACAATTATAGATAATAGTCGAGTTTTAGAAATCGGCTATGGAGGTGGCAGCACCATCAAAAATCTCCTTGCTTTGAATAAGCATCTTGAAATTCATGGCATTGACATTTCTAAGGAATCTTATCAAGTTGCAAAACGAATTAATTCAGATGCTATACAAAATGGTGATGTTCATCTTAGGATTGGAAATGTAGACGCGCTACCTTATCAAAATGACTACTTTGACCTTGTATTTGCCATTCAAACACATATTTTCTGGGATGATTTAAAAAAAGGCTTTCTGGAGATCTATCGGGTCATGTCTAGCCACTCCACTTTAATTATTGCTTGCGAAAAAGAAAAAATAAATTATCATATGCCAGAATATACTGCAACTCATGCGTTGGATAATATTTTAAAAAATGTTGGCTTTGCAAAAATTGAAGTGAGGCAGAATCAAAATTGGGTTTTATACATTGTGTATAAAGCTATCAGCGTTGATGCTGATTAATTTATAGTTATTTAATAGAGTTATTTTCTTCCATTTGTCAAGTCTATCAAGGCTTTAAGTAAAGAAAGAGATAAGACAGTAGCTATTCTGGCTCTCTGTCAACTGTAGCGGGTGACGAAAAGCTAATATCTAGATAGGTACTGATAGGGAGCCCACTGAGAAAGTCATCAATCGATGGCTTCTTTTATTATACTAAACTCGAGGTGATTATACGCTTGATAATCTGTCAGCTTGATTGGGATATGGGAATTATCATACGCAACACCTTCAAGTCTGTGGAAGCTTTGCGGTGACGAACGGAATCCACAGCCGCCCCTCTCTTTAAAAAGGACGGTTTGTATATCGTTGCCTTGCAGTATATGCGAACCCTGCTCCAAATGCAGAACCCCAAGTCTGTGGCATAAAAAGAAGCAAAGAAAAAAATCTACAGCTCTCCTCTTAAAAAAAGGAGGATTTGTATCTGTCAACTTGATTGGGATGTGGGAATTATCATACGCTGTGCCTTCAAGTCTGTGGAAGCTTTGCAGTGACGAACGGAAAAACTTGCGGATCAATCATAGTAGTTGTACGGAAAAGCAACCAATGCGAAATAGAGCCACAAGGCAATTGATTGCCCTGTGGCTCTTTGAGGCTTGGTAGGATTGAGACCTAGGCTCAATCCGGTGCCCGACTAACTACTATAATTGAAATATCCGCAAGGATTTTTGACGTTCGTCACAAAAGCAAAGCTTCCCTAGTCCACAGACTTAAGGGCTTCTAGCATATCGATGCGTTGGAGGAGATGGTTCACCATATACCCTAGCGCAACCAAGATGACAATCACAATCACACATGGCAACACATATACAAACCATCCGACAGCGGGATTGAACATGACAAACCCCGGTGCCACCGTCTCAATAATCACCCTATGCAGCACTCGCCCAAACAAAATGCCAACACCCATCCCGATAACCGATAATAAAATCGTTTCGCGGTAAATATACATCGTCACTTCTTGTTCAAGAACCCGAGCACCTTGATTGTCGAGAGCTCGCGAATTCGTTCCGCAACGTTGATGTTGGTTAAGTTATAGAGGATAACAACCGCTAGTAAAATCGAAACGACTGTTAAAATCATCATGACACGACTCAACGAACCAACAGTCGTATCGATACGACTCACCATGGACGTGTTTTGAACGACGGCTTTCACACCACCTAGGGCCATTAGGTCCGCTGCCGCTTTTTGTACGCTAGCAGCGTCTTTGTCTTTAAACTGTACGAAAATCGCGTTGTCTTGCGGCACTGCTCCATAAGCCTTGGCGTACACTTCTGGTGTCATTACGACGAAGTGCCCAGCGTACATTTCCACGATACCTCCGACCGTTAATGTCACATCCACACCGTCCTTATTCGGAAGCGTAAAGGTGTCGCCTGCTTTCACGTTTAAAAGTTTGGCTAATTTCTCGGAAATCAACACGCCCTCTGCAGGAAGCGTCACGGTTTTCTTCGATTTTGCATCATTCAAATGAAGATATGGAGAAATGCTGGCTTCTTTGCCAACGAGCACCGTCACGGACTGCTCATCGTCCACGCCTGGCACTTCACGCGTCACCGTCTCGCTATACACGTCGCTATAAGAAGTCACACTTGAAGAGGTTAAGTAGTTGTGGAGCGCTGCTTCTTCTGAGGCCGTTAGCACAGTATCTTTTGAAACAATCGCATCATACGTAGCAATTTCCTTGAACTGGCGATCGGCAATCCCATCAAGAGACCCGAGAATTCCACGCCCTGCAAAGAGAAGGGCCACGCTCCCAGCCACCCCGAAAATCGTCATGAGCATGCGTTGTTTATAACGGAAAATATTCCGCGCCGTTACCTTATGCGTGAAGCTGAGACGATTCCAAATGAACGGAATGCGCTCAAGGAGAATCTTCGACCCAGCCACGGGAGCTTTCGGTAGGAGAAGGGCCGAAGCTTGCTCATGAAGCTCACGGCGGGCAATCCATAATGGAGGCACCACGCTACAGACGAGCGAGCAAACAATCGCAATCACGGTAATGATTGGATGGAAATTCAACTGGATACTTGGCAATACCGTATCCTTCATCAAGGTCGCACCCAAAGCACTTGGCAAGGCGTACGTCCCTAGTAAGATTCCAAGGACTGTGCCACTAACCCCTGCTGTAAAACCATACACGGCAAACTTCTTCAACACGTCCTTGGTTTCATAGCCAAGTGCCTTCAACACCCCAGCGTTGATCCGTTCCTCGTTCACAAAACGCGTCATCGTCGTTACCGTCACAAGTGCCGCCACGGCATAAAGCACAATCGGGAAGAGGTTCCCAACCGACGTAATTCCTTCCGCCGTCTCCTTCATATTGAAGAATCCTTCGCTTCCAAGCATCGTCGAACGCGTGTAGACAGAGTACTTCGGCTTCGAGAGTTTTGACACGTCCACTTCTGCCTTTTCGAGTTCAGATTCCGCCTTCTGGATATCTTTATCGGCGGTTTCTTTCTTCTCGTTATAAGTTTCTTCGCTTTCTTTTAGCTGCGTTTTGGCGTCCGCGAGTTTGGCTTCACCATCCGCCAACGTTTTCTTGGCTTCGGCTAGTTTGGCCTTACCTTCTTCTAACGTTCCGGCGTTGGCTCAAAAGCCGCCACTCCTTCGCGGTATTGGTCGAGGCCATCCACGTACTGGCTGTAGCTGGCGTAATACTTCGCTAAGCCTTGTCGATACGCTTCTTGCCCTGCGACTAATTGTTGCTTCTTCGTTGCGAGTTCGGCTTCAGCGTTTGAAATCGCCGTTTGCCCCGCTGCAAGTTCTTGTTCTTTTTGAGTGAGCACTTGTTCTTTGTCCATAAGTGCCTCTTCTGTTTGAGTGAACTGGGCTTCTGCTTGCGTTAAAGCTGTCTCCATCGCTTGAAGGCTTGCTTCGGTAATTCCTTGTGCCGCAGCCGCATCAGGATCACTGGCTAGTAGTGCCTTCCCTTGCGCTAATAATGTCTTCTTCGTTTCAAGGTCTGCCTTACCCACTTCTAGTTGCGCTTTCGCCTGCGCTAATTGCGTTTTCCCGACTTCAAGCTGCTCCCGGCCACTTGCAAGCTCCTCTTTTTTGGCCGCAAGTTGCGTCTCGGCTTCTGTTAACTTCGCACTTGCATCATCTAGCTGATCTTTCTTTTCAGCTAAAGTCGCTACCGCTTGTTCGATTTGCACACGGGCACTCTCGAGTTGCACACGGCTTGCTTCCAACTGATTCCACGCCGCGTTTAACTGTGCATCTCCAGAAGCAATCGTTGCTTCGTTGCTATCGACTTCTTTTTGTCCGTCTACAAGCGTCTTTTCGTTCTTTTCGATTTCGCTCTTGCCGTCTGCTAATTTCTTCTCGGCGTCCGAGAGTTGCGATTTGGCATTGGCGATCTTTTCTTTTCCTTCTGAAATTTTATCATCGGCCGTCGTCTTCAACGTATCTAAGCGCACCGTTCCATTGTCGGCCAACTTTTCTTCCAGCGCCTGTTGCAACTCCGTCACCTTGTCTGAGTACTCACGGCTCGTTGTTTTCCATTTGCGTAAATCCGGATAACGAAGTCGCGCAATCGTATAAACTTCAGAATCGAACGCGTCTTGTGGCACTACGGCAAACCCGCTAAGGTCGCCGCTCCCCGCACTCGACACCCCTTTAATCGTCTTCGAGAGAATCTCGCTGGAGTTCACAAACCCCGTAACGGTAAATTCATGTTCTTTCAGTAGAGTGTTACTTCCGGATTCATTCAATCGAATGGTATCTCCAACCTTGTACTGATCAGCCATCGTTGAGGCAAGTGCCACTTCGTTGGATTTCGTAGGAAACGCACCACTCACCAACTCGAACGTCGAAATATCCTTCGTCTGTGAGAACACACGAATCGCACTCGGCGTATCACCAACCACCGTATCGACAAATAGCCAAACTCCACATCGGCGTTCTCTTCTTGTATCTCGACTTGGTCCTCAGCGCTTAAACCATAGCCCGCCACCACGAATAAATCCGCAGCATTGGCCTGCTCCATATAGCTGTTCAAGGTGTCTTCAATATCTGGGCCAGACACTTTTAGCCCGACCAAACTGAACGCACCCAGCATCATGAGGAGCATGATTGAAAGGAAGCGCCCTTTCGATTGACGAAGGGAGTTTCTTATATCCTTATTTAATGTTTTCTTAGTCACGATCTTCACCCCTTTTAATATTCAAGCGTTTGAATATCTTGTGGATTTGGATTGAGTTCAATAGATTTCACGCGCGCGTCATGCATATGAATCACACGGTCGGCAATCGGCGCTAAGGCTGAGTTATGCGTTACGATAATAACGGTTGCCCCTTGATTACGTGACATATCTTGTAAAATCTGAAGCACTTGTTTTCCGGTATGGTAGTCGAGCGCTCCTGTTGGCTCATCACAAAGCAATAACTTTGGATTCTTCGCAACCGCACGTGCAATGGATACCCGCTGTTGTTCCCCACCCGATAATTGAGAAGGAAAATTATTCATGCGGTGTCCAAGACCAACTGCCTTCAAGGCATCTTCTGCATCTTGGGCGTCTTTGACAATCTCAGCCGCTAGTTCAACATTTTCCTTTGCCGTTAAATTCGGTACTAGATTATAAAATTGGAAGACGAAGCCGACATCATCTCTTCTATAGTAAGTAAGTTGTTTTTCATCAAAAGCGGAAATGTCCACGCCGTCGACAAACACATGCCCGTCGTCGTTCGTGTCCATGCCTCCTAAAATATTGAGAACCGTCGATTTCCCTGCACCGCTGGCCCCTAAAATAATGACTAACTCGCCTTTTTCAATTTCAAAATTCACATCATTATTCGCGACAATCTCTGTATCGCCGACTTGATAACGTTTATAGCTATTCTTCATTTCAATATAAGCCATGTCTATCCCTCATTTCTACAAACATCGTTAAATGAACAACGTGTTGATTATGTTCGTTAAATACTATATAATGGAATTAATCAAAAAACAATACACAATAATCAACAATGTGTTGATTTAAGAAAAGAGTTTAAACAATGATGACACAAAAACGGAAAACCACAACGAAAAGCGATTTAAAAGAAGCACTCACTAGACTGCTGGAGAAAAAAAGATTTCGAAGCTATTAGTGTGAGCGATATCGCCAGAGAAGCAGGCGTGAATCGCGGAACCTTCTATCTCCATTACGTCGATAAATTCGATATGATGGACCAGCTCATCGATGAGATTTTACAAAATATCTTACTCCTATTAAAAGAAGGCAATCCAAAAAATAAAGAAGAGGCCTGTCCAGGAATCGTGAAAATCTTCGAGTATTTAAAAGAAGACTTCGACTTTATTCACGCAATGACCTTGAACCGATTCAACTACACATCGAAACTCGTTCATGACTTCCTATTCGAATTAACCAAGCAAATTGGACCGATTAAGGAAAACATCGCGATGGTCTACCCGCTGCCAGAAGATTACGCGCAAGAAGTGTTTATCTATAGCAACAGTGCGATTTTCTTCCACTGGATTCAAAAAGGTGGCGTGGAAAGCCCTGAAGAAATCGCAAAAATCTTTTTCAGAATGTCATTATAAAGGAGAAAACTCATGCAAAAGGCAATTATGAAAGACCCACTCTTCCTAAGCCAAAAATCAACTGCTGCCGATCCGAAAATAGAAGCGCAAGTGGTCCTCGACTTACAAGATACGCTTCGTGCCAACCGCGACCGCTGTGTAGGAATGGCGGCGAATATGATTGGTGTGAAGAAAAACATTATTATTGTAGCGATTGGACCGATGGATTTGGTGATGCTGAACCCGCGTATTACGAAAAAGCAGGGGCCCTATGAAACGGAAGAAGGATGTCTGAGCCATACGGGCACGAAGAAGACGACGCGCTATCAAACGATTGAAGTAGCCTACACCGACCCGAGCGGCAAGAAGCACACGGGAACGTTCACCGACTTCACGGCGCAAGTCATCCAACATGAGATCGACCATTTAGATGGGGTGCTCATTTAAAATACGCAAACTTCCGTAATCGTATTTTTTGAGCTTCTAAACGGACGAGGATGTTGGCTTGTGCCGGGAAGGCGGGACGTGCTCCTTTCGACGGCGATGTAGTCATCTTCTTCGTTTCATATATTAAGAAAAAGAAAAAAAGAGAAAAGGGTTGACTCTGACGTAACGTAATAGGTTACACTATCTAGTGTTAGGAGTTGAGGTTATGTATTTAATCAAGCAAGTAAGTGAAATCAGTGGTGTATCGGTGCGCACTTTACATCACTATGACGAAATTGGATTGCTTTCCCCGAAGAAACAGGAGAATGGATATCGCTACTACAGTGATGAGGAGCTTTCCCAATTACAGACGATTCTCTACTATAAATATTTGGGATTTCCGCTGAAAGAAATAAAGTCCCTGATGACGCAAGACGAGGATGATCTGTTGCCCCACTTAAAGCATCAGTTGAAGTTAATGCAGAAAGAAAAAGACCGTCTTCTAACATTAATCGATACATTAGAAAAGACGATTGCGTCTACGGAAAGGAAAATGACGATGACAACCGAAGAAAAATTCAAAGGGTTCACCTTCAAGGATAACGAGAAATATAAACAGGCCGCGACTGAAAAATACGGCGAAACCGTGATGAACGAGGCCGAAGCAAAACAAAAAGGCAAGGAAGAAATCATAGCGGACGGCTTCAATAAAATCTTCTTCGCATTCGCGGATAATATCGAAAAAGGCCTACCAGCAACAAGTGCCGAAAACGTGGACTTAGCCAAACAACTCCACCAACACATGTGCGCTTATGCCTTTGACTGCTCGATCGATGTCTTCTCAAGCATCGGATTTGGCTACGCGCAAAACGAAGAGTTCAGAACGAACCTCGATAAATACGGCAAAGGCGTTGGCCAATACGCTTGCGACGCGATTCAAGCCTATGTCGCACAGGAGAGAAAATAAGAAGGTTCGCTTCCTAAGCAAATCATAATCCATAATTATAAGCAGTCATTGACTGCTTATTTTAATATCATCAAACTTCTTATTCTCTCTTTTTTAAAATTAAATATGCTATAATATCAACTGAGAGCGACAATTTTTTACAAACATAAATTTACTTTTAGAATTTTAAGGAAGATGATAAATGAGTTATCACGTAAAATTTAACGACATTACCTCCATGCATAGCCAAACGAATCAAACCATCCAACAATGGGGGCTTGCGTTAGATGCGCTACAAAAGTCGATTGCCCTCCTCGCAAACCAGAGTGAGCTTCAAGGGAAAGCAATGACGAGTGCGAAGAGCTATATGACAGAAGTTCATGGAACATTCATACAGACGCTGGCGCAGTTAATGAATGAGTATACCGCAAATTTCTTACTGTATAAAGATGGCTACTATCAAATCGATACGCATAACCATGCGGAATTGCCTGAAGATGTCTATAAGGGGCTATACTCTGACCTAGGAAAGTCTAAGCAACGATTCGAACAACAGTTGGAGCAGTTAACAACTGCTAAGCTCAGAGTCGCAGGGTTAGTGAATTACCAAGGAACTAGTCATACAAAGACGAAATTCACGTATGAGAAGCTGATGAAGGATATCAAGCATCTAGACGAATCCATTACGCAATATGAAGAGATGCATGCTCGCCAAGATTTGCAGGCGTTTAAGGAATTGTTAGCAGCGACAAGAAGTTTATTGGAGGAGCATTCGAGTAGAGACCGAAGTATTGGAAGTTATCAATCGGGTGCCTTTGGAAAACTACCCTCTGTACAACGGTTTATGGTAGCCTATGAACAAGTGAAAGCCCAACTAAATGATCGAATGGGCATTATTCAAGCCGCTCTTGAACGTGATCAAGTGCGCATGGAGGCACTACATGCCGAAGAACGAACCAAGCAAGGGCTTATGAATCTCGTCTTTGGTGTCTTGACGGTTCTAGCCGGGGTATCAGCGCTAGTCATGTCCGGAGGAACTGCCTTACCGATTGTGGCGCCGATGCTTAAGATTGCGGGAACTGCTACGTTCATGTATGGCGCTTCGAATTCTATCGAAGCTGGATGGAATATTTATTATGGATTATCTGGCGATGGAAAATCCTTTGCGATGAATCCGATTCGAGATACAATTTTCTTAGGAAACGGTGAGTTATACCACGGATTTGGACAAGTTTTCACCTTAACAACAGGGGTGTTCATACCAATTGCCCAGACGAAAAGTATTGCCCAAGGGTTATGGCAGTTTACATGGGGAACAATCGGAGGGTTAGCAACTGGACAAGCAGCCTATCATGGAACAAAGCTTCTTGGTGGAAGCGAAGAAACCGCACAGTTGATGAACTTATTTGGGAACCTCGTGGGTGGATATAAATTTTCTAAAATTGCTGAGAATTTCAGCTTAAATACGATTCGAGCGCCAAAAGTTGAATCAGCACTTGAAATGTACAATATGGATGACTTAGCTAAACTCCAACACACAGAGAACTTTACTGAGAAGTCTTTAATTCACATTTTTGAAGGTGATATAAGGAGAGGACAAGCAGGTGGCTATCATTATGATATGGTAGAAGGGACTTCTGGTAGTATCATAGAAGGGACGAAAAGTCCTACCTTAAATGATGCTGGAGTTTATGAAGCGAAAGTTGAAGTAAATGGAATTCCTAAAACAGGAAATGGAGGGTATTCAACCTTTTTTCCTGACCGTATGAGCCCTCAGGAGGTTGTAGATACTATTAATGAGGCATATTCTAATAAAGTTTTATCTAATGGCAATGAGTACATTGGAAAAAGTAGTAATGGATTAAAGATTGGAATGTATATAAGAAAATCTGATGGAAAGATTATCTCAGCATTCCCAATGGAATAAAATGAATTTAGAGGTAAGATTAATGAAGAGAATATATTCAGTTGTGGTTTTTGGAAATGAAGAAAATGATATAATGTTAGTTTTGAAATTTACAGATCAAAAATTTCAATCGTTGTCAAACTTTTTAAATTCTGAAGTTCATAATTTTTATCCTCATATTTATAAAGAATTAGAGGCGGTTGTTACTGGTCAAAAAGAAGCGTCTGATTTTGGCGGTAATATGCTGAATATCGATATAGGGAAAGAGGAAACAGAAGTATACTATCAAATGGATGATGAAAGTCTTGGTGAACCATGTTTCATTTCAACTGACAAACTGTATAAACTAGTCATTGAGTGGAAAGAAATGGAAGATAAAATGTACAGAGGGGAAGATATTTTTCCGCTGATAATAGAGGATTAAGATGTATTAGAGGGCATCGTAAAATAACAAGCAAAAGAGGAGTAAGACACTTGTCCTACTCCTCTATTTTTATCTTACAAATACCAACTTTTCTGGTGTTGATAGTTCCGCATCAAAGACAAATCCGTCTTCTGCTAAAGCCTCCAGTTGCTTCACGTCCGCGGCTTGTTCGCGCATCGCAAATCCGACTAACAACCCACGCCCTTTTTCGACGTTGTAGAGTGTTGTTTCAACTTGCCGTCTTTACGCTCATAAAATTCCACGTCCACCCAGTTGTAACGCGAGCGGTCAAGTAACGTACTGAACTCATCACTAGCACAGTTCACCACCGTTTCACTTTCTTCGAACAACTCGGCCCACTCCGTTTTCCAGTAAGCCTTCAAGCTCTTTCCATCCACGCGCAATGGTCGCAACATATCCAAGCGATACGGCTTCACATAAGCATCCGGCGCCACAGCCCCATACAACGCAGATAAGATGCGCACATGCTCGCTTCCATAGTCCAAGCCTTCTTTCCATCCCTCTACTTGCTTCAACCAGCGAAACGCCAGTCCGTTGTATAGTTCAATGGCAGGCGCAGCTTCGGCCACCTTCCACCCTTCGATGAACGCTTTGTTTTCGTCGAGTAACTTCCCTTTGACCCCTAACACACGAGAGAGGTCCTCTTCAGGCACCGCACGCACGGCTTCGACCACTTTTGCAGCAGCCGGGCTTACTTCCCAGTTGCGTTCCTCTAATGCATCACAATTCATTTCCTTTGCAGGCGATAGTATTAATTTCATCTTGGCACTCCTTTTCATTGTCCCCCTTAGTGTACCGTACCCGCCGTATTTTGACAAAATACAAGTCCCGTTTTATACTGATTACTATCAACCTTAAAGGAGAATTCTATGCCCGGAGTATTCGCACTTATCATTAATTCCATCGCATTATTTTATCTATTACCATTCATTAGCGTTGGAGTCTATACGATTGGAACGCAAAAATATTCACTCGCAAACTTCCTACTATTCTTTGGAGGAGTCACTGCTCTTCATTCCGTCCGCCTCATCTATCAAAAATCAGTTGGCGGATATATTATCTGGATTATAGCCTGGGCAGTCATGTTATACGCGTCCTATTGGAACAATCAGCACGAAAAACCGTATAAAACAGAAAATCAAATGCTTGAGTTTGTTGTCTGCTTTGTAAATAGAAATCCATTTCCGGATAAAATTAAAGATCCAAACAAAGCACGTGCCATCGTCGCACTTGTCCTAACGTTTTTAATGATTATCGCTTAACAAGGAGGGGCTCATATGGGCTAGGGACTGACCCCAAAAAGTGAGAATTTAATAAAAACACCCTAGGGCTACCGTCTCCGGTATTCAACCGGAGACAGGTAGTCCAATTTTTGTTGGATTCTATTTTCATTATAATATTTGATGTAATTTTCTACAATTTGAATTACAATAGAAGATGAAGTTATTACTTCATCTTTTATGTAGAAAGCTTCGCACTTTAGGGAAGAATGGAAGCTTTCGATGGGCGCATTATCTGCGGGTGTCCCCTTACGGGACATACTGCGGATAATGTTTTTTTCTTTACATAAATTGTAGTATTCGGCGGAAGTATAAACGCTGCCTTGATCACTATGTAGTAGAACACCCTTAGGTAAGTCAATTTGATTTAAAGTATCCAATACAAACTTAGTATCTTGTTTAGAACCAATTGTATAAGCTAGTATTTCTCCGTTGTATAAATCCATAATCGACGACAAATATAATCGTTTAGGGCCGAAAGGTAAATATGTGATATCAGTAGTCAACTTTTGCATAGGTTTATCCGCTGAAAAATCTCTATTCAGAGTATTGCCAGTAATTGAGAAAGGTTTACCTATTTTGATAGCTTTTTTCGTTTTCACGGCACAATTCCAACCATTTTTCTGCATAATCCGCTGCACAACCTTATGGTTAACAATCTGATTTAATTCCTTCTGAATCAAATGCTTAATCTTTCTGTACCCGTAAATAAATTTGTTTTTCTTACAAATTTTACCAATAGTTTCCTCGATAACGGTTGGAGAAAAGTCTTTCTTTTTCCATCGGTAGTAAGTAGATATGGGTACATTAAGGCAAAAACAGATTAAATGAACTGTATATTTACCTTTCAATTCTTCTACTAATTTTACAACTGCTTGAGGCGACACTTCCTTTCCAATTCCTTGTATTTTTAATATTTCTAATTCAACTTCTTTTTCTTCGTAATTCTAATTTTTAATTGATCGATTTCAGAAAGTTTAGCCATTCCTTTTTTCATAAGAATATTGTTTACCCACCTGTTGGTGGAAACGATGTGTTTCTCCATTTTTATACCATCTAAACCATGTTTCTACTTGCGTTTTGTTTTTAATGTTTAACTCCTGCATTACTTGTTTTGTACTATATCCCTGTAATTTCATTTCTACGGCTTTATTTTTAATATCGGCTGAATAAGCAACACGATTTTTAACCATAAAAAGACACCTCCATGCGTATTTGATAATATTGTACCAAATCCAACTTGGAGGTGTTTTTATTTAATTCTCATTTACGGGGGTCAGTGCCCTATGTATTCATCATCTTTTTTATTCTTAGCTTCTTTATCGTCACATTCGCGCTCTTGCATTTACTCGCAGGAGGAGCCGCTCTTCTAAAAGGAGACAAAACAACAGGAAACATCCTCGTTTTTGCAGGAGGACTCATCGCACTTCCTACAATCCCATTACTCGCAGTGCTACCTGGAATTCCATTCCTTACATGGATCCTTGGGGCAACGCTTTGCTGCGTGGGAGCGTACATGAACGGAAAAGAAAGGAAACATCAACAAATCACACCACGCCATCCGCATCACCATCGCAGTTCTTCTCACACTTGGATTGGCGCTTGTTTAATCAACATCAAAAATAGCGTACGGAAAATTCCGTACGCTATTTTCTATTTACCACACCATTACAATTGTCCCGGTCGCAATCAGTGCACAACCAATCAAGGACTTCCCCGTGAACGTATCGTGCAAGAAGAAAAAGGCCAATATCAACGTGAAGACGATACTCAACTTGTCGACCGCCGCCACTTCCGTTGCACTCCCCATCTGAAGCGCCTTGTAGTAACAAAGCCACGAAGCCCCAGTCGCAATCCCTGATAAAATCAAGAAGATCCAACTTTTTCGACTAATCTCAGAAAGCCCAGACTGATTATTCGTCACAAATACCATCAGCCACGACATCACAACGACCACAACCGTGCGCACCGCCGTCGCCAAATTCGAGTTCACCCCATCAATCCCAATCTTCGCCAAAATCGACGTCAACGCCGCAAACACAGCTGATAACAACGCAAATACAATCCACATAACCCAGGACTCCTCTTTCATCAATTCTTCCTCTAGTATACCCCTACTTCCTCCTCGTTCCAAGCAGCAGTTCATTCAAACGTGTCTTATCCAACCATTTCCACTATAATAAAGACGAAGGTGTACTACCCCTTCGCATTATTTTACAAATTTGGAGAAATCATTATGGTTATAACCTTTTTTATGTTCTTATTTTGGGGGTTTAATGTTTACTTCTTTCCTTTCTATCATATAGTGAGCGGGCTTAGAGCCATTTTTATCCTCAGAAACCTGAAAGCCGGCCTTTGCCTCATTATTGGAGGTTTAATTCTTGCAGCAGTCGCTTATTACGGATTTTATACTTCCAAGACTTTTCCTTGGCTCAAACAAATCGCTGGCCTTCTCTGGCTTCTCGGAGGCATCCCATGCTATATTGGCATTTATTTGATTAACAAAAAAATAAACAAAGTAGCCCCAGTCGCATTTATCATTCGCACCATCTGCTTCTCCCTCGGACTCTCCGCTGTAATAAACTAAATCTAATCCAACAAAGACTCGCTTGCGAGTCTTTTCCTATTTCTAGCACCCTTTAAGCAGTTCCCAAAGTTTCAGCACCCCGTGTCGCGGATGTTCCGGTTGGCGACGAATAAAATTAAAATCGTTCAAAAGCCAGATTCTCTCGTTTTTTTGTAAATTTACATTGAATAGATTTATAACCCATTAACATATTTATTTCTTTGGATTCTGCGAGAACTAGTTTGGAGGATAAACGAAAAGAATCAGTTTATTGAAAGAATAGTGGGACTAAGCATTAAAACGAATTAGAGGACGTAGGAATTTTATTCCGTACGTCCCCTTTGAGGCTTTAAAGGTGAGAGACCTAGGCTCGAACCGGTGCCCCACTATAACTCTTTCAATAATAAAACTGATTCTGAACTCGTTTATCCGCCAATGCACTCATTTCATCTTATCCAAAGAAATAAAGCTTCGCTTTATCCTCTTATTCATAAATCTATTCAATGTACACTAAGCACATACTAAATTTTTGCACACAAAAAGCCGAGAGGATTCTCGGCTTTTCTCAACGATTATTTGTTTGCTAATAAGTCGCGGATTTCTTTTAAGTAATCTTCTGCAGTTGGTGCAGCTGGAGCAGCTTCTTCAACTTGATTTTTCTTAGCTAATTCAGAAGCTTTGTTCATACCTTTAATGATTAAGAACAATACAGCGCCAACGATTACGAAGTTGATGATTGCAGCGATGAAAGCACCGATACCGATTTGAGCAGAACCTAAACGGAATGAAACTGCTGCGATATCTCCTGTGTTTGCTACCATAGCGATGATTGGTGAAATGATATCTTTAACTAATGAATCAACGATTGCTTTGAAAGCTCCACCGATGATAACCGCTACTGCTAATTCAACGATATTCCCGCGCATTAAAAACTCTTTAAACTCTTTTAACATAAATGTTTTCCTCCTTTGTTTTTTAGGTTAAATAATTACCTTCAATAGAATACTAAAATTGAAAGTAAAACTCAACTAAAAACATTCAGAAATTTACACTTTTCGTACATAATTTTGCGGAGTGTATTTTTCCACTGAAAATCCGACTTCTTCCCCTGCAGCCATGCGAGCCAAACATTCGCCAATCCAGACACCGCTCGTAAGCCCTGAAGAGCCCAAACCGCTTGCCACAAAGGCATTTGTCGTATTTGGAACTTCCCCAAAGAACGGTAGAAAATCGGAAGTATACGCACGCGTTCCGATGCGCACGCCACTGCGTTTGGCATGTTTTAGACTTGGTAGACTCGCGCATGCTTCTTCGTACATGCCGTTTAAGAGCTCTTCATCTGGAACCAAATTGAAACCTTGCGTATTCTCGTGAGTCGCCCCGACTAAAATCTTGCCATCTGGGAATGGAAGAATATCAATCTCACCGTGCAACATGCACACTGGCCATTTCGACGTATCTTCGCTCGTTTCTAAGGTGAGTTCAATCAACTGACCCTTTTGCGGACGCACATCTACGTAGTAGCCAAGCGGTTTGAGCAGTTCTTTCACCCACGCGCCACTAGAAAGGACTACCGCATCGAAGGCTTGCACCTCTTCGCCAAGACGCACACGGACCTCTTCTCCACTTGCTTCCAGCGTTACTTTTTCACGGACCACACGTGCTCCGTTTTTCTCGGCCTGTTCTAATAGAAGCGTCACAAGCATCTCACCGTCCACGCGACCGCCTCCGCTACAATAAAGCGCACCGTCTGGATTCGACCAGCCCGGAATCACACGAGCCACGTCTTCTGGAGTGAGGGCATGCACCTCACCAATCATCGGCGCATCCACGCGTCGCTCCACGGCCATCTCTTCAACCTTCACCAATTGTTTCTCGGTATGTTTGAAAATATACGCCCCGACTTGTTCATACGGCAATTCACTGACGCCGTCCTCGCGCAGCTGATCCATTAACTGCGGATAGTACGCTGCCCCGCAAGAGACAAGTTGGTACCAGTCTTTATTGCGACGTTGCGACAACCATGGGCAAATAATCCCGGGCAGCCGCCTTCGTTGCTTGGCCCACGCCCGCGTCAAATACCGTCACTTCGATTCCTTTTTTGCTGAGCTGATACGCCGCAGTCGCCCCGACGATGCCAGCCCCTACGATTGCTACTTTCTTCGTCATTTTCTTCACTCCTAGCTGAAGTCTCTTGTTTCAAATTGCCCTTCACGTTCAAACCATTCCGCTACTGTTAAAAGCAATGCCTCTTGTCCACGCGCCGCCATCAACTGTACGCCGATTGGAAGTCCTTTTTCGGTTAAAAAGACTGGCAAACTAATCGCGGTTGCGCCTGTAATATTGGATAATTGCGTAAACGGTGTCAGCGCAAGTGTTCGGTCAAACATGCGCCAAATCACGCTTTGTTGTTCCGGCACACTTAGTTCATCCATATGCTCCAACGCTTGTCGCACCGATTCTTCCATCGGGAATTGCTTATGAAGCGGAGCCACATCGCTCACACTCGGCGTTAAAATCAAGTCGTACTGCTCATGCACCTTTTCCATCGCATGCGCATACGTGTCCCATTTCGACAGAGCCGCACTATAATCTTTTGCTAAAATACGTTCCCCTGACTGGTAAATCCCCCAGGTCATCAGTTCCATATCGTCTTTCGTGAACTTGCGGCCAAAACTTGCCTCCATGCCTTGGAACATCGCCGCCGTCTCCACACTATTCATCACATAGTAATTCTTCATCACTTCGACGCCGTCAACGGGCCAGCCAATTGGTTCGATCACACAGCCAAGTCCCTCTAGGAAATTCACGGCCTTACGAAGCGCCTCCTTAGCTTCCGGAGCGACCACACTTTCAATAGGAGACTTCTCAATCACGCCCACTCGAAGTGGACGGTTTGGAAGAGCGTCCCAGTCCTTAATAAGCAGTGTTAAAAACGGACTATCCTTTTGCTCGACTTGCATCCATTTCAACAACTCGCGGGTATCACGGACCGTCTTCGTCATCGCAAAATTCACCGCAGCGCCTTGCCAGCCACGATAGCTACCAGGGCCAACAGGAATGCGTCCACGACTCGGCTTCAACCCGATTAAGCCCGTAAAGCTCGCTGGAATTCGAATCGAACCACCGCCGTCACTCGCCCCCGCAATCGGAACGATGCCACCAGCTACAGCAGCCGCCGCACCACCGCTGGACCCACCGGCATTGCGATTCAGGTCATATGGATTATTCGCAGAACCCCAGAGTTGCGGCTCCGTCATATTCTTAAAGCCAAACTCTGGCGTATTCGTACGTCCAACAATGATAAAACCCGCTGCTTCTAGACGCTTCACGAAATTATCGGTACGGTTTACAGGAATTCCCTTCAAGAGCTTACTTCCCGCACTCGACGGTTCCCCCGCTTGATTTTGCCCGAGGTCCTTCAAGAGAAGTGGCACCCCGCCAAACGGTAAGCCTTCAAACGAACGCGCCTCCGCTTCTTCTAGCGCACGTTCGGCCTGCAAATGCACGACCGCGTTTAAGCTTGGATTTCGTTGTTCAATTTTCTCTAATGTCTCTTGGACTAATTCCTTTGGAGATACCGCACCACTTGCAACGGCCTCTCTCATCTCGATGGCGTCTTTCCACATAGTTTCACGTCCCTTCATGTCTTCCTTATTGTACAGTGAAATGGAAAGTCGGTAAAGAGTCACGCGGGGCACTTTCGCCGAATTTGGCCGAAACCCCTAGAAATTTTTGGAAACAAATTTATGAAAACAACGCATGATATCGTTTACTTGGGCCTTTTCCAGACCGCTTTTGGAAATTGAAGAAAATATGAAGAAACTGTTGAGAAATATAAAAAAATGGTAGTAAAAATTACATTTGTGATATAATAATAAATATAGATTTAACTGAGAACAGTAACTAGACGGCTTTTTTTGCAAGGGTTGCTCTATTTTTTTGGAGATTTTTAGTTAAAGTTCTCACAAATTAATACCTTTTAGGAGGAAAAAAATAATGAAAGATTTCATCAAAGGAAGACTCTCGAAGTTACTCTTCGTATTGTTCATCCCTGATGTTATTATTCATGCTGGCCCCTCAATCAGTGGTGAACGCAGCAGACGTTAGTAATAACATCAGTTCATTGACGGTCTCTTCAAGCGAAATTACAGACGGCGGACAAACGACTGTTAAATTTACGTTTGACGAACACGCCCAAAAAATCAAAGCTGGAGACACTCTTGAAGTGACTTGGCCAAGTTCAGGCACTCTTCACGGGACTGGATTTAAGAAAACCATCCAATTGACCATCGACGGCAAATACGTTGGGGACATGGTCATCAAAGACGGTTCTGCAAAAAGTAACGTTCAACGACGGCATCACTGGCCTTGAGAACGTTCGCGGTTGGGGTGAATTCGAAATCGAAGGTCACAACGACACAGCAACAGACAAAGAACACGTTGGTAAATTCACCATCGTGAGTGGAGACAAAACTGTCGACCTGAACGTGAAGAAAAATGGCGACTGGCGTAAACAACGCTCCATTCTTCTTAAAAAGCCGGGGATATGCACGCTGACGACCCTGACAACATTCTTTGGGCAGTAACGATTAACGCGATGAACTTAGAAGTAGATCGGCGACGTTCGTCTCGAAGACGAAGTGCAAGGCGGACACAAATTAGACCCAAACAGCTTTAAAATTACAACAACAGGAGCAAAACCTGGCTACTATTCAGGCGCTACAGCGATTGAAGATTTCAAAGCAGCGTTCCCTGGATCAACATTTACAGTGGATGCTTCAGGAAAATTTGTAGTGACGATTCCTAAAGACTTGATCAACAAGACTGGCGTTCTTATTTTCTATCGTACAAAAGTAGAAAATGAAAACCAAAAAGAATTCAAGAACAACACAAAAGTTTGGTACCAAGTGAAAGGTGAAGCCGCAGTTGTGGCGAAAGAAGTAAACGCATCTGTTGCTAACATCAATGCAAACGGTGGTGTTGACGGAGACCAATCAATTCCATCAATTCCAACAACGACAACAGTAGCAACAACGACTACAACTACAACGGAAGCTCCTACAACAACTACTACAACAACGGAAGCTCCTACGACGACTACGACTACAACAGAAGCTCCTACAACGACTACTACGACAACGGAAGCTCCTACAACGACTACAACTACAACAGAAGCTCCTACGACGACTACTACAACAACGGAAGCTCCTACGACGACTACTACAACAACGGAAGCTCCTACGACGACTACTACAACAACGGAAGCTCCTACAACGACTACAACTACAACTGAGTCAACGACTGCTTCTACAACGACTACTGAGTCTACGACAGCATCAACGACTACAACTGAGTCTACAACAGTTTCAACAACTGCAGGAACAACAACGACTGAGTCAACTACTGTTTCTACAACAGCAGGAACAACAACGACTGAGTCTACAACAGTTTCAACAACTGCAGGAACAACGACGACTGAGTCTACTACTGTTTCAACAACTGCCGCTACAACAACATCTGAAGGCTCTTCTACTACAGAAGGTTCAACAACAGGCGTAACGACAGGCGAAACAACAGACGCAACAACAGTAACACCTGCACCAGAAACAACAACAACGACTGTTACACCAGACCTACCAAACACTGGTACAACAAGTAACACAGCCGTAATTCTAGCAGGAATCATCGTAACAATCTCAGCGATGTTCGTTCTCGTTTCTAAAAAAGCAGAACAAAACTAATCTAAACAAACCTATTTAAAAAGCTAGCAGAATTTCTGCTAGCTTTTTTTGCGCTTCCAGTATAGAAAGTACATATCAAACGAGATGTTAAATTTAGTTATTTTTTTACGTAATAGGTCGATCTCCCTTTTTCCATATCGATTAATATAGCCCTCTTCGACGAGTTTTTTCAGCATATTTTCAACGGTTGCTTTACCTATACTTGGAACTAATTCCATGATATCTGATTTAGTAAACTTGCCCAATTTTTTATTGACCGCTTTTCTAACCAACTCAATAGAAGGGTGCTTTTCATCTACATAGTCAACTCTCTCTTCAAAATCAATATAAGCTGCTAATATTGTTCTTAGAATATATTTTATAAAAGGAGTCACATCTTCTTGACCTTCATACCAATTCAAACCACTTTTTCTTAAAGATGAATAATATCCGTCTTTATTTTGCTCAATTTTACTCTCTAAACTAATGTACTTCCCAATCACATACCCTTGTCTATATAGAAGAAGTGTCGTTAACAATCGACTCATTCTACCATTTCCATCATTAAATGGATGAATACACAGAAAATCATGGATAAATATCGGGATTAACAACAACGAATCTACTTCATGTTTATCCAAAGCTTATTAAGCTCTCTACAAATATCTTCAATTGCTTTCGGTGTCTCATATGGAGGTAATGGCTTAAATATTTCTATAACATTACCATTTTGATCCTGTTCAACGATAGAATTTTGAGTGTTTTTATATCTTCCTCCAATTCCTTTTTCACTATATTTATACAATTCTCTGTGGAGTTGTAAAATATAATTGCTATTGATAGGAATATATTCATAACTTTCATGGATTACATTTAAGACGTCTCTATAGCCTAAAATTTCTTCCTCGTCTCTGTTTCTCGGTGTTGTTTTCTGAGCCATTAACTCCTTAATTCTCGTTGTTGTCGTGACAATTCCTTCTATTTTATTCGAATCTTCCACACTTTGAACTTTAGCGATTTCTACCAATTTATCTAAAACGGCAGGTTTTTGTTCCAAAAACAGCTCTTGTTTTCCCTTATGTTCATGTATTTTGGTTAGAAGATTCACTACTTCAACATCCCATTGACTTTGCGATAATTTTTCATAATCAAAAACTCTCATTCGCCTACCTCCTTCTTTTTTCTCCTAATTATACATTGTTTTTAGGCGATTTGAAAGTAGTTAGGCGATTCTGCCTTACTCTCTTTTCGCCTAATTTACCTCAATTTTAGGCGATTTGAAAACGAGTTAGGCGATTCTATCCACCTCCCAAGCACCTCTCATCCCTCCGATGCGGGATTCCAAATGCAATAACGCTCTGTCTGCTAAGCTAACCCTGTTTTCATTGCTATTATACTCGCTTATTTAGAGGCACAAGAAAAGATGACGGAGAAACCTGCGGATGTTATACAAACCGTAACGTGTTTAGCATTACATGCGAATTAGTTGGCGTTGGAATTTATTCCTTACGCCAACTTTGAGGCTGTAAAGGTGAGAGACTCTTCGAGGCTCGAGCCGGTGCAACGTTATGGTATGTATAACAAATATATCCGCAAGGTTTCGAAGTCATCTTTTCGGACCTTTGGTCCACTTGACCATCTCTTTTGTTACGAGTATAATTTCCCTTATGAAAAAAACAGCGATTAACTTAACAGACGGGCCGATTTTGCGGTCCATTATTGCATTTGCAATCCCAATTATAATTTCAAATATATTCCAGCAACTATACAACACTGCGGACATCATGATTGTCGGACGATTCCTTGGGCAGGATGCGCTGGCAGCGGTTGGAGCTACAGCCGCCATCTTTGAACTCATCGTCGGCTTTTTCGCTTGAGTCGGAAACGGGATGGGCGTTATCATCGCACGCTATTACGGGGCCAATAACCATCGTCTCTTGAAACGTGCCGTTGGAGCAACTCTTGTCATCGGAGCCTTTCTTAGTCTCCTTGTGGCCATCATCGGAAGTTTCGGCATGTATCCTCTCCTTCAGTTCCTTGGAACGCCTGAGAGTATCATCGACCAGTCGTATGAGTATATCTCGATTGTCGTGATCGGTATTGCCGTGACCTTTGCCTATAACCTCTGTGCGGGTCTTCTTCGTGCAGTTGGTGACAGTCAGGCGGCACTCTACTTCCTGATTTTCTCAGCGGTAGTGAATGTATTTTTAGACATCTTACTCATTACAACATTCAACATGGGCGTTGCGGCAGCGGCGATTGCGACGATTATCGCACAAGGATTGTCGGCCGTCCTCTGCTTTATTTATATTAAAAAAACGCGCCAGCTTCTGATTCCAGCAAAAAAAGTGATTTCGTACGCGACGACGAATTATATATGGACTTACTCAGCCAAGGACTAGCCATGGGACTCATGTCGTCCATCGTATCGATTGGATCCGTGATGCTTCAATCTTCTATCAACGCACTCGGACCAGTCATCATCAGCGCGCAAACTTCGGCACGACGCATCTTCGCGTTCTCGACACTCCCATTCGCGGCGATTGCGGCAGCGATGACAACGTTCACTTCGCAAAACTTCGGAGCAAACAAACCGCACCGTATCGCAAAAGGCATTCGTCAAGGAAGTCTTGTAGCGTTTGGTTGGGCGATTCTAGTATGCATCTTCTTGTTCTTTGCAAGTCCTGCGTTAAACGAACTCATCTCTGGTTCAAGCGACCCTGTACTTCTGGATAACGCTGCGCTTTATAACCGTATCGGGTCAGCGTTCTATATCCCGCTTGCGCTTCTATTGATTTTACGAAATAGTTTGCAAGGGCTAGGGCAAAAGGTGACGCCATTGGTTTCGAGCTTTATTGAGTTGGTGGGGAAAGTGCTTTTTGTCATCTTCATCATTCCGCACACTGGCTATCTTGGAGTTATTTTCTCTGAGCCGATCATCTGGTGTTTGATGGCGATTTATCTTTCATACGCCTTCTTACGTCATCCGCTTATTAAAGAAGTAAGGCATGAAATATTTTAATAGAAAAGAGACAAAATAAAACCCTCGGCATATTCATAGTGTTAAGCACCAAGGGCTTCTATGGACCTTCGCGGATTTCTTCATAGTAAATGAATATAAGAATAGCGCTAGTCTACTCATTGACTAGCGCCTTTTTGTTCTTAATTACTCTTTGATTTCTTCTACTATTAATAGATGAGATTGGTATTCTGGAGTAGAAATGACAGGTCCATTTTCTGCTCCTTCTGGAACAATTTTAACTCCTGCATTCATAAGCTCATCTCCGAAAAACTCTTCATCCGTTCCAGCAATCGTATATCGTTTGTCTTCATCTAATCCACAGAATTTTACGACTGAATATCCTGGATTCAAGTGGCTAATGAGCGAAGTGTGGAGCAATATAGCAGTTGACTTATCGCTAGAAACGACTTGCCAATCAACAACATCATCTTCAAATGGACTTCGAATTCGAAAGAAGTTTCCATATTGGAACACTTCACGATATTTCTTGTAGAAATCGATTTGTTCTTTGACTTTTTCAGCCTCTGCTGCCTCTAACGTGGTAACATCCAACTCATAACCAAAGACTCCAAAGTATGCAACAGCCGCTCTTGTATCTAAGTTTGTTCTTCGCCCACTTTGTTCATTTGGAGATGCAGATACATGTGCCGACATCATGGATAATGAATATCCATATGAAGTCCCGTGCTGAATCTTCAATCTTTCAATCGGGTCAGTATCATCACTTGTCCAAACCTGTGGAGCATAGTACATCATCCCTAAATCAAAACGGCCTCCACCTGATGAACAAGACTCAAATAAAACTTCCGGATAAGCTTTCGTTAGACGTTCTAGCAGCTGGTAGACACCTAAAATATAACGATGCCCAAACTCCATTTGTTTTGTTGCCAATAATGTTGCAGTATACGCATCTGTTATGTGGCGATTGTAATCCCACTTAATATACTCTAACTTCGTTTCCTGAATGATTGAGGAAATAGCATCAAACAGATAATCAATCACTTCTTGATTTGTAAAATCTAAGACGTACTGATGGCGTCCTACTGACGGTTTGCGATGTGGGGTGCAAATCATCCATTCTGGATGAGTACGATATAACTCACTATCAATAGAAATCATCTCAGGCTCAAACCACAAGCCAAACTGCATTCCCATTTTATGAATCTCGTCAGCAATATAGGAAATTCCTTTTGGAAGACGACGATAATCCGTTGTCCAATCTCCTAAAGAACTATTATCGCCTTCTCTATGACCAAACCAACCATCATCGAGCACAAATAATTCTACCCCTAGCTGTTGGCCACATTTTGCTAGCTCCAACACCTTATCAGTCATCAAGTTGAAGTACATCGTTTCCCAACTATTCAACACGATTGGACGTGGACGTTTAGCAAAATGACGATTCACTAAATGTTCCCGATAAAAGATTGCCAACTGTTGACTCAAAGCGTTCATTCCTTGAGCGCTATAACTCATAATGGATTCGGGAGTTACAAAACTCATCTGAGGTTCTAATAAGTACTCAAATTCCACAGGATTCACTCCGACCAGTACGCGCGTTGTATCAAAGCTGATCTACCTCAATGCTGTTTTGGAAGTTTCCTGAATACACAAGATTAAACCCGTAGACTTCACCACTCTCTTCAGTCGTATGTTTTCGAGACAACATAAAGAATGGATTATTTTGCGGACTCGATGAGTATCTTAAACTATCAATACTTTGTAGTCCTGGTCTTAGCGCTGTTCGATACAATTGTCTCTCTCTTAACCACGCCCCCGAGAAGTGAATAAAGTCAAACTGATCATCTGGTAAATCAAGCTGTAAACTCATTGCTTTCAAAAGCTTCAAGTCAGATTGACCTTCATTTATGAATTCTACATTCCGCACGATTACATTCTGCCCTGGAAATACGGTATAGTTTAACTTCACTACTAATCCAATAATGTCATCCTTTAAGGTGATTGTTAACACCTCTGAACGATCTCCGTCGTCATCAAAAGTAGAAGGAAGAATCTCTAATCGTTTCTTACCAGTAGAGAGTGTATATCCTTGATACTTTAATTCCGTAATTCTACTACCTGTTGCGTCTTGAACCTGATATGCAGGATGTCTAAAATCCCCTTTACCATAAGCAGCATATTCATTTGGAATCATCGATAACTGAATTCGTTCCTCATCGGCTGTATAGGAAACTTCAAACCCTCTTGTCTGGTAACTCGCTAAATTCCCATAGTTTTCTTTCACATGAATTCTTTTTCCATAGTAGAGATGTTGAAGTTGCTGATTCTCGAGCACTCTGAAAACATAGCTACTATTCTCCGTCTCTAAATGAAACAGCCGCTCATCTTTACTAATATGAATGGACATAATCTCTTCACCTACTTTCAATCAACGATTATTTTTTCAAAATTAAAATCGTATAAGGCGCTAACTCAATCACATCACCCTGTTGTTTGAATTCTCCAATAACTGTACTAAAATGGTCTATCTTAATATCCGACAACTTAATGGTTTGTGGCTTAGAGTCTGGATTTCTTAACGATAAAATCTGCGTTCCATTGATAGGGTTTACACAGTGATATCCATAAATCTCAAACTTGTCTGGTTTGCCACCAATTCTACGACTATATTTTAAAGTGTCGTAGTTTGCTTCAATCCATTGAACTGCTCTTGCATTCGCTTGCCAACGTTCTTCGTCAAACATGCTATAAGAATAATGGAATTCCCAGAACGCATTTCCGCGAGTGGAAATAAACATTAAGTACTCTTCAAACTCTTTCACAGTCGCATACATTTGATGGTCCATATACCATGTATGTGCAGTGGCTGCATAGATTGGTTCATGACTATAAATTGAGTTTAATGGAAGTTGTAAATCACGTTTTTCCAAGAATTCTTGATACTGAATATCACGATAAGTAATCATACGATTAATATCATTTCCTGCGCCTTCCGTAAATCCGACGTCTTGAGAGATTTGAAGCCATAAACTATTCACCCATTGTAAAAACCATGGACTTGGATTTACATAAGAAGTTAAATTAAGCCAGAAGTCCTTCTTACCTCGTTCTGCTCGTAAATCCTTCAACAATTCAACCAGAAACTCATAAACTGGGACCATTGTATGCATCGCATAATCCCCACTTGAATCCGGCTTATCAGGTTTCAGTAACCAACCATCAATCTTCCAATAACTAATATCGTAGGCTTTTTGATACTTGAGCATTTTAGATTTTAAATGACGTAAGTATTTGAAATCTCCAAGATTCACATCATTAGACAGTTTATTTTTACTACCAAATTCAGGATGAGCTTCTAGCCAGTCACTCATTTTTACTTCAGTTCCGTTGTAACCACCACGAGGCCCAATCCAAAGTCCTAAACTTGAATGTTGTTGTTTTGCTAACCATCTAATTTTTGATAACCCTTTAGGGAACTTCTCATTAAATTCCCACATACTTTCGTAGTTTGGCCAGCCATCATCCACTACGTATGCGTCTAGGTGCACACCATGACCCTCAAACCCATGATAAATCTCAGCAAAACTATACAAAACTTTTTGCTCGTCAATGTCTGTCATATAGTCAAACCACGAGTTATATTGCTTTCTAAACGCATTTGGTTGAGCAATTCCTTCAATATATTTGAAGAAGTCTTTTTGAATCGTTTCTTTTTTTCTTCCCCTGCTGGCCGCACCAATAATAACAGGCCAGATTTCTTTCGGTTTTCTTACAACGTACCCTACATAATAACGAGAGAAATAGTGAGTTTCTTGAACTCTGTTTTCGCCCATCGGAAATTCCATTCCAAAGAACAGTGATTTAGCATAAATTGGTTGCCCACATTCTACATAATAACCTGGGAAACCCGCCATTTCTTTAATATCCGATTGTTTTTTTGGATAGAAAATTCCATCCGTACTATCAAAATCAAGAAGATCCACATCAATATAATTGATGGAACGACTGCTTTTGATAAGCGTCACTTTCTTCTCTAATACATCTTCACGAGCAGCGTAGGTAATCGTAAGCTCTGTTCCACGTCTTGCGAAATTTACAACAAGTTTATCTTTCTTCTTTTCAAGAATGGTCGCTTGAAACTGTTGACTTGTAAGAGGGTTTCCTGTCTCAAAGACGATTCGAAATTCTAATGCACTTTTATTTTTAACAATCTTGTCCAATCGTTTATTAACGATTTTCTTCGTATAAAATTGATTTTCATCATATACAAATTCTCGAGAGAGAAATTTATTACTAATTTTCATTTTTATCTCCTCGCAACTCAATTTTAATAACACTATCTACATCGCATGGGAGCGGATAAGTAAAATGCGGAATTTCTCCAAATTGCGCAAAACACATATCTGGGAAAGCATTCGTCGTCCAGCTCTTAGAAATTTTCACTTCACTTCCATCATGAAGGAAACTCATTCGTTTAATCTCTTCTTCCTTGAGCCCTGGTAAGGCAATTGGGCCAATTGGTTGTTCAAATACATGAGCATAGATTACATTATCTTTCTTTGTGTAGTAACCCCAATCTGGTTTTGGTAAATCGTATGCTCCCACACATCCATAAATGGATTCCCCATTTCTTGACATCCACTCATGGAATTCCTTTAAAATAGCAAGACTTGGCGAATTGATTTCCCCAATGCATCTGGACCAACGTTTAGAATCATATTGCCGTTCTTGCTGACACATTCCACCAACTTACGAATAAGCGTCTTCGAACTCTTATATAGATAGTCAGTAGGATTATAGGCCCAGTTATTATTCATTGTAAGGCATAATTCCCAAGGAACAGGCTCGCCTTTATAATTGCGAATTCCTTCGTGAGGAACAATTTGTTCTGGACTTACAAAGTCTCCAGAATATAATTGAATATCATCCGTCACAATACTTCCGAAACCTTCCCCTGAAGTCTCTAAACGATTATCTACAATTACATCTGGTTGATAATGACGAACCATTTCAATTAATTTAGTGGCTTGCCATTTTTCACCTACCATCTCTTCATAAGAATAGTCGAACCAGAGAATGTCGATTTTTCCATATTTTGTCACAATCTCTTTGACTTGGTTGTGCAAATAAGTGAGGTAATTGTCGAAATCGATTTTTTCATCCTTATAGGCTTCATTTCCTCGCATCGGATGGTTTAAATCTGCATATTTTGGAAAGTCTTTATGATACCAATCGATTAGGCTAAAGTATAATCCTACTTTTAACCCTTCTTCTCTAACCGCCTCAACAAATTCCTTCACTAAGTCTTTTCCAATTGGGGTATTGGTAACCTTGTACTCAGTGTAGTCAGAATCGAATAAACAAAAACCATCGTGATGCTTTGCAGTCAATACCATATACTTCATGCCAGCAGCTTTTGCCTGACGAGCCCATTCCCTTGGGTTGTATTCTGTTGGATTAAACGATTCAAAGTAAGGTTCATACTCTTCAATCGTTAAGCGTTGATGACTTCTAATCCATTCACCTTTTCCGGGAATCGAATATAAACCCCAATGGATAAACATTCCGAAACGAGATTCTCTGAACCATTCTGTTCGTTTATTAATAGCTTCCAATGAATTTTTCATCCTTTAACTGCACCTCCACCTAAGGCTTCAATAAAGTACTTGCTTGTGAAGGCAAATAGAATAATTGGGAGGAAGTACAATGACAACAATCGCTGAGAATAATCCGTTGTAATTGGTATTAAAGCTTGTTGTAAATTGTCCCAAAAGTGCTGGCACCGTTAATTGATTCTTATCGATAACCAACATCGAAGCCCAATAATACTCATTCCAGTTATTGATAAAGGCTAAAACCGCAGCCGTCAAAATCCCTGGTCTGGCAATTGGCAACATGATTTTCCAAAATGTCTGAGCATAAGTAGCACCATCAATTTCGGCAGCTTCTTCCAATTCTTTTGGAATAATTTGGAAGTAATTTTTAATAATGAAAAAACTCATCGCAATTCCACTACATGAATATACAAAGATTAATGCAACTGGCGTATTATAAATTCCCAAAGTATTTACCAACCGATAAACGGGGAATGTCATTGCTGTTGCAGGAATAAACAATGTCGAATATAGCATTGCTGTCACTATTTTCTTTCCTTTAAAATCCATGCGAGCAATGACGTATGAAGACATCGAAATCATAACAATGCTGATTACTACTGATACAAATACGACTTTAAAGCTGTTCCAGAAATAGTTTAATACATGTAATTCCGTAAACACTTTTAATATATCCTTCGATACTAAAGTCTGTTGGCAATGATAACCCTGGATTTTTTTCATAGGATCTGCTTTTTAATGAAGACAAGAAAATCCATAAAATTGGGAAAAATCGAAATAAGGCAGGTTAAAGCCATATATATATAAACGATGATTTTTTTCCTGATTTAGATAAACCACTCATATGATTCTTATTCATGACTCTTCTTACCTTTCCGAGACTGCTTGTTGTCTCTATAAATTAAATTAATGCATAGGGATAATGAGCATCCCGCCAATAATTTGAATAACACCAATTGTGTTTTGCTCTCGCATATTGCGTACGAGAACTTGATACAGCCAATTCACGAATGATGAAACTGATACTCTTAGTTCCCGCAGCCCCATTCGTTAAGAAGAATACTTCGTTATAAAGTAAGAACCCAGAAGTAGCTGCCATCACTGAAACTGTTTTAATCGTTTCTTTAATCATCGGAATGGTGATATACCATTCTTTTTTCTCCATCCAGTAATATTATCTAAAATAGCGGCCTCTTGAATTGCTTGAGGAATTGCAAAGATTTGACCCAAAAGCATGATTGTTGAAGCTCCAGCAAAGAAGATATATGCGCAAGTCATTGCAACGATATTAAGACCTGGAGTGAGCAATACTGCTTCCTTGAAATCCGGATTGAACAAACGAATCACTTGGTTTACAACACCAAAGTTAGGATTGTAGATTTGTAAAAAAATCAACCCCATTGCTGCGCTTGAAATAATACTTGGAATGATGTAAAGATTTCTTGAGAGTTTCCACCCCTTTAGTTTCTTCGATAAGGCGATGGCTACAGTAAGTGCTAAAGGTACTTGAATAACCACACCAATGATTGCCCAACGAATCGAGTTAAATAACGCTTCTTGGAAAAATGGATACTCTTCAAAGATATATCGATAATTTTCGAATAGCTTATCGAATCCTAAAAATTGTGGATTGTTTAAATTTGTGTAGTCCCATTTCGTAAATGAAGTTATAAAAATGGTCGCTACAGAATAGAAATAGAATAGAAAGAAACAGACGAGTGTTGGTAATAGAAACAGGAATATAAATCTTCTCTTCTGAGCCTTCCTACTTTGCAATGTTGAAACTTTTTGTGCCATAAAGAAGCTCCTTTTCATGAAATGCCTATAATCAAAGCTCAGTCGGCAACACCAACTGAGCTTCGTTTCAACTCCCGTAACTACTAATTAATTAATGATTTTAAGATATCTTGTGTTGCTTTAACTTTTTGTTCGATATTTACATTTTCTGCTGCACTTTCAGTTAATGCATTAATAATTGCAGTGTGAACATCGCCACCCCAAACATCACTAATTGTTGGAACAATGCTTTTAGCTTCTTTTACTTGGCTAATTGCTTGACCTAAAAGTTTAGTAGTTGCATCAGTGCTCTTTTCAGCAATTTCTTTCACATTGATATTTGCGTCAGAAGGGTTTGCGCCTACTTTTTTTCAAAGATAATCTTTTGAACTTCGTCACTTGTCATATATTTCAAGAATTCAAGTGCTAATTTTTGTTTTTCTTCAGACATCTTGCTAGAAATTGTGATACCGCCACCTGAAGAACTAATTGCTACGCCGCCAGGGTAGATTCCTGGTTGTAAGTTTGGATTCTTAGCCATTTCGCCAGAAGCCCATACACCGTTGAAGAAGACTGCTGATTTTTCCTTCAGCGAAGTCTTTAGAATAAGCATTTGCATCTCCACCAGCATTCTTAGAACCATTTGTTTGAAGTTCTGTCATTACCATTCGTAATGCTTCAGAAAAATTCTTTTTGATTCAATTGCTTCTTTTGTTAATGGTCCTGAAAGTAATTTGCGTCCAGCTTCAGACATTCCTAGCAATGTATTGAATAGACGAATAGATGGTTCTCCTGTACCGTATGCATATACTCCGTCAACTTTACGAATAGCTCCCATAGCTTCAGTGAAGTCAGACCAAGTTTTCCATTGATCTGGAGTTTTTGCTCCAGCTTTAGCAAAGATTTCTTTGTTATACCAAAGTCCCATTGTAAATAGTTGTTCGTGAACAGTGAAAATCTTTCCGTCTTTTTGGTTTTGTTCATAGTTTAAACCAACATTTTTTTGAAGATTATTTTCATCAATGAAAGGTTTTAAATCTAAAACAAGTTGTTGTTCAATAGCAGCAAGTGAAACAGCATTCCCTGCTAAGTCGATCACGTCTGGGAATTCTCCACTGGCTACTTTATTTTTCATGATATCTTTTAAGTCACCATTCACAGGGATTGGTTTAAATTCAACATTACCATTGGCATGTTCTTTAGCAAACTTGTCATAAATATCACGCATTACTTTTGCAACAGGCCATTCAGATTCACTATGGTGATATCCATGATAGAATTCCAACACCTGTTTTTCGCCACTCTTTTCAGTTGAACTATTGTTACCAGAGCTACTTTGTCCCCCACATCCAGCTAATAAAGCGATAGATGCTAAACCTACAATTGCCGTCTTGAAAAAATTCTTTTTCATGATTTTTCCTCCATAATTATTTTTTTGTTTTATCCCCAAACACCTTTTATCAATTCTTTATTAAAAACAAATCCCCCTTTTCCATGAATTCAAACTTTAAATGGCTACATTGAATTCATTAGATTAAACTTCCTACTGATACCTCTTTATAAAGAATAAATCCCTTAAAAATTCCCTTATTTTACATTTGGTATCGGTTTCATCTTTACTATATTCCTAAAAAAAACAGTCTTCAATACTTTGAACGAAAAAAGAACATTGTTCAGAAAAATGCCGTTTTTTCGTTCAAAAACATCCAAAAGCAGTCAGTTTGTTGGTATTAAGGCACTGATTTCATTCTGAAACTCCTCTTTTTTCCGTTTTCGTGATTATTGTCGTTCTTTTTCGGTCAAAGGGTATCTTTTTTTTCAAAAAAATTCTCGTATAATAAAGATGAACATTAAATCCTAAGGAGGGATATTATGGGACAAATTACTAATCAATTAAGACAGAAGTTTGTGGAGGTGTATGGCACGGAGCCTGAGGAGAGCTTTTTTGCTCCGGGGCGCGTGAATTTAATCGGGGAACATACCGACTATAATGGCGGGCACGTTTTTCCTTGTGCGATTACGCTGGGGACTTATGCGTGGGTGAAGCCACGGTCGGACAAGAAGCTCCGTCTCTATTCGGACAATTTTCCGAAGGATGGTATACGCGAGCTCGATATGACGGACCTGGCTTACAGGGGCAGTGACTCGTGGGCGAACTATGTCAAGGGCGTTTTCGTGTACTTGGCGGACCTCGGCTTCGCTTTTCCGCACGGCATGGACATCGCATTTTACGGAAACATCCCGAACGGCTCGGGCCTCTCATCGTCAGCCTCATTCGAGCTGCTCGTGGGCGTCATCGCTCGCAAAGTATATACTCTAGACATCGACACGCTGGGTCTCGTGAAGGTTGGGAAACTTGTGGAAAATGACTTCATTGGTGTGAATTCAGGCATCATGGACCAGTTCGCTGTAGGGATGGGCAAGAAGGACCACGCCATCTTCCTCGACTGTGCAACGCTGGAGTATGAACTCGTTCCTGTTAAACTCGGTGACTATCGTATCGTGATTATGAACACGAACAAACGCCGCGAACTGGCCGATTCGAAATACAACGAACGCTTTGCCGAAACGCGCATTGCCTTGAAGGAACTACAAGAACATGTGACTATCGAGACCTTGGGAGCCCTCACGATCGATCAGTTCGACGAGTTGAAGCATCACCTATCCAGCGAGCTCTTTGTGAAACGTGCTCGTCATGCCGTTAGTGAAAACGAGCGGACAGTGCTTGCGACACGTGTCTTAAAAGAAGGCGACCTCGCTCACTTTGGACAACTGATGAACGAGAGCCATCTCTCTACAGAACTCGACTACGAAGTAACTGGCAAGGAACTCGATACGCTCGTGCATACCGCTTGGGAACAAGCAGGCGTTCTTGGTGCTCGTATGACGGGTGCTGGATTTGGCGGCTGTGCCATCGCGTTGGTGCATAAGGACCATATCGAAGCTTTTGAAGCTAACGTTGCCAAAGTTTACACTGAAGAGATTGGCTACGCTCCAAGCTTCTACATCGCGGAGATTGCGGACGGCGCACATTGTAAAAATAAAAAAAGAGCATTGGACCATCCAATGCTCTTTTTGAGGTATTTATTATCTACTCCTTCACTATAGCATACTTATTTTTATAATCAAGTAAACTAGTGGACACTTCCCTACTTTTCCTAGCAATAGTATAATGAATCTGAGAAGACGGAAAGCGGTGATGAGAGATGAGCAATTATTTAAAATTAAATCAAGATAGATGGAATCATGTAAACAACGACTATACTGAGCCAGTGACAGATGAAGAATTAGAAGAAGCTAAGAAACATCCAATTTCTGTTGCATTAACGGTTGGAAAAAAAGTTCCACAAGAATGGTTTGAAAAAGCCAAGGGGAAAAAGATATTAGGATTAGCTTGCGGCGGCGGACAGCAGGGTCCCGTTTTTTTGCCGCAAAAGGATATGATGTCACCATAATGGATTTTTCGACATCACAATTACAAAAAGATGCGATGGTTGCTAAAAGAGAAGGTTTAACAATCAACACCATTCAAGCCGATATGACAAAACCATTCCCCTTTGAAGATGAAACCTTTGATATTATTTTTAATCCCGTTTCGAATGTCTATATAGAGGATTTAGAAAACATTTATAAAGAAGCCGCTCGTGTATTGAAAAAAGGCGGCCTGTTAATGGTCGGATTTATGAATCCTTGGATATACATGTATGACGCCGACGTTGTATGGGACCAACCCGACGAGGAATTACTATTAAAGTTCTCCATCCCTTTTAATTCAAAAGAGCTTGAAGAGGCCGGCAAAATCAGCATCAATCCAGAATACGGATATGAATTTAGCCATACCTTAGAAACTCAGATTCGAGGACAATTGAAAAACGGTCTCGCGATGATTGATTTTTATGAATCGTGCGACAAAAGGCATCGATTATCCCGTTACGGCAATGACTATATCGCTACACTCTGCGTCAAATTATAATGTGATCGAAAATCATCGTGCAAATCGCGGACGACGCAAATTAATACAAACAAAAAAAGAGCATTGGATCTAGACCATCCAATGCTCTTTCTGGCTTTAGTGATTGAAATATTCACTATATATTTTCTTGCTCCTTGAATATACCATAAATTTCTTTAATGTCCAAGGTAAAAGGAAGCCTTCGGCATATTTTTTTATTTTTGAACCGACACAACCTCGAGGTCGCCATTTTCGTTCTGAAGAACTTTAAACATAATCTCCATGCCTTCCTTCAATCCGTCTGGATGCTTCGAGTCCATCAACAGCTTGCCGAAGCATTGGTTGCCTTCCACGCGCGAGATGCGGACCCATAAGCGTTCAGGATCCTTCGTCTTGTCTTCATAGTAGAAGGCTACGCCAAAGTCATCGGGATGCTCGCGGCGGCGGAATCGGTCGAGTCCTTGGAACGAACGTGTCTCTTCTTTTTCTTTGCTCTTTGTGTCATAGACTTCCGCAATGACGCGTCTTGCACGGTCAACAATATACGGATCGACTTCAATCCATCTCATCGAACAGAACTCGCAGTCATCGAGGTTTCCTAGACGGATGAGATACATCGTCTCTTCTGGAATGAGCCGCATGTCTAGCGTTGATTCGCCTTCTTTTGCGATCCATAACGGTTGGAACGAAACGCCAGCCTCCTCGTCGATATATCCGTAGAGAACAAGCCCCGTGTCGCCGGCCTTGGCAACTTCTGGCATCACGTCTTCGATTAACGCCGCACAGCGAACGAAGACGAGTTGATGGTAGAAGCTACGGAAAGAAGCGTCTTTCACTTTTTGCATCTGGCTTGCGATTGGAATTTCATTTGGGAAGAGTTCGCCTTTGATGTCGAGTCCTGGCGCAAAACCGCATCGGTCAAGCCACTCCGGACTTGTCACCTCTGGAATCGGTTCGGCGTGGGCCTTGGAGGCGAAACGCTCTCTGCTATCGGCCACGATGTCCACCGGCAGATCCAGATTCACATGCTCCATCCATTTCCAACGATAATCGTCCGGCAAATGCAAGAGGAGAATCTGCGTCTTCCCTTCATGCTCGTAAATGTCCAGCACCTTGAAGTGGCTGTCGCGGTTAGCCACGTGTAGCCCCCAGTTGGTGCCGTGCTCCGCCTTCGTCAAATCAAAGAGGTGGTTGGATAAAATGCTGAAACGGTGCGTCGTCACCATGCCGCCCACTCGGCTCGTCGCGTCGGTAAAGGCCGCGTTACGCACGATCTGCCCCACCTGGAACTTCGCCGCTTCTTCCGGCGTTAGGTTGATGTCTCTAGCAAAGAGCTGCAATCCCGGCAGCATCTCATTCATTAGTTGTTCGAGTTGTTGTATTTCTGTCATTCTAATTCTCCTGTCTTACCACAGTACGTTTGATAATGTTTCGTTCTCGTACGGTTGGAGGTTCACGATGCTCGACTTGATCGTTCCATCCGCTTTCTTAGTCGTCTGTGGCTCTGATTCGCCGATTAACAGCACATTGATTCCTTCTTTTTGGCAAATACAATCACCGATGTCCCTGATTCAGACACATAACACTCCACGATTTCATAAGAGTCGCCTCCAGATTGGAAATTCAGCCCTGCCCACTTGAAGTTCGCCTTCTCGCCATCAACCGTAGCATATTTGAAAAGCTGGTCTGGAACGGCTAAATCATAGTACTCACGCTGGGTCGCTGGACTCGTGCGCTCGTAGATTTCTCCTCTTTTACGCGCGTAAATCGCCATCGCATCCGCTATCGACTGGTTCGCAGAAGCCTCAGTGGTTGCCTTCCATGTCGCATTGTCAGTAAAGCCTTTAAGTAAATCAGCGTCCTTCACGACTTGGAAGGCAGCTTTAGCAACTGTCTCGCGTGTCACATTGGTCGCACGAAGAACAATCGGCTCTCCGTCTTCGTACCCAAATAGGAACGCCTCTTTCTTCGTAGCGTCCAGATACGCTTCCACCACCATCACTTCGTAGTCGTTTGAGGCCACAACGCCCATCATATTCCATTTGACCTTATCGCCATTGATGGTCGCAGCATCCATGTGAATCGCTTCGTGCAAAGTCTCGAAATGTTGCCCAGTCGACGCATTCCAACGCTTCATAAAGTCGCTAAATCCGCTCGAGTTAAAACGAACCAAGAGCTCCAAGTCCGAATAGGCATTGTCGATGTCATCCTTGTCGCTTGGATACTGCGAAAACATCTCGTCACGCACCTTCTTGGCCGCGGCTAACCCTTCTGTGATATCGGCATCCTTGGCCGCTACATTATACGCCAACTGCAACATCTCAAAATACGTCGCGTGCTCAGTCTGGGCTACCGTTGTCTGCGCCACAGTGGTCGCTTGAGCCGTCGTAGTCGCCTGGGTCGTCGCTTCTTCTGGCTTTTTGTTACAAGCCGCAAGCGCCAATACACACAGCGCTGATGCCAATAATTGTCTACCTTTCATACTCTCTCCTCCAATCATGAAAACCTTCTCTATTCAAGATTATTATAGCATAGGTGGGAAAGAAAAAGCATTGGATGGTTAGTCCAATGCTTTAATCTGTATATTTACTTAAATCTTGAGAATACAAAAACATGTAAATGGTAAAGAAAGAGTCAGAATTAGTTTTATAGTTACTTAAATCTTGAGAATACAAAAACCCGTTTCTGTAATTGCCTCTGCCACGTTTTTGTTTTTATAGTTACTTAAATCTTGAGAATACAAAAAAACATATAAAAAAACAGCCTATCTCATTGAATCTGTTTTTATAGTTACTTAAATCTTGAGAATACAAAAACCTACCATCTCTGTCGAATTGGCTTACCGAAGTTTTTATAGTTACTTAAATCTTGAGAATACAAAAAAACCTGGCGGAAGTCGTTAAAAACATTCTAACCAGTTTTATAGTTACTTAAATCTTGAGAATACAAAAAAACTGTTCACTAAAGTCATTATCAACCTTAACGGTTTTTATAGTTACTTAAATCTTGAGAATACAAAAAAACTTCTGTTTCTTCCTCGTCTTCCGCTACTAAGTTTTATAGTTACTTAAATCTTGAGAATACAAAAACCCAACAGGTGGACAAGCATTAGCTAAAAATTGTTTTTATAGTTACTTAAATCTTGAGAATACAAAAACTGATTCGCTTGTATCGTACCCGTATGCTTTAGTTTTTATAGTTACTTAAATCTTGAGAATACAAAAAAACAATCAAGCACGAGAAATCACAAATACTGTAGTTTTATAGTTACTTAAATCTTGAGAATACAAAAAAACAATCGCGGGAGGCCGTACCGTCGTTGAATAGTTTTATAGTTACTTAAATCTTGAGAATACAAAAACCAGTCAACAAGGAAAACGGGAAATTACAGGGTTTTATAGTTACTTAAATCTTGAGAATACAAAAACACGATAAGCGGACACTTTATCAACGTGTAGTTTTATAGTTACTTAAATCTTGAGAATACAAAAACAAAGGAAAAAGCCAGGTTGAACGTTTGGAAGTTTTATAGTTACTTAAATCTTGAGAATACAAAAAAACATGTCGATAACAACACTATCACTGCCATTAGTTTTTATAGTTACTTAAATCTTGAGAATACAAAAACAACATTCCTTTCTGTGTTCCTTGTGGTTCAGTTTTATAGTTACTTAAATCTTGAGAATACAAAAAAACGAATTGAGTCTCTCTTTTCAAGAAGTACAAGTTTTTATAGTTACTTAAATCTTGAGAATACAAAAAAACAGCTAGACTTTTGCCCTATTTGTAACTGGAGGTTTTTATAGTTACTTAAATCTTGAGAATACAAAAACGAAAGGCGGTTGAGCAGCACGAAACAAAAAGGTTTTATAGTTACTTAAATCTTGAGAATACAAAAACACTTCACCTCATTTCTTGTTGTGTCATTTAGTTTTTATAGTTACTTAAATCTTGAGAATACAAAAAAACCCTTTCTTGATTACATTTACAGTATATCAGTTTTTATAGTTACTTAAATCTTGAGAATACAAAAAAACAGGATATATTACAGGGAAAACAGAAAACGAGTTTTATAGTTACTTAAATCTTGAGAATACAAAAACCAGGAGATGGTGTCGATTACGGTCATACAGAGTTTTATAGTTACTTAAATCTTGAGAATACAAAAACCTTTCTCGATAACAGGCAATTCGCTGTGTTGTTTTTATAGTTACTTAAATCTTGAGAATACAAAAAAACTCTTTATCTCGGACGTTGGCGCAAACGCCTGTTTTATAGTTACTTAAATCTTGAGAATACAAAAAAACTAGCGACTGGTACGAGGAGGGAGTCGGTTTGTTTTATAGTTACTTAAATCTTGAGAATACAAAAACCCTCTTTGTGATAAGAATTCCGCAAGTTTTTGTTTTTATAGTTACTTAAATCTTGAGAATACAAAAACCTGGAGGCGATATATTTGGACAAAGTAGATGTTTTATAGTTACTTAAATCTTGAGAATACAAAAAAACAATTTCGCCCACTAGGATATTTGGTGCGATGTTTTATAGTTACTTAAATCTTGAGAATACAAAAACCAAAATGCACCTAAAATCGCATTCACTTAGTTTTTATAGTTACTTAAATCTTGAGAATACAAAAAAACGCGATAAAAAAATCTATATAGCGTGTTTATTAGTTTTATAGTTACTTAAATCTTGAGAATACAAAAAAACCCTAACTCATAAAAAAACAAAAAGGAGAGAAACGTTTTATAGTTACTTAAATCTTGAGAATACAAAAACAGCTTCAAACGCTTCAGATTCAGCCTTACTGTTTTTATAGTTACTTAAATCTTGAGAATACAAAAACCCTACTCGCCGACGCCAGTTTATCCGTCGAGTTTTATAGTTACTTAAATCTTGAGAATACAAAAACCCGTTTTGACCGAAAAACGGTTGGCTTAGTGTTTTATAGTTACTTAAATCTTGAGAATACAAAAAAACATCAGTTAATTGTTTCAAAAAGTGAATCAAAGTTTTATAGTTACTTAAATCTTGAGAATACAAAAACTAAACGAGAAATCTCTTCTTGCAGATTTTTGGTTTTTATAGTTACTTAAATCTTGAGAATACAAAAAAACAGGAGGTATAACATGGAAATTGATAAAAGCGTTTTTATAGTTACTTAAATCTTGAGAATACAAAAAAACTCGGTGAAGTATCCGTCATAAGCTGGTTTGGTTTTTATAGTTACTTAAATCTTGAGAATACAAAAAAACAATAACGCGTCTAGTTCTTGCTTAGTAACGTTTTTATAGTTACTTAAATCTTGAGAATACAAAAACAAACAATATAGGCATGATGACACCATACGTGTTTTTATAGTTACTTAAATCTTGAGAATACAAAAAAACTGGTCGAGCCACATCTTTGTGTACATACAAGTTTTTATAGTTACTTAAATCTTGAGAATACAAAAAAACTAGTGTCATGTCTTCATTTTCTAAAAAAATTCGTTTTTATAGTTACTTAAATCTTGAGAATACAAAAAAACCTCGCTTGGTCTAGCAATTCAGAGCGGTGAGTTTTATAGTTACTTAAATCTTGAGAATACAAAAACCGTACTTACATTATGATTATATTCTATTCAGTTTTATAGTTACTTAAATCTTGAGAATACAAAAAAACTGACTTACCTGAAGAAATCATCATCAAGAAGTTTTATAGTTACTTAAATCTTGAGAATACAAAAAAACCATACAAGGACAGTGGTTTGTCAGGAAGTGGTTTTATAGTTACTTAAATCTTGAGAATACAAAAAAACTCAGTATCCGATTTTTAGACGTAACGTTCTTGTTTTTATAGTTACTTAAATCTTGAGAATACAAAAAACTGGTAGCAGTAGCGTTCATTGGATTCTTACGTTTTATAGTTACTTAAATCTTGAGAATACAAAAACCATAGCTTACGGTCGTCCCCTGTTTTACGGTTTTTATAGTTACTTAAATCTTGAGAATACAAAAACGCAAAGAACACACTAGAACATTGTTTCTATGTTTTTATAGTTACTTAAATCTTGAGAATACAAAAAAACGGCAGTTGAAAAAGAAATCATGCGCCTTGAGTTTTTATAGTTACTTAAATCTTGAGAATACAAAAAAACGCAATAGCCAATGAAATTTGGTGTGCAGCTGTTTTTATAGTTACTTAAATCTTGAGAATACAAAAAAACCTTTAGTGAATGAACTAGCTGACAAGAAAGTTTTATAGTTACTTAAATCTTGAGAATACAAAAACCACCGCATTCACGACCGTGTGAGCGATTGAGTTTTATAGTTACTTAAATCTTGAGAATACAAAAAAACTGCATTACTGTTTTTAAACCGTACTAGCTTTAGTTTTTATAGTTACTTAAATCTTGAGAATACAAAAAAAACTCGCTGTAAACGTCTGTACTAGTGTTTTATAGTTACTTAAATCTTGAGAATACAAAAACCTCAAATTAAAAAATCGATTTTTGCCTCTCAAGTTCATTATGATTGGACTCCCCCCAATTGTCAATCTTCTAAAGTGTATTCTGATAATAATCGAATCGGTGATTCTACATTAATTTCAATCGTCTCAAACGAAAATAGTTGGTTTAACACTTTCAATGTGATTTTATCCTCTACTGAAAAGCTAAATTCTCCTACTTCTTTTGCAAGTAGAAAACTACAAACTTTAGACAAACTATTTCTAAATTCCTCTTCCGACGGCACATCACTTAACGGATAATGTTTACGATATCTACTATAAATAAAATCTAACTCAGGGAGCGATTCAATATGATCTCCAATTATATTGATACATTCCACTAAATTCGGAAGTAAAGTAACACTACCGCCGATTGTTATAAAATTAAGCACAAATAGATGCCCATAAGCATCGCTATCTCTAATCATTCGTTCTACAATTTGTTGATAATTTCTTTTTGAAATATACTCTTCCGCATTTTTTTATCAACAGTAAATATTTATCCGGGCTCTCTTCTAATATTCGTTCCAACATACTTAATAGAATTAAAAATTTACTTTCATTTTCAATTAATTCATTAGAAACAGCCACTCCTTCACGTTCTACTAATTGAATCAGATGATTTTTAATGACATTCTCTTTCACAAAGTCAACAACACCTACCTTATACAGAACATCCTTTACTTCAACCTGCGCTGTTTTATTAATCTCAATCGACAATTGTTCTAAAGTGTCATTTAATTTCTCAATATGACTAGTGAGTTCCACACGATTTAGAATCTGTAATAAATATTCATAAGCAATTGTTCCCTTTTTAAAAGAAAGTTGCTCATGGAGGTCTTCTACTCGCTCAATCGTAATCAATTTAAATTCTTTTCGATTAAGAATCTTTTCTTCTGACTGTATTAAAGGCTCTTCAAAATCAAACAATGATAAATCATTCTCCGTGTATTTTTTACCGCCAAAATACCAATTTAATAAAAGCCATATATAATATTTTAGTTCTTGATTCAGTCCAACAACCTGTGTATATTGTCCAACTTCAATTTCAACAAAATCATTATACGGATGACTAATCTTCCACTTCATATAGTCACCAACTTCTTATCTCCAACGATTACTTCCTGTCTCGTCTTTCCACCTGTAACTAATACCATCTCTGAAAATTGTTTTTCCGTAACCGCCAAAATCCTGACATTCCCATCTGGTACATTACAACTTTGAATCCGTTTATAAAATTTATTCGCGAAACTCCGATTAGGACAAGTGCGATAATAGACTGAAAACTGTAGCATCTCAAACCCACAAGAAATAAGTTCTTTACGAAATTGACGGTAAATTCTCTTTTCTTTAGGAGTCTCCATTGGTAAATCAAAAAAACAAACTAATCTCAACGCATCATACCTCATTTACTTTCTCCCATTCTAAACTAGAAACGATTGGATAATTATTCCACTGAATCACTTTCGAATCCATATTTCGCATAAACTCTTTCACATATTTATCCATCGCATTTACCACCGCACAATTTTCGTTTCCTAATTTGACTCTAGCATTTAATAAGTTTACCAATTCCAAGCGATGAGAATATTTTAAATAATCTGCATCCTGCAAGTTGGAGTACACCCAGTAGTCAACAATCTGTCGAAAAGGTTCCATTAAATCATCTACAAGATTAAAGGAATTATACTCATTCTTATGAAACACTCCCACTATTGGATTTAATCCATATCCTGTAACAATTCTGGCCATTTGCGCTCTCACAATTGCATATCCGTAATTTAATCCTGCATTAATCACATCCGCTTCTTGTTGAGTGACTCGGATGAATTTCTTTCCAAATAATTCATTGAAATACACTTTCGCAGCATGCCCTTCTCGATTGGTTTTATCTCCTGGTACAATATGATCCAAATAGTCAGCTAATAATTTAATACTCTCATCACTCTTATCTAAGGTAATGAGTAAATCTAACTGATTGGCTATTTTCATATATGTAATCGTCTGCCACATCTTATCTTTTTGTTTATCTGTCCAACCTAATTGATTCAACTGTTTTTTATACGCTCTAAAATGTCCATTCTGTGCCAAATAAATTCCAGTTGGTAAATGATTCTGGTCACAAACAACTAGTACAACATTGTACTTACTAAATGCACTTAGTAACCTCAATGTAACGATGGTATCTCCACCTTCAGCAACGACCATTGAGATATCACTTAAGGGAATTGTCACTTCCATCCCATGTTTTTTTATCAGTAAGTTATCCAATTTCAGTCGCATTTGCTCGCTATCCCTTACATGCACTGTTCTCCAAGTCATATTTATTCTCCTTTTTATAGCACGAAAAAACCCCACCAAATGGTGGGGTTTCGATTTCGGCATGAAGCCTTATTTTTGTAGCTTCAGCAAGATTTAAGTAACTATGTAAGGCGTCCCTTACAAACACTATTCTACACCTTGCAACCGCTTTTTTCAACCCCTATTTAAAAGTTTTTAAACGTTAATTGAGGTTTCTCTCCCTCTTGTTTGACAATAAATTTACGGCCCAAAACATTTGTTTCAACCTTATATAACGAAATATTGTCCATGCTTAAAGTTTTGACAAATTGTCCGGATGGAGCAACCTTACCGAATTTAAATAGTTCTTCTTTTGGTTCGAACTTAGCTTTGTCATAAGGTTTCAATTCTACATAATTCTTAAATGAACCCGTTCTTGAAAGGAATCTAAAAATAGCCTGTTTATTTTCAACTGTATCTTTTACAATGAGTAAATCATTCTTATATAGGCTAAATTTGAACTCTGATTTTTCAGAAATACCCTCTTCTTCTTTGATTACATCATATTTTTCTTTAGTTATTCCATAGTCTCCGCCTTTTTGGAATCTTAAATCTGAATACTTCAATCCCATTATTTCATATCGTTTCGTTTCAGGATTAAAGTAAACATCCGCTCTCCAAGGCTTCAACGATTTAAGCGCAACTTTTCTTGAACTATTTTCAGGTGTAATATCGATATGCTTTCCAACAGCCTTATCTAAATATTTTAGCTGCTTAATAACTGGTCCATTCCCTTTTCGGCTATATTTTCTGACAAATCCATGTTCATCATAATACTTTTTAAATGGACTAACTTTGACTTCCTTCCCGTTTTCATTAATTTCTTTATCTGGATAAGTCTCTATAATAACTTTTATCACTTTTTCAAAAGTAACAGGGTCATGTTGCGCCATTAGGAACTTGCTTGGGTCTTTTTGATAAACTTTTAGGAACTCATCATAGCCTTCAATTGAATAAATATCTTTAATCTTCGCAACAGTAATTTCTTCGTCTCCACGTTTTCTTGTTGTATAAATCGTAGCATCAGAGATTTTTCTGTTTACTTTAGAATCTTGTTGATAAGCAAATAGGATAGAATCTTCAAGTTCTTTAGATTTTAACACTTTTGTGAAGTTATCATATGGAGATTTGAAAACTGCTTCTTTATATTGGTCATCTGAAATCAGCTCTCCAGTTTCAGTGTCTAACAATTCATTCTCACTGTATCGAATCAGCGTATTCTTTGTTTTTCTCCATAAATTCAATTGACTAGATGCGGCAATCACAAGAGCATCAATAGCGTGGTGATGATATGTGTCACGAGTCTTTTCAATTCCCCATTTTCTTCTTAACTGAGCAGTAAACTGTCCTCTTACTACTGCAATTTTCGTATTAGCGCCTCTTTGTTTAAAGAAGTCTTGCAGTGCATTTAAAACAACACGAGAAGCGTATCTTGTATCTACTAGATTACGAGCAATGAATTTCGAACGCACTTCAAATTTATTAATGTCTTCCTCAAATAATAAGTATTCACGTTTCTTCTTACTAAAACGACTATTATTAATCACATAGTACTTGAATTCACCCCAAGACCATGAGTTCGTTAATAAAGGCATTGCTTGGAATGGCGTTCTTTGCCCCTTTTCTTGGTTAGCAATGTGTTCTACTAATACTTTATTATCTAAGCCATCATCAAAAGTTAATGACAATGGAAGAATATGGTCGATTTCATACCCACCTTGGTTGTTAATTAATTGGGCAATTGGAATTTCTCTTCCTGAATACGCACAACGTTTTTCTTGTTGGTACCAGAGTCTAATCTTAAGTGCTAAGTCTTTGTGGCCGTGGAATACAGTAGAAGGAAGCTCTTTAGAATTAGAGTAGTCCATTGCTGCAGCTAAAATGGCAGCATCTTTTTCATTCTTATTTTTCTTTTGTCCTTCTTGAATTCTCTTCTTTTGATCCTCATCGTTTTTATCACGAGCCATTTCGACCACAATCGTATCAATCTCTCCGTATTCCTGAAGAATTTTGTTCACGATTTTAATCGTTTGTCGTACAGCTTTTGCCACAACTGGATTATAAATTTCCTCAGTAATTAATTCACCGTCAATATATTTTGTTTTAGCAGATTCATTCTTAGGCTTTTGTTTCCCTAAACGAGTTAGAATAGTCATTTGCTCTTCAGACGTATGATACAATTCTGGAATTAATTCATTTAACAGCTTGAGAGAAAAACTATGCCATCCCTTATTCAATAGCGTAGTATTTTTCTTTCTAAATTGAATCAATTCATCAATTTGTTCGTTCGTAAATGTATCTGGTAAATATTCGTGAATGGATTCCAATATTCCTTCACGTTCCGTATTTAGTGTTAAGATGCGTCCTAGTTGGTCTAGTTGCTCTCTTGTTAAATCAGCGACATCGATTGTTTCTAGTTGTTTCATCTTTCTGTACACTTCAAAGCTATGCATCTCTGCTTTATGATCTTTATCCTCACGTACTCCCGTTATATCGTCCGCCTTACAACCAATCATTTTCGCGATTTTTGATAGAATATTTTTCGCTCCACAGGTTTTAGCGTCTTTGACAAATTGAATGATTTCTTCTTTTTGATCTACGCTCAACTTCTTCGTTTCTGTTGGAACCGTTAAGTTATTAAGGTCATTCAAAAGATTAAATTCTTGTGCACTGTAAGAAGCCTTTGCTGCACGAAATTCATCTGGATAATAAGTACATTTTCCAATCAAAATACTGAAAATATTATCTAGTGTTTCTCCATTCGTACGATATCTACCATAATCTGTTCTAGACTTTTCATTCCCTGGTCCGTGATAGTATTTTCTCTTTTTCGTTAAAATTTCTAAATAGTCAGCGATAAACTCATCCGTTAACTCAGGATAGAATTGCTGCTGCGTTTTTAAGAGACGTTCAGCTTCTTTTCTATACTCTGAAGTAGAGAAAACATTGATGAGTCTTCTTTCTGTTCCATCTTCTAATTTCACAGAAAAGTCTCCACGAACTTGTCCATATTTTTCCAGACGTTCTAATTGAATTTCACCTGGAGTTTTATTTTTTAATTCTCTAGCATTAATTTCGATAGCTTTTTTGTAATCAGAACCCGAAGTGGCCGCGTTATCTTCATCAATCGCATCATCTAAATAACTGATTCCGCGATGTTTCACCATATTCTTCAAAGCAACAAATAATTCTGTTAATGATAGTTTTTCATTTAATCCACGAACTCGGATTTCGTATGGATTCAAATTAATCGGTACAGAATTTAAATCTACATCAATATCATACTTTTCGAACAAATCTTCAGTTCTTTTAATACGATGTGTTTTTCTTCTTTTGATGCGCTTTGCTCCACGGAATCCTCTACGTTCCACATTGCTTGCAGCATCTCCAGAAGGGAACAGATTCACACTTTTATGAATAATCTCCCCTGTTTCCTTTTCAATTAACCCTACACCTACTGAACCGATACCAATATCTAAACCTAACACATAATTTGCCATATTATCTCCCCTAAAATTAATTTTGTTATACGCTTTCATTTTACTCTGATAAATTCTTGAATTCAATATGAATTTTTATTTATTTTCCTGTTTTTCTCATCATTATATCTTAGTAGAATCAAGATCAAGATTTCCGTCTTTTATTTTTTAAAATGTAACATATATGCTACTGTGATATGCTCCCTCTAAAGTAGACACTAAAAAAAGTAAACTACTTTAGAGGGGGTATTTTTTAGATTGGTTAAGAAACATACTGCAAAAGAATTAGAACGATTCATAGAATTGTATTTAGATGGTGTGCCTTTTCGTGAGCTGCGTAGTGAATATGGTTTTAAAGATTTCACCTGGAGCATTTAATATGTATTTTTTTGAACTATAAAAGCATATGGACCTTCTGCATTAGAAGATCGAGACGGGTTTAACACTTATACAAATGAATTTAAAGAAAAAGTGGTTAAAGAGTTTTTAGAATCGAAAACCTATTTAAGAGTAATCGCAAGAAAATACAAAATTCCTTCTGCTAGAACTGTACGAAATTGGATTATTAAGTATACTAATGGTGAGGCCACGAGGCCTACGATCCTAAGCCAGAGGTGTACACTATGAAATATAGAAAAAAACAACGCACGAAGAAAGAATCCTTATCGTCAAAGACTGTATTCAAAATCAATTAAACTATAAACAAACCGCACAGAAATATAACGTTTCTTACAACTTGGTGTATCAATGGGTAAAAAAATATCAAAAATATGGTCCTGATGGATTAATAGACAGTCGAGGGAAACGAAAACCAGAAAATATACAGACAGAAACTGAGCGTATTCGTGCAGAAATGGCAATATTAAAGGCGCGAAACGAATATTTAGAAACAGAAAATGCCGCACTAAAAAAATTACAAGAAGTGGAAAGCGAGTTGATGTTTGCCAAACGAGATTTGAAGCGGAATATCAAACGATTAAAAAATTAAGTAAAAGAGGATTTCATATTACTCTATTATGTAAAGTGTTAAAAGTCAGTAGAGCTGGCTATTATAAATGGTTAAATCGTGTCCCTTCGGAATCTGAAAAACGACTACGTCGTTTAATGGAATTAATACACGAAGTATATGAATCTGTTCAAGGTATATATGGATATCGTCGTATCACAATCTATTTAAACTATTATAGAAATGCAAAAGTGAATCATAAATGTATTCAGCGTCTTATGAAACTAATGGGATTAAAGGCAGTTATACGAAAAAAACGTTATCGTTATAAACCGAACACTGAAGAATACACTGCAGCTAATATTTTAAATCGAGAATTTAAGAAAGAATATGAGCCAATGGCTCTACTATTAACGGATATCACTGAATTGAAGTATGGAAAGGGAGACAAAGCTTATTTAAGTGCTGTTTTAGATTATGGCACAAAGAAAATAGTTGCATATCAAATATCTAAGCAAAACAATAATCAAATCGTTAAAGATACTTTTAATCAAATAAAAAGGAAGATAATTCCCACAAAAACAATGATTCATAGTGATCGAGGATTCCAATATACTTCTCATTTCTTTAAGCACTTTATAGAGAAAGGACAAATAACACATAGTATGTCCCGTCCTGGAAGATGTATCGATAATGGACCAATTGAAGCATTCTGGGGGACGTTAAAGGAAGAAGTATATCGTTTGTATCATTTCAAAACCTATGAATCTCTTTTCAAGAAAGTTGAGGAGTATATCCAGTTCTATAATAAGAAAAGAATTACTTTATCAATGGGGTTAAAAATCCCAGCATAAATAAAAAGACGAGTTCTTATGAACTCGTCATACACTTTAATTATTTTCCTGTCTACTTGACAGGGTGCACTTCACTGTAGCATATATGTTACATTTTGATTTTTTGTAGCACTTTTTTGCGCTTATAAATCGCTATTCAAATAGTAAATATAATCGCTCGAAAATATATAATTTTAGTTGCAAAATAGGAGTTTCACTCAAGTTATATTTGCTTATTTCATCCAAAATATGTAAGAGCATTTATTTCATTCCATCCCTGCTCAAAATATCCCTCTGAACACTACTTTTTTGATACATCATCTTTTATATAGCAATGTCGGATTTTTATATTGCAAAAGATCATTTGCGGGAATTATTCCTGATTTTTATAGAAAACTTATTTTTAATTTTTTAGTCTGATTTTTCATTGTTTTGCGTATTTTTGTCAGAAAATCGGCCTTTTGAGCAACAAAAAACCGAGGCGCTCACCCCGGTTTCTCAAATTTATTCTTTTGTTTCTAGTTCCCCTGTTTAGGCACAACTTCTAGATAATCGAGCAGTCCAAACGAATTCGCGGCCTTTGATGCGGTTGATAGCTCCTTCGGCACAAGAGATTTCGTCGTAGTGTTCGACTTTATCACGATGAATGTCAGGACCTGAGATGACGATTGGCACTGGATCACCACTATGATCGCCTAATGAGTCAATGACAGAGAATTGATAATTCCTCACATCAGTATCATTTTTCTATATCAAGGAAATACCTTAAACAAACTCATTTAAGAAGGCGTCTTATTAAAACAGCAGCCTTCTTAGAACTGATAAATATGTCTAATCCTATTGCAATTCCAATAGCTAAAAAAATTTAATATAATTTAATATAAATAAAAGAACGATTTTATTAATCTCAGGAAACAAAGCGCTAAGATCGTTCGAAAAAGAAGCATCAATATATCTAAGAATAACAAAAGCAATAGTAAATATCCCAAGTCTTATTTTTGATTTTTTTCTCTGTTCTTTTTAATTTTTTCTTTAGACTAAAAAGGTATTCATTATTATTAATAATTTTATTTTTCACTAACAATATAATCTATAAATTCCTCTGTATAAAACATGTCGAATAAAAATTGAAACCCAATACCACCTAATAGAAAATCAACGAAACCTTCGAACTTTAAATAGAATATACAAATATAAAAGATATATAAAAATCCATCTAGGAATAGTACTATCAAAAAAATAGCAGTAGTTCCGAACTAAGAATTACACCAACAAATAATGATCAGTCCACAGTATTCAAATCTATTAAAAAGCCACAAATAAGAATAAAATATATTATTGTTGATAATTTAAAAAAGAGATATAATCAAATTTTTGTAATTTCCACTTTTTCTACACTATATTTTAAGTATCGTCGATTATTCCACCAAAAAAAGTATATTAATTGCAGCACACAAATATATAGTTGTTTCCCTATCTCTACTGATTAAAAGGATGATATTTAATAAAAATATCAAGTATAACTGATAAACTTTTCTAACTTGCACCTTCCTTATTCTCCTCCTTTATAGAATTATCTGTAATACTTTTACTTCCTCCCATTAAAAATCTCATCCGCGATTTCAAACCCAATTTGTGCTTGTTGCTCTGGCGTCAAAGCATGGCCTGTGTCCTCCAGCGTTGTGAGGCGTGCGTCTTTTAGGCGCTTCATTGCTTTTTGTGAGGCCGTGAGTGGCACGATATTGTCGTCTTTTCCGTGATAAATATGCACAGGCATCCCAAGCTTGTCTAGGTTCGTGTAAGGATCCATGTCGTAGATGTCCGTGATGTATTTCTTCCCGATTTTCGTGCCGAGTAAGTTAAAGGTCTCGGGTACCTCATCTAGTTTTGGGAAGCTACTTCTAATATCGTCCGGCAGTGAAAATGCAGGATAGAACAAGAAGAGTCCTGCGATATTGGTGACTTCTTCTGCGGTCAGTGCTGTGACGAGTCCGCCCTGGCTACTTCCCATGAGATAAATTTTCTGCGGATCGGTATATTCCATGCCGCTTGCGATGCGAATCGCGTCCTTCAAGTTTTGCACTTCGGTGAGAACGGACATCTCGGTCGTTAGTCCTTCACTCATCGGAGCTGCGGATGACGACCCTCCTGCAAACTCCAAGCTGAAGACTGCAATGCCGGCTTTGGCCAATGTCTTCTGCACTTCTTCCTCGTGCCGGGCGTTGGCGCCCAGTCCGTGGCTAAAAATCACGAGTGGCACGCGTCCGCTCGCGTCTGGCACAAAAGCACGCGCATAGAGATTCTTGCCATTACTTTCGAAGTCATATTCTTTTACGGTATACGTGCCGTCTGTCTTCACTTCGACATGCACCTGTTGTGTCGTTTGTGGCGTCTGCGCGGTCGCATTCGTCGTGTTCGTACCGTTCGTACTAGTCGTTCCACACGCTGCTAGTAGTATCGCCACGCCAATTCCCATTAATGCTTTTTTCATTCATTTCCAACTTTCATTTTTGGTCGGGGTCTTTGCCCTTTTAAGTAGTCTACCCGCTAAGCCTTGGAACCTCAACTTTTTTGCATAAAAAAAGACTGCAAGACGTGCCTGCAGTCGGTTCATGTTACACTAAAAATTCTAATAATTCCGCGTAGCTTCTCACTTCCACGGTTGGCTTAATGGCCGTTCTGTTTTCTTTTGCCGCGAGGTTCATCCAAATCGTATCGATCCCTGCGTTGATGCCACCTTGGATATCCGCTGTTAGCGAGTCGCCGATGATCACGGCTTTGTCCTTGTCGTAGTCTGGAATCGCATCAGCTACTCGTTCAAAGAAGACTTCACTCGGCTTTTGCGCGCCGACTTCTTCCGAGATAAACACTTTTTTGAAGTATTTCGCAATCGGTGAGTTCGATAAGCGCCCTTTTTGAATCGTCGTAATGCCGTTTGTGGCAGCGTATAAGTCATATCCAGCGTCACGTAACGTTTGAAGCAACGCCTCTGCCCCTTCGTACGTTTGCCCTTGCGTCGAAAGGATTGCCTCGTACTCTGCCGCGAGTTCCTTTCCGTCTTTTTCAAAACCGAAGTGGTCGAACAACTTGGCAAAGCGCGTTTCGACGAGTTCCTCACGCGTGATTTCGTCCTTTTCCAATGAACGCCACATGGCACGATTCATCGGCACGTAGACGTCGATATACGCCTCAACATCGTCCACGCCCTGCTTCTCCAAGAGCTTTGTGAGCGCGTAATTCTCAGCCGAATGGAAGTCCCAGAGCGTTGAATCCAGGTCGAATAATAGTGTTTTATAAATCATGTCCCTAACCTCTTTACATTGTTACCTTATTTTTTGTTCAAACTGATATTCCATTTCCAATGATTTTAGAAAGCCTTCTAGCCCTTTTACAAGGGTGCGATTTGTCTCGAGTGGTTTCTTTTTCCAGAGAGTAATCTCTTCCTTTGCTCGTTCCACTAAAGCATTGAATTCCTTCTTGAAGGAATAACGTCTCCAGAAAAAGACAGCTCCTAGAACGATAAAAGGAACACTCCATGTCCAGAAATAGTGGTTCGTGACGGTCACCACGAATTCGAACGTTTCCCAAACGCCAACCTCAGAAATAGTTGCAAATGCACCCCCTATAATCGAAAAAGCGTGCGCATTTTGTAAATAGACACCTGCGAAACAAAGCGCGAATAGTGGCAATAGTAACCGCGCTATTTGATGATTTTTCGGCAAAGGTGCTGCATCTCCTCTTTCTGAAGTCACCTTTTCCAATAATTCTCGGAGTCGGTGGGCAGTTTCTTGAGTGACTTTCTTCTTCATTCTTGCTCCTTCTGTTTTCCAATCCCTATATGTTAACAGTTGCTGGTTCCATTATAACCCGTACGTTTTGTATTTTTTAACGAGCAATTTAGCACGTCTCACATGGTCGTTCTCGTTTCCGATAAGTGCTTCGAGTGCTTCCTGGGCAACCGGCAAGAGTGCGCGGATGTCTTTTTGGATGAAGAGCTGGTTACGCGCGTCTAATGCCTTTAAAAAGAACATCCCGAACATCCAGATGATGACAAGCGGGAAGAACACGAGCATTTCTTCGTTCGTGAGCGTAATCATAAAGTTCTCTGATTTCCCACCGTTGACATAGAAGATAAATGCCACGAGTCCAATCGTAAGCAGCACGAGGATGCCCACGAGGACGTAAAAATACTTCATAAGGTGCTGCACTCCCGGACTTTCATACGGCAGCTCGAGGTCAAGGCCGCTCTCCCCGACAAGGCGTTCGGTCAATGCGCGAAACTCTTGTGCTTCATTTTTTCTATATTGAATTCGTTGTAAATCCATGATTTTCTCTCCTTAATGATAGATATGCATTTAGAGGCCGTAGCGTCTATATTTCCTCACTAATGTTTCCGCACGCTTGATGTCTACGGCTAAGTCTTTCCGATTTTGCTCATGTAAAACAATCGTTGCTTCGTCAACAATATCCAACAGCTCTCCCATTTCCGCCCAACGTTTATCTTGTTCACGACGGTATAATAGGGCTACAAAAAAGGACACCCACCAGCCAAAAGATGAGTCCCACCAAACATGCGAAAAACATAATACCAAGGATGAGAAGCGGATCGTCAACATTTCTTCCAATAACAAACCACAAATACCCCAATCCACCAAGCATCAAAGCCATGAAAATTCCTAATATCCAGATTAGCACTTTCAACAATGGAGAACGTTTCGTCACAAAGGGAAATTCTGCTTCAATCCCACTTTCGTCCACTAAGCGTTCTGCGACTGCTCGAAAGTCTTGTACCTCTTTTTCTTTTAATACTATTCTTCTGGGTGCTACAAAAATATACATATTCTTCACTCCTTAAACACGTTCCACCAATGTCACGACACGGCGGACGTCATTGTAGCGGTCCACGAGTCGTTCGGCGCGTTTTAATTCCAATGCTAAATAACTGCGGTCTTCTTCGCGTAACACGATAATGGCTTCATCGATAATGTCCAGCAAGGCAGACAGTTCCTGCCAGAGCTTGTTTTGCTCCCGGCGATATAAAATGACTGTGATAATGAGTAACACCGACCAAATCATGAGTAGTGCGGAAAAACCAAATGCCAAAATCCCAACGACTTGCACGAATCCGATAATGTTTCCACCGATTTCAACAAATAGATAGACCAGTCCTGCCACTAGCAGCGCTGCGATAATCGATACGACTCCGAGTAAGAGCGATAAGAACACCCCGCGTTTCGTTTCTTCTGGAAATTCAGCTGGAATGCCGCTTTCCGTTACGAGTCGCTCGGCAACGGTGCGCACTTCCTTCACTTCTTTTTGATTCACTGCGAGTCTTCTTGGATATCCTAAAATAAGCATCTACTTCCTCCTTAGAATCGGTAGTTGCGTTGTAAGTCGTCGACGTAATTTTCTAAATTGATGACTTCTTGTGAAACAACGCCATTGCCTTCTTCATATTGGCGCGCGATTTCGTCTTTCGCGTGTTCGAGTAAGAAGAGTGTTTCTTTTACAAGCGAACGACGCGCCAGCCAGAGAATGAGGATGAAAATCGCAATCAATGCCACCCACAAAATCGGAACCCACCAGTACGGTAACATCCGGTCCATGACTGGTGAGGATTTTCTTGAAAAGAGCATATAGATTGAGCCAAGGATGGCCGCCAGGAATCCTGTCGTCATTATCGTATAGAGCGTTATGATTCCAAAGAAGAGCATACAAAAGAGTCGAACCTGACGATTATCTCTCGGCAGGACGCGCGGTTGTTTGCTTCTACGGTTTACAATGCGAATGAGTTCACGCAGTCTTGTCGTTTGAGACTGCCAAATCGTTTTTTTATAGTTCATAATGTCCTCCTAATAGTACTTATGTGCTTTTTTCAAAAATTTTTGTAACTCTGCCACTTCATCTGGTACGGCTGTGGTTTGACTCCACTCTTCGACTTCGTGGTCTGCCAGTGCCAATAGTTCTTTCCATTCCTTAAACGTTTCTCTGCGGTGCCAAGCTAAGACGGCAACGAAGGCGGCAATCGGTATGCACCAGATAACGACAAATGGCCAAATGAAGGCAAGATATCCAAACGCGACGTTCAATTGCAACGTCACTAGCAGGCGATGAAAAGTTTCAAATACGTAAAGAATCCAGATACTAGTCCGATGACGATGCCAGCAATTGCGACCGTAATCAGGACGTAGATGCGTAGCCAATAAGAGCTTTTTGGAAGCTGTGCTCCTCGTCCGTTTATCTTCAAGACAAGCTTCAATAGTCTTCTTAAGGCGCGAACTCGTGAAGCTTCGACGCTGGTTAGGCGTTTTGCTACTTCGTGTTCTTTGCTCACTTTCTCCATCGCAGTGCCGACACCTGTAGCGGCAGCTTGTACTGTTTCCTTCAATTTAGAAGGTTTGCCAAGCGTTGCATGTTCCTGTAAATACGCCTCTAGCGCTTCAACGGCTTCGCGGCTGGCTTCTCTTGGTGCAGCTTTCCACGTCGCCACTTCTTCATTTCCACGAGCCACGAGCTTCTTCCATTCCCAACGAACGGATCTGTGGCAGCAGTAGAGAACAACGGCTAGGGCGGCAAACATAATGCCAAAGTGAATCGCCAAGCCGAAGAGGACCCTGACTACCTGTTCGACTAGTACTGGATTCCACGTTTCAAACATCAAGGCTAGTGTATGAAAAAAGCCCGCTTCGATCATAAACATGCTTCCAAACACCACCACTCCGCACACCACTGCAGCAACACTAAGGATTGTAATGATAGTGCGCAACGGTGAAAAGCTCATCGGTAGTGTGCCTTCTTCCCCATTTTGCAGGGCAACTGCTTCAATCAACTTGCGCAGTTGTCTTACGTTGCGTTCCTTCACTCTTCGTTTCTTTTTCATTGTCATTCCTCCTGACGTTCAAAGGTTATATCTTCTATCCCCAAAGATTCTTTTTAAACCGTCATTCCGTATGATTCCGTTAATTCATACACACAATCATCCAACTCTTGAATTAACTCTGCTGAGAGTTCTGACTGTTGTTCCTTGATTCTTTTTTCTTCCGCTGTTGCGACCTGTAACAATTCCGCAAGCTCTTGTTTGACTTTCTTCTTCTGGAACTGAAGCAGCCATTTATAAATAATGATAATTCCTACTTGTACCCCTAGAAAAGGTAGGATAAACCAAGCGAAGCCGCTGATGGTTGGAAAGCCTTCAAAAAAGACATACAAGAAACGCAATCCAAGCACTATGGATAAAACAGTACTTGCCAGCACAACCCATTTGAGTGCAAGCTTAGAAGTTCCCCATTCTGACTCCGGTAAATCCTTTCTTCTTGGATTTATTTCTTGCAATAGTTGTTTTAATCGACTGATTCTGAAATCTTCTCTTCTCTCGTTCTTTTGACTAGATTCAGCATCTTTCTTCAAAGCACTCATAAAATTTTTTAACAGTAAAGCGTCCTGCGAAAGAGAACTTCGATGCACAACCTCATATTGAGAAAGAATTGTATAAGCAACAGTGACAAATGTGTTTGTTTCTTCTTGTCTAGAGAAACGAATAAATCCGTTGCAAAAAAGAATTCCTAAAATGGGGATTCCCCAGATAAGCCATAAATAAAGAATGGCAATTATCACAAAGGCAAAATACAGTAAAGGCGGCATAATAATCGCAGGCAAGATTAAAATGACGGTCCCAAAACCAGTCAGTGATAAAATGATTGCAAAAAACGCCAACAACATCGAGGCTACTTTCCGTCTCTTCGCATCCGTATATGGAACGGTTATATCTAAATTCTCTTTGGTTACTACTCTATCTAGAAGCGTCTTTAATCTACTCAGCTGATCTTCAGAAAGTTTGTAGTAAGACTTGGGTATCTCTCGCTGTTCTTCTGTTCTAAAATCTCTCATTTTTTAACAACAGTCCTTTTTAAAATTCTATGACAAATCGTAGTCTAATCGTAACTCCTCTAAATGATATTTTAATGCCTTTACAGCATGTGGAATCTCCGCAGATGGAGTGCGTTCCCATTTCGCGAGCTCTTCATCCGCTCTTGCAATCACTGCTTTCACATCTAGCTTTTGAAGGCGCACTTGCAAGAAATATACAAGAAGCATCACAATTGGTAGAACTACGATAATATAAGGTTCATTTTTAACATATTCCAGCGCATACTTCACCGCGTATTGGTTCCCTTCGTACCATACTTGCAAGAAATGAAAAATTCCTTCTACTTTCCTATTTAATGACCATATATTATCGATTTCAACTATCATTAAAATGGTAAAGAGTATCTTTGGAATATATCTGTATCCCCGTACTCTAACCTGCTGGCTTTCCTTGCCAGACAAGGCTATGACTTCGTTGACCAAGTTTTGTAGTCGATGGATTCTTTCCTCTTCAAATCTTCTTTTCATCTTTTATTCCCCAAATTTTATTTACTTAACCTGTCATTCTTTACTTCTGTTTCTAATCGCAAATCTTCCATGTAGTACTGAAGTCTTTCAGCATATTCACTCATTGGAATCAGTGGCTCTTGTTTGTATACGGAAAGTTCTTCCGAAGCGAGTTCATATAACATCTCAAACTCTTGATAACTGGCCTCTACCCTGAAATAACGAAACAAATAAATGACCCCTATAATGAGGAGTAAAGTACCCATTCCTAGTAAAATCCCAAAAAGTAAAAACGGCGGGAAAATAAGCCCCATCAGCATGAAAGCTTCTCCAGACTCCAATACATTTGGATGGGTAAGCAGTCCTGTTATGATGATGATTTCTACCACAAGAACAAGAACTCTGGCGCTTTTTCCATCCTGTGGCAACTCATTCTCACTATCATTTTCAATCATCACTTCTTTTAGCAATTCCCGCATCCGCGTTAATCGTCTTTGTCTGATCCCTTTTCTAAATAATTTCATTTCGCATCTCCCTGTATATGATATTTCGACTCTAACACTTCTATAAATCTTTGAAGCTGCTTGATTTCTTCTGGAACATCCTCCACAGCAACATCCTTATACGTTTCAATTTCTGCACGGGCAATATCAAACAGTTTATCAAACGCTCTTTTTCGTTTTTCATGAACGCTAGAGGAGATTTCAAAATAGAACATCCAAAGTAAACCTATCGGAAGTCCTAAGAAAATGAGAGCGATCATTGCATCATAATAGTATGATGCAATCAATGACCATATGATGTACAAAGTGGGGCCCCCACAAACGTACAGCAATACAATTCGTATGAAACTAACAAAATTGAAAGGCGCACCTTTTGGCAACTTTGAGGTGTCTTGCTGTTTTTCAGACAAAATAGTCACAAGCTGTTGGCGTAGTTCATTAATATCTTCTTGTGAAACGTTTCTAGGAATTAATCGTAATAATGACTTTATCACCGTTTCACGCGGCTCTTCGATGTTGAACGCATCATCATTTTCAGATAAATACTGTTTTAATTCTTTCACGCTGTTTGGAAGTTCTTCGTCGGTGAAGTTTTGCCACTCTAAGACTTCTTCTTTCGCTCTACGGACAATTTGTGCCTGGTCTTCTTTAAATTCCTTACGTTCCCATAGAAAAAGTCCAACTCCAACGATAAAAATAAATACATATATTCTAAAGAACGGATTAAACTCCATTTGATCCTTTAAGAATTTAAAAGGGTTTGCAACCAATGCCTGAAGCCCAAAATCAAATCCTTTTAGTAAAGAAAACAGGAAGATGAATGTAGTTAATATTATCAAGAATATCTTTAAAATGTTTTTTAAGATACTTGGCATCACTGCAGCGCTAGGAATCGCAACAACTTCCCCTGAACGTTCTCGGATCGCTTCAATTAGCAATTCTCTTAGTCGTGCCAGCCGAATTTCTTCAATCCTTTTTTTCTTTTTCATAAATCCCCCTAATGTCAGATGCGTTTATATAATTCTTTTAACTCCCGAGCTTCTTCCGTTAAATCTTCGTCTGCAATATATTTTCGTATACGTAGTTCTCTAGAAATCAGTTGCTTTATCTGAATCACTTCATCAGAATATGCCTTTTTTCTAATAGAACGAAAAACAAAGAATAAAATGATAGGGAGTACCCAGAATATTAGCACGAGTGGCCATGCCATCAGGCTGATACCAGCAAGATACATTGCCCCTGGAATATTTCCTGACACCACACTCACTAGAAAAGCTATTACTGCTAGTGGAAAGTGTGTGCAACAGGGTATGAGAATCATTGCCCACTCTCCAATATAGCAAAGTCTTCTTAACTTTCTATTTGCAGTAGGCAACGATTTAGGACTACTATTCTCCATAGAGACTTTCTCTAGCAGGTCCCGTAATTGCGTAATTTCTTCTTCACTCAGCCTTTTTTTCACGCTTTTTCCTCCCTACACCCCATATTTGATTCGTAAAAACAGCACGTAATCGTAGAGTGCTTTGATAGGCTCTGGAATCGTGTCCCAAGGAACATCCTTATAGGCGGAAATATCTGCGCAAGCCACATTTAACAATTGTCTGAAGTGTCGTCCTCGAACAAAGTAAGAGATGGTCCATCCCATCCAACAAATAAACAGAATGACAAACCCTATCCAGAAATTCTGCCATAGGATGTTCAAAGCATGATCCAATTGACCTATCAATACCAACACGATAATGAATACCGACGCGAAAAGACATAAAACCCAGAAAATCAACACGCCAAAAAATCGAAAATCTTCATTCCAATCCTCTGAGCAGCCTTTCGGTAACGATGCTTTCTCCTCAGGATTTCCAGATGAATCATCCACAATCAGTTGACGGAGTGTTAAGAGTTCCTCTTGAGAGACTTTGTCGGGACTAATAGCTCCAGTAGCGTATTTTGTTTTTTGACCGGCGCCTCCACTCCAAAAGCAATTTGTTCGGCATTCCATTGCTGTGGTAATTCCTGCTCGTACGGTTGATTTTCTTGTGGATAACTTTCTTCAGAAATTAGCTCTGCCTCAACATCTGAATTCTTCATTTTCAATAAGCCCTCCACTTCATTTTTATACAGTCTTTTTCGTATCCAACGAAAGACAAAAAATAAGACGATCGCTGTTCTCCATATCGTTAACAAACCCGTATTTCTTTCTGTAAAAGAATAGTAGCTCATGGCGAACCATACTCTAATTGGAAACAGTGTGACGATTAACAGCGCCACCATGAATATTTCTCCATCGGAAAGAATCCTTCTGGCGAGTTCCCTTCCTGGTGGTAATGCTACAGGGGTCTTTCTCCTCTGTATTTTTTTGGCAATTCGTGTCCGTAATTGCGTAATTTCTTCTTCACTAATCCTTTTTCCCAAGTCTTTTCCTCCCTAAAACCCAAATCTCTTCTTATAATCCTCAATCAGAAATTCTGCGTCTTCGATATCATCGTCCATATCTATGCGGTTAGTTTCTTTTAAAATCGCCATGCTCTTCTTGGCAAGCACGATGAGTCCACTGATTTCTTTTTCATAAAATTTTTGCTTTAGAAAAAGGAGTAGGCACCAGAGGAAGAAGAGTGGAACGGCAAAAAACAAGACTAAGAGCGAGATGGAAACAAATCCCGGCTTCTGAGCCACACGAGCGACGAGGGCCATTGTTGGGGCTTTGAAGATTTCGGCTTTGATAAAGAAATAGCCTAGAAACCCCGTAATAAATCCCAATCGTCCCCAGTTTTTGTTCTGCACGCTTTGGTTTAGCCTGTGTGACACGTGCTTCTTGCGTCAATATGTCGGTCAAATAACGAAACTGCTCTAATTGTTCATTCGTAATGCGATTATGAAACGAAAACTTCATCCTCTTCTCCTCCTAAAACCCGAATCTCTTCTTATAATCCTCAATCAGAAACTCCGCGTCTTCGATGTCCTCTTCTAAGTCGTCGCGTCCTGCTGCTTTAAGCGTCGCAATCGCACGTTCCGCTATTGGTATCAGTTCGCCAAGTTTACGTGTCAGTACTTTTTTAGACCAGATTCGGTATAGAAGAAAAAAGAATCCTAAAAACAAGTACAAAGAAACAAATGGTAAGAGTAGAAAAATCACATTCCCTTCTCCGACCAACGTGTTTATCATCATCTCAAGTGGTCTCCATAAAATCCCCGTACGCATCACTATGATGAATAAAAACATCCCCGCAATCATTTTGATGGTTGCCGTTTTGTCGACTAGTTCCGGCAGTTCATCATCCATTCCCGCCTCTTTCATTAAGTAGCTTGTCAACTCTCGGAAGTTCACTAACATTTTTTTCGTCGCAACGTCTTTCAATAGAAGTCTAAACATGATTTTCTCCTTCCAGGATAATTCCTTTTTGTGCTAAATTTTCAATACATTCTTTGTAATACGCATCATCGTGCTCTTTGTATAACGGACGCTTCCACTCACACGCTTCTACTTCTGTATACGGCGGACAAATCTTTCCACGATACGAAGCCTCTTTCCACTGCGGCGTCACATTATACCCACGACGTTCCATTTCATCCATAATCAACGTATGGTACTGATACAGCACATACGGGCTATAAGTAAACACATAGTCCACCGTTGCATGCTTCTTGCCCCAACCATTGCCCCTGAGCGCACAACATTCGCGGTGCTGCCCCAAGAGTTGCGGACGCGGAAGATGTCCAATCAAATCCTCATGCCATAATCTCATCCTTGGCCTCCTATAATCCGTATCGCTCGGTGTATTCGTTGATGACCACTTCTGCGTCAATCACGTCGTCTAAATTGTCATAGTCATATTCTTTTAAAACGGCCACCGCACGTTTGGCAATCGCCATTAGCTCCTGTAAGTCCCGTTTTCTCTGCGGTTGTTTCCACAACTCATCTAGTCCATTTAAAATCGGAAGGAAGAGAAAGAGAAACGCTAACGGCCATAGCGAAAGAAGCGGAAATTGATCAATCAGCGGTTGCGTCACACTTTTGAGCCAATCACCAGAAGAAAGCCATAATATGAAAATTAATCCTAAGATTGACGGAACCCAAGGCACACTTTCATCCTCTTCAGGCACCACTTCATCGGTCCCCGCCATTTTCACGAGCGTCTTCGTCAACTCCCGAAAACTATTCACTCGCTCTTTTGAAATAAAATTTCTAAACAATTGATTCATTCTTTACCTCTAAACAATTACTTTATTCCCATATTATACCATTTCTTGCTCTTTCCGCCTATTCCCTCGCGAATTTATCCTTTTTAAGGAGCATTCCATTTCCACAAAACCTTCCGCTGCAACCTAATCAGCACCAACCCTCCCAGCACACACCCCTCCCAAAGCACACACTCCGTAGTCGAAGTTCCAAGACCGGAAGGCAAGCACCGACATGACTCGTCCCTCTCACAAGCCTCAGAGAGTAACGCCCTGCTCATCCCTAGCTCCGCACCCCATCGAAACGCACTCTCTCCCGTGCTGTTGAAGCAAATAAATAAAATCTATTGATTCAAAGCAGTTTCGTTGGCTTAAAAAAGCCCTCGGGGACTCTATAGTGAGAATAGTAAAGCCAAAGCAACCAATGCGAAATAGAGCCACAAGAGAATTTATTCTCCTGTGGCTCTTTGAGGCTTGGTAGGATTGAGACCTAGGCTCAATCCGATGCCTTTACTATCATCACTATGAAGATGTCCCCAGAGGGCGATTTAAGACAACGTCTTAACCATCATTTTCATTGAATCAATAGATTTTATTATAGTTCTCTTCTTCCTTCGATGGCACGGAAGAGAGTCATTTCGTCTGCGTATTCGATGTCGCTGCCGACCGCTAGCCCATGAGCCAGACGCGTTACTTTAATGCCAGCTGGCTTGATAAGACGTGACAAGTACATGGCCGTCGCTTCACCTTCCGCTGTCGCATTAGTCGCGATGATAACCTCTTGGACTTCCGGATCCTGCAACCTCGTAATCAACGACGTAATATTAATATCATCCGGCCCCGTCCCTTCCATCGGAGAAAGCACCCCGTGAAGCACATGATAGAGCCCTTTATATTCCTTCATTCGCTCCATACTCATCACATCTCTGGCGTCTTCCACCACAAGAATCTTCGTACGGTCACGCGTAGTATCCGCACAAATTTCGCACGGATCTTCTTGCGTCACATTTCCACAAACGGAACACATATGCAGGTCACGCTTGCAGCTGATGAGCGAATTCGCAAAATTTAAGACGTCTTCTTCACGCATATCCATGCAGAAGAAGGCAAGTCGTGCAGCCGTCTTCGCACCAATTCCCGGCAGCTTCATAAAGCTATCCATCAATCGTGCAATCGGTTCTGGATAATGCATGCTCAAACCTCCAATCGATTAAAATCCTGGGATGTTTAATCCTTTTGTGAATTGACCCATTGTTTGGTCGTTGGCTTTTTCTGCTTGCGTTAACGCATCGTTTGTCGCCATTAACACTAAGTCTTGTAATAATTCTACATCGTCTGGATCCACCGCTTCTGGTTTGATTTCCACGTTTAAGACTTGGCGTTTGCCGTTCACAGTCACTTTTACTAAATCACTTTGAGAAGTTCCTGTGTATTCTGTTTGGTTTAATTCTTCTTGAGCTTGCGCCATTTGTTTTTGCAATTTTTGCATTTGTTTCATCATGCCTTGCATATTTCCCATTCCACGCATATTCATTTCCTCCGTCTCTATTCTTCGATTTGTACGATCTCTTCCCCGAAGAGTTCAATCGTGTCGTTTACTTTTTGTTCAAATGCTTGTTCTTCTGGTGTGAGGGAATCTTCCACGGCCCGGTTCTTCCGTCACGATGGAAACAGCTTCCTCTTCTTGGTTCTTCTTGCGTTCTTGTAAGAAATCCGCACGAATTTGTGGCCATTGATGTTGCGTCACTGCCACGAACGTCCCACTGTAGCCACCGAGGCGTTCCAGATGTTCTTGGATGACCTCACGGAATCCTGGTCTTGTTTCTGAAATGTCACACAAGTGGTCGTATGCAAATCCGAGGACGAATCCATTTGGCCCCGCTGCGTTCACCGTTGATTGACTTAACAGCGCTTGTTCTTGCGGGTTCAAGCAACTGAGTAAGTCACCCCACAAGTCGCGTACCTTCAACAGGTCTTCGCGAGTCGCTTCCGTCAAGATTTTTTGGATGGCCGTCGTATTTGGCTTAAAGGCCGCACGCGTCGGTCTTGGTGCCGACGTTTTTGGTGCTTGTTGCGCTTGAGGTGCGCCCCCTTGCAACAACGCGTTCATTTGCTGTTGCATTTGCGCGATTTGTTGTTGCAGCTGTTGCACTTCTTCGCTACTTGGCAACGCTGGTGCACCAGAACTTGTTCTTGGCGTCAATGTGTACGGTTGCGCCATTTTAATCGTCAACACTTCCAGCGAAATCGTTGGTTTTGTCGTGAAGCGCATTTCTTGTTGCGTTTGATTTAACGCCTCTACAAAGCGGTATAAGAATTCCGGTTCCACTTCGTCTTTGAACTGAAGGAATCGCTCGCTACGACCGATTGCCTCGCCACTTTGTTTCGCGATGAGGAGGTCTCTAGCAAATTCCAACCATTCTTCTACGAGGCGACTAGCTTCTTTCCCGATTTTGAAGAGCTGTTGTAATTTTTCAAGGGCTTCTTCAGCCTTTGTTTCTTGTAAGTCTTTCACGAAATCAATCATCAAGTCGTCTGTCAGACTTCCCGACACTTGAATCGCTTCGTCTAGCGTCACCTTACCGTCGCCAAATGAAATCATCTGGTCGAGTAAACTCAAGGCGTCACGCATACCACCATTGGCACATCTTGCCACCACGCTTAAGGCATCCTCTTCGTACTCGATTCCTTCTTGGCCAAGGATATACGCCAAGCGGTCGATAATTTCTTGCGACGTAATGCGTCTAAAGTCAAAGCGTTGCGTACGCGAGATAATCGTCGCTGGAATCTTATGCGGTTCCGTTGTTGCGAGAATGAAGATGACCTTTTGCGGCGGCTCTTCTAAGGTTTAACAGTGCGTTGAAGGCTCCTGTTGAGAGCATATGCACTTCGTCGATAATATAAATTTTGTATTCGGCTTGCGTTGGTGCATAACGCGCCTTGTCACGAATATCACGGATTTCTTCGACACCATTGTTGCTGGCAGCATCGATTTCGATGACATCGCCAATCGTTCCGTTCGTGATACCTTTACAGATTTCACATTCGTTACACGGCTCACCGTTTGTTTGATTTGGACAGTTAATGGCCTTTGCAAACACCTTCGCGGCACTCGTTTTCCCTGTCCCACGAGGTCCTGTAAATAAGTAAGCATGACTCGTTTTGTGATTGCTAATCGCGTTCTTCAATGTATGCGTGACCGCACTTTGCCCGACCATATCATCGAACGTTTGAGGACGCCATTTTCGATATAATGCTTGATAAGCCATTTTACTTCCCTGCCTTTTTCAAAATTTTACAGTTCTATTCTAGTATAGATTTGCTAAAAATTCTACTGCCCGATTCGTTTCATCGGTGCTTTCGAATTCTTGATAAAGCGGCTCTCTTTGCCTGCTCGAGTGATGAGTGAGAGCTGGTGTTTTGCACGTGTACATGTGGTGTACAGCATCATTTGTTCTTTCATCGTATGGTACGCTTCATCCGTCGCGTTCCAAATGATGACTTCGTCGAACTCCATCCCTTTAGCGACTTGAATCGTCGTTAACACGAAGCGGCTGCCCAGCGACTCGCTGCTATCTTCCAGAAGCGCAATGTCATCTTGGTCGAGTTGTTGGTACAATGCTTTGGCTTCATCCATCGTACGACAAAGAATCGCTGTCGTATGGTAGCCTTTTGGACTTTCTTCTAGTAACGTGTTTAAGCGCGCCATTTCTTGGCCTTCTTGTTCTAAGTATACCGCTACATCTGCCCCTGAACGTGGGAACACATTTTTATCGAGTGGCCAATTTAGGATGCCATTTGCAAAACGTGAAATTTGCGCCGTACAACGGTAACTAATCGCTAAGTTGCGGTGCGTTAACGTGCGGTTTGCAAAAATCAAGTCCACGAGTTCAGGATGTCGTTTTTCCAATGTGAAAATCGTTGTAGCCGTTGAGAACGATTGGAAGGTATCTCCCACTACAGTGAATTTCGCACGGAAATAATAGTTGGATAAGGTTCCAAGCCATAAGAGCGACACGTCTTGCACTTCGTCGATAAAGAGGTGGCTGAAGCCTGTGTAGTCACGAACTGGTGTCACGCGTGTTGCGACATATTGCAACAGACGGATTCCTTCTGCAGTGACTTGCATGCGACTGCCTTCAATCTTCTTCAATGGAAGTGGCGCGTTGTCCGTCTTACCAAGTTCTTGACGACGAATTTTCGCTTCGGGCATCCATTTCACCACAAGTGCAGCAATATCCACGAATGCGAACATTTCTACTTGTTGCGTTACTTCTTGTACTTCTTTCTCGAACACTTTTTGTCCAAGCGCTTGGTAGTACTCTGTCTCGCTCTTTGTCTCCACGTCTTTCATCAACACTTCGATTTGCATCGCGTTCATTGATTCATAGACCGCTTTTGCCTTTTCAGACATAAAGAACTTCGTGAGACGGCGTTTCAACGTACGCTCGAGCACGGTTTGCATTTGCGTTAATTGTTGTTGCAACGGTAATGCTGTATTCACGCTTTCGACGAGTTTTTGATAGTCTTTCATCGTAAATACGGCTTGCCCTTTAATTCCGATAGCACGGTATGGCAAATCTTTCGCCGATAAGCCTTCGATATTACGGTGTACAAGCGCAATCCACTCGCTGTCTGTTAAATACACTTTGCGCGTTGGCACTTGGCTTAGCGCTGTTGTTTATGCAAATACATTTTGCGATAAAGCTCGATAGTATGTTGCGCTAATGTTTGTTGGTACAACTCACTTCCCGTTAAGCTTGGGATCACGTGTGAAACGTATTTTGCAAATAATTGGTTACGCGACAACAGGAGCATATCGCTCATACGCTTGTCTTTTGCTTGGTACATCAAGTACGCAATGCGTTGTAGTAAAATCGTTGTCTTCCCACTTCCGGCACATCCATTCACGATGAACCAGTCTTTTGGATTTAAACGAATAATTTCATTTTGTTCTTTTTGAATCGTCGCCGTGATTCCTTCTAGGTGTCCGTCACGGTTTGTTGGTGCACTTAAGGCATCCATCAATAATGATTCTTCATTTTCAATGTCATAAACAGATTTTAATTCACCCTTACGGATGACGATATCGCGTTTTAAGAAGGCCTGAGCTTTCTCGAAGCCATTTGGTGTTTCGTATTGAAGCTCTCCTAATGTTCCTTCGTAAAATAGGCTTGCGATTGGAGCACGCCAGTCATACACTTGCACATTGTCGTCTTCGTCAAAGAAAGTTGCAGGTCCGATGTACATCTTCTCAACTCTCTCGTCTTTTTCAAATTGAACGTCAATTCTTCCAAAGTATGGAGATTCCAATTGGTTTTCTAATTGTTGGATTCCATACTGAATGGTATCTTGTCTAGCGATATCCAGGTCGCGTTCTTGCAATCGGTTTTTCTCGATCGCCACTTTTTGTTCCATTAAGTCCTGCACGATTTCTAAGTGCTGCACTTCTTCTTGGAAACTCTGATTTTTCATGCGACTATTCTCCCTCCACTGGATACTCTTTTCATAAAAACAGGCTGAACCGTTGGTCCAGCCTGATTCTTCTTCTATGTACATACAGCACATAGCGAACGTTACTTATAGCTGCTTCCTTCCGGACCTGACTCGATTCATAAGTTCGCTATTGCCATACGGCCTAACGGCACGTACTATTATACAAAACTTCTCCTCGAAAAGCAAGCAGATTTTGCTTGAAAAAGAAATAAACCAAACCGCTCCACATAGAGAGTGCGGATGGGGCTATCCCATGGGGTTTGGTGGTAGGATTTAGGGAGTGCTCCATACATCGTTCTCTCTTCTTAAAAGTGCACCCTTACGGGTGTTGATTTCTTCGAATCCTTGCGGACTATTTTTATAATCGCTGTTACAGGGCACCGGTTCGAGCCTCTTCGAGTCTCTCACCTTCGAAGCTTCAAACGAGAAGTACAGGACAAGTCCTTACTTCTCGTAATTCACATTCGATGCGCTTCCCCGTTACTGCGATTATAAAATCCGCAAGCTTCTCCGAAATCAACGTAAAGAAATCATATGTCTGCTCCCTACCGCCAACGATGGAGTTCGTACTTTGCTATGGGATGTTTCTTTTTCAAGTGAATCTGCTTTGTTTTCTAAAATCAATACGTGCCGAGAGATGGCAAAAGAGACACTAAAAAAGATAGTCTCTCCAAAAGGAAAAGCTATCCTAACATTCACTATGTGCCTCGGGGGATTGGGAATTTTTCTTTAATGAAAAAACCACTCTATTCAGAGTGGTTGTTGTATTTTAATCTTTTAAAAATAACCATCAAGATAGCTGAAGCCACAGCTATAAAGAAGAATACTGAAAGTACATTCGGATAAACCGGATATAAATCAGGCGCAATGAAATAAACAACAATTGACAAAAACAAACCTAAAATTGAGCCTAAGAAAATCCCATTAGTTAATTTAGTCATATCTTATTCCACCCCTTAAACAACGTGGCAAAATTCCATAATTTATTATTTATCTATACACCAATTATACTCCTCAAAATTATCTATGAATAGTCTTTTTTAGTAATTTAACGGTTGTCGGCTTTTTTATTTTTCTTAGCATCCTCTGCTAGGTACATAATTGGGAGAAGGATAAAGATAAAATGAGTTGTGAATGCAAGGAGCAATGAACGGCCTATAAAAATATTTAGAACTAGCTGCATGACAAGGGCTAATGCATTAACGACGAGCGCTATAACCATTAGGTCTTTTGTAAGTTGGTTTATGTCTTGTTTTTTGATGTTGATTTTCATGTGAATCGCTCCTTAACTGTTTTCCTTGTCTTTATTAAACCACTTTAAGGAGTCGCGCAATAGGCACTTTTGTCATTGCTTTGCATTACTAAAGTCACGGTTAGATTGATTTCGAAGGACTACTATTATGAAGAGGTCCGAGAGGCTCCGCAGAAATCAACTCAAACAAAAAACAGCAAACCAGATCGATTTGCTGTTTGTTCTCTAAAATAAGTTTATGCTTTGGATGGTTTAGATAAGAAGAATAGGTAAACTCCAAAGGCTAATTTAATAATGGCATCGATATAGGCGATGGTCACGAGAGAGCTTTGAGGAGAAAGGTATCCTACCGCTGCATTGATCACGCATGCCAATCCTAGGAAAATCATTGATTTCCCATGAACGAAATAGTACGGGAAGAAATGAATCCCTGTCGCAAGAAGCGCGCCTAACCAGATGAGTCTCCAGTTTTCTGTTTCGAAGAATGGGCCACCTAATAACACTAATAAGATAAATAAAAGAATTACTGAGTATAAGGACACTTTTCGTTGGAAAGGTGTTGAAGGGCCGTCCGAAAACTTATGAAGGACTTTTTTATTCAGATTGATAGAAAAGAAGCTCACCATATAGCCGATACTAAAAACCTGCATATTAATGATTTGTTCTCCACCTACAACTGTCGCAAGTGCAATCACGAATGCGACTGCGATGAGCCATAAGCCACACGCTTTTTTTGTAGTTGAATTCTAACGTTTCTCCTTTGTTATAACCTAAAAATGACATACGAATTCCTCCAGTTCACTTTGAAACTTTTTAACGACATCCTCTATTCTACTCCTGTAAATATCGGTTTCAATCATCGCACTTTTTATAATTGATTTGATTTACAAGAGTCGTGCAGAATTGATTTCGAAGGAACTGCGGATTCTATAGTAGCAGTAACGTGTTACGCATTAAATGCGAATTAGGAGGTGTAGGAATTCATTCCGTACATCTCCTTTGAGGCTTTAAAGGTGAGAGACTTCGGCTCGAACCGGTGCAACGTTACAGCTATTATGAAGACATCCGCAAGTTCCGCAGAAATCAAAAAAAACAAAAAAGCACAACCTCGTAATCGAAGCTGTGCTAGTCATTATTATAATAATGCAGTTAAAGCAGATGCTAGACCGAAGAAAATTCCTGGTGCGTTTGCAGCTGCTAGCGGGATGTCACGCTCTGGCTTGAAGAGTCCATAGTACACCCATAATGAGCAGTTCAATGCGGCAACGAGTGGTTGAATGAAGTCCCCTTTGTGTCCGGCTAAGTTACTCATAATTTGTGGAATATAAGCTACGTACATAGCCACAGACATACATGTTGCAATCCAACCTAAGACTTGTGTTTGTTTTTCTGATAATTTCATACTATCTGCTCCATTCCTTTTTCGAACTATGTAAAATAATATATAAAAAGAAAATATTTTTCAAGAGTAGATAACCGTTTACAAGTATAAGTTTTTGTTAAGAACATTAAAAAGCACAGCCCCTATTCGGAAAGCTGTGCTTGTTTTCGTTGTTTGTTGCGTTCGCGGAGGCCTTTGAAGAAGGTTTGCAAAATTTCTTTGCATTCGTCTTCCAAGATGCCTTGCTCGACTTCGACTTGATGGTTGAACCGCTCGTCTTGAAGGAGGTTCATAAAGGTGCCGGCTGTCCCGGCTTTCGGGTCGAAGGCACCGAATGTCACCTTTTTGAGACGCGCGAGAATCATTGCTCCGCTACACATTGGGCAAGGTTCCAAGGTGACGAAGAGTTCGCAGTCTTCGAGTCGCCAGCTTCCAAGGTGCTGGTTGGCTTGGCGAATCGCTTTGATTTCGGCGTGCAGTGTTGCGTCTTGTTCCTTTTCGCGTAAGTTATGGCCACGCCCAATGATTTCACCATTCAAGACTACGACAGCTCCGATTGGTACTTCCGCTTGGTCATAGGCTTTCTGGGCTTCTTTCAACGCTTCCCTCATAAAGAATTCTTTTTCCTGAAGTTCCATGTTCTTACTGATAGACGCGCTTCGTCACGACTAGACTATGCGGTCTCTCAAACTCCTTATCTAAGTAGTCTTGGTACGTCCCTGGGGAAATAAATCCTCGGGCGCTTAAAATATCGGTTCCTGCTGTTCCGACAATTGTGTCTGCTAGCAATACGCAGTTGGTACTCATCACAAAATACGTTTTGAATTTTGAAGAGACGAACTTGTACAATTTTGCGTCCGCTTCTTGTTTGAGCTTATAGGCATACATCGGCTCTTCTTTGTCAAAGCTAGGGCGTACTGGTTTCACAGTTTTTGGTGGATCCCATGGCACTGTGAGCGACATCAGTTTGGCGATTTCCTTATCGATGGCCGCGAGTTGTTCCGGAGACAAGGCGAGACCATATCCCAGTAAGGTCTTATGGTTTTCGCGTTTACAAAATTCAATGTATTTTTCACGGTCGGCACTAAAAAGCACCCCGTCCCCCATCGTTCCAAAGAGTCGTTCTGAATTCGTATCGTAGTTCCCAAATGAAATAATGCGTCCCTTATAACAAATATCGACATGCCCCATCGCACCGAACCCATCTTTTGTGACGTGAATAAACATTTCTAAGTTTGGTTCGGCATTTTCTTTGGAACGATCGTAAATTTCTGAAGCCGTTTCGCCTTCGCCAAGTTCCAACGCATCATTGATTTTTTGCAAAGTTACGCGAGGGATGATTGCAGCGAAGACGAGTGGCATCCCACGACGCAAGTGTCTGCGAAGGACTTTCTTTCCAACTTCGGCCTCGAAGAACCAGCCATCTCGAATGTTACTAGTCCCAAGCCCGATGAAATAAAGCGCAAGGAAGAACATTTGTAAGTTGCCGTCGCCCCCAAGAGCCAGTAAAGTCGCTACCCCGACAACTGAGAGCCAAATGGTATCAATGAGCAAGCGCAGTCGCGGACGGATACCGTCTTTGACATAAATATAGTACGTTACGCCACTAGTGGCCGCTTTCATCACTTCGTTAAGCCCCATCAAGATACTGACAATCGCAATCGGAAGCGAGATAAAAAATTGATTTCCTGCTAAAAATCCGTAAAGGAAAAATTTAGCAACATTCAGCCATAATGGATCTTTTGCCGCCGCCTTACTAAACCAACGGAACAAGAAATTCCATAGTTCACGAGCCCATAAGAATGTTAAAAACAGACGTAACATCAATTCTGGGAAGCTTGGTCCGTAGATTAGGAGCAACACCCCAGCAATAAGGAATGCAATCCCTTCAATTAGGAGCTTTTTCCCTGTAATCCCTAGTTCACTAATTTTCTTCATAACTACACCTCTATTGATTTAATTCCTGCTTCAATTGCTCTAGAAGTGCCTTGCACCCCAATGTCACATCGCGGTACGTCGCATCAAAGTCTCCTGTATACCACGGATCGGCGATATCACGATTCACTCCTGCCACTTCTAATAAGCGCGCCACCGTCGCATCCGATTTTCCATCGACAAACGAGTGGATATTACGCACATTCGACGCATCCATTCCCAAGATGTAGTCGGCATCCAGGTCGGTTTCATCCAACGTCCGTGACACAAGCCCCTTTGCGGAAATGTCGTGCTCCTCGAGTTTCTTACGAGTGCCGTGATGCACCGGATTCCCATGCTCCCACGTACTTGTCGCAGCGGAATCTATCGTAATTTTATCTTCCAGTCCTTCTTCATGAACCATTTTTCTAAATACAGCTTCTGCCATCGGCGAACGACAAATGTTCCCTAGACAAACAAATACTACCTTCACGCGCTTCCCTCGCTTTCCATTCTTTCCCTTCATTGTAACAGACGAGCCCACCCCTTCGCAAAAAATGTTTGTGATGTACTGGAATGAAATGAACTACTCTCTTAAACTCTGTAAAAGAAAAACAAGATTTCTCCAAATCCTTGCGGATTTCTTTATAATCGCTGTAACTGGGCACGGCTTGAGCCTACGTCTCAAGCACTTTTCGAGATTCAAACGGACTCTAAAAGAGTCCGTAATTCACTTCGAATGCCATCCCCTGTTACTGCGATTATAAAATCCACATGATTTTTCGTAATCTTGTTTGTAATCTTTATTCAATTTCTGCCTTAGTTTTTTCGTTCTAGCTAGCTTCTACACTTTTTTTGAAGGCTGGCTCGTCTGTTACACTGCGGAATGATCGCATGTCACGCCCCTTCATCACCGCACCCCTGCAGCGACTATGTTTTTCTACACCCCACTTCTCTTTTCTTCTCTCCCTTTCTTTCGAATGAAGGCAAAATCCATTTGAAATAAGGTACAAACGCAGGGATAAAAAAATAAACGGAATACCCTTCGGATTCTATAGCGGCAATAATAGCGATTGTAATCGATGTGAATTACTGACTCTGGAAATTTATTTCCTAGAGTCAGTTTGAGCTCGATAGGGGCGAGACCCTAGGCTCGCCCCGGTACAGCTATTATCGCAGCTATGAAGATATCGAAGCGGTATGAAGTTTATTTTTCAGACCTCGATCTAATCCCCTCTTTTTTTCAAATGGATTTTGCGTCCTTCGAAAACAAAAAAATGGTGGACAGCCGTCCACCATTTTTTCTATTCTACTGTAACTGATTTGGCAAGGTTACGCGGTTTATCCACGTCTAACCCTTTACCTAGAGAAGTGTAGTACGCGATTAGTGCGTTACCACTACAGATACGATTGGTGCTAATAAAATTGGCACTGCTGGAACGACGATATCGTCACCTTCTTGCTCAACACCTTCCATCGCAATTGTTGTTACGACAGCGCCACGAGCTTTCACTTCTTGGATATTTCCGCGAGTGTGGCTCGCTACTACTGGTTCGCTTAATAATGCGATAACTGGAGTGCCTTCTTCGATAAGGGCGATTGTTCCGTGTTTTTAATTCCCCTGCGGCAAAACTTTCTGTTTGCACGTATGAGATTTCTTTTAATTTCAACGCTGCTTCCATCGCTACATAGTAGTCTAAGTGACGACCGATGTAGAAAGCATTGCGAGTTTCTAATAAACGCTCTTGAACTAAATCTTGAACGGCTTGTTTGTCTGATAATACGCTCTCGATTGAAGCAGCAACGACACCTAAGTCGTGCTTCATGTCGAATGGAGCTTCTAAGCCTTTAGAAGCGCGTAATGCGTCTGCTAAAACGGCCATTACTGCGATTTGTGCAGTGTAAGCTTTTGTTGAAGCTACGGCAATTTTCAGGACCTGCGTGTAATAGTAACGTATAGCTTGCTTCACGAGAAAGAGTTGACCCTTTCACATTTGTGATTGTTAATGATGGGAAGTTTTGCTCGTTCACTTTTACTAACGCTTGACGGCTGTCCGCTGTTTCTCCACTTTGTGATAAGAAAATGAAGAATGGTTTTTGTGATAATAATGGTTGGTGGTATGCAAATTCGCTTGCTAAGTGAACTTCTACTGGGATTCCAGCAAGTTGTTCTAACAACGCTTTTACCTACCCATCCTGCGTGGTAGCTTGTTCCGCAGGCAATCACGTAAATGCGGTCGCTTGCTAAAATGCTGTCTTGGATTTCTTTATCGACTTGTAATTGACCATTTTCGTCTTGATAGTTTTGGATGATTTTACGTAATACAACTGGTTGTTCATCCATTTCTTTCAACATGTAGTGAGGGTAAGCCCCTTTTTCTAAATCGTCTGCATCTAATTCTGCAACGAATGGTGCACGTTCTACTGGTTCACCGTCGATTGTTTTCGATTTCTACAGATGTGTCTGTTAAAGTGATTAACTCTTCGTCTTTGATTTCGATGTAACGGTCTGTTTCAGCGATTGTTGCCATTGCGTCTGAACAGATGACGTTGAAGCCTTCGCCAACCCTACTAATAATGGGCTCTTATGTTTTGCTGCACTAAAGAACGCCTGGTTTTCGCTATCTAATAAACCAAAAGCGAATGAGCCGTGGATTTCTTTTCAACGCACGACGGAACGCTTCTTTTCCCTGATAAGTTTTCTTTATTTTGCAAAGTATTCTACTAAGTTTACGGCAACTTCTGTATCTGTTTGAGATTTGAAATCAACGTCACTTAAGAATTCTTTTTCAATTCGTCATAGTTTTTCAATTACGCCGTTGTGCACTAATGTGAAACGACCTGATTGTGATTGGTGAGGGTGAGCGTTGTTTTTCTGTCGCTGGTCCGTGTGTTGCCCAACGAGTATGCCCAATCCCTGCAAATGCTGGAATTTCTTCATCCACTGCATCACGAAGATTTTTGAATACGTCCAACACGTTTTTACTAATTGTGTTGAGCCATCTTCGTCCATAATAAATAATCCTGCTGAGTCATATCCACGATACTCAAGCTTTTCTAATCCGTTTAATACTACAGTTTGAATTCTGTCGTGTCCAATACATCCTACGATTCCGCACATAATTTTTAACTCCTTTTATAAGAGGTCCTATTTGGCGCCTCTTTTTATTGTAATTTTGATTATGTTTCTGGTGCCGTTTCAATTTTGTCATTCCCTTGCGAAAATGGTTTGTATGAAACTGTAGACTGCACTGCCTTGAGTCATCCGCCGAGTATTTCGATAAACTCATTCCTCGTCACCTGTTTTTCAACAGGCCTGGCGCTATCCTTGTCGCTTCCTTTCAAAGCTTTCATAAATTTTCAGAAACATGTACATCATAACCGATGACCACCCCAAAAACAACTAATTTTCCTTTTTCCTAACCTTTTCCATACCAAAAATCAACTCCATCCCTCCTCAAACCGCACCCTTATCGCATTTCTAGACATCCTTTCAGTAGGTACCACTTTCTAATACTTCAATAGTAAAACTCCGAACCATCCCGCACGACTATCTATTCCAAAAAGACTACACTTTGTCATGAGTGGTGAAAAGCACACATGATGTCCTTTCCCCCTCCCTGCCTATCAAAGAGAATACCAGTTTGTCGTTGGTTGTGAAAGGCTCACATGATGTCAGTTCCCTTTCTGGCTTAACTGTTCTATTTAAAAAGCTATTAACCTGGTTTTGGATTCTATAATAGCAATAATAGCGAGTGTACTCGAAACGAATTACTGCCTCTAGGAATTTATTCCCTAGAGGCAGTTTGAGAGTCGAGAGGAACTGAGACCTTAGGCTCAGTCCGGTACAGCTATTATCGCTATTATGAAGATATCCAAAAACCTTCGGTTAATAGCTTTTTTGTCTTTTATGAAATTGAATAGTTTGGTGCTTCTTTAGTAATTTGTACACATCATGCGGATGGCTTTCTCTTAGCCCCGCACCACTCATACGCACAAACTGCGTATTCTCGCGAAACTCTTCTAAATTATGCGCCCCAACATACCCCATACCAGAGCGCAAACCTCCGACCATTTGGAAAAATAATATCCGCCGCAGAACCTTTGTAGGCAACACGCCCTTCGATTCCCTTCTGGCACGCGTTTGTTGGCTTCGTTTTTTTCGCTTGAAGTAACGGTCGCCTGAACCATTTTTCCATCGCTGCGAGACTTCCCATTCCGCGGTATGTCTTGAAGCGACGTCCCTGGAAGATTTCGAATTCACCCGGAGATTCATCCGTTCCGGCAAGCATGCTTCCCTAACATCACCGCATGTCCACCCGCTGCGATAGCTTTAGCGATATCTCCTGAGTGCTTAATTCCACCGTCTGCGATGATCGCTTTGCCAAATTCTTTCGCAACCGTTGCGGCATCGTAAATCGCTGTAATTTGCGGAACTCCTACACCGGCAACGACACGAGTTGTACAGATAGAACCAGGTCCGATTCCGACTTTTACAACGTCCACGCCTGTTTCAAATAAGGCACGTGTGCCTTCCCTGTCGCTACGTTTCCGGCAATCAATGTTGCGTCTGGGAATGTTTCGCGAATTTCTTTAATTTTGCGGATCGCATCGGCACTATGTCCATGCGCAGTGTCGATCACGATGGCGTCCGCACCTGCGTCGAGTAATGCTTTTGCGCGTTCAAATGTATCTGAAGTAATCCCCACTGCTGCGGCCACGAGTAAACGTCCGTGTTCGTCTTTAGCGGCATTCGGGAATTCAATCACTTTCTCGATGTCTTTAATCGTAATTAAACCAGCAAGGCAGCCGTTGTCGTCTACTAAAGGAAGTTTTTCGATTTTATGTTTTTGAAGAATCGCTTCGGCATCTTTAAGGGATGTGCCGACTGGAGCTGTTACGAGGTCTTCTTTTGTCATTACTTCGTCAATTAAAATGGAATAATCTGAGATAAAACGTAAGTCACGGTTTGTCAAAATCCCAACGAGGTGACGTGTTTCTAAGTCGTCTACGATTGGAACACCGCTAATACGGTATTTTGCCATGAGGTCTTCGGCATCTTGTACTTTATGGGAAGGTGTTAAGAAAAATGGATTGATGATAACTCCACTTTCTGAACGTTTTACTTTATGAACTTCTTCTGCTTGTTCTGCAATCGACATGTTTTTATGAATGACGCCTAATCCACCTTGACGCGCAATCGCGATCGCCATGGTTGAATCTGTGACAGTGTCCATACTTGCACTCATTAAAGGAATATTGAGACGAATATTTTTGGCTAATTGCACGCGTAAATCCACGTCATTTGGCAAGACATGACTCTCCGCTGGAATTAGTAAAACATCATCGAATGTGTACCCTTCTTTTTGAAATTTTGTTTCCCATTTTGACATAGCTCAAACCTCCAGTGATTGAATTTATTAACGAATAATATACCACTTTTAAAAGAAAAAGCAAGCTTTTCTATAGAAAAACCTGTTAATTCATGGAAGTTTCATCTTTAATTGTTCGTTTTTTAATGAGAGTTTAATTTTTCACAAAAATCCCGCCCAAAGCTTCGGAATTATGCTACACTTATAGTGACAAAGAAAGGATGATTCATGTGAAAAAAACAACTCTTACCAGCAGTTGCACTAAGCTTCATTCTCCTTGGCTGTTCGAGCAAGAACACTCCCGCTGAGACAACCACGAGTTCAAAGGCGACTACTGTAGAAACAACGAGCACGACAACAAGTACAACCACAGCAACGGAAACAACGGTTCAAAGTACAGAGGCTTCTTCTGAAGCGACTTCTGCGACTGAAGCTACTACGCAAGCGCAGGCTGCAAGTGGCATGGCTGACCTTTCCCTTGGGTATGACATCATCGTCAATAAAAAACACGCGCTACCGTCGACTTACGCGCCCGGCGAAGATCCAACGGCTGGCCAACAAGTGCGCGCGTTAATTCAACGCATGCAAGAACTCGGCTATCCGATTAGCGACACGTACAGCGGATATCGTTCCTATGAATATCAAACCGAACTCTGATAACGACTATGTATCCCGTGAAGGAAAAAGCCGCCGCAGACACGTACTCTGCTCGCCCTGGATATAGCGAACACCAAACAGGGGCTCGCCTTCGATATTCTCGATACCCATGGAAATCTACTCGATGGACCAGAGTATGAGCGACGCCATCCACTGGCTTCATACGCATGCCCACGAGTACGGATTCATCGTCCGATTCCAACCCGGCAGGAAGCCATCACAGGTTACCAAGCCGAAGCATGGCACCTGCGTTATGTAGGAGACAAGGCAACGGATATTTATAACTCAGGCCTTTCTCTCGAAGAATACTTTGGTGTTGCTGGTGGAGGGTACGAATAGGATACGAGAAAAGGCGCTTATAGGCGATGACGGTTCGCAGGTTAGACGCAAATGACTGTTTGCAGTCATGCGGACTAACCTCGAAAGGCTTGAGCCCTATGCCTTTTTCGAGTTCAACTACATGGAATAACTACAAAAATATAAGCTACCTTGAAAAATTTCAAGGTAGCTTCTTTTACTACACTTCATAATTTGTAATCAGCTGAAACAAAAAAACAAAAAAGCAAGGTGAAGGGACTGACCCCAAAAAGTGAGAATTTAATAAAAACACCCTAGGGCTACCGTCTCCGGTATTCAACCGGAGACAGGTAGTCCAATTTTTGTTGGATTCTATTTTCATTATAATATTTGATGTAATTTTCTACAATTTGAATTACAATAGAAGATGAAGTTATTACTTCATCTTTTATGTAGAAAGCTTCGCACTTTAGGGAAGAATGGAAGCTTTCGATGGGCGCATTATCTGCGGGTGTCCCCTTACGGGACATACTGCGGATAATGTTTTTTTCTTTACATAAATTGTAGTATTCGGCGGAAGTATAAACGCTGCCTTGATCACTATGTAGTAGAACACCCTTAGGTAAGTCAATTTGATTTAAAGTATCCAATACAAACTTAGTATCTTGTTTAGAACCAATTGTATAAGCTAGTATTTCTCCGTTGTATAAATCCATAATCGACGACAAATATAATCGTTTAGGGCCGAAAGGTAAATATGTGATATCAGTAGTCAACTTTTGCATAGGTTTATCCGCTGAAAAATCTCTATTCAGAGTATTGCCAGTAATTGAGAAAGGTTTACCTATTTTGATAGCTTTTTTCGTTTTCACGGCACAATTCCAACCATTTTTCTGCATAATCCGCTGCACAACCTTATGGTTAACAATCTGATTTAATTCCTTCTGAATCAAATGCTTAATCTTTCTGTACCCGTAAATAAATTTGTTTTTCTTACAAATTTTACCAATAGTTTCCTCGATAACGGTTGGAGAAAAGTCTTTCTTTTTCCATCGGTAGTAAGTAGATATGGGTACATTAAGGCAAAAACAGATTAAATGAACTGTATATTTACCTTTCAATTCTTCTACTAATTTTACAACTGCTTGAGGCGACACTTCCTTTCCAATTCCTTTGTATTTTTAATATTTCTAATTCAACTTCTTTTTCTTCGTAATTCTAATTTTAATTGATCGATTTCAGAAAGTTTAGCCATTCCTTTTTCATAAGAATATTGTTTACCCACCTGTTGGTGGAAACGATGTGTTTCTCCATTTTTATACCATCTAAAACCATGTTTTCTACTTGCGTTTTTGTTTTTAATGTTTAACTCCTGCATTACTTGTTTTTGTACTATATCCCTGTAATTTCATTTCTACGGCTTTTATTTTTAATATCGAGCTGAATAGCAACACTTTTGATTTTTAACCATAAAAAGACACCTCCATGCGTATTTGATAATATTGTACCAAATCCAACTTGAGGTGTTTTATTATTAATCTCTCATTTACGGGGTCAGTGCCGAATTCACCTTGCTTTTTTTATTTTTATTATTGAATATACGTCAAACTCTTACCGATAATGAACGTTGTAGTCACATTATGTAATATCGCTAATAGACTAGGAGAAACAATATCAATCAAACCTAATCCCATTAAGAACGAATTAATACCCACTGTGTGTTTTAAATTGGCATCTAATTGGCGATTTAGTTGTTCGGTTATATTTTCCAAAACCTCTAATCCCGTTAATTGTTCATTTAAGAATAAGATATCGCTGGCTTGACGCGCAATATCTGAAGCGCCTGCCATAACAATACCTACATTTGCAAGAGAGAGTGCGGCAGAATCATTAATTCCGTCTCCCAATCATCAAAACATGATGACCTTCCTCTTGAAGCTGCTCAATTACTTGATGCTTTTGTTCTGGCTTCACTTGTGTATATACTCTGTCAAATGGAATCAGCGAGCAAATTGTTTCTGTACGTTTTTGTGTATCCCCTGTAAGAAGTACAATCTGTTTTCCTTTTTCTTTTAACTCTTTCAATAATGCAATCGCTTCTCCTCTTAACGGAGTATCAATAAGGAAAATAGCAATTAATTTTCCGTCATAACTTAAATAAAGTAAGTTGTATTTTTGGCTATATTCTTCAATCACTGCTTTTTGCTCATTGGAAATAATCGTCTTCTCGTCTTCTAATAATTCCAAACTTCCGATGACGACTCTTTTTCCATCAATCGATGATACGATTCCTTTTGAAGCTACGTGAGTTAATTTCCCATGCATTTCCTCATGTTCAATCCCCTCATCTTCTGCCTTCTTAACAACAGCCGTCGCAATCGGGTGGTAAAAATGTTCCTCCAAACAAGCTGCAATTCGTAAAACTTCCTCATCATCATATCCTTCATACGCAATAATTCGTTGAATTTTTGGAACTCCAGTTGTCAATGTTCCTGTTTTATCAAAAACAAAAGTATCAACTTGTGCATATTCATCTAAAGAATTAGATCCTTTAATGACAATTCCCTGATTAGAAGCTGCTTTAATGGCTGTTAAATAAGTTGCTGGTGAAGATAATTTTAACGCACATGAATAATCCACTAATAGGAAAGTGAGTGCTTTAGAGACTGAGCGTGTGAATAAATAAGTCAGCGCCATCCCGATGAAATTATATTTCACTAATCCATCAGCTTTTTCCATTAATTGCTTTTGCTGTTTCGATTGATGAAATTCACTCGATTTAATCAGCTGAACAATTTGCTGCAAGCGTAAGTTTTGTTGCTTATTCGTCACTTCTACTAGTAGCTCGCCATGCTCTACAACTGTATTAGCGTAGACCATATCTCCAATCTTCTTAGAGACAGGGAAAGACTCACCTGTTAATGAACTTTCATTTAAGTAGCCTCTTCCATTGACAACTATTCCGTCAAAGTAAATTTCTTGACCTTCTGTTGCAACGAAGATATCCCCTACTTCAACATGATTGCTCATTTTTTTGAAGCGCTCGCCTTCTTTTTCAATCCATATTTCATAAATATTATTTGTTAAGTTTTTTTCGAGCTCTTCAATCGATTTCTTTTGGGACCAATCATCTAAATCGTCTCCTAAATTTAATAGGAACATAATCATATCAGCAGTTTTATGATCTCCCATCGCCATAGAAGTTGATATCGCCACAAAATCGAGTAAACTCATAGAGAGTTTTTTCTCGCAAATTGATTGGAAAGCAGCCTTTCCAAACTTCACCATTTTCATAAGTATCCATCCCATACGAATAGGTGTTGGAAGAAAGACTTTTGAAAGCATTCTTCTATAAAGATGCATTGAAATAATATCATATGGTGAAGAAGCGACTAGCCACTCGGTTTCTTTTTGTTTTTCAATTACGTTCTCCATTTGAATCAAAGATAAAAACCTTTGAACTTGTTGAACTTTCCCTTGAGTAAAATAAACTCCTACATGTTTTAAATCTTTATAAAAGTGCAGTTTTTCAATACCTGGGACTGTGCAAGCTAGTTCCTCCTAAATACATTTGGACTGGATGCGGACATGTAAAAGGGAGCTCTAAACGTACTCTAGAGTTTGATTGATGTTTAATAACAAATTTCATTATTTTTCACTAGTTTCTACTACTAATTGTGCATTTTTTTCTTCAGCATATAAGTCTTTTGCTTCTTCTAAGACATCATCTGCATGTTGTTTTTACAGTAGAAAACAGTTGCGTCAATACCATCTTTTTAATTTATAAGAAGTAGCGACCGCTTTTAGCATATACATGCTTTTGCGTCTTTGCTCGCTAATAGTTTTAATCCTAACGATCCAAATAAAACGCCTCCCGCAAATACACTTGATAGCAGATTTTCCTAAACCACAAGTTCTTTAATCATTATGATTACCTCCATTTTTTATTTAGAATTATTCAATTCTTATTATAGTATACCGATTTATACTCCGACTTTCAATAATGAAAAATTTAAGATTCTGTTGGTCTCTTTGGCTTTCAAACTAAAAGCTACCTTGTTTTTCTACAAGGTAGCTTATTTTTTCTCAACCAAAAAGAATGCTGCATGTAATTTTTCCTCAGCATTTCAATGAAAAACATTTTCCATGTGCAAATAGAACATTGACAGGATTCCACGCTTTTAGTTTGTTGATAACACTTTTGCGCTGTTTCCTTATTAAAAAAGAATGTCATTCTTAAATCTCTTGGAGTATGGCCATTTGGATATGCATTATCCCCTATTTTAAACAAGAAACGATGCAAACATGAACACTCTTCTCCAACTTCAATATTCTCAATCAAGTCCGTTAGAATTAACGTTTTACTCTTTTTGTGGAAAAATACTGACTCTTCTATAACGGCACTTCCTTCAAAAGGAAGATAATCAATTTCGTCTAACCAACTAATATCGATTGTTTTATCTAAGATTGTATAACTTTCAATAGATTGGGAGTTGTCAAAAATTTTCTCCAATCCTTTTGTCGCCCAAAGTTTCGCATTCGGATAGGCTTGACTCCACTCTTCCATATATACGTAATGCAATTTATTTGGAGCAACGATATGCTTCACATGACCTAATGCATCTATTTCACTTCGCAACTGCTGTGTTAAACGAATGGGAGAATGAATCCATAAGTCATTATTTTCCAATCGCACCACAGTCATTCGAGTGCTAAATGGTACTTGAGTGATTTTAAAAATTCATCTCAACAATTTCACCATCAACAATCCAGATACCCTCATCGATAGTCTTTCAATGTATATATTGGCTCATATAATTTCACTGAACATTTCATATAAATTCACCAATTTTTATAGACTAATACACTTCATAATTTGTAATCAGCGGAGAGTTTTTCTTTAGAAGTTTTTGAAGCCGTTTATGGTATTGCGCAGGGAAGACCATATTTTTGGCACGCAACGCTCTTTCACGCAACACTTTTGCCATCGATCCGAAAGTCAGACAGTTCTCGTCCAACCATTATAGGTCATGAACTTCGAACGATTGAATTTATAGAACACGGTATCCATCTGTTGCGCCATGAAATACACATACATCTCTTCAAAACGGTCAAACGTTGGATTATAGTAAATCGCCTCTCCCGTTGGATGCCATTGTGTTGTCGGCTCTAGAATCTTATTCAAGTACGCATGAATTTTATCCATCTGCTCATCCGTCACATCAATCGTATAAATATGCAACGCTTTTTGGTAGTGGTTTTTACAAAAGAGCATATACTCTTCGCGCGGCGCCTTAATCAATACGCCTTCAGCAATCCAACCACCTAGTTTTAAATTGGTCTCATCATAATTTCCATACGAATAAACAAACCCATCAATACATAAATCCACATGCCCAAGAGGTCCATTCCCACGCTCAGCCACATGCACAAAAATCTCGAAACGACTCTTGGCGGCCGGCGGGTACGCAATTGGATAAGGGACAAATGGGTCCGGCATATTTACTTTCGGGAATGAGTGTAGTACTTTTCGTACAACCTTCTCCATTAATTTCTTCTCTGCCATCACAAACTCCTCAAACTTTCAATAGGCTTATTGTAGCACAAAAATTCATTGCATTCAGTTACTTTTAGAAAAATTGCAGCCTTCTGTCATTTTCATTATAATAGAAATACAAAGAACATTGAGGATAGAACAGGCAGCTATCGCACCCTTGTGGTCTGAAAGAGATGTGGAAAGGTCACTCCACCAATGTTCACTTTGATAAAGCGGTCTTCGGACTGCTTTTTTAATTTATACAACAAAAAACCTCCCGTCAGAAACGAGAGGAAAAAAGGATAGAGTTTTATTTACTTGGGAGTAAATAATTCTTATTTGGGAATACATTTACTATAGCAAGTTTTATGAAGAAATTGTGATGTTTAATCCAATTTTCTAGAAATTTAATACCCCAAAGATGCATGCATACCGCAACGTAACCCGTTACAAAGGCTGCGGTGATATTGTACCCACCTGTGTAGCCGTGGATGTCTAACAACTCTCCGCGAAATACAGTCCTTGGGTTGTTTTTGACTCTAGGGTTTTCGGGTTCACTTCTTTCAAATGAGACACCTCCACCTGTCACAGTCCCTTCTCAATCGGCAATGATCAGTGACCGTAAAGCGGAAATTCGTCAAGGCTTCTTTAATCTGTGCGAGTTGGCTTCGGCTTAAACGATTGACCGCTGCTTTTGGTCACTAATCCCCACTCTGCTAGTAAAAATTCTGCACAACGTTCAGGGGAAGCAACCCTTTTGAAAATGATTTTTAATGGATTTTAGAGGTGTATCCTCCACAAACGAACGAAACTGTGCATCGAGTTCGGCGTCGCTCATGTCGGGCAAAGCATTCAGACTCATCACGACGTCCTTCTTGCCTTCTTTCTCCTGCACCTGATGCACGAAAGCTTCGAACAACGTAAGACGGCTGGACCGCTCACTCCAAAAATGCGTGAAAAATCATATCCATCTGATGCGTCATAACAGGCTTTCCTTTGCCATTTAAGACACTAAGCGCCACATTGCGAAGCGACAACGCACGAAGCTCACCCTTCTCGATAAACTCCTCGCCACTCGTTAGCGGAACTTCTGTCGCAAAAAGCGGTGTAATCGTATGGCCAGCTACTTTCGCAATCCCATACCCGTCTCCTGTCGAACCCGTCTTCGGATAAGATTTTCCACCCGTCGCCAAGATGACCGCATCGGCTTCGAGTTGCTCGCCATTATCCAGCTCCACCACTCGCACGGCTCCATCGCTCACACGAATCGTCTTCACTTTCACATTCGTACGTACTTGCACACCTAATTTCTTAATCTCCTGAATAAACGTCTCCAGAATCGTCTTAGCCGAATCCGTCACCGGGAACATACGCCCGTGATCTTCTTCCTTTAATCGCACGCCGCGACTCTCGAAGAACTGAATAATATCCTGATTATCAAATTGCGAAAAGGCACTATATAAGAAGCGTCCATTTCCCGGAATATGCTTCACGATTTCTTCTGGGGTACGACGGTTCGTCACATTACAACGCGTTCCACCCGTGTGTAATAACTTCTTTCCAAGGGTTGGATTTTTCTCGAGCAACACGACTTCCGCGCCATGCATCGCCGCACTGACCGATGCCATCAATCCGCTCGTTCCTCCACCAATAACAATAACTTTCATACTTGCCTCCAATTTTCTTTGTCCCAATCATTATAAAGCATGCAAAATAAAAAAGCCTAGAGAAACTCTCTAAGCTTAAAGTTATCTATCACTCTTTAAAGTTTTTCGCGCATAGGAAGTAAGAAACGCCTGAAAGAACCGACAAACATCCACCCATAAGCAGCGGGCCAAAATACATTTCTAAGCCTCTACTGAAACTACTGATGATTTTTATAACGACTGCGTTAATGGCCTCCAAACCGGGAACTGTTGCTAGTAGTGTGAGCACTACCGGAATAAGCAGCACTGCCCCTGCTAAAACAAATAAGTTTGAGACTTTGTTAGGAACTCGTTCGTCATCTTTATAGTAGAGCGCACTTTTTATAGCGACAATGAATACGAGAGGATTCAATATCCACATACCATATTGAACGGTATTCTGTATCGAATCACTTTTTGCAATCGCCGCTAAAGTTAACAGAAATGGTGATATGGTTGAAAAACCACCACCAATAAACCCTACCAAAGCACTAATCATTGCCCATTTTTTATCTTTCATCAAATACAATCCCCTTTTAATCGGTTTACCGAATTTTCTATATCCTATATTGCACCGTTACTCTTTAAAGTTTTTCAAGCAGACCGCATACCCAATGCCGCTCAAAATCGATAGAAGGGCGACAAATACTAACAATAGAAATAAGAGAGAGAAGGCATCCTGTACAGCAGGAATAGCACTAAACAACCAATATAATAAGTCATTTAAGAAGGGAATACGGCCTACAATAAAAATGAAGATTGGAGTACAGCCGATAGCCCCTGATAAGACAAACGTATTAGCTACGAATGTAGAAACTCTGTCATCTCCTTTATAGTAAAGTTTACTCTTCAAAGCCACACAGAAAATCGCCACATACGTACACAGCATTAGAATTGCTATGAAACCCATCGCCGATCCGTTTGCTCCGATTCCTGCAGCGAGTAATACCAAGGGAGACACCATTAAAAATGCCCCTCCAATAATGCCCACATACGCACTCCAGATTGCCCATACTTTGCATATTTTTCTTCTCCTTTAAGTTTTTAGTCCTCAAAATTCCTGATCAAAAGCATAGAATAAAGCTTCGTTCGGACTAATCTTCTAAATCTTGAATACAGCTAGCGTACCCAGCACCTCCAGAAATTGACAAAAATTCCAACAATAAACATTAGTGGGGAATAGATAAAAATTGGAATCAACCCTAGAATTCACGCCAGCAAAAACCAATCAGAAACCGATCACGACTCGTTTATCTTTCTTATAGTAAATTTTTGAGCTCTTATGGCTACATAGAAAATAGTCGCCCTACGTACACTACTAGAATACTGATAATTCTAGCCAACTGTCTGCCCCTGGATAAACAAAATGCGGAGATACTGTTAAAGTATTCCGCCTAGAATCCCTACGAACGCACTGATTTTAGCCCATCACTTTTTCATATTCTTGTCTCCTTTAAATCTTAAGTTCTCAAATTTCCTTAGATAAACCCACAAAATGAGCTTCGTTTTGCACTATTCTTTAAAATTTTTGAATACAGTCAGCGTACCCAATACCTCCAATAATCGACAGGATTCCAAAACTCCGTATCCATAGAAATATATTCGCAAAAAGGCTCATTTTCAGACTGAATAAATTCGTCATACCCAGGTAAAACATCGCTTAAAAAGGGTGTACCCTCTAGTAATCGGATGAAGATTGGGGCAAATGCTAAAATACCGACCAGTAAAAATAAATCAGTCGCCCACTTGTGTACTCGAGGGTCTCCTTTAAAGTGTTTTTTGCTTTCATAAGCAGTAATTAAAATCATTACAACCGTATATAACACTAAAAAGGCTGTCACCATTAACAATGGGATACTCAACCCCATCAATGAGATGAATAACACGGTTGGGGCTACCGCTAAAAACAACCCGCCAAGAATTCCGACCTTAACACACTTTAACACCAACTTTTTGTCTTCCATATTCGAATTTCCTCTCTATTTGTCATTTTCGAATTCCTTTCAATAAAACCCATCAAATGAGCTTCGTTCCACACTATTCTTTAAAGTTCTTCAGGCAAGAAGCGTAACCGAGTCCGCTAATAATCGACAGCACCCCAACGACTATGATAGGCGGAAAGAGAATCAGAAAAATATCCACTTCTTCCTCAACCAAATCAAAGAATTTAAGTACGGCTTGATCTAAAAAGAGAACTTTACTGAGGATCACGATAAGAATTGGGGCACACCCTAAAATCCCTGCCAGTAAAAACAAGTTCGAGGCCCACTTCTTAACTCGTGAATCTCCTTTATAGTAAATAGCACTTCTAAGAGAGACTACGAACATGGTCACATAAGTAGCCACAATCAATAAGGCGGCTACCGTAAATAAGAACCCATCTGCTCCAAGGCCTGCCGCAAATAATACAACAGTAGCCACTAGCAAAAGCGCTCCTCCCTTAATGCCGACATTAGCACATCGTACCGCCCATGTTAAATCTTCCATCTTACACCTCTCCCTTAGTCCTAATCTTTAAATTTCCTTAGACAAATCGCATAATAAATACCCCAGACAACGGATAAAATCGATGACAGAAACATTAGCATGAGCGCACGTTCAAAGCCATCACTTCCGTCGAATACCGCGAGCATAATCCAATCAAGGACTTCGCTGACAATCGGAACATTTGCCGACCCAATCAGTAAGCTTATAACGAAACCTACCCCACTTGAGGTTACAAATAGATTGGCCATCACGGAATTCACACGTTCATCCTCTTTATAATAGCGCGCACTTTTCAACGCTACGAAAAAAATAATTCCAAATGTCGTCACTAATAATGCAAGGGACAGCATTGCCCCCGAACGACTGGCGCCAAGTCCAGCCGCAAATAACGTAAATAGGAAAAAGATTGCTAAAGGCCCACCTAGAATCCCCACAAACGCACTGATTTTGGCCCATCTTTTATCTTTCATCTTCTCAACTCCTTTAACTGTTGAAATGAAGTGATACCTTCAAGTAAGAAACGCCGCTGACAATAAACAATACCGCTGCTAACCAGGGTAACAATAAATAACTAAGCGCGTAAATATCGCTCGCCCACTCCCAGCTAAAAACGAGCGTCTCTAGAGCTTTCCACTCCATAATGATACGCGAAAAATAAAATAGTACGATGAGTCCTCCAGATGCTAAAAATAGCTTCGGTACCCATCTTTTAACGCGCTCATCCTCTTTATAATAGCGCAATGCTTTTACCCCTAAAGCGATAACCAATAGATTGATGATTCCTAAAATAATTACTGCTTCGTAAGGTTGAGGTTGCCTTGGACGTCGAAGGATGACTATGAGTACGGGTGCAAGAATCGCTATCACACCCCAAACAATACCGACAACGCCACAAACTTGTGCTAATGTCTTATTCTTCATCGGTCCCCCTCCTTCGAATTCAAAACATTGCTTAACCGTCAAATCGATTTAACGAAATTAAATATCCAGCTCCAGAAATCAAGCCCAACAGTCCAGAAACTCCACCCGTGATAATGAGAACAGATCCCATTCCACCGATTTGAAGTGTCACATCATTGATGCCTGTTAATCCTGGAATATAGGAAACGAGAACCGGCAGAGTCGCAATAACTCCTAAACTTGCCGCCAGTAAAAAGATTTTCGTAATCCAATACGGAACTTCGCCCGTCTTTTTATAATAGCGATGACTAATTCTAGCGACAATAAACATCACCCAAATAAACACAACGAGATAACTAAACATCATCTGCGTTTGGTGCAGAATCTGAAGGGTTTCTTCTGAGGGCGCGGGAAATGGAAAAACAATACTAAAAATGACAATCGAAAAAATATTCGGCAAGATATAAGAAGGCGCCACAAAGATGAGTCCACCCCACACAATTCCTAGTATTCCGCTCTAACAACGCCCATAGTTTTGATGGTTGTTCTACAGCCTGCACTCTACAACGCCTCTTTCTTCTTGGTTTTCCTTATTTTACTCACAACCTGCTCCGTCCCGTGAGAAAAACCACTAACAAAAACACCTGCGCCAGATGACGCAAGTGCTCAATTCATTTATACTTTTACAGCAATCGCTTGGATTTCCACAAGAGCATTCTTTGGTAAGGCTGCTGCTTGGAACGCCATGCGCGCTGGATAAGGAGCCGCAAAATACTCTCCATACACTTCATTCCATGTTCGCAAAGTCGTTGATGTCCGCTAGTAGTACGGTTGTCGATACGACCGCATCCATTCCTACCCTGCACTTTCTAAAATCGCACGGATATTTTTCAATGATTGATGTGTTTTGGCTCAGCGATATCACTTCCTGCGAACTCCCCTGTTTCCAGGAACGATTGGCAACTCGTCCAGAGACGACAATCGTTTCTCCCTGTGTAAACTACTCCGTGAGTAAGGCCCGATTGCTTTTGGAGCCTGTTTCTGTTTGGAATTACTTTCTTTGTCATGAAATCCTCCTAGTCTAATGGTGGCCAGTGTCCACGAATACATATTTTTCATACGGTCAAATGCTTCCAACAAGACGCGCGTACGGCCAATGCGGAGATTGATACGAACACATCCTTCGCCGAAGAACATCTTGCCGTCTTGCCAAGCAACGCCGACATCCCAGCCGCGTTTTTCGAGCTGCTCCAGCGTCAGATTGTGTTTTTTCAAGAACTCCGAACAGTCGATAAAGAGCATATACGTGCCTTCAGGTTTGGTCACTTCCACGCCGTCAAATTCACGGTAGAATAAAGTCGCACGCACGCGAGTCCGCATTCTTCTCCAATCACTTCACGCAACTCTTCCAGCCACTCGTATCCTTCTTCTTGATACGCCCCGATTAAGGCATGCATCGACATCACATTCATCGCGTTATAATGCGGCTTCATCCCTTTTGACTCGACACGGTCTCTTAAGGCATCATTGTAAATCACATGATAACTTCCAACGAGGCCCTGCCGGGTTAAAAGTCTTGCTAGCGCGCATACAGCGAACGGTGCGATTCTTCGCATCTTCTGAAATCGACTGCGTTGGGACAATAGCTCATGGCTTTAAAAATAATATCTGACCAAATTTCATCCGACGACAATCACATCGTACTTGCGGTAAATTTCCATCGCGCGTTCGATTTCTTCCTTCTCCCATACACGACCACTTGGGTTATGCGGTGAACAGAAAATCGCCACATGAATCTTATGCGCTTTGATTTTTCGCTCCATATCCTCAAAAGTCATACGGTAAACACCCTGTTCGTCTTTTCTGACAGCGGGCTCATGCACGAGCCAATCCATTATCGTTTAACGACTGCGTAAAGCCGACATAGGTTGGACTATGCGCACTAAACCGCATCCCCAGGCGCAGCATGCGAAGTTAATGTCGAAACGACTCCCCCAAGCACGCCATTTTCATGACCAATATGTTTGCGCGTTAACCCTGTTACTTGATGGTGACGCGCATGCCACTGAATAATGCTCTCGTAGTACTCTTTAGAAGGCATAAAGTACCCGAAAATCGGATGTTCCAATCGTTTTTGCATCGCCGAAATCACCGTTGGCACGGTTGGAAAACTCATGTCCGCGATCCACATCGGAATCACATCGAAGCCTTTCTTCGGTCTATCTGGCGACTTCCCTGGAATCAACCCCTGCCCATCAACAGCCAGCGCGTCCATTCCACATCTGTCATATTCCGTTGTAAAATCAAATTTCATCCGCAAAACCTCCTTGAATCTCCCCACCATTATACACCGTCCCCCGCCTCCACTCAACGCCCTCCGCGAACTCTGTCCGGTGCAAGTTTTTTCATAAAAAGCGTGATTCCCGATGAAAAAAACAACCTAAGGTAGCGTTGCAAAAATATCCTTGGACTCTATAGTCATAGAAATAACTATGCAGATGCCCAAGGATTTTAAAACAACGCTTTAACCCTTTAACTTATTTTTTTGCTAAAATCACGCTATACTCTTCGTTTTTTAAGAAAGAAAATAATCCCTCCGATTACACAGACTCCCAATCCGATTGCTGGATAGAGTAAATTCTCTGCTGCTCCTGACATTTGTCCGACGAAAGCGTTCTGGTCATTTTCATGATACTTCTGAATCATTTCCTGTATTTCCTTTAAAGAATGCCATCCCTTACTTGCTTGAACGGTTTGCTTTTCTACGTCGTATAACAATCCAATTTTTACATCTCCATTCGAAAATACTTTTGCAACAGTAACACCCCCAAAAGGAGTATCATAATCCACATTGAAAACTAGTATTCCTTTGATATCACTGCTATATTCCTCTCCTAACAGTTCAGAAATTTTGTGATATTCAAAAATCCTGTGGTTTTATCTGCATAGACTGCCCGACTTCGTTTTGTAATGCGACCGTCAACTTCAGAAATCCAAAACTCCTTATTCATCCCATTTAATAAAGTTTGCGCACTCAACCATCCACTATTTTTAGTAGTGATCGTCCCATCATCAGCTTGTTGGATTAACTGTTTTAATTCCTCTTCAGATTTAACATCTTTTAGCTTCTTATCACCAAACACAAAGATTGTATGTTTTGTATCGAAAGGAACCTCATTCTCGGAAGAGCGTTCTTTCTCCTTGACCTGTTGATTACTTTTCTCCATCGACTCATCTAACACCTGATGCAATTCCTCTATCGAAAGTTCCGGCGCTGCATAAACCGTTGAGAAAATTGAAGATACTACAAACAATCCACTGACTACGACTAAAAATATTTTCTTTAATTTGAAAATCATTTTTAAGATCTCCTTCCGTTTAAAAGACGGCACCATCAAAACGAAAAAATATTCTACATAACCAACATACAAATAGGACGTTCTCACTACTCTGTTTTCACCTATATAATACCACTTAACACTGTATTTAATCTACATGATTTTAATCAAATCCTTGGACTCTATAGTCATAGAAATGGGGGCAAGACAGAAGAAACTTGTTTCTTCGTTGTCTTTACACGCAGACAAATAAGTTGAACTAGCCTAAAAGGCGAGGTCAATCCATTTGTCTACGTCTAACTCTATGCAGTTTTTCATAATGTTTACCAGTCCGTGCAGTTGATCTCTTATTTTTAATACTGAGTCCCGTTCCTTGCCAAAGATGAAGTGTGGACTCTGCCAAAACGATATCACGTGATAACTGCGCATCACAAAAATAGGTTAAAAGCATCGAGTCCCCTAAGTTCCATAATATGAATACATAGAGATGCAACCGATGTGAATTACTGCCACTAGAAATTTATTTCTAGGTGGCAGTTTGAAAGCTCGGTAGGGCCAAGACGTGACTTGGCCGGTGCCTCTATATCAATACTATG
>BNJS01000918.1_pt1 | contig 106209 bp, 99 predicted proteins | sample 8540461 | NCBI WGS metagenome assembly BNJS01 (sample SAMD00202454, study PRJDB9452) | human saliva metagenome | isolation source: human saliva | place: Japan
TGGAGGACATGAAAGTTAGTCGACAGAGTGTCTGCGCCTTCATTTCTCCCAAAGAAAGGGTTACCGGAAAAGTCCTTCTCCTCCACTTCAAATTGTGCTACGATAATTCTTCCCGCAGGCTCATGCCGAGCGGGCTCGATCAGTTGTCACGATCACGCAACCCACCCTTAAACTTTCTCACGTATAGTCTCGACACCGCCCACCACCAGCAACAGCGCCTTTCGAAAGAGCTCACGCAGATTCGCCCTCGGCTTTTCCTCCAAAGAGCCTCTGAGGTCGTCCTGCCCGCGTTCCTTCTTCGATTTTCTTTTCCATTCTTTCCAACGCCAGGATTATCGCCCGTTCACTGAAAGCCGCACCCACGATCCGAACCTCCTCTTGGCGGGAACGAACTCCATCTTCGATTTTCAGGCTCATCGACTCCAGAGCCAGTGTTCCTCTTCCCGACGCAGTGCCGATAGCGGAGTTTCGAACTCTTCTTCCCCTTTGAGTTCGAGGTGAAGACAGGAATCGGCATGGCAGCCTTTGCGATCGCCGGAGCCTCGCACCGTGCTCTTCCTATCCTCTGTTTCACCACCGCAGTCACGAAGACAGGGCCGTTACAGTCCTCTTTAAACCACCAGGCCCGTCATTCCGGGAAAGCATTTTCCGCCTCTTCAGTTCTTCTTCTTCCGCAATATTTCGCACAGCCCGCTTAAGCGGTGAGCCTGCCGGTTTTAGAAAGAAAAGAGCCGGCGTAGCTCTCAACGAAAGGCTGGCATCGATCCCCCAACAAAAGGAGAGTAATCCGGTTTTACGAGCTGAAAGTTAGTGGTCTCCACCGTAGAGCGATTAGAAGTTCAGAACGTTCGGTCTTTCTCTGCTGGCCTCATAAGCAGATTCCAAGCTGCCTGCCTTTCTCCGCCCTTCCTTGTGCCGGACAGGTCGCCGCAGTCCAACAACCGCTGCGACAAACAACGCACCATGCTGCCCGCCCACCTTCAGTACATAGTGACGGAGTTGTTCAATCCGTTATTCTTTTGCCAGGCAGTTCGTGGTTCGTATATCTCTTTATCCAGTAGTCGAGACGAAACATCAGCACAGCATTAATAGTGAATCATCGCTTAACCACAGCGTCCAGGTCACGAACCGGATTTTTCGTCATTTCATCTCGTAAGCGACAAACCACACTGCCTCGTGGCGGGTGCGCCCGTCAGCGTCACCACCAGCACACGCATCGCTGAGCAGCAATGAAATCCTTTCACCGTCGTTAAAGAGCCTTCATCTCGAAAGACCCTTCCCAGCGCTTTCTTTTATTTCTTTCACCTCTATCATCAGCCCTGACCAATCTTCTTTGTACCAGATGTAAAATTGAACCGGATTGGATGTCGATTGGCCTCTTTCCAGACCAGGTTATTTCGTTTCGATTGCTCTTCGTCCACCCGATCAAAATCAGCACGACAGAATTTTCGAACAGCTTCACGAGCTCGATCCTTGAAGAGCCCGCCGATCCTCAATCCTCCACGGTCGTGTCGACCGCTTTCGCGGTCCTCCGAAAATGGTGAGTTTTCCTGCGGTTCTCAGAAACAAGACCAGAAGAGTCTGCTCGAATTGCCTTCATCGCGCAACACGCATCTCCGTTCCCCCATCGAGCGTCGACGAGTTATCAACCGGTTGGCGGCTTCCACGATTTCCGCACCGGGTCCGGCCCAGCGTCTCCGAAACCAGGAAACCTCGTCCAACAAAGAGCCGATTGCTTCGATTTCCGCATTTCTCCAGTCATGAATACGCTGTTTCAGGCGTAGTCTGCAACCGATGGTTCCTCTCAGCGAAGATATCGAGTTGAATTTTTCATTTTACCGTTATATTCCGCCGTAGGTTCTGTTTACCGCTCAAAAACCAGAACTACTTAAGTTCAGATCGTTCCCATACGGCAATCACAAAATTGCGCACAAACGCCTACTCAATTTTTCATGAAACCAGAAATAGAAATCTTTGTTGACCGATAGCCAGCCTCATTACCGTTTCGTTCGAATTAACAGTTCCCGATCGCTTTTCCGTTTTTCGGTTCAGACCTGTACCGTCGCGGCTTCCGCCACAACACAGCATCTGGCGACAGCAGTTTTGATCCGTCCGACGCACGTTACGGTGCGCGGTCAGTCGTCCTTCCTCTTCGAGCAGCAGGTGGCAGGAACAGTCGATCCATGTCACGGCGTTCATCCGTGCTTACCGGAAAACAACGTTCATCACGGTCTTTCATCTGGTAGCCTCCAACAGAGGTCTCGATATCGGAAATTGAGACATGAGCGTCACTTCTTCGATTTTCCGTGAGTCAATCGCACGAATGCACACCCGAGTTATTCAATCCCGCTCGAGCGAGTCGTTTTCACCGGCGACGCAGCCGGTATGGTCTGATTTGCAGCCTGCGTGGAGTCCTGTACCACAGCGTTTGCCGATTGTCGTCAAGTCCCTCCTCCATAGTTCTTTAAAACCACGCTTCCGTGTGATAATGATAACAGCTGTTCGAACAGCTCGTGCCTTTTGTTTTCCGGAAGAACAGCCCGATGCCGAAGCCGGTACTTCACCGTGGTGTCGCACAGTTGACATTCATCGACGAATGTCTCCGTTTGCCGGTGATACGTACGGTTCAATACTCTGTACCACCACCGAAAGTTACAAGATCTCTCCGCTTCAGCGCGTTTCATGCCCTCATATCTCTCTCGCTGACCTTCGGTTGCCGATAGTCTGTTTTTTCGCACGACAGGACAGTAGGCAATGCTCACAGCACTGGAAGCGAGCGAAACGACATGACTTCAAATGCCAGCTCGATGCCCGCAAAGCTGATCATTTTTCGTTAAATCATTACGCAGAGGCCCCTCAGATTATCCATAAAAACCGTTCGATTAGCCTGTTTAAGATGGATTGATGGTTTATCGTTCTTCGTCCGCAAACGAAGAGTCCTCGATGGAAACAATTGCTTAAAGATTTTGATTGTAAACATACCCCTTCGGCTCGAAATCTTTTGTGCGTCTCCGTTCAGATCGATACGAATGACTTTTGACAGTACATCGCATATCGCTCATTTCCGCCGGCGCATTCTGCTCGCCTTACCTCTGCTCGGTTTGCCATCTCCCCTCGGTCATCAGCACAGTTCGTCTCCATTTTCTCCGTCAGCCTGCCTGTGCAGATCATCTTCCCACAGATTTTGCCGTTAGCAAGGAGACGCTTCCTCATCCCAGGCCCGGCACAGCATCAACTCTCAGTTCTCCCGCTCGCCCATCGTCTCGAGGCAAATGGTGAGCCAGAGATTGGCTTAATGGTTTGAACAGCGCCAAGCAGAACAGCCTCGAGACCGCCCTTCTCCGTACCTGTTGTGTGTCGCGGAGACCACCGGTCTCGCCGGCTTCCCGCACAAAATAGCGTTGCAGCCTTCAATGCCCCGGAGCTCATCATAAAACATGTCGCTGGAAGTTCATTTTGAACTTGACAGCGTATCTGTTTTCAGTTAGTTTTTGCGACAGCTGATAATGCCATCAGCCCCACGAAGAAGACACGCGCCACTCCCCGCCCATAGTATTATACATTTGCTTTTCCCCGGAAAGGGGCGACGCATTGTCCGGAGCCAGGTCGCGAGTCAATATCCACGATTCGCCCAGGGGTCATTCCCGCGCTGGTCAGCGTTCGAGTGACCAGCACGGTGAGCATCTCTTCGTCAGACAAGCGCTCCACCTCCGCAGCTTCCTCTGACCTGCACGGCAGTAGTTCAGGCCCGATGAGACCTGGCAGACTCGCCCGGCTTCCGCATTTTCCGCAGCAGCTCGGGAAGCCTGTCCTCCTCCACCCCGAGAGGCGATGTTTTCGGAGTGCAGACGAAATGGAATGCCCTCTTCTCCGCATACCTCGATTTCAGAATTCTCCTTTATATATCCCTATGCTGGCATAGGTTGTTTACGCGATAATGAATAGCCTGACTTTTCTCGGCAGCGGAATGCATCATTTGCGCATCCAGCAATGGATATGAACATGCAAATTTTTCCCAGCAGGCTCATTCTCACGTCAGTTTCACCGTGAGCGGTCGTAGCCATCTTCAGCGAATCCCGGTCTTCTTCCATCGTCATCACCGCACCTCAACAGTCCCAGCCCCACCAAACCTCCTTCACTCATCGTTTAACCAAACCGAAAATAGCCTCATTCTGGTTACCCCAGATGCTCGATCTCACTACACAGCTTCTGATCTTTACATAACATTATACGAGCGATACATTCATACCAACCATCGGTTTTGCGAAAACAACGATACCGTACTTGCGACATCCTCGTCATGAATTGTGGCAATGTAAAACCAAAATAATTTTCAGTTAACATAGGTCTGATCCACGTTTCTCACCGACTGAGCAGCGGTTTGCTCCACCGTCAATTGCCGCTAAAGCAATCGAGTTGGTCTGCACAGACCGGTTCTTCGACGAAAAGTTTCGTCCCACGTAACGGATACTGTTAAAACTGCGCCTTGTTTTCGCAGCAGTCGATGGGTCAGACCACCCCGCATTCAGACCCATATTGCAGCTCCACTTTCATTTGATATGCAGGCAATCATCCGATGACCGACACCTCGCGGTTCAATTTCACTTTGCAGCAACGATCGTTCATCAGATACCATTCCTTTCATGGCGGCAGACACCACGACCACACCGTGCGCTTTCCGATCTTCTCATCATGCCGATGGATATCCGGCATTCGCCTGGTCAACGTTTCTTTCCAGCCGCCCAGTTTCGCCCGAAGTCAGAGTTTCTCCGGTCCGGATTCTCGCCTCGATACCTTTCAGCAGCACGGAGCTCCCAGCAGCTTGCTCAGATTCCGGAATCCGCAACAACCCAAAAAGCATACTGTTCAAAATCAAAAAAAATACCATATTAGGCTTTATTTCGCCAGAAAAAGCCTCCTGCTAGCTTTTCTAAAAGCTCATCCGCAGAATGCTCTTTAACAAAGGAGGAGTCACACCACTTCAAATACCCCCGCAGTCTTTTTCAAAGCTCCGATAAGCTCATCCGTGAACGTTTAACAGAGAGTCATATTCACCTTCTGGTTTCTGATACAGAGTTCTCCCCTCGACAGCAACTCCTTCTTCATAAAGATAGCCTGCGCCAAATCAGTTCACAAGAGCAATATCTTCCCGCCGTCAAACCGCCACCATACGTACTCGTCTGTTCAATACTCGAAAACACGTTCCTTCAAACGAATGCCTTCATTCTCCTTCATACACCCTTCAGTCGTTACCATTATTCACTCCCATACACGATTTGAGATTTAACCATAAAGCCTGACCGTTAAACATTGTTCAAACATTTTGCTCATGATCAGAAAAAATAATCCGCCGTTTTTTCACGTGACCATCAGCGCCAATCCCCTTTCCGAACAGCTTCCGAAAGAATCAGACTTATCCTCACATCTCAAACGCAAAGACTGTGCGTTCATGAGGTTCCTCCCTCCGATCCCAAAGAGTCTGTGAGTCCTTTCTTTGAAAAAATCGATAGTCAATTTCAGCTCATGAAGAATGTTATTCGGTTCACCAGGCGACGCCAAAACCTTTCTTATGTTCAGATAATGTAAGAGCATCTGTACTTTCATCCCGAGCCATCAAATCTTCTTCGTAACCGAAATAAAACATTGCCTCGAAGAGCACGACGAGCCCGCAGCCGGTAAAACCGTCGCCTTCCATGGCAACCGGCTTTTCCGAGCACCTCCGTAGTTATCTGGTAGCCGCCCCGGTTCAACAGGCGTTTTCATACCGCCCAAATGTGATTCCACCGAGCTGGTCGACGTCTCGTCACTCCATCTTCACCGCGTCTCCGCCGTCGACCAGACCTCGACTCGAGCTCACAGCGGCCGGTTATCGAGTCTCTCCTCCGTCAGTTCCAGTGTTGGCAGACCGATCAATGGCGCAACGGTCCAAGCCCTGCAGCCATCACACACCGATTCTTTCAAATGATAGCGGCTCACGAGATTTGCCTCTCCGGAACACCTCCTCAGACAGACTTTGAACATGCAAATCATGATTACTGAGGACGCTGCGGCGTAATGCCAGCAGCGTCCGACGGTTCATTTCCTCGCTGTAAATGCTCGCCCGCCGCGCCGCTTCCATATCCTTTTGAAATATCCGTTTCATTACTCGTCCACCTCATTTTTCCATTTTTCATCCATTTTCATTCATTTTTCCATTCTATTCCTTATCGCATTGTCACCAGTCGCCTGAGGGATCATCTTTCCCGATTTGCGTTCCGGCGTTATTAACATACCTCATATCCCTCCGATAAAGGTATGGAGCTCGGCACCTGACCACTGCGGAAACGAAGTGAGTTTGGGCAGTCGCCAGCTCGGAATCGAGCGAGAGCGCCTCAGAGTGGCGCGATGCAGAGGGTCTCAATCTCAATCTCATCTCTCAATCCTGCCCTCCCCACAGACCAAAATTGCTCGTCCGCGCCGCAACACTGAATTATTCTCTTATTTCGTCATCACCTCCGTTTTCTGTCTCAAAGCGCCGAATTGTTCTATCAGGTCCATTCTCAAGACTTACGCAGCCGAGCGCAGTTTTCCGACCGATCGGTAACCAAACTTCGGCGGAAGCACGACGATCCTGTCTCTGTCTGCAGTTCCGATCCGCGAACACAGAAAGAACCGCCCGAGTCAGACACGCCAAACAACATCAACCACATAATCGCAGAGAAAGCCCCGCCTTTGTCAGGTCAGCGGCTCAGTCCGCCAGCAGGTTGCCTGGCAGGCAATGAGCCCCGCATAAACCGCGACAGCCCAAACACCGAAATATCAGTTCATGCCCTTTTCCTATTACCCGGCGATGTGCCTCATCGCTTAAGTGAACCTGCCGATTTAGGTCGACGCCCGTCGTCGCCATTTGCCGCTAAACAACTGACAACGGAAAAATCGACCTAAAGAGCCTGCTATCCAGCGGACAAAGCGCGCACGCCGATAGCGCCCACACAGTGACATGGCAGGAAAAGTGGCATAGACGGCATCAACGTGGATATAGAGCTTCTTCCGGAGTAGACTGGCAAGAGATTATCTTGAGTTTATGCGGAGCTTTCCATTGCCCGCCGAAAGAACGGCTTTATACTTATGTGGACTGTTATATGTCCTTTCTCCTCGGCACCGCTGTATTACAGTATAAAAGAGCTGGGAACTCTCTGCGATTATGGTGGTTATTATGTGTTACGAGACGAGCATTATGCGGGCCTGGAAGAGGCGGGTTCCGCATCTTCCCTTCCTATGTTTCTCGCGAACGGAGGAGACTGTCTGCAGGCGTGATAAGTGATAGGATCATCATTGCACCTCCTTTCTATACAAGAGTTTGATTACCGATCAGTCCGAAAACCTGCGCTCCGAGGCACTTTCTATTAAGTCTGGCAGAAGGAAATGGATTACGGAGAAAATGTTTCTTTTAGGAGGGCTTAGTGATATAGGGCAAAACTACGGCAGCTTGCAGGACGGAGAGAGAAGAAGAGAAATCTGGATGGAAGACTGAGATGTCGATGATGCGCAGAAGATGAAGCTCCTTGTAAGGAATATGGAATCTCAGGGTGTTGCGGTGCATGGAAGCTTGGACAGAGCCGGAGGGACGTATGGTCTATCCTCACAGGAGAGAATAAGGATATCAAGTGATCACGATTTGTGATTATGTGATTCCCTCTACACTCCTTTCCTCTGTAAAGGCAAGGCTTCGCCTGATCTCCGAGCTAGTGGTGGCCTGAACTCACATTTCTGTTTCACCTAGTGTTCGTTAAGTGCCGAGCCTCTCCAGTACACGCTTTATCGGAAAGGACGTAAAGGAACTCCTCATGTTGTGGGCGCATGCTCTCTGTAAGGACGCAAAACTCGGAGAGGGTGTCCTCAAGCGATAAAGGCGAAGAGCAATAAAAGGATAAGAGAAATAAGATAGAAAAATAAGATAGATAAGATAAGTGCTGATAGAGAAATTGTAAAGTGGAAAAAGAGACAAGAGGAATGTGGAAACAAGGGATATTTTCAAAAAGGGATATAGAGGAAGCGGCGCGATTTTGAAGACAGGCGGGCTTGCAGGGTTTTTCCGATCGGAGACGGTTTACGGTCTCGGAAATGGCTAAATCAAGACGTTGCACGGAAAATTTACGCCGCAAAGGGGCGTCCTCGGATAATCCCTCGATTTTGCATATTTCCCGATAGACAGTAGTTCATCCTTGTGGAGAGGTGTCTCGAGAAGGCAAAACTCGCTGGAGAGCTGGCCGGGACCGCTCACGCTCATTTTCAAAGAAGAATCGGAAACGCCGGAAAGCGGTTAGCTTGGATACTGCCACTCGTTGTCCGGACAATGCCTTTAACCTTAGAGCTTATTGAGAGAGCGGGCCTGGATGCCGGCCCTTCTGCAAACCTTCGGAAGTCCGAGTCCTACGGAGGCTTCCGCATGTTTACCGCGACTTGGCAGGACGAATTGAGGAAAATATCTGATGACGGGGCAGTCGTAGCCGGAGTGTAGTCCACGATTTTAGATATGAGTACTGGGAAAACCCACTGTTACAGACTCGGGGCGATTATCTGGAGGATCTTACAGAGGTACTGGAGAGAAGTCTGACATTGACCCCACCTTACTTGGAAAGAGCATGGATGATTGGTTTTACACCGAAAGCACCGGGACGAAAATATCGTCATTATGCTCCGGAAGGCGGAAATGATTTTATTTCGGATTACGGCAAGAAGATAGAAGATTTGAGGAAAATGCAGAGTTTGCCAAAGAGACTGCAGATGCTATCTTGCATTATATATACAGCATCTTATAAGAAAAAGTCTTTCGTGACGATATGCTCAGTGAACCGAAGGATGCCATTCTTTGCGCGGAAGAAGCAGAGGACAGTATGGAGATCCAAAGAAGAAAGGATTTTAAGATACTGGGATCGGAGAAGGAACCCTGTCCATGACGCACAAATCTTTTTCCTGCATTTTACTGGGAATGTGATCTGAAAGAAGGGATAAGTCTGATTCTTCTGGAAAGTTATTCGAGGGGATTGGCTTTGCTTTGATGAATCGCATGAAAAAGCAGCGGGACAGAAAAATCTGATAAAATAAACAAAAATATCTGAACAATACATTTTAACTTTAGAGGTATATGTAAAAATCAATAGCTTTATCTCACTTTTTATAGTTAAACCTTTCTAGGAAAGTCTTGTAGTTATAGGAGTAGAATAATAAAAGAATGTAGATTGGCAACCGTTGCAGAAAGAGAGGTGCCTCATGAGAAGGAGGATAGAAAACATCTATTTGAAGGAACAAATGATGTTTTCAGAGCTGCGCCAGGACGACTTGAAAAGACAAGACAGGATTTGCGTACATAGATTATGACGAGGAGGAAGCAGTTGAGGGTTTGGCAGTCTCTTTTCTGACTTGCAGGAAGATATTACCTTTTGTAGAAGAAGATAACCCGAAAAGCGGGAGCCCCAGCTTGGACCCGGGAGCTCTTTGCCAAGAGAAGGGAGTTGGTTTATCGAAGGGGAGAGGCTCTGCCTTCTGCGATTTCCCGGAAAAAGACCGTAGGGGTATTTAGACGAGTATGACTCTCCTTTTATTAAAGAAGCATTCACGGGATGAGAGCTTTCTTTAGAAAAGCTATGGAGAGCTTTGCTGAGCGAACAAAGCCTATTATAGTATTTTTGATTTGAAACTAATGTCTTTTGGGTTATTGGTGGAATTCGGAATCTCCAGGCAAAACCTTGGGAACTTTCCATTGCCTTAAAGAGAGAGTATCAGGGGCAGGGAATCGGACCGGAAAGTCTGCGGCTTTTGATGAAGGCTTTAAAACGACGTACGGGAGAGAGTGGTATTCCGCGGTAGAGTAGATGCGGGGATAATGAATCCTCCATCCAGTATGATGAGAAAGATCGGAGGAAAAGCGCACGGTATCAGTGAGGTATTTCTTCGTGGAGAACGTCTTGCCGCCTATGAAAAAAAGAATAAGTATCTGGTAGACGATCGTTTAAAGGAACTTGCAAAAGAATTTAAAGTGAAACCGCAGGAGTTAATCGGTCATGCCTTAGACTTCTGGATTGAGTTGCCTGCATAAAATAAAATAATAAAGTGATTTTGCAATATAGGGTCTGAATGCTGTAGTGCTGGGCCGTCAGGTACTTATGGGAAAACAAAGAGAAAATGCGTTTTTCGCTTAGTATCCGTTACTGTAAGGACAAACTTTCATCAGAAAAGTTGTCCTGTACGAGACCAACTTCCGAAGGAATTTTGCTTATGAAGCAAAGTGAGCATGGGTAACAAAACCACTCGCTCAGTCAGGCGAAGCTAGCGAGAGCGTGCCCAAGTTCAGACCTATATTGCTTAGAAAAATTATTTTGATTTTTACAGCCCTTTTTAATTCATAACGAGATATCGGCAGCCTGCGGTATCTCGTTATCTCCACCCGATGGATTTTGCAGTAAATAAGAATACTTATCGCTCATATAAATCATAGTTATACTTAAAAAATCAAAAGCTGAGATTCTATGGGAATCGGAAACATCCAAATTGCTTAAAAGAATAGGCTTCTATTTTGGTTTGAGTATTGAGGGTAGGAAATTGGAAAAGATTTATTAGAGGAGGTTTGAGAGATGGAACAGGACAACAGAATTGCAGTGATGGCACCATTGTGAAGACCGATCGTGAGAGGAGTTAAAACACATTGCTCAATGAGTACGGAAACCATATTGTGGGGAGAATGGGCCACCCTATGAGAAGAAAAATTTGCATATCGTATCCATTGCCTTGGATGCATCAAATGATACCATTTCCGCTCTTGCCGGAAAAGTCGGAAATATTTCCGGTATCAGCGTAAAAACAGCCTATGCCAGCGCATAAAGGATATATAAAGGAAAAGGGAGCAAGTCAAGGGTATGCGGAAGAAAGAGGAAAAAGCATTTCCGAACTTTTGCGTCTACTTTCCGAAAAGCACATCTTAAGCCTCTCCTCTTATGAGAAAATTCTTCGGGAGAGGACGGAGGAGGACGAAGAGCTTGCCAGAAATCTTGCAAGAGAATGCACGGAGAAGTATTACGGAAGCGGAGTCTATACGAGAGGTCTCATCGAGTTTACGAACTACTGCAAGAACAACTGTCACTACTGCGGAATCCAAAGAGGAAATACGGAAGTGGAGCGCTATCGTCTGACGAAAGAGGAGATTCTTTCCTGTTGTGCAGAGGGGTATCGCCTTGGTTTTCGAACCTTTGTTATGCAGTGAGGGGAAGATCCTTATTTTACGGACGAGCGAATCGTGGATATTGTTTCCGCGATACGGGCAAACTATCCGGACTGTGCAATCACCCTTTCCATTGGGGAAAAGCCCAGAGAGTCTTATGAAAAGTACTATAAGGCAGGGGTAAATCGTTATCTTCTTCGGCATGAGACGGCTGATGAAGAGCATTATCAGTATCTCCACCCAAAGGAACTAAGCTGGAAAACAAGGATGCGCTGTCTTCAGGACCTAAAGGAAATCGGCTTCCAGGTAGGCTGTGGTTTTATGGTGGGCTCTCCGGGACAGACTGTAGAAACCTTGGCAAAGGATCTCTATTTTGTGCAGGAATTTCAGCCGGATATGTGCGGAGTGGGTCCATTTATCCCGCAACACGCAACAAGATTTGCAGAGGAAAAGGCGGGAAGTCTCAAAGAAACCTTATTTCTCTTAGCACTTCTTCGACTCATTAAGCCCAATCTCCTGCTTCCTGCAACGACAGCACTCGGGACGATTGATGAGCACGGGAGGGAACTGGGGATTCTTTCCGGAGCAAATGTACTTATGCCGAACCTATCTCCTATGGAAGTTAGGAAAAAATATCTCCTTTATGACAACAAAATCTGTACGGGAGATGAGTCTGCACAGCAAGGCTGACTTGGAAAATGGAGGATATAGGAGCTGTGCTGTTGGTAGCCAGGGGAGATGTGAAAAAGGAGATCAAGAGCAAAACCGAGCAGAATTAAAAACAGAGCAGAATTAAAAACCGAGCAGAAGTAAAACTGAGCAGTATACAGAGTAGTATTACTATCAAAAAAGTCTATTTATTATGATCTGAACGGAACGTGTCTTTTTTTAAAAAGAATTTCGAACCGAAAGAAGGGAGTATCATGAACTACAATCCAAAATCTTTAAAAGCGGAAGAATTTATTTCCCATGAGGAAATTCTCGAGACTCTTCGTTTTGCGGACGAGAAAAAGAACGATAGAGCCTACATCGAATCCATCTTAGAAAAAGCAAAACCGATTTACAATCCGAACGGAAGTTTGCACTGTGATTAAATCACAGAGAGGCCTCTGTACTTTTGGCATGTGAAATTCCGGATTTGAACGAAAAAATGATCAAGCTTGCGGAAGAAATCAAACTGGCATTTTACGGAAATCGTATCGTGCTTTTCGCTCCGCTTTACCTCTCCAATTACTGTGTAAACGGTTGCACCTACTGTCCTTATCATGCGAAAAATAAGACTATCGCAAGAAGGAAGCTTAGCCAGGAGGAAATTCGGCAGGAAGTGATTGCCTTACAGGATATGGGGCATAAAAGGCTTGCGCTAGAAGCGGGAGAAGATCCGGTACATAACCCGATTGAATACATTTTAGAGAGTATTAAGACCATTTACAGTATCCACCATAAGAATGGAGACATTCGTAGAGTGAATGTCAATATTGCGGCTACCACAGTGGAAAATTACCGAAAGCTGAAAGAAGCCGGCATCGGAACCTATATTCTTTTCCAGGAAACTTATCATAAAAAGGCTTACGAGGAGCTTCACCCGACCGGACCGAAGCATGACTATCATTATCACACGGAAGCAATGGACAGGGCTATGGAGGGAGGACTTGACGATGTGGGAATCGGCGTGCTCTTCGGCCTCGACAAATATCGCTATGAATTTGCAGGACTCCTCATGCACGCGGAGCACTTGGAGGCGGTGCACGGAGTGGGACCGCATACCATTTCCGTGCCGAGACTGAAGAAGGCGGATGACATCGATCCGACTCAGTTTGATAACGGAATTGATGATGAAATCTTTTCGAAGATTATTGCCTGCATTCGCATTGCCGTGCCTTATACCGGAATGATTATTTCCACAAGAGAGTCCGAAGAAGTGCGAAAGAAAGCACTTTCCATGGGGATTTCTCAGATTTCCGGTGCGTCAAGGACCTCTGTTGGAGGCTATACGGATGAGGAAAGACCGCATGATACGGAGCAATTTGATGTTTCCGACCAAAGAAGCTTGGATGAGGTTGTAAAGTGGCTTATGGATCTCGGCTATATTCCCTCTTTCTGCACCGCCTGCTATAGAGAGGGAAGAACCGGTGACCGCTTTATGGCACTGTGCAAATCAGGACAGATCCAAAACTGCTGTCACCCGAATGCTTTAATGACCTTGGCGGAGTACCTGACAGACTACGCAAGTCCCGAAACCAGAAAAAGCGGAGAAGAGCTGATCAAAGAGGAACTGATTACAATTCCGAACGAAAAGCGAATGAGAATTGCTGGGGAACATATCGAGAGTATCTATCAGTCCAACAAAAGGGATTTCTATTTCTAGTTTCATATATGAAAAATTGGAAGTAGATGATTTTATGTAATTTTGTGATTGCCGTATGGGGACAATCTGAGCCTCGTGGGTTCTTAGTTTTTGGTATTGTAAAAACTTGGGAGCCCCTACGAGGACGAGGTTAGCGGAGCGATGTCCCTCATATGGCAATGCAAAATGAAGAAAATTCAACTCAATTATCTTCACTTTAAGGAGGAACCATGAGTTTACAGGCTACACCGCAAAGCGAGCGTATTCATATCGGCTTCTTCGGAAGAAGAAATGCAGGAAAATCAAGCTTTAATCAATGCTATTGCAGGACAGCAGGTTTCCCTGGTTTCGGAGACCCTTGGAACGACAACGGACGGTGCGAAAAATCCATGGAAATTTTGCCCCTTGGTCGAGTAGTGCTCATCGACACCCGGGAATCGATGAGGGGAACTTGAGAAAATGCAAAAGTGTTGCAGCAGTAAGAGGTAATTCGAGAGACGGATATAGCACTTCTGGTCTTGACTGCAAAGGAATTTTTGCAGGAAAATACAGTTTTTTTTCAGGGAGGGATTGCAAAAGCGGAGTCCCTCTCCGTTTTTGACCGTGGAGAAGTTAAGGAATCGGAGAAACTTCTCTTTCCAAAGTCGGAAAGCATGCTCATAGAAGTATTTCAGAAAGAAAAAATTCCTGTCATGCTGGTTTTTAGTCAGGTGGACTGTTTAAGTGAAAGAGAACAGTCAAAACTTGAAGAAGCTCTTACAATTCTGGAAAAGAAAAAGAGAGAATACGGAATCAGCCGGATTCAAATCAGTTCGAACTTACATCTGAACAAAGAGATTGGATTCAAAAGAACGGAAGATGCGAAAGAGAATGTAGTAGGAATTGAAGAAATAAAGAAAGCGCTGGGAGAAATTCTTCCCAAGGATAGAGAGGAAAGAAGGCTCTTTAGCGGCCTGGTTGAAGAAGGGGATTTTATCATTTTGCTTACTCCGATAGATGAGTCTGCACCAAAGGGAAGACTTATTTTACCGCAACAGATGGCTATTCGGGATCTACTGGATTATCATGCCATTCCTATTGTGACACAGATTCAGGAATTAAAGTCCGTTATGGAGAGCCTCGGAGAAAAGATAAAGCTGGTAGTCACAGACTCGCAGGCTTTTAAGGCAGCAGAAGCAATTTTGGACAAGAATATTCCCCTAACTTCCTTTTCCATCCTTATGGCAAGATATAAGGGATTTTTGGATTATGCACTGGAAGGCTGTGATATTTTAGACAGCTTGGAAGATGGTGACCGGATTTATATTGCGGAAGGCTGTACCCACCACAGGCAGTGTGGGGACATCGGCACAGTGAAACTACCGAGGATGATTGAAAAATACAGCGGAAAAAGTCCGGATTTCGTATTTACCGGAGGAAAAGGCTTTCTTCCTGTAGATGAGCAAAAGGAGATTAAACTGATGATTCACTGTGGTGCTTGTATGCTGAGTGAAAGAGAAGTACAATCTCGATACCGGGATTTTCTGGATAAGGGGATCCCTATATGCAATTACGGGCTTGCTATGGCAAAGATGACAGGGATTTTGGAACGCTCCGTCGCTATGCTATAGAGAGAATAGAGTAAGGCGAAGAAAGGACTTTTCATGGTGCGTTTGATACATACAGCGGATTTACATTTGGATACGGCATTTTCTTCCCGCTTTTCCAAGGAAGAGGCGGAGGAGAGAAGGCAGAACTTGCTTATGGCTTGGAATAGTCTGCTTTCTTATGGTATAGAGAAAAAGGTGCAGGCAGTTTTGATTTCCGGGGATTTATTTGACAGCGCTGTAGTGTCCCGCTCTACAATGGAGATTTTTCTTTCTTCCATAAGGCGTAATCCGGACCTCTCCTTTTTCTATTTAAGGGGGAATCATGATACGGAAAATACCTTTCGATTCCAGGAAAACCTGCCGAAAAACCTCTTTCTTTTTTCTAAAGCCGGCAAGAAATACCGCTTAAATGAGAAGCTTATTTTGGCAGGGAAAGAATATTACGGAAGTGAAGAGAGAACAGAAGAGAGAACAGAAGATGCTTTCCCGGAGTGTGAGCTGACGGAAAGCACAAAGTCTTTCTGGGATTTTAAAGAAGAGGACTGCAACATTTTTATCTTGCATGGTGAACTCACCGAGTCGGAAGTGAAACAAGAAGGGATAAAGGAAGAAGCGCAGGTGCAGGGGAGCTCCGGCATTTCCTTAAAGGCGCTTTCTCATTACCCGATTCACTATCTTGCACTCGGGCATATCCATAAAAGAGGAGAAGGAAAGTTCGAAAAACTCCGCTATGTTTATCCCGGCTGCATTCAGGGAAGAGGCTTTGATGAGGAGGGTGAGAAAGGTTTTTACTATCTGGAAGTCGATGAAGACACAAAGGAAATCAAGATGGAGTTTGTTCCCATAAAAGAGGGAGAGTTCCGGATCGTAGAGGTGCAGCTTAGTGAAGATGACGATAGTCTTCTCGCGTTGGAAAAGATAGAAGAAAAAATCAAAGAAGAGGCTTGTACGGAGCGGGACAGCCTCAGAATTCTTTTAAAAGGAGAAAGAAGCCCCGAGGGGGAGCGAAATCTTCGCTACATGGAAAGAGCTCTTTCAGAAAAGTTTTCTTATGTGGAAGTCAAAGGAAGAAAGCCGGCTTGTGCTTCGAAGAGAAGAGTTTATACATGAAAAGAGTTTAAAGGGTGAGTTTTTACGCATGGTCAGTGACAGTGACAGCTTGAGTGAAGAGGAAAAGGAAAAGATTATTTTGCTCGGCATCGGGCTCTTGCAGGGAGAGGAATTATGATTATCAAGTCTTGTCATATAGCACAATTTGGAAAGTGGAAGGAGAAGGACTTTGACTTTTCCGAGAATTTAAACCCCTTTCTTTGGGAAAATGGAGAAGGCAAGACCACTCTTATGCATTTCTTTCATATCCTCTTTTACGGTCTCTCCGGGGAGCGCAAGCAGGATGTTTCCGAAAATGAAAGAAAGCACTATATGCCCTTTCAGGGAGGAAGCTTTGGTGGCAATATCCATTTTCAAAAAAATGGAAAAAACTATATTCTGGAGAGGAGCTTCGGACTTAGAAAGGCAGAGGACAGTTTTCGACTACTTGAGGAAAGCGGGAAAGACAGTCACGATTTTACGGAAAATATAGGAGAAGAGCTCTTTTCTTTGGATAGCGAAGCCTTTCAAAGAGTCTGCATGATCAGTCATGAGGATCTTTCTCTTCGCTTTAATTCCACGGTTCATGCGAAGCTGGGAAATGTTTCCGAGGATGATGAGGATATGAAGAAGTTCCAAAAGGTACAGGATACCTTAAAGGATGCGATCAATGCTCTTTCTCCGAATCGAAGAACCGGCGCCATTTTTAAGAAGAAAATGGAAGAGGAGAGCCTTAGTATCGGACTCTTGGAAAAAAAGAAAGAAGAAGAACGTGCTCTATATTTGGAGGATGAGGTACTTCATCTGGAAGAAGAGAGCAGGAAGAAAGAAAAAGAGGAAGAGCAACTGGAAGAGGAAGTCCGGAAGGGAATTTTGGAAAAGGAAAGCCTTGGAAAAAGAGTGGAGTATAAGAAGCTTTCGGAAGAACTGGAGAAAGCTCGCTTCCGTTATGAAAATGCAAAAAAAAGTGGTACTATCAGGAGCGTTTTGAGAGCTTGAGTACTCTGGAGCAGGACAGCCTCTGGAAGGAAGAAATGCAGGAGCTTAGAGAGAAGATTGCTTCTCTAAAGAAAGAAGTAGAGCAAGCTCCGGTAAGTATTCCTGTGGAAGTAGTAGAAGAAAAAGAAAAGCGGAATCCGCTTCCCTTTATTTTACTACTCTTTGCAGGACTCTTTCTCCTTCTCTTTATTATTAAAATAGCAGGTTTTTCGTTTCCGGTGCCGGGAAGTCTCTCTCTTTTAATTGCCTTACTCTTAAGCTGTATTGCCTTTGCCGTTTTTTATGGAGAGAAGGAGAAAAAGCAACAAATTGTAGGAAAGCGGCTTGTAGAAGAAGAGAAAAGGAGAAAGGGAGAGTCCTTGAGAATGGCTTCCTTAGAAGAATTGCTTACTCGCTTCCACAAGCTGGAGGATATGCTTTCTCTTGAAAAGGAAGAGAAGGAAAGAAAAGAAGCGCTTTCCCTTTTTATAGAAAAGGAAGGGGAAATCCGGGAAATCTCCGAGGAAGAATATTTTTCTTTGGAAGATAGGCAGAAGAAGTTGGAAGCATTGAGAAAAGAGCAGGAGTTCTTGCGAGACAAAATTAGAGAGAAACGTGAGGAAAGGGAAGAACGGGTAGAAAGCCTGAAGTCCCTCTCCGAACAGGAAAGACGACTTTCTGCTATACGGGAAGAACGAATAGCAATGGAGGAACGGATTCATATCCTGCATGAAACGAAGGAATATCTGGAGAAGGCAAAGGAGGCTTTTTCCTCCGAGTATAGAGGCCCGATTCTGAAAGGCTTTGTTCATTATTTTCGAGAATTATCCGGTTTGGAACAGGAATTTGCGATTACGGATGAGCTCGAAATCGAGTTTTTGGAGAGAGGAATCCGAAGAAATTTGGCGTATTTGAGTGAGGGCTTGCAGGACCTCTGCCGTTTTGACTTAAAACTTGCCATTTTTGACGCCATGTTCCCGGAAGAAAAACCGATTCTTTTCTTGGACGATCCCTTCAGCCACTTTGATGATGAGAAGGGAAAGAAGGGGATTGCTTTACTTACAGAGCTTGCAAAGGACAGACAGATTTTTTATTTTACCTGCTCTTCTATGCGCAGTAAACTAAAATACAATACATGTAAAACCAGAAGAAGGGGCTGTAAAAATAAAAATTATAAATAGATTTTCGGCAATTTATACCTATATTGCTTAGAAAACTATTTTTATTTTTACAGCTTTTGTATGAAAAGTGATTTTAGCAGACTTCATCAGGCTTTCGTTCCCTCAAAAATAATCATTCGACAAGATAAAACTGCCTTATATATTAAAAAATAATACCGATATACATACATGAGGTAGTAATTTAATATATTTCCCCTGCAGAAAATAGAGGATGAAAAGCAGGTGAAAAAGGAACGGTAAAGCCGAGAACTGCGGATGGAAAGCATTTCCATCTGCAGGAAGGCAGGGTTTAGCAGCATAAAGAAAGAGGTGAGGGAGAAGGATGAAAAAAAGAATGAAAACATGGGCTTTACGTTTGGCAGCGGCAGTAGTGATAATTCTTGCAATGGCATCAACGGGTTTTGCAGGAGACTTTGATACAGACCAAAACCTGAGTTTTTTTGGAGGCTCGGGAACTGCCAATGTCGGTGTACATTCGACCGGTCAAGCTTTGGGAAACACAGTATCCTTTGATAAGGTGATTTTGGTAGAAGAAGGTGGAACAGAAGGGGTAGATGAACCGTATGTAAGCTGGAAATATAAGATTCGTCCCGTAAAAGATGACGGTACGGATGATACCATCAATGCCGGTCTAACTCCGGATGTTGCAGCGACTTATAAGAAGGGAACGACTACTATTTCGGATGGAACGAATACAGTTCCCGTGGAGCCCGGAACGGCAGCTATGATTACCGGAGGCACGGAAAAGACGGCGGAGTTTAATGCGGATACCTATAATATTCCTACCGCTGTGATTACAGCACCGGCTGTACAGACCTTTACCAAGACGGTCAGCTTCAGCTTTGACACTGCGCAATTTACAAAACCGGGAGTATATCGCTTCGTTATTACAGAGAGTGATCCGGAAGGAGCCAATAAGACTGATGTGGAAGATATTGGCGGAAAAGGAGAGAATGGAGCAGCGGGCGAGCAGGATGTTCCGTATCAGAGAGAGCGTTTTTTGGATGTTTATGTCAGATCAAAAGATAACGCAGGAGTCATAACGTATGAAATTTATGGTTACGTAATGCATAGCGGAGATACGGATAAGGATCATAATGCAACCGGAAATAAGTGGGCACAGCACAAGAACTCCGGTTTTGACGGCGGTAAACAAAAAGGAAATAATAAGCTTACTCCACAGGGTTATACAAGATATATCCCGAGGAAGGTGAAGATTAAGAAGAAAATTTCCGGTTTGGTGCCGACGGATACGCTTTTCCCCTTTACCATTCAGTTGTTGCACGGCGCAACACAGACCGTTGCAGGAAATGACAACAAAGAGATGCAAATTAAGGTAAAGTTTCCGGGATTCACTGCGACAGCTCCCAATACTTATGAGATTATGACCATTGATCAATTTAACGCAGCGGTGCGGAATTTGAAGCATGATGAAGAGGTGGAAATCATCGGTTTACCGAAGAGCACTACAGTAGTGGTAAAGGAGCAGAACAAGAACTTTGTCGGTGCGGTAAAGTCGGATCTGACAGGCTATAAGTCCATTGATTTGATTGATGCCAATAAGGATACTTCTATCACGGCGACAACCAAGGTTTTAAAGGCGGATGATACTTCTACGGACCCGGATTCTTTCTCCGCTGAAGTATCCAGACAGTTGACTGCGAATGATTTGGGTCTTCTCTACCACAATCATGTGGATGAGATTACGCCGACCGGTGTAGTCCTTACGGTAGTGCCTTACGCAATGATGATTTTTGTATCCATCAGTATGGCATTTATGTTCCTTACTAAGAGAAAAGAAGAATAAGCGGGGAGGCGGAAGATGAACATTGGCGTTATTGCCGCGAAAGTCGGTGACAAAGTAATCGTCATTTTTGCGGTAATACTCATGGTTCTTCTGATGAGCTACGGAAGTTTCTCCCTGTGGTATACCTATATGACCATGCAGGAGGGCTTTCTGAACAATGAACTGATGGCGTTAAAGCCCTTTTTGCAGAAGGATGGAAGCTTGAGCTTTCAAGAACTCCTCATGATCAATGAGGATGTACGGGCTTGGATTACCATAGATGATACCCATATTGACTACCCTATGGTACAGGGTGAGAACGATATGGAGTATGTCAATAAAGATGTAATGGGAAACTTTTCTCTTTCCGGTTCCATTTTCATGAGCTACCGGAACAAGCCCGATTTTTCCGACCCCTATATCCTGACATATGGACATCACATGGATAATGGAGGGATGTACGGAGATGTTATGCAGTTCATTGAGCCGGAATATTTTGAAGCGCATCGGACAGGAAGCCTGATATTACCGGACAAGGAAAGAAAGTTGGAGATTTTTGCATGCTTTGAGGGGGATGCCTACGACCCCTATATCTACAATGTTTTGGATAAGGAAGGCAATATGGGTGAATTTCTGAGGTATATTCGGAAAAATGCCCAACAGTATAGAGAGATTAATATAAAGGATACAGATCAGATTATCAGCTTATCCACTTGTGTCTCTGCTTCCACCAATGGACGAATGGTGGTATTTGCCCGCATCAATCCATAGAAAGAGAGGGAAATATGGGGAGGGGAAAACGAATCGTTTGCCTAATTGTGTTTACCCTGATGGTTTCTTCGGGGATGGTCTTTTCCTCCAGAGCGGGAGAAAGCGCCTTCGGAACACTTCCGCCGGTGAAAGTGGAGATTCCTTTCAGCGTTGAAATCTTGGGAGATGATGCTCCCCAAACGGATTTTCGTGTCTTTATGGAAGCTTCGGTGGAGAGCCCCAACGCAAGCTTACCGGATCCTTATTATCTGGATATCCGGAGCGAATCGAGAAGGGAAGAACGCAGTTTCGGAAAGATGGAGTTTTTTGGCACCGGACACTATTTCTATAAGATTAAGCAGGAGCAGAAGAACTATGAAGGTTTTACCTATGACTCTACGGTTTATGATTTGGAGATAGAGATTTTGGAAGCGGATATCGATGCGGAGGGGAATACGGTTCCTCCCTATCTCTACGCAATAGTACAGGGAAAGAAAGAAGGGGAGAACAAAGAAACAGAGCATTTTTCCTTTGTGAACCACTATAAGGAGACGAAGATAGGAAGATCCTCGACTCCATCCCGAAAACATATAGAACTGTCCAATGCCGTGTCTTCCCCACCGGTAAAACAGAGCACGGTTTTGGGAGCGGAAAGAGGAATTGCAGGAGAGTTCCAATTTGCGATTCCTAAAGCATTGCGAGTGGCAAGGGACTTGTCAACAAGCGATGAAAGCAGTATGGTGCTTTACGGTCTTGCGACACTTTTTGCTACAGGCAGCCTGCTTCTTTGGTTGTACAAATTAAGGAGACATAAGGAAGAAGGCAAGGGGGAAAGCAATTCCGAGAAGGAAAGATAAGAAAAATAATCGCATAAGGTCATTTTCATAGCCCGGTAAAGAACGAAGTTTTGTTTGAGAGAGACAGACGTTTCGTTTGAGAGAGAGGGAAGTATGGAAATCCGGAAACCGCTGTTTTACGGTGCATGCTCGAAGGAGTGTAAGGGATGCACAACAAGACAGCGGTTTTTTAGTGGAGCAAATTTTAGTGGAGAAAAGCATGTCTATTTATGAAGTATAGGCAAGATAGGCATTATCGTGTAAAATAAGAGAAAATCCACAGATGGTTTTTTAAAGCTAAGATTGCTATACTAGAAAGGTCTGATGAAATGAAACTGGCACTGATTGTGAATCAAAAAAAAGAGGATGCGGAGAGTTTTCAGAATATTATTTTGCAGAATCTTGCAGAAAGAAAGATTCATCCGGAGCTGTTTTTAAATAAGGATTTTCAACGGGATGATTTCACCAATATCGATTGCATCATTACCCTTGGAGGAGATGGTACGATTCTGCACACTGCAGGGGTACTGGAAGGGATGGAAGTGCCGATTTTGGGAATCAATACAGGACACCTCGGGTATTTGACGGAGATTCGGAAAAGAAGAGAAATAGATGGGGCAATGACGAAACTGCTGGCGGGAGATTATGTAGAGGACCGCAGGTCGATGCTGCGAGGAAAGATTGTTCGAGAGGGCAAGGTGATTTTTTCCCGTCTGGCTTTAAACGAGATTTTGATTTCCAGAGTCAGGGGTGTCAGCATTCATCATTTCCGGGTTTTTTGTGATGGGATGGAAATGGTGCACTACTCTTCGGATGGCATCATTATTTCTACACCGACAGGCTCTACTGCTTACAATTTGTCTGCGGGAGGTCCTATCATTTCCCCGGAAGCGCAGGTCTATATCATGAATCCCATCTGTGCCCACAGCTTTAACAATAGGGCGGTAGTCTTGGATAACCGTCGTGTATTGGAGATTGTCATGGAAAAGGGAGATCAGGTTCTGTCTTTTGATGGAGAAGAGCCTGTAGAATTGTTCGCCGGAGATAAGGTGGTTATTGAGAAAGCGGTAGAAGAAACGGTGCTTGTAAAGTTCTCCAAGGAAAGTTTCCTGCATACCCTAAGAGAGAAGATGGCACTGGTATAGAGTGAGTTCAGAAAGGGCAAGGATGAAGAAGAGCCGACAGGATAGAATTCTCTCTCTTATTGCAGAAGAGGATATAGAAACCCAGGAAGCACTGGTACAGGCTTTGCGACGAGATGGATACCGCGTGACACAAGCCACGGTTTCTCGGGACATTCGATTTTTACAGTTATTGAAAATGGAAAAAAATGGAAGGATGATTTACCGACCTCGCCCGACAGAGGAAGGGAAAAAGGAGATGGAAAAATTTATCCGCATTATGCAGGAGGGTATTCTCTCTCTTAAACCGGCCGGGAATATTCTGGTAATCCATACCCTTTCCGGTATGGCAAATGGTGTAGCCATGGCAATCGATCGTTCCCATTTTCCGGAGATTGTAGGAAGTCTGGCAGGAGATGATACTCTTTTTTGTGCTATGGAAAGTCCGGAAAGTGCAGAAAAGCTGCGCTCCATTATAAAAGGAATCCTCAAGAAGGAGGAAGAGCATGCTTGAGCAATTGATGGTGAAGGATTTGGCATTGATTGAAAAATCTCTTGTCGAATTCGGCCCCGGCTTAAATATATTAACGGGAGAAACAGGAGCCGGAAAGTCTATACTGCTCGGCTCTATTCAACTGGCTCTCGGACAGAAGGCGAATAAGGATATGATTCGCCACGGAAAAGAGCAGGCAGTAATCGAGCTTTCCTTTTCTTTGAAAGAGGAAGAGGAGAGGGCACTGCAGGAGTTGGAAGAAGATCTGGAGATAGAGGAAGGGAGTCTTTTATCCGTAGAAAGATTACGGAGAAAAAGTCCGATATCCGGTAAATGATCTTGGCGTTACTTTAGGAAAGTTAAAAGAAATCAGCGGAGAACTTCTGGACCTGCACGGGCAGCACGAGCATTACAGCCTTCTTAAGGAGGGGGCACAGCTTGCCATCTTGGATAATTATTTGGAACGAAAGGGAGAAACGGTTCTTTCGGACTTGAGAGCAAGCTATGAAGACTATCGTGAGAAGAAAAAGCGATTGGAGCAATATCACATTCCGGATGCGGAAAGACAGAGAGAGCTGGATTTTCTGCAATTCGAGCTGGAGGAATTGCAAAATGCCGCTCTGGAAGTCGGGGAAGAGGAGCGCATTGCCAAAGAATATGCCCTCTATGAAAATATGGATCACCTGAAGTCCTTACTTTTACGAGTGCAGGACAAGCTTTCCGAAACAGATTTTCATGCTCCCGTAAAGGAACTGGAAGAGGCAGTCGGATATGATGCTTCTTTACAAAATCTTTTGGACAGCGTATACGAACTGGAAGCCGTGGGGGAAGATTGCTTAAGAGGCGTGGAGCATTACCTGGATCATGCGGAGGTGGATGAGGAGAAGTTCTTTCTTCTGGGAGAACGCTTGGATACTATCCGGAAGCTGATGATGAAGTATGGCGGCTCGGAGGAAAAGGCCTTAAGGCCATGTCTGAAAAGGAAGAGAGAAAACAATTTTTGGAAGAGTATGAGAAAGAGCGAGGAAAGGCTGAAAAAGCCATGCATCTTTCTCTTGAAGATTTGGAAAAGAAGGCGGATGCCCTGTCTCTTGTCAGAAAGAAAGTTGGAAAAGAGCTGGAGCAACGCATTCAAAAAGAGATGCAGGACATGGGATTTCTGGATACCCGCTTTGCCTTTCAGTTTCAAAAGAAGAAGGAAATTACGGAAAAAGGATTTGATGAAGTGGAAACTTTCGTCAGCTTAAACCCGGGAGAACCCCTAAGAGCTCTCCGAGAGGTGGGAAGCGGAGGAGAACTTTCCCGCATTATGCTTGCCATTAAGACTGTTCTTGCGGATACGGATGCGATTCCGACCCTTATCTTTGATGAGATAGATACCGGAATTTCCGGAAGAACGGCGGAGAAAGTAGGCGAGAAGCTACAGAAGATTGCTGCAAAGCATCAGGTTATATTGATTACGCACCTGCCGCAGATTGCTGCGAAAGCAGACAGACATTTTCTGATTGAAAAAAATGTAGTGGACGGAAAGACAAAAACAGAAATTCATGCGTTGTCTGAAGAGGAGTCCATAGAGGAGCTTGCAAGGCTGTTGGGAGGAACTGAGCTGACTGAGGAAGCCCTGCAAAATGCCAGAAGCTTAAAGAAGAGAGCAGAACGGAAATAAAGCAAAGGAGATCAGGATGAAAAACATACTATTTTTGGCGTCGGAAGCGGTTCCCTTTATCAAAACCGGAGGTCTTGCAGATGTAGTGGGCTCTCTTCCCAAAGAGGTGGATAAGAACTATTTTGACGCCAGAATCATGATTCCCAAGTACATGTGTATGAAGGAAGAGGACCGGAACAACCTGCAGTATGTTACGCACTTTTATATGAATTATATGGGACAATCCCGTTATGTCGGTGTGTTGAAGAAGGAAGTGGACGGGGTTCTTTACTACTTTATAGACAATGAATATTATTTTGCCGGAAACAAGCCTTATGGAAACTGGTACTGGGATCTGGAAAAGTTCTGCTTTTTCTGCTATGCGGCACTTTCTTCTCTTCCTCTTTTGAATTTTCACCCGGATGTGATTCATTGTCATGACTGGCAGACCGGCCTCGTTCCGGTACTTTTAAAGGATCGATTTGCCGGAGGAGAGTTCTTCCGTTCTATTCGTTCCGTTTTTACTATTCATAATTTGCGCTTCCAGGGAACCTGGGATAAGAAAACCATTCAGCGTTTTACGGAGCTTTCCGATTACTACTTTACTCCGGATAAGTTGGAGTTCAAGAAAGATGCCAATCTTTTAAAGGGCGGTCTTGTTTATGCGGATGCCATCACAACAGTGAGTAGGACTTATGCAAAGGAAATCCAGACCGCTTTCTATGGAGAAGGGCTGGAGGGACTTTTACAGGCAAGAGACCATGACCTTCGCGGTATTGTAAACGGAATCGACTACAATGCATGGAATCCGAAGAGAGACCCTTACCTTGCGTATCCGTATGATAAGGTAAGCGTGCATAAGGAAAAGGGAAAGAATAAGCGGGATTTGCAGGAGAGTCTTGGACTTGCCGTAGATGATGAGACAATGCTGATTTCCATGGTAACGAGACTTACGGACCAAAAGGGCTTGGATCTTGTGGAGCGTGTTTTTGATGAGCTTTGTCAGGATAGAGTACAGTTTGTGATTTTGGGAACCGGAGATGAGCATTATGAGAACCTCTTCCGCTATTTTGCATGGAAGTATCCCGATCGGGTTTCTGCGCAGATTTATTACTCGGAGGAAATCAGTCACAAGATTTATGCCGGCAGTGATGCCTTCCTGATGCCTTCGCTTTTTGAACCTTGCGGACTTTCTCAGTTGATTTCCCTGCGCTATGGGACGATTCCTATTGTGAGAGAGACAGGGGGATTATGTGATACGGTAGAGCCCTTTAATGAATATGAGAAGAAAGGTACGGGCTTCTCTTTCTCCAATTACAACGCACATGAAATGATGGCGTGTGTCCGATATGCGGAACGCATTTACTATGATGATAAGAAGTCCTGGAGAGGACTTGTGAGTCGAGCAATGAAGGCGGACTTCTCATGGAAGAGCTCTGCTTTACAGTACCAGGAACTCTATGACTGGCTTGTAGAGTGGAGATAAGGCGTAGAGTGTAGAGCGTATTACTTGTCAATGTGGATTACATGAAAGAAGAAAGAAGGCGAGAGAAGTAGAATTCCGCCTGCATAGAAAGGGATAGAGAGAAAGCGAAACATGGGCTTTTTCATGGAACAATTATTATCAAATTATTTACTGATGTCGGCACTTGTTTCCTGGTTTGTAGCACAGCTTATCAAAACGGCCATTGATGCCTATTTCAATAAAGGAATCAACTGGGAGAGAATGACAGGCTCAGGAGGGATGCCCTCCAGCCATTCTTCGACGGTAGTCGCTCTGGCTACCGCTGCGGGAGTTTCATACGGTGTGGATAGTGCTATTTTTGCGGTAGCACTTATCTTTGCGGTTGTGGTTATGTATGATGCTACAGGGGTAAGACGGGAGACAGGGAAACAGGCAGTGATTTTGAATCGACTGCTATTGGATAATCCCTTTTCCTGGACGGGAAAAGAGTTTGAAAAGAAACTGAAGGAGTATGTAGGACACAGTCCCCTGCAGGTTCTTATGGGTGCTATTTTAGGACTGCTTATAGCACTGCTTATGGGATATTTATATGAATTTATTTTTATTTAAAAGAGAGAAAAAGGCCGGAAGCTTTCGGCTATGTATTTCTTTCGTATTGCTTTTTTCCGTATTGTTTTTCAATTCCTGTAAGGGGATTGCCATAAGCGGAAAAACGGAAAATGTACCCGGCTATAGTAAGGCGGAAGCAATGATCGTTCTGGGTTCGGAAAGAAACCGTTATCAGAACATCATGGGACCGGAGGTCTGGGACCTGCCGATTACAGGGCAGTTGGAGAAGACTTATGGGGCTTATTTTATTGATAAGACAAAGGAGTTCTTGCAAGATATACGTACTCTGAATCTTCTCGCGGAGGAAAAGGGAATCCAGCCCAACAGTACGGAGATGGAGGGGATACGAAAGGCTGCCAATAAGTTCTACACGTCGTTAAGCGAGGAAGATAAGGCTTTTTTCGGAGATTGTACGGAAAAGGATGTGGTGGATATGTACACTGCTTACTTTACGGCGGAAAAAACGGTGGATTCTCTTCTTTCGAAGGTGGATACGGAGCTTAGCGCAGCGGAATCCAAGGTTATTCGGATAGAACAGATTGTCGTAAGTGATGAAACGGCGGCGAGGGATCTTTGGGAAAAGGTGAGAACTCCCGGAGCAAATTTCACCTACTATGCCAGACAGTATTCGGAAGATCCGGAGATTCAGAAACAGCTTTCCTTTGGGGAAAAGGAAGACAAAGTCTATGAGACGGCTTTTGCTTTAAACAACGATGAAATCTCCGATATTGTCTCGGAAAATGGAAAGTTTTATATCTTAAAATGCTTGAATTCCTATGATGAAGAAGCAACGAAGGATAGAAGGGAAAGGCTGGAGCAATCGATTCGGGTTTTGCGTTTCAATGAGGATTATGATGCCTATCAGAAGGAACACATTGTGCGTTTTAGGGAGTCCTTCTGGAAGACGATAGACTTACATGCAGGAGAGGGAAGTACAGCGGATTTCTTTTTTTCGGTATATCAGGAATATGTTAAGATAGACAAATAGAAGGAAGAAATAAAAAAGGGGCTGTAAAAAATCAAAATAATAAAGGAATTCTTTGCAATATAGGTCTGAACGCGGGGGTAGTCTGAGCCCGTCGGTACTTGCGAAAAACAAGAGAAACGCAGTTTTTCGCTTAGTATCCGCTACGTGGCGAAGCTAGCGAGAGCGTGCCCCAAGTTTAGACCTATATTGCTTAGAAAATTATTTTGATTTTTTACAGCCCCTTTGCGATTCATTCTAGAGGGCGACTATGATGCCTTTGTCATTGGCATATATGCTGGCAACACCTCTTGCGTTTGTAATAACAATATCTTTAAACTCAGCAGCTTTTTCAAAATCCGCTTTTACCTGCTCGGCTCTTTCGGGGTCATTTACGTGGGTAATCACAAGACGCTTACTCTTTACGGCATCTACTCCGCCGGCCTTTTCTACGGCAAGCTCTACCATTTTCTTAAGAGCCTTCTGCATCCCCCCTTTGCTGTCCGTACTGCACGATACTTCCGTCTACAGCTCCCATGACAGGCTTAATGTTTAAGGCACTGGCAAGGAGAGATTTTACGCCGGTCAGGCGTCCGTTCTTCCGTAAAGTATCCAGACTCTCCAATACAAAAAGGGTGGTGATTTCGGAACACTCTTTTTCAATGATGGAAACGACTTCATCAAAGCTCTTTCCGGCTTCTTTTAATTCCTGTATTTCCATACAGAGCTTACATTCTCCGGCACTTGCAGAATTGGAACTGAAGATATGAACCTTTTTCTTTCCTTCTCCTGCACTTTCCTCATAAAGGCTTTGGCCTATCGTTGCAGCTTGATAAGTTCCGGAAAGCTTTGCAGAGATGGTTACGATATACACTTCTTCGGCATCAGACTCTTCAATCGCCTTTTGAAAAGCTTCCGGGGAGGGGCAGGCAGTCTTGGGACCGATAGGAGACTCCTTTACTCTCTTTAGGAAATCCAACTGATCAAAATTTTCGTCATCCAAGATGGAATAAGAACCGATTTCCAGAGTAAGGGGGATGCTACGGAAGATAGGATTTTTCTGCATTTCCTCCGTGAAATCTCCACAGCTGTCGGCAATGATTTGATATGACATAAGAATGCCCCTTTCTTTTCTTTTCATAGCAGGTATCATGTATAAAACTAACGATACGGACTCGATTAATGAAAAATAATCTACCTTTATCAATTCTATTCTGTAAATCTTCTTAAATGTAGTTTTTAAAACTACATGAGAATTATAGCGAGCATTCGATAGTACTGTCAAGCCGGTATTCCATCACGTTGTTAAGCCGTTCTTGACAGAGCAGGGTACTTGCAATAAGATTTTTCAATAGAGTAGTGGAGAAAGGAAGGACTTATGCCAACGAAAGAAGCAAAGATGTCCCATAATACCGAAAGAGATATACTTGTTACAGGCCATCGTAATCCGGATACGGATTCCATCTGTGCAGCCATTGCGTATGCTCGTTTTAAAAATAAATTCAATAATACCAACCGATACATTCCCTGCAGGGCAGGAAGCCTCAATGCAGAGACAAGCTTCGTCTTGGATTACTTCAAAGCGGAGAAGCCGCGTCTTTTGGAGAGTGTGAAGACACAGGTCTCGGATGTGGCATACCGGAAAACACCGGGTGTACCGAAGAATATGTCCTTAAAGCAGGCTTACCAAATTATGCGGGACAGCCATGTAGTGACCCTCCCTGCAGTGACGAAAGAAGGCATATTGGAAGGACTGATTACGATTTCGGATATCGCTAAGTCCTATATGAATGTCTACGATTCGGCGATTATTTCCACGGCAAAAAACACAGTATAAAAATATCCTGGAGACCTTGGAAGCTACTCGGATTACAGGGGATATTGAGCGTTTTTGCCAAAAGGGAAAGGTCGTCATTGCGGCAGCCAATCCCGAGATGATGAACTACTATATTGAACCCCATGATATCGTAATCCTCGGAAATCGCGCGGAGAGTCAGCTTTCTGCGCTGGATAACGGTGCGGACTGCATCATTATCTGTGAAGGGGCAAATGCTTCTCCGACAATCCGTGATCTTGCCGAGCAAAACGGCATGATTATCATGGTGACTTCTTACGATGCCTATACGGCTGCGCGCCTTATCAACCAGTCCATCCCGATTGACTTCTTTATGACAAAGGAAGGGATCCTGAGTTTCCAGGAGGAAGACTATGTGGATGATATCCGGGAGGTGATGGCGAGTAAAAGACACAGAGATTTTCCGGTTCTCAGTAAGGACGGAAAATACCTTGGCATGATTTCCCGTAGAAACCTGATGGGAGCGCATGGAAAACAGGTTATCATGGTGGATCACAATGAACTTGGACAGGCACTTGAGGGAATGGAAAGTGCGGAAATACTGGAAATTATTGACCACCATCGTCTGGGAACCATTCAGACTCTTTCTCCGGTAAGCTTCCGAAATCAGCCGCTCGGTTGCTGCAGTACCATCATTTACAAAATTCATCAGGAAAATGGAGTGAAGGTGGATAAGAAAACGGCAGGGCTTTTGATGTCTGCGATTATTTCGGATACCCTTCTCTTCCGCTCTCCGACCTGTACGCCGGTGGATGAAGAGGCTGCACGTGAGCTTGCAAAGATTGCGGGAATTGATATTGAAGCTTATGCGATGGAAATGTTTGCGGCAGGCTCCAACTTAAAGCAGAAGACGGACAAGGAAATCTTCTATCAGGACTTTAAGATTTTTACAGCGGGAAAGATTCGTTTCGGTGTGAGCCAGGTGACCTCTTTAAATGAAGAAGAGCTGGATGGGTTAAAAGAGAGACTGTTACTCTTTGCAAAAAGTGCTTTGGAAAAAGAGAATTTGAATATGGCTTTCGTGATGCTGACGAATATCCTGCGTCAGGATACCCTTCTTCTTGCTGTCGGATCCCGCTCGGGAGAACTGATTAATATGGCATTTGCTCTGGAGACGGAGAAGGTGCTTTTCGAACTGCATGGAGAGAGTGCGGAGGGCTACTCCGCACGAATCCCCGAGTTGGTTTCCCGAAAGAAACAGCTGATTCCGCCCCTTTCTCTTTTTGCGGAACAGTTATAATAGAATATTCAAGAGTCGGTGCGATTCCTGCACAGCCTCTTTAGCAAAGTGTTTGGAGGCTTCGGCACTTGCAGAAAACGAGCGAGAGCGAAGTTTGATGCTTAGTGCCGCTAAGCCGGAACCGAGCGAGAGCGTCTTTGCAAAAGAGGCTGTGCAGGAATAAGCCTGAATAACAATTGCTGTAGGAAGCACAAAGAGGAAGTAGGAATGAATATATGTTTAATCGGGATGCCATCCAGCGGGAAGAGCGTTCTCGGTAAAATGCTTGCGAAAAAGCGAGGGATGTCCTTTTTGGATCTGGATACCCTGATTGAAAAGAATAACGGAAAACTCCTTAGAGAAATCATTGCGGAAGAGGGCAGGGAAGGATTTCTTCGGATAGAAGAGGAGGCAGGTGCCTCTCTTTCCGTGGAAAATACAGTGATTTCTCCGGGGGGCTCCATCTGCTACGGAGAAAGAGCCATGAAGCATCTTCAGGAGATTTCAAAGGTCATTTTCTTAAATCTCCCCTATGAGGAAATGGAAAAAAGGATTGGAGACCCGGTAAAGCGCGGTGTGGCCATTCCGGACGGCTTTACCCTTAGGGATCTTTATGAGGAAAGAACGGCACTTTATCGGAAATATGCGGAATTTACCTTGGAAGAGGAGAACTTATCGGCGGAAGAGTGCTTGGGAAAATTAATAGAGTATCTGGACTAGCACTAATTCAGTGCAGAATTTTTTTCTTTAACAAAGTCGGACTGTTCTTTCTTGATGACTTTATTGTAAAGAAGAATGCAAATTTTTCGGAGAAAAAATCAATGGAAAATATAGTTTTTGGGCTTCTAGCCCATGTTGATAGGGGGAAGACCAGCCTTTCGGAAAGTCTGCTTTTTGAAAGCGGGAAGATTTCGAAAAAGGGACGTGTGGATCATGGAGACAGTTTACTGGACCATGATGAACTGGAGCGAAAAAAAGGGATAACCATTTATGCAAAGAGTGTTTATTTTTCAAGAGGAAATAAGCGCTTTTTTCTTTTGGATACCCCGGGGCATAGAGAGTTTTCCGGAGAAATGGAGCGTGCGCTTCAGGTCTTAGACTATGGGATTCTTCTATTGGATGCAAAGGAAGGTGTAGGGAAGAGGGAGAAAGAACTTTGGAAACTTGCTAAAGAAGCAGGGCTTCCACTATTTATCTTTTGTCAATAAAATGGACCTTTATCAAGGAAGTAAAGAAGAGGTAAAAGAAGAGTTGAAAAGAAATTTTCCTGAAGAAAATATTCTGGACTTCAGCGACTTTAGAAAAGACCTATGGCAAGTGGATTTTGTTCAAGATGGTTTTGTTCAAAACAAAAATATAGATGCAAATAAGGATGCATCTTTGACTTTGCAGGACTTCATGGAATCTATAGCCCTTTCCGCTTTGGAAAGCACGGAGGAGTATTTGGAAACGGGAAGCCTGAAGCTTTCGACCGTACGGGAGATCATAGAAAAGAGAAAACTGATTCCTCTCTTTTTTGGTTCGGCTTTAAAGCAGGAGGGGATAGGGCAGTTTTTAGAGGCGCTTTCTAATTTTTCCGTGATGCAAAAAGCAAGAAACGGAAAGGAAGAAGCGGAAATAAAGGAACAGGCAGGTTTTATTTATAAAATTACTCGGGATGAAAAAGGGAGAAGAATCGCAAAAGCTAGGCTTTTTAGAGGATTTTGGCTCTTAGAGAAGAAATGGCTGGAGGGGAGAAGCTGACGGAACTGCGTTTGGAAGAGGGAGAACGCTATGAAGAGATTTCCCTTGTTGAGCCCGGAATGTTGTTCTCCTGCCCGATATCGGAAAAGGTAAATCAGGGATTTTTTCCGAAAGAAAACAGGAGGAAAGAGGAGGAAAGCAGTTTTTTCAGACTGAAGCTTACGATAGAGGGAGAGGATATTTTACGTTACAAGAGAGAGATTTTAGAGCTTGCAAAAGAATTTCCGGAGTGGAAGCTGCATATTGAAGAAGAAAGCGGAACTGTACTTATCTATTCTCTGGGAAATCTGCAAAGGGAGCTTTTGCAAAACATTTTCCGGAAAAGAACGGGGAAAGAAGTGAGATTCTCTGCACCGGAGCTGATTTATGGGGAGGGTCCGAGAAAGGAAGCCTATGGTAGAGCTTTAATAGAAAGCCCGGGTCATTATTTCGGGATATATTTACGTCTTCACCTGTTTCTTATAAGACCTCCGAAATAGCTGAAAGAGAAGAAAAGAATGGCGGAAGCGAAGTTCTTTCCTTTGCAAAAAATATTTCCTTAAAAAAAGACTGGATTAAGCTTTTGCAAAATGAGTGGGAAGAAGGGGAACTTAAGGGACCTGCCTTTTCGGGTCCGTATACGCATTACAGTATTGAAATTTTGGAAAGCGAGTGGACGGAAAGTCGCTCTTACTATATGGATTTAAAAGGGGCTGTATGGGAGGCTCTTGCCATGGCGAAGAAAAATGCGGGAGTGAAGCTTTATGCTCCTGTTTTTTCCTATGAAATCAGGCTTGAACAGGAGCTTATCGGACAGGTGCTGCAAACGATTGAAAGACTTTCCGGGAAGCAAGAAGAGCTTTTTGTAGAAGAGGAGAGGAGCTGTCTTAAAGGGAAAATTCCCGGAGAAAGCCTGCCCGAATTTTTAGGAAGCTTGCAAAAAATGGGAATCGAGGTGGACTATTCATTCTCTCATTTTTCGGAGATGGAAGATGCGCGGGAGAAAGAGCTGCTTACTGCACGATTGGGTGAGCAGGAAACTTGGGAGGAGTTCTTCTATGGCCAAGAGAATTTTACAGGGGAGTGTATAAGGGAAGAAGAGGCTACTTCGTCCGGCAAGTCTTCCGCTAAGGGGAAAAAGAAGGAAAAGACGGGAGAGTTTATCAGCGATATCGAGCTGGAAGAAATCTTCTTAAAAACTTTCGGACCGATAAGAAACCGAGGGCAAGAGGCTTTTCTTTCCGAACAGAGGCTTGTTTTATCTAAGGAAAAGGAAGAAAAGCAGAGGGAAGCCAGAGCACAGTATGAAAGAAAGTGGAGTCCCGGGAAAAAAGAGATTCTTCTTGTGGACGGTTATAATTTCATGTTTGCCCAAAATGACTTAAAGGAGCTCGCAACAGAAGACCTTATGGCAGGGCGGGAAAAAGTAGTACAGCTTTTGTCCGAGTATGCCGTCTTTTATGACAAAGAAGTGTATCTGATTTTTGATGCCTATCATGTCAAGGGAAATTCGGGGAGTAGAAAGCAGTTTGGGAAGAATCTGGAACTCATTTTCACAAAAGAAAGTGAATCTGCAGATTTTACTTTGACTAAGATGGCAAAGGACTTTTCGGAAAAGGGAAGAAGGGTCAGTATCGTAACTTCGGATCAGGCAGTGCAGGTACAGGCATTTTCCGGAAAGGGAGTAAGCCGCTATTCTTCTCGGGAATTTTTTGGCATCTTAGAGGATATGCGGAAGAAGATTTCGGAGATGGATTTTGAATAAGCGCTTTCTTACTTCCGTTTGACGGAAGGGATGCGGGATGATAAGATAGCGTACGGTATCGTGTTAAATATAAAATTTTCTCACGATTTTCAAAAATTTAAGAACAAATAGAGAAATGGGAAGAGGAAAATATCCGAGATATCCATTTGTAAAAAAAGGGGAGAAGAAAAGTGAAAAAAATCAGCTTGGGATTAACCGCACTTGCTTTGGCAGTGAGCCTTACGGCTTGTGGAGAATTAAAGGAAGCACAGAATGCTTTTAAGCAGGATAAAGAGGATCAAGAAACAAAAGCGGAGGGAAAGAGCTCTGCGCTTAACAATCTTCTTGGGGCTATCAATGGAAAGGACTATGAAGAGGATACGCCTGTCGATGATATGGAAGCGTACAACAATTATATTGATCTAAGTAACTTTATGACCGGTGATGTTGAGGCTACTTTGGACCGCTATTTTAGTGGTGTGGAAGCAGCATCGGATTTTCATCCGATCGAGAACGGATATTATATTGCCAATGGGTTTTCCACTGTGGATTATGATTTCCTGGATACTGTAGAGTCTCAGGCGGATCTTGGAACAGCTTATCCGGATGTGGATGAAGCAGCTATGGAATTGATTCCTTCTTTAAGAGCTTTGATGGAGGTTTTGGATGAAGCGGCAGACTATGGAAAACTGAAGAGCTATTTGGATGATAACTATGTAAAGGGAGAAGAAATCCATGCTCGTTTTGTTCCGGCTGTCAATAACTATGACGATCTTCGTCTTCCTTACCTGAATTCTTTAAGAGAAGTTTTGAAGGAGCAGCAGAAGAAGGATTTGGAGCGTTTTGAAAAAGAGGGCTATACCATTCGCTACCAGATGCTCAAGCTTACGGTACTGAAGTCTGAGATTATGAATGCCATTTATGCACAGGAGGATATTACAGATGAAAATGTCCTTTCTCTCGATGTAACGGAGATTCGACCGAAGTATGAGGAGTTTTCTTCTATTTTGGCTGAATTTGCAACAAACTATAAGGATAAGGATGAACAGGAAAAGGAAGGGTTCCAACTATACCAGAGCACACAGCTTGGTCTTTTCTATGATTCTGTAGCAGAGTTTAAGGTACAGACACAGGCATTGATTTCTCGTGTGGATGAGCAGAAAGAGTATTCTGAGGCGGAGAAGTTGATCTTGAGAACTGCAGATGGTTCCATTGCGCGTCTCGCAGAAGTTGGTTCAGATGTAACTTCCAGGTATAACTCCGTTATCGGTTAAGAAGAAGATTAGGAAAAAACTGCACTTCTTATATTCTGAAGTGAACAGGCCGATGATGAGAAAGCGGAAGTATGCCGGATGATTCCAAGAAGCGAAAAAATTTCTCTCTAGTGCATGAAAAGGGGAATTTGACAAAATAGGGAAGTTTCCGTATAATTCCGATAATATTTCCTGCCGGGAGTAAAAAGGATTATGCAAAAGAGATTCTATACAAAAGAGATTCTATGCAAAAGAGCTTTTACTCCTCGGAAGAGAAGAAATAACAGAAGTTATGAAGATAGATTCATGATATACGCTTTAGGAAAGGAACAGTCATGGACGACGATGGGGACGGGAATACGAATTACCCTACTCTAAGTAAGAAAAAGGATGTACTTTTACATTAAAGATAAGAAAGAAGGTGTAGTGGTTTTCTGCTATGCCTTTTATCGTTCTATAAAAAGTGATAGTTTTTAACTGTTTTATTTAGAGGCTTGTATTTTTGAAGTCAAACAGCTTTCTGTTAAATATAAAAAGCCGGAGTTTAAGGAGGATTGAAAAAGCACTATGCTGGGAAAGAGTTTTTACTCTTATTTGTATTGATTTTGGTTAATGGATTTTTTCCTGTGCGGAAATCGCGGTTTTTACAGGTAGGGAGAAGCAAAAATAAAGAAATTGAGTGAAGAGGGAAATAAAAAGCGAAACAGCTTTTTAAAGTTTACGGAAGACCCCTCTCACTTTTTTATCGACGATTCAGGTGGCTATCACCTGGCGGGATTTCTCCAGTGCATTTGCGGCGGAGAGCTTTGCCAGCTTACTGGACAATCTGGTACTTCATTTTCTTCCCAACTTTAGTGCCGAGCTGATACATCCTGTTTCTATCATCCTGATTACCCTTGTTTTTATCCTATATCAGCATTGTCTTCGGAGAACTGGTTCCGAAGAGACTGGCGCAGGTGCATACCGAGGCGATTGCGCTGCGTATTGCTCCGTTTTTAAGCCTTGTTTCCGTGCTGAGCACCCTCTTGTTTTCCTGCTTTCCGCATCGACCAATGCAGTTCTTCGTTTAATCGGCATTGATCCGAAAGAAGACTCTGCCGGGATTTCAGAAGAAGATATTTTGATGATGGTGGACGAAGGAATGGAAAAGGGAACCATTGAGTCTTCAGAAAATGAGTTTATTCAGAATGTCTTTGAGTTTAAGGACTTAATTGTAGAAGAAGTCTGCACGCACAGGACAGATGTAGCGATGCTTTATATTGAGGATACGGACAGGCAGTGGAGGAGAATCATTCACGAGCACCGCTATGCCTGCTATCCGATTTGCGGAGAGGATGATGATGATATCATCGGTATCTTAAATACGAAAGACTACTTCCGCTTAAATGACTTAAGTCGTCCAAATGTCATGAAAAATGCCGTAGACCGTCCTTTCTTTATTTCCCAAAACATGAAGGTATCCGACCTTTTCGAGACCATGAAGACGGAGAGAAAGTACTATGCAGTGGTACTCGATGAGTACGGCGGGATGACAGGAATCGTGACGCTTCATGACTTGATTGAGGCTTTGGTGGGGGATCTCCATGAAGAGGACGAAATCCCGGAGCCGGATCCGATTGAAGCGGTAACGGAAAATGAGTGGATTATCTTAGGAACTGCGGATTTAGAAGATGTGAATGAGGAATTAAAGCTCAATCTGGATCTGGAAGCGGCAGATACCTTTGGCGGCTATATCATGGGAATCCTAGGAAAAGTGCCCGAAGACGGAACTTCTTTCCACCTCGATACCGATAATCTGAGTATCGATGTAGCGGAGATTAAGAACCACAGAATCGGAAAGACTGTAGTACGCTTAGTCGAGCCGGAGGAGAAGAAAGAAGAAGACGAAGAAAGAGGAAGATAAAGAAAGTACTCTCTTGACAAATTGGAAAAAAAGGATAGCATGGTTGGTTAGATAAAACTAATTAATAATGGAGGCGAATATGGGAAATTATATCATTATTGGACTTGTAGCTTTAATTGTGTTTTTTTGCAATACGAAGTGTGATAAAAAGAGGGAAGAACGGCTGTTGCGGCGGTGGTTCATGCTCTGTGCAGGAAATAAAGGCCGAGGATCAAGACCCGAGTCATTATCCGTTTAAAGCAATTGTTACGGTAGAAGATATGCACTGTGAAAATTGTAAGAAGAAGGTGGAGAGTGCCTTAAATGCGGTGCACGGTGTATGGGGCACGGTGGACTTAAAGAGCAAAACGGCAGAACTTCGGATGAAAGAAGAACATAGCGAGTCGGAAATCCGGGAGTGGATCAATAAGGCGGGCTACGGTGTTTCCCGTGTAATCTTTTAGTATTTCATGGTAAAATAAATCAGTCTGCAAGAAATGGAATATAGTTGAGCGGAAGGACAAAATGGGAGAAGAGAAAAAAGACTTTCATGTAGAAGATATTGAAGAAAAAAAACCGGTAAAACTTATCGAGCGGAATTTAAAGTATAAGGGCTCCGTTTTGGAAGTGTATGATGACTACGTGGATGTGGGAGGGCATAAGACTCACTGGGATTTCATCCATCATATGGGGGCGGCAGCAGTGCTTCCGGTGCTTTCCGATGGAAAGATTCTTATGGTGAGGCAATATAGACATGCTCTTGGCCGTTTTACCCTGGAGATTCCTGCGGGAAAGAGGGACAGTGAGGATGAGGATTTTCTGCTCTGCGCAAAGAGAGAGCTTTCTGAAGAAACCGGCTACAGCAGTGAAAACTGGGAGTTCTTACTCTATGTCAATACAACTGTTGCCTTCTTGGATGAGAAAATCGGTATCTATGTGGCGAGAGATTTGAAAAAAGGCGAACAGCACTTTGATATCGATGAGGAGATTTTCTTGGAAGAATGGGAACTTTCCGATTTGCAGGAATTGATTTATGCAGGGAAGCTTACGGACGGAAAAACCGTGGCAGCAATACAGAGCTATGCGGCGAAGCTGTTCAGAAAATAATTATCCCCATTCCGATACAGGAGCGGGAAAGGGATAAAGAAATGAGGAGAGTATGAAAAAAGAGCATTTGGCGGATTATGTTTTATCTATTCCGGACTTTCCGGAGAAGGGGATCATTTTCAGAGATATTACTTCTCTGATTCAGGATCCGGACGGCTTAAAGGATTCTGTGGACGGTCTCATTCGTTCTTTAGACGGACTTGATTTTGACTTGGTAATCGGTTTGGAAAGCCGGGGATTTATCTTCGGAACAGCGATTGCCTATGAGTTGCATAAGGGTTTTGTGCCGGTTAGAAAAAAAGGAAAGCTTCCTCGTGAGACGATTTCCGTTGCTTACGACCTCGAGTATGGAAAGGCGGAGGTGGAGATTCATAAGGATGCTATTTCGAAGGGAACAAAGGTTGTCATTGTCGATGACCTGATTGCCACAGGAGGTACACTGGAAGCGGCTTGTAAGCTTGTAGAAATGCTTGGTGGAGAAGTGGTGAAGATTTCCGTTAGTGATGGAGCTTGCCGGTCTGGAAGGAAGAAAAAGACTCTCCGGCTATAATCTGGAATCTTAATCTGTTACGAAGGAAAATAGGTTCATGGCAGAAGAATTGACCAAAGAGGATGTCCGAAAAATAGAAGAAGAGATCCTAAGGCGAAAGCTGGAGACTCGCCCTAAACTGATTGAGGCAGTGAAAGAAGCCAGAGCACAGGGAGACTTGTCCGAGAATTTTGAGTATTATGCGGCAAAGCGGGAGAAGAACCAAAATGAGTCTCGTATTCGCTATCTGGAGAGAATCTTGAAATTTGCCAAGGTGATTTCGGGGGAAAGCAAGGCGGATGAAGTGGGAATCAATGATACCGTGATCCTGTATTTTCCGGAGGAAGGCGAGGAGGAAGTCTACAGACTGGTGACTTCTATCCGGGGACAGTCCTTGGAGGGAAAGATTTCCAATATTTCTCCGCTTGGAAAGGCGATTATCGGAAAAAAAGAGGGAGAAACGGTAGAGGTAAGGCCGGAAAACGGGACTTCCTACACGGTGGAAATTCGGAAAATAGAAAAAACAGGAGAAAAAGAAGAAGAGAGCATCCGGAAATTTTAGATGCTCTCTTTTATCTATTGTGTTTTTGTGTCTAAAAGCCTTTTTGAAAAATGAAAGCTAAAACAAAGCTTCAGAGGGAACTATCCGGTCAAAGAGGAGTCTTCCACGGGAAAAGCCATAATATCGCCACGCCCCAAGTTTTGGAAGTCGGCATGTCGATAGAGATAGTTCATGATTTCTCTTCTTTTTACCATACCTATAAAATGCCCCAGGTCATCGACTACCGGAACGAAGTTCTGTATTACCGCCCGGTGCACCAGACTTTCCATGGAGCTGTTAATGTCTACAGCCTCATAGTGTTTGCACATGGGAATATCTTTTACCATGATTTTTTCTGCTTCCCGAAGATCTAATTTCAGCTGGTTTTTTATTTCCCACAAGAGATCGCCTTCAGTCAGAGTTCCCCGCAAATCTTCCGTCTTTGGTTAATACGGGAATGGAAGAATACCGATGAAATTCCATTTTTTCCAGAGTGTTCCGCAGACTATCCTCTTCCTCCACATAAGCTACATCGCACTTAGGAGTCATGAAGAACAAAATATTCATAAAAGTGAAACCTCCCACTTTTTCTTCTCGCCTCTTTATATATCGGCAAGATTCGCAAAAATATACCTTTGTACTAAGCATAAAAAGAAGATATGACAGAATTGTGACTGGAAGCTTAAAAAAGGAAAAAGATGCAAGAGATTCTACCAAAATCATCAGGGCTTATTCCATTGGAATAAAATTTTATGAAAAGCAGAAAGAAAAGAGTTTTACTTGGAAGACAAGCAAAAGACTCATTTTGACAAGGATTAAGGAACAGAGTAAAATACCCATATACCAAAGAATGGAGTCATTATGCTTTTAGACAAGAAGGAAGACCGACCCTTAGAAAGACCTAAGGACAATACTCCTCCTGAAGAACTTTTGCAAATGCTTCTTGAAAATGTGCGTTCCTACCATCCTTCGGAAGATCTTTCCATGATTACAAAGGCCTACGAACTGGCAAGGGAGCAACATAAGGAGCAGAAGAGAAAATCAGGGGAGCCATATATTATTCATCCCCTCTGCGTAGCCATCATCCTTGCCGATCTCGAAATGGATAAGGAAACGATTGCGGCAGGGCTTCTTCATGATGTGGTGGAAGACACCGGAATGACCTTAAAGGACCTGGAGTCGGAGTTCAATGCCGATGTTGCGAGCCTTGTAGACGGTGTAACAAAACTTACACAGTTGAACTTGAATTCCGATAAGGTGGAGATGCAGGCGGAGAACCTCCGGAAAATGTTTGTCTCCATGGCAAAGGATATTCGTGTCATCATCATAAAGCTTGCGGACCGTTTGCATAATTTAAGGACACTGGAATACCAAAGTCCGGAGAAACGAAAGGAAAAGGCCAGAGAGTCCTTGGAGATTTATTCTCCTTTGGCAGACCGTCTCGGTATCAGTAAGATTAAGATTGAAATGGATGACCTCTCTTTGAAATATCTGGAACCCGAGGTGTATTATGACCTTGCGGATAAGGTGCATTTTAAGAGAGAGGCAAGAGAAGACCGGATCAATTCCATAGTGGAAGAGGTACGGGAGCATATAGAAGAAAGCGGTATTGAAGCCAATATCAAGGGAAGAATCAAGCATTTCTTCTCGATATACAAGAAGATGGTGAACCAGAACAAGACCATAGACCAGATTTATGATCTTTTTGCGATTCGTATTATTGTGGAGACGGTGCGAGACTGTTATGCGGTGCTGGGAGTCATTCACAAGATGTATACCCCGATTCCGGGCCGTTTCAAAGACTATATCGCGATGCCCAAGCCCAATATGTACCAGTCTCTTCATACTACCGTTATCGGAAGAGACGGAGTGCCTTTCGAAATACAGATTCGTACCTTTGAGATGCACAGAACGGCGGAGTTCGGTATTGCGGCACACTGGAAGTACAAGGAGCAGGGCGGCTCCAACGAGAAAGCCACGGAGACGGAGATGTCCAAGATGAAGTGGCTGCATGAGATTTTAGAGTGGCAAAAGGACGAGTCGGATTCCAAGGAATTTATGAATATGGTCAAGTCCGACCTCTCCCTCTTCAATGAAAATGTGTACTGCTTTACCCCGACGGGAGATGTTAAAAACCTGCCACAGGGTTCTACCCCCATTGATTTTGCCTACTCCATTCACTCTGCTGTGGGAAATAAGATGGTGGGAGCAAAGGTCAACGACAAGCTGGTGCCCATTGAATATCAGCTGCAAAATGGAGATCGGGTAGACATCATTACAAGCCAAAACTCCAGAGGTCCATCCAGAGATTGGCTGAAAATTGTAAAATCCACTCAGGCAAAGAATAAGATTAACCAATGGTTCAAACACGAGCAAAAGGATGAGAATCAGGATCGTGGAAAAGACCTCTTGGATAAATACGTAAAGGCTAAGGGACTATCTCTTCCGGAATTAACGAAGCCGGATTACGTTGCGGCGGTTTTGCGTCGGTACAGCTATAGAGACTGGGACAGTGTTCTTGCAGCAGTAGGACGAGGCGGCATCAAGGAATCACAGGTCGTATCCAAGCTTCTTGACGCAAAGCACAAGGCGGAAGATAAGAGCATTGATGACAAGACGGTCTTAAAAAATATCGAGGACCTGACGAAGAAACCGGAGGTTATTCGGAAGTCCAAGTCCGGGATCATTGTAAAGGGCATTCATGACCTTGCGGTGCGCTATGCAAGATGCTGTAATCCTGTTCCGGGAGACGAGGTCGTCGGTTTTGTGACGCGAGGAAGAGGAATTACGGTACATCGTACCGACTGTATTAACATCATGGACTTGTCAGAGGATGAAAAGGCACGTCGGATAGAGGTGGAGTGGGACAATAACCCCGGAAACGGAGAGAGCTATTCCACGGAGTTACAGCTTTTTACCAACAATCGAATCGGCTTAATTGTGGATATTTCCAAAGTTTTAGCGGATGAGAATATAGCTATACAAGGAATGAACACGCACTCTGCAAAGAATGGAAAGGTAACGATTCTTCTGTCCTTTGAGGTGCCGAACCGAGAGGTTTTGAATGCCATTATCGGAAAGCTCCGAAAGATTCAAGGCGTTTATGAAATAGAGAGAGGTAAGGGATAAATGTTACAAGTAAAACGAATCTTAGTGGGTGTTGTCGGAACCAACTGCTATATCGTTTACGACAAGGATACGAAAGAGGCGGTGGTCATTGATCCGGGTGCGGAAGAGGAAAGAATTATTTCCTTCATTGAGGAAGAGAAATTAAAGCCACGGGCGATTCTTCTGACCCATGGGCACTTTGACCATATTCTTGCGGTACCGGAATTGCGGGAGAAATATCAGATTCCGCTTTATGCGGCGGAAGAGGAACGGGAAATGCTTGGAGACGGAGAACGGAATCTTTCCGGAAGAGATCCGGAGGGAAACTTGGAAATCAAGGATTTTTCTCCGCTTCATGACGGAGAGGAATTAAAAGCTTCTCGGAAGAACATGGAAGGTCATTACGACACCGGGACACACAAAAGGCTCAGTATGCTTCTTTCTTCCGGGAGAGCTACCCTATCTTTTTAGTGGGGACACGCTCTTTTTGGAGTCCTATGGAAGAACGGATCTGTTTAGCGGAAGTGAGAAAGAAATTATCAAAAGCATAAAGGAAAAACTCTTTTCTCTTCCGGATGATACCTTGGTTTTTCCGGGGCATGAGGAAAGCACAACAATACGAAATGAAAAGAGTTATAATCCGATCAATTTTTTTAAGTAATAAGTAAAGTGATTAGCTAAGTAAAGTGATTAGATAATAAGTAAAAGTGATTAGATAATAAGTAAAGTGATTAGCTAATAGTAATAAAAGCGGCAGAAAGTTAAAATTTCTGCCGATATTTTTATTCTTAAGCTGTAAGATTTAAGGGCGTAAGAAGTTCTGTTTTGCAAGAGGAAAAATGTATAAATTTTTCCCTCTTTTTGTACTTATTTTTATATTATTTCCCCTTTTCAAAATGGATCTTTTGTCGTATGATAATGAACGAAAACACAATATGTAGTGCGAAATCAAAAATTCAAAACAATATCATGTTCATTTTTGAAAGCAAGGCTAAGTCATACATACAAGTTTAAGGATTCATAAAGCCTGGAAAGATTGTCTTTTCCGGCTTTTTTTCACGGATAGGGGGAAATATGGAAACGGAAGTTTTACTCATGAAGAATGTCATTAAGCGAAATGGAAAAGAAGTGAAGTTTGATCTCTCCAAGATTGTTCATGCTATCGAAAAAGCCAACAATGAGGTGGCCCCCATTTATCAGCTGAACAGCTTCCAGATTCAGGCTGCTGCAGACAGCGTGGTTAAGAAGATTCAGGCAAAAAGCTATGCTGTAAATGTCGAAGAGATTCAGGACATGGTGGAAACCGCCATCATGGAGATGCGCGGCTATGAGGTGGCGCAGAAGTATGTGCGTTACCGCTATAAGAGAGAGATGGCGAGAAAGGCAAACTCCACGGATGAGGATATTTTAGCTTTGATTGACCAGGCAAATGAAGAATTAAAGCAGGAAAATTCCAACAAAAACCCGGTTATTAACTCTACGCAGAGGGACTATATGGCAGGAGAGGTTTCCAAGGACTTGACGAGGAGACTTCTGCTTCCCGAGGATATTGTGCATGCGCATGAAGAAGGGATTATTCATTTCCACGATTCCGATTATTATGCGCAGAAGGAGCATAACTGTGACTTAATTAACTTAGAGGATATGCTTCAGAACGGAACCGTGATTTCCGAAACCATGATTGAGAAGCCGCACAGTTTCTTTACCGCCTGCAATGTAACCACGCAGATCGTGGCACAGGTGGCTCCAACCAGTACGGCGGACAGTCCTTTACCCTTTCGCATTTAGCGCCCTTTGTGGACATTTCCAGACAGAAGATCAGAGAAGCCGTTATCGAAGAGAGAAAAGATACCGGCGAAAGCATGGATGAGGAAATCATCACGAAAATTGTAAATCGCCGCTTAAGAGAAGAGATTAAGAGCGGAATCCAGACGATTCAGTATCAGCTGATTACCCTTATGACTTGTAACGGACAGGCTCCCTTTGTGACGATGTTTATGTACCTCGATGAAGTGGAAAAGGGACCGCTTCGTGATGACCTGGCCATGATTATCGAAGAAGTGCTGCGCCAGAGAATGCAGGGTGTTAAGAATGAAAAGGGGGTTTGGATTACTCCGGCTTTCCCGAAGCTTATCTACGTTTTGGATGAGGACAATATTTTTGAAAACTCTCCTTACTATTATTTGACCGAGCTTTCCGCAATGTGTACGGCAAAGAGAATGGTGCCCGACTATATTTCCGCAAAGAAGATGAAGGAGTATAAGGGTGGCGATGTTTATCCTTGTATGGGTTGCCGTTCCTTCCTTACAGAAGATAAAGAGGGACTCGGGGAAAACGGAAAGCACAAGTACTACGGTCGTTTTAATCAGGGCGTAGTAACCATCAATTTAGTGGATGTAGCCTGCTCCTCCGAGGGAGAGATGGAGAAGTTCTGGGAGATTTTGGACGAGCGTCTCGAACTTTGTCACAGAGCACTTCGTCTGCGTCATGAAAGACTCCTCGGCACAGTTTCCGATGTAGCACCGATTCTTTGGCAGTACGGTGCCTTGGCAAGGCTTAAGAAGGGAGAGACCATTGATAAGCTCCTCTTCAATAACTACAGCACGATTTCTCTCGGCTATGCAGGGCTTTACGAGATGTGTGTTCGTATGCTCGGCGTTTCTCATACGACGGAGCAGGGAAGAGAGTTCTCCTTAAAGGTTATGGAGAAGCTGAACGAGGCCTGCAAGAAGTGGAGAGCGGAAGAGAATATCAGCTACTCCGTTTACGGTACACCGATGGAGTCTACTACCTATAAGTTTGCGAAGGCTTTAAAGAAGCGCTTCGGAGAGATTCCTGAAGTTACGGATAAGAACTATATTACGAACTCCTACCATGTACATGTTTCGGAGAAGATTGATGCCTTCTCGAAGCTTTCCTTTGAGGCGGACTTCCAGAAGCTCTCTCCGGGTGGCGCAATCAGTTATGTGGAGGTGCCGAATCTTCAGAACAATATCCCGGCGGTACTGAGTCTTATGAAGTTTATCTACGAGAACATCATGTATGCGGAGCTGAACACCAAGTCCGATTACTGCTGTGCCTGCGGTTTTAACGGAGAAATCCAAATTATCGAAGACAGTTACGGAAAGCTCCAGTGGCGTTGCCCGAACTGCGGAAATACGAATCAGGAACAGCTTTCTGTGGCAAGAAGAACCTGCGGATACATCGGAACGCAGTTTTGGAATCAAGGAAGAACGCAGGAGATAAAGGATAGGGTACTGCACCTGTAGACTTTATTTCTGCGCATAAAATTATGCTTCCACATGATCTGTATATTGAAACAGGGGCACGCTCTCGCTAACCTCGCCACGTAGGGGATACTAAGCGAAAAACTGCATTTCATTCGTTTTTCGCAAGTACCCACGGGCTCAGATTGCCCCTTATTCCAATATACACATCATTGTGGATGATTTGATTTTTAGGGGAAGAAAACCATGCACTACGCGGAAGTAAAATATTTCGATGTGGCAAACGGGCCGGGGATAAGAGTCAGTCTCTTTGTCTCCGGCTGTCCTCATGCCTGTCCCGGCTGTTTTAATGAGATTGCCTGGAACTATACATATGGAGATCCGTACACGGAGGAAGTGGAAGAGACGATTTTACAGGCTGTGGCTAAGCCGGAGATTCAGGGATTAAGTCTCCTTGGCGGAGAGCCCCTTTATCCTGCGAATCTCCGTGCCCTTTTGCCACTTCTTCGGAAACTAAAGGAAAGGCTCCCGAAAAAGGACATCTGGTGCTATTCCGGCTATACCTACGAGGAGCTTCTTTCCAGAGAAGGAGAAGAAAAAAAAGAGCTCGAAGAGCTCTTTACTTATCTTACCGTTCTTGTGGACGGACGCTTTATAGAAGCGGAAAAGGACATCACACTTCTTTTTAGGGGTTCCAAGAATCAAAGGTTGATTCTTGTTGAAGAAAGCAGGAGGAGAGGAGAAATTGTCCTTTATAGGGAGGATGGATAAAAACTCCTATTCTATTCTCAGGATAAAGCGTTTGGAGACGTCGGCACTTGCAGAGAGCAAGCTATGCGAAGCTCGATGCTTAGTGCCGTTACGTAAGTAATACTTTTCATCAGAAAAGTATTACTGTTCATGACCAGATTCTTTTAGAATCTGCTTTGCGAAGCAAAGTGAGTAGTGAACCTCCTTAGTTCACTACTCAGTCCTCGGAACCGAGCGCGAGCGTCTTTAGACGGAGAATAGAATAGGAGTTTTCTTTTGCATTATAAAACGACTTTTCTGATGAAAAGTCATACAATGGACTGGGCATGGACTTGAGGTCCATTGCCCACTTTGCTTCGCAAAGCAGATTCCTGCGGAATCAGGTCTTGTCCGGCATGACTTTTCTGATGAAAAGTCATACAATGGACTGGGCATGGACTTGAGGTCCATTGCCCACTTTGCTTCGCAAAGCAGATTCCTGCGGAATCAGGTCTTGTCCGGCATGACTTTTCTGATGAAAAGTCATACCTTTATTTCCCCGGATCAACCATGGAGATGATGTTCATATCCTTATCGAAGGTTACTTCAACCTTGGTGCCGATTTCAATACCCTGTGAGAGTCCGGAAAGATCACTTTTCTCGGTCTTTGTCAGCTCGTAATCTTTTCCGTCATTTCCTTGGATGCTTACACTAAACATGGCGGCATCGGTAATGGTTCCGTTGATTACGGTTAAATCCTTCTTTTCTTTCTTGCCGGATTCCTTCCCTTTTTGCTTCATTCTCTACTTCACTTGCTTTTTCCGTACCGTCCTTAGACTCTGTATCCTTTTTTTCGCCTTCGTCCCCGGATTTGATTTCCGTAGAGACTTCAGCAGCTTTTGTCGTTTCTGTAGTAGCTTTTTTCGCGCAAGCCATCAGCCCGATTAAACCGACTACTCCAATGATTATCGCAATTTTCTTCATTTCGTTCTCCTTCTTCTATTCAGTCTATAGAGACTTAGCTATTATAGAACGCAATTGTTAAAATTCTTTGTTCAAAGCAAGATTTAAGCTCATACTTTTTAAATTATATTTTTTGTTGATTTAATGTTTTTTTGCGGATTGTTTACTGCGTTCCTCCGCCTCATTCAGATTCTTGGAAACTGTGATTTCCTGATTATCGATGTGCTCCTTCATGAGAGCCTTTGCACGAATGATGTCTCGGATGCGGATAGCTTCCAGAATCTTCTCATGCTCGCTGATCAGCGTTCCTCGCTGTGCTTCGTCCTTAATATATTCCAGGCGGTAGCGATACATCTGCTCTCTAAGGTTATTGATCATCTGAATTAAACGCTTGTTTCCGGTCGCGTTGTAAATAATATCGTGGTAGGCTTCATCCGCCTCGGCAATCTCCATTTCCGTGCCGGTTTCCACGATTTTCTTAAAGCGCTTTTCCGCCTCTTGTAGAGCCTGTAACTGCTCCTCGGTGATACGCTGGCAGGCAAGGTCTGTCGCAAGTTCTTCCAAGGCACCGCGTACCTCTAAAACATCCTGCAGGGATTTATGGGATATTTTTGCGACTTCCGCACCGCGCCGAGGAATCATAAGTACAAGACCCTCCAGCTCCAGTTTACGAATAGCTTCACGAATAGGCGTTCTGGAAACCCCGAGCTTATCAGCAAGCTGTATCTCCATCAGTCTTTCGCCCGGCTTCAACTCACCTTTTAAAATTGCCTGACGAAGTGTGTTAAAAACCAGGTCCCGAAGAGGGAGATATTCGTTCATGTTTATTGTGAAATCGCTACCCATACTATCCTCCTTTAAATTGTGTCGTATGTAAAATGGGGGTATTCCTTGTTTTCTAAGAGTATGCCTCGGTAATCCAAGCATCTTCAATTAAATCTTTGTATTCTCCATTTTGGAGCCTTGCAAGATATGCTCTGCTCTTTCCCTTTCTTCTGTCGGGAAAATGGCAAAGACAGTCGGACCGGATCCGCTCATTAGGGAAAGAAGAGCTCCCTCTTTCAGAAAATAGTCCTTTAAGAACTGTATTTCCGGTTTCATGGAAATGCTGACCGTCTCTAAGAGATTGCCCCCAAACTTGCAAATTTCTTCGAGACTTCCGCCTTCAAGTTCCGTGACCATTCTGTCCACATCGGGATGTTCCGTCTCTTTAACATTTTCCAAATGAAGATTCTCGTAAATCAACTTTGTGGATAGGGAAAATGCCGGTTTGACCAGAATTATGGTGCAAGGCGGGAGCGTGGGGAGTTTTTTCAGCTTTTCTCCGATTCCCTCTGAAAGATAACAGCCCTTATGCAGGCAGAAAGGAATGTCCGCACCAAACTTTACAGCGAGCTTCTCCAGTTCCTCCGTACTTAAGTTAAGATGAAAGAGCTGATTTATCCCGTGAAATACCGCTGCAGCATCCGCGGAGCCTCCGGCCATACCGGCAGCAACGGGAAGACGCTTAATGAGTCTTAGGCTTAGCCCCTCTTCGATAGAAAACTCGTCCAGAATAGACCTTGCGGCCTTTACCATAAGATTCTCTTCATTGGTGGGGAGAGAGGAGAGATTGCACTCCATTCGGATTCCTTTTTCCCTCTCTCTCTTCTTATGTAAATGCTGTCATATAGTCCCACTGTATGCATAATCATCTTTACTTCATGATAGCCATCGTCTCTTCGTCCCAATACATCCAAAGAAAGATTTATCTTTCCGTGCGCTTTCAGCTCCATTTCATCCATAGTAATCCCCTTGACTACTTATTCTCCTTTGTATACAAAGTCCCTTAGATTTTACTGAAAAAATTGCATTTTTGCAAGTACAAGAAAATCCCACAGCAAAGATGCTGTGGGATTTGTCGGAGATACAATATAGTTTGTTCATTAATTAGATAGTATCTAAGAGTTTATTTAGCTTCTTATCAAAGGTGAATATATCATAGCGTTTAAAATAACTATATGCATATAATATGCAGTCAACAAAGTCCAAGTTTTTTTCCTGCCATTTCTTTCCAAGCGGATTTCTCCTTAGTCCATAAATTGGGATTGGCATATTTAGACAAGGAACCTCTTGCTGAGATAGAAGTTTTTTGAGGTTTTTCCTCAATGAACTCATCCAACACGGTAATGATGAGCTTTTGATTTTTTTTGGCGTGAACTTGCTCAAAAGTTTGTATTTGTTTTCCGTCGTAATAACCATTTAATGCAAGCATAGGAATTACCTCCCTTCTACAAATTTTTATTAAAATTTATCTTACATACACTATAGCTGGAACCACCCTTCTTCTGCAAGCAGTAATACAGCTTAAAACATAAAAAATCCTCATAAAATCATTTAACAGAGGGTCAATAATGACAAGTGAACTCAGCACAAATTGCTTTCAAAGTACTCCCCCCCTAAACCTTGGGAACGAAGAACTTTTATCGTGAAATAATTATATCTGTTGCCGAAGACATATCAGGAATTGCACCGGAAAGAGAAGAGTTTGTCCGGGATAGATAAAAAAAGGAAGGGCTATTTTAGCCCCTCCTTTTACTTCTAACAATCTTTTGATATCACCATTGCTTATCGACTGTTTCTCTTCTTTCTTTCAGAAAAGAGAGTTGTGCAAAAGCCAAGTCCTGCAACAGCAAAGAGTGCAAGATTCATCCAAATATTACGGGAATCTTCTGTTTTGGTATAACCGCGACCTACGCCTAAAACGGCAGGTCTTTCTGCGCCGAGAACATTTCCTTCCGGCGTACGATTAGCGGCAAGAACTTCTCCAGGATGCTCTGAAGGAGGAGTCGGAGGATTCGGTGTATTTCCGCCACCGCCCGGATTGTTCGGTGTGTTTCCGCCGCCGCCCGGAGTTCTCGGATTATTTCCGCCACCGCCCGGTGTTACAGGAGGAATCTCCGAAGGAGTGCTCGGTGTCGTCGGTGTCGGAGGAATCTCCGAAGGAGTGCTCGGAGTAGTCGGTGTCGGAGGAATCTCCGAAGGAGTAGCCGGTGTTGTCGGTGTCGGAGGAATCTCCGAAGGAGTAGCCGGTGTTGTCGGTGTCGGAGGAACGGTAGGCTTCTGTGAATTTGTAACAGTGAAGCCGTTTGCTGCATCCCCTGCAATTCCTACATTAAAACCTTCTACCGTAACTTCTTCGATACCATAGTTAATAGCTCTTCCCTGCGCATCTTCTTTTGGAAGATTGGAGAAGGATGCCTTCCAGTTGTTTGTTGCGGATAATTCAAGCTTTTGATCAAGAACCTTTACTCCGTTCTTTTTAAGATATACTTCAATCGTTGCCGGAATTGTAGCGGGATTTGCCGCATCTACAACCCATTTCTTTTCTACGGAGAAAGCTACAGTTTCCGGTTGAGGATCGTCCTTCTTTTTGTTGGTAACTTCTACAACAAAGGTTTTATCAACATTATTGGGGTTCGTCAAATCATCTGTAGTAATAGGGATAGGATTGGCATTCAAAATTTCATAGCCATCCGGAGCTTTAGTCTCCTCCAATTCATATTCGGCATAGAGAAGACCTTTGAAGCTGGCAATACCGTTTTCATCCGTTTTGGCGGTCTTGCTATAGCTGCTTCCTTTTTTTCTAAGGGTAAATTCCGCATCCTTTAAAGGCTTTGCTGGATTACTGTCATCCGTCTTTCTGACTTCAATGTTGTAGGTGTTTAATCCGTTTAAAAATCCACCTTCAATGTTTACGAAGGAATCTCTGACTTTTAAGTCGTGCTTAATATTGGAGTCCCCCACAAGCTTTGCCTGATTGTTGTATGCTGTTGTCTTTGGCGTATCATTAATTTCTGCGTAGTAAACAAAGGTATAGCCGTCTCTTGGATTTAAATCTCCAATAGTATACGTAAAACTTTTTCCGTCTTCTGCATATGTCGGATTCCAAGGATTGGGTTCAGCGTCTTCATTGGGATTATCCGGCTTTCTAAGCTTCCATGAACTTCCTCTATCCGGACTGTTCTCATCATCGGTTGTTGCATTTTCCCATTTATTGTTTACCCAGTTTACGGAATACCAGTTTCCCTTTTGCATTGTGGGAGAATAGGTTTTTATATCACTTTCTGTTAAATCGCTCTTAGTTGGATCAAAGTAACTCAGCTCAGGAGAGATTAATTTATCCACCAATTTAACATTTTTTAAATTACCGGCTCCTGCTACTCTTATTACATTTCGTTCATCAATAGTAATCTTATACTGAATTAAGTAATGCGTAATTCCTTTTTTGTCGGTGACCAGGAACATCTTTCTATCTGAGGCTTTCCAGAAACTAACCGGGTTGTCCCTGTTCGTTACCTCATAGTTTACCGTATGGTTAATTTCCGTTTTGTTGTTTACGGTAATCTGTAAGGGGGCATTTTTTGTCGATTCTTTGAGAACGGATTTATCTATACTTGCAGCAAAGTATACATTTCCGGAAGTTGTGGTATAGTTTTCAACTTCCTTAGTAAAGGTAATCTTAATCTCCTTACTTCCCGCATTATAGATTCCCTCTGCCAAGGTGATGGACTTACCTGTATCATCCTTACCGGGGATAGAGAACTTACTGCTTTCAGACTTTAAAACATCCGGAAGTTTAATCAGAATGTAATCGTCTTTCTTTACATTCTTTGAAGAATCAATATGGATGTCCGCTTTAAATTGCAGACTCTGGTAGCTTGTAATAGTGGTTCCGTCTTGTACATCTTCATTATCAACTGTCAATTTGTAATTGGACAAAACTCCATCGATTGCCTTAGGTGCACCGGCAACTTCCGTTGCTGATGCAGCGATTAAAGCATTCAAATCTTCTTCGCTGAAGTTCTTGCTCAGCTCCTCAAGCATGGCTAAATCATCGAAGCCATCTTCTTCCTCAGCCGAATCAGCTTCACCTGTAACTTTGTTTGCTTCTTCATTGCTACCATTTTCGGCAGCTTTTGCAGCAACTTCGCCGTCTTCATCCGCAGTGGAAGAGACTTCCGCTACATTTTCATTCACAATACTTATCCCGTCTTGATTGCTGCCTGCAGCATTGGCAAAGGAGAAACCCTGCCAAACCATTACAAGAGCAAGCAAAAGGGACAAAATTTGTCTCTTTGCTTTCATAATCTTCTTCTCCTTATTCTTTCTTAATGAATCATTAATAAATTCTTATCGAAGACACTTTTACCATATAGAAAAAAAGATTTCAAGAGATTAAAATAAATATATAGAAATATTTAGTATAGAAATATTAATAAAATATAAATAAAAAAAGACTAGTTTTTTCTTCATTAATGTTCTATTTGTCAAACTTATTATCTTAATAAATAAAATATTGTGCATTTTGTAATAAATTATCGCTCGTTGATGTAAGGATTCCTTAAAAGTATAAAAAAATATTTATGGATATAGTACTTTTTAAATATATAGATTGCCAACAATTAAAAAGCTAAAAACGCGATCAAATTTTATGAGATAGTAGTAGAGGATTTTGAACTAAGGATTCCTTTTTCTTAGTTTAATTCGATTCATTCTCAGTTTTTGGAACATAGTTAGCCGAGAAAAAGAAAAACCGACAGTCTCGGCATTTGCCGTTTCTGTCGGTCCTTATTCATAACGAGTATCGTGCGCAAAGCGTGCGATATCTCGTTGAAAATTTATAACTGCCTCAGGAAATGTCGTAATTTAGTGCCATTCCCTCTTTCTTTGCATTAAAGATGTATAAAAACCGAGTCCTGCAATGGCAAAGAGTGCAAGATTCACCCAAATATTGCGGGAATCTTCTGTTTTGGTATAACCACGTCCTACACCCAAAACGGCAGGTCTTTCAGCACCGAGTACGTTTCCTTCCGATGTACGCTCCGCTGCAAGAACTTCTCCGGGATGCTCCGAAGGAGGAGTGGGAGGATTTGGTGTATTGCCACCGCCGCCGGGATTGTTCGGCGTATTTCCACCACCGCCCGGTGTTCTCGGCGTATTTCCGCCCGGAGTTACCGGAGGAATCTCAGAAGGGGTGGTTGGAGGTATTACCGATGGAGTAGTCGGAGGTGTACCGGGTGGAGTAGTTGGCGGGGTATTGGGAGGTGTCACCGGTGGAGTATTGGGAGGTGTCACCGGAGGAGTGGTCGGTGTCTTTGTATTTGTAAAGACATTTACATAACCTGTTACGGGATCATTTTGAGTAGAAGAGCTGTACCCGTTTACCTGTTCTTCCATTACGGTATAGGCAATTACCGTTCCATCCGCCTTGAATTTCGGTACCTCAAACTGATGCTGCCATCCGTTTGCTTCGTTTAGAGTGTATGTTGCAACCTTAGTGCCGTCCGCATAAAGATATACTTTTAAGCTATCAGGATGATTTCCTTCTCCCCGCCAAATTTTGGTCACGGGGATTACGACTTTACCGCCATGATAGTTACTAATGGTAAAACCTTCATCGGCAGTACCGGATATTGCAGCCTTAAACTGAACTAAATCTTCTTCTGCAATAGTGTAAAGAATCTCCCTACCGCTATCATCCTTTGGGAAGATTGGAGAAGGAGGTCTTCCAATCATTTGATGCACGGAGCTCTGCTGTAAGAGCAGGATCCTTTACGCCGTTCTTTAAAATGGAAACAACTATTTTTTCGGGCTTTTCCGTAGCCAAATCAGAATCTAAAACCCATTTCTTTTCTACCTTAATATCTCTGAACTCTTTTTCTTTCGGTGTTTCTTGCTTCTTATTTTTAATTTCCAGGACTACGGTAGCATTGTTTCTTGCGGAATCTTTAAAATCCTGCACAGTGATTGTTTTTGGAGTATTGTCAAGTACATAGCCTTCCGGAGCTTCTACTTCGGTGACAAGATACTCTGCCATGAAAACATTTTCCAGTGTTACCGTACCGTCTGCCCCGCTTACAACAGTCTTAGTGGATTTGTTCTTGGGATTTACGATGCTGAACTTTGCACCTGCTAAAGCGTTTCCGTTTTCATCGGTTTTCTTGATCTGAATATTGAAGTTCTGTCCGTTTAAGAAACCGCCTGCTTCGTTTACGATGAACTTTAAATTCTGCTCATCCTGAATCAATCCATTTCCGTTTATCTTCGCTTCGTTGTAGAGAATATCTCCGTTTTTAAAGGCCTCAGTGATTTCTACGTAATAACTGAAGTAGAGACCATCTGCCGCCTCCAGATTTCCGATGCGATAAGTAAAGCTTCTTCCGTCTGCGGCATAAGTGGGGCTGATATATTCAACAGAAGACTCATTTTTATTGTCCTGCTTGTTTCTAAGACTCCAATTCGGTCCGCGATCCGGTTCTTCATCGCTTGCAGCACTTCCCAAGTGCCGTTTACCCACTGCCCGGAACGCCATATTCCTTTTCTGAGCTTCGGGGTGTAGGTATCCATATCGCTTTGCTTAAGGTTGTGAGTGCTGAAGCGGTTTTTCACATCAAAATAGCTTAAGGCATCACTTTGCAAAGTATCGGTCAGGACAACATCGGTAAAACTGCTTTCGCCCTGGACTTTTTTGATATTTCTTTCATCAATACTTACCGTATAGTGAATTAGGTAATGTGTAATTCCGTCTTCATCCACCAAAGGAATCAGTTTTTCGTCACGGCTCTTCCAGAAGCTAACCGCACCGTCTTTTCCTACTATGGTTTGATTCACCTCAATTTTTCCGAGCCCCTGTCCGTTTACGAAGAACTCGAGAGGAACTTTGCGGCTGGACTGTACAACAGATTTGTCAATTCTTGTATTAAAGAAGATTTCTCCATCCGTTCCACTGTAGCCTTCTGCATCTTTTGTGAAAACAATGCGCATTTCTTTTGTTGCTTCAATATACTGTGCCTTTGCCAAAACGAGATTATTGGAGCCCTTGATATCAAAAGAGATATCCTTGGAGGTCAATGTATTGGGAAGCTGAATGGAGATATAATCCCCCTTCCTTCACAGTGGAATCCACCTTGATTGTAGCTTTAAATTGCAGGCTCTTATAGTCCAACAGCTCAGTGTTGTCCGTCAACGGAACCTTGTCTATCGATAATTCTACGTTGGATATTGCATTATCGATTCTTTTTCCGGCGGGTGCCGGTGCGCTTGCTCTTTCCATTGTGCTGGCGCTTGTCTCGGGAGCCTCCGCTCCTTCACTTGCCACTACAGCTGTAGCTTCGGGACTATTTCCCTCTGCATTGGCAAAGGAGAAACCCTGCCACACCATTACAAGAGCAAGCAAGAGGCATAAAATCTGTCTCTTTGCTTTCATATTCTTCTTCTCCTTAACTATAAAATGAAATGAACTTTACCAAGCGCCACTTTATCATAAAGAGAATAGATTTCAAGATATTAAAAATAAATATTTGAAAAAGAACGGAAAGGGCATTCTTAAATAAAAAAATAAAAAGAATCATTTTCTCTATTAAAAGCAAAAATTACTATAATTGTTTCTTTGAAAAATAAATATTTGTCAGTCATGCCCAAAAACACAAAAAAGCTCGTAAGAATTCCTTAATTTATAAAGCTTTTTATGAATCATAATTTTTATATCACCGGATCATTTTCTCGTTTGGTTTTTAGCAAGTGATGAAAACAAAGCTTGAGATATTGCAGTCTTATATTTCATCACTTACATTCACAAAAAGATAAAAATGCAAAAAAACGTACAAAAACTAATTCTGTCTTTATGGAAAGTCGATTTAAATTGTGTTAGGATGTGCGCATACCTTTTCGGTAGATAGAGGGAGAAAAACTATGCGAAAGAGCTTAAAAATATATCATCGGTATTTTTCATCATGGGCTTACTCTTGTTTTTTTGTCTTTTTACGTCTTACAAAGCCGAAGGAAGAGGTGGAAGCAAAAAGCGCTGCCGACTGTCACGACCATTTCCATGGAAAAAGGAAATATTTCCGTAAAAGAAGAGCTTCTCGGAGAGATTTCCGCGAACGAGCAGTTCGTATTACTCAGTAAGATTTCCGGAGAGGTTTTGGAGATTTATAAGGAAAATGGAGCGGAAGTCAAAAAGGGAGAAAAGATTGCCCTTTTAGATAATCAAAAGCAGATTGATGCGGCGAAGTACAGTCTGGAGCAGGCGAGGGCTCAGGCGCAGGTGGCGTCGGACAGCCGGGACAGGCTGGCAGCACTTAGGGATTCGGGCGATATTTCCGTACAGGATTTTGAAACGGCGAATGCACAGGCCAAGGCCATGGATGCACAAGTTAAGGCGGCTAAGCTGAATTATGACACACAGCTTGAGTTTGCATCGATCACTGCGCCGGCAGACGGCATTTTACAGAACAGCATCCTGGTACAGGGCGCCTTTGTTCCGCAAGGAACACAGCTTGGCGCGCTTATGGGCTCCGGTGCGCAACAGGTCGTTTTTTCTGTAACAGAAGAGCTACAGAAGAATCTGTCTATCGGACAAGGGATTACGGTCGAGAAAGGGAAGGAGAGCCATACCGGTTCCATCACGGAGATTTCTTCTGTCCTGGTTCCGCAGACCGGACTCTATCCGGTTAAGGCGAGCGTGGAAAACACAGCTTTTCCGGAGGGCTCCAAGGTGAAGCTGAGTCTCATAAAGGACAGTCGCTCTGATGTGGAGACCCTTCCTGTTAATGTGATTTATTACGAAAATGAAGAGGCCTTTGTTTACATTTTTGAGAGGACAGAGGGAGAGGAAGGGGTTCTTCGTAAGAAAAAGTTGGAGCTTGGGCTTATGGGAGAGGAGAAGGTCGAGATTCTTTCCGGTTTAAGTCCGGATGACCAAGTGGTTTCTTCCTGGAATAATGAGATGTATGATGGAGCCAAGGTGAGATTGCAGTCTGAATCCGGAAAAGCAGGGCAGACAAAAGATGAGCCGGTGCAAAAAGAGTCTGTAACAGAAAGCACAAAAGAGTCTGTAAAAGAAGAAAAGGGGTAGAAGCGGATGATATCGATTACAAAATTGGTTCTACGCCGCCCGGTTTCGACTTTCCTTGCGGTGCTTTCACTCGTGTTTTTTGGCTTTATCGCTTTTACGACCATGAAGATGGAATTGCTCCCGGACATGAATTTTCCATACATGATTGTTACCACCGTTTATCCCGGGGCTTCTCCCGAGGATGTGGATGAGCTTATTTCCAAACCCGTTGAAGAAGAGGTTTCTCTCCTTTCCAATGTGCAGGAGGTGCAATCCCGTTCCATGGAAAATCTTTCCATGGTCATCATTCGTTACCGTTACGGCACAAACATGGATAAAGCCTATGACAATTTAAAAAAGAAGCTGGATGTTTTAAAGGCGAGTCTTCCGGAAGAGGCGGAAGATCCCGAATATATAGAATTTGACATCAATGCACAGCCCGGCATGGTTCTTGCCGTTTCGGATAAGACGAAGGGGAATCTCTATAATTATGTGCAAAACAGGATAGAACCCGAGATGGAGAAGCTTTCTTCGGTTGCGTCCATTTCTTTGTCCGGCGGTCAGGCGGAGTATGTTCGCGTGGAACTGTCGGAGGAGAAACTCGCCCAGTATCATTTGACTATGGAAAATATTATCCAGATGATCAAAGCTTCCGACTTTACCTATCCTGCGGGAAAGACAAACTACGGGAATCAAAATCTCTCCCTTAGCGTATCGCAGGATTATTCCACGATTGAGAAATTAAAGAACCTGCCTCTTACCACGGGCACCGGCAGTACTTTATACTTAAGGGATCTTGCGACTGTGGGTTCAGCGCTGGAAGAAGAGAACAGTATCGGACGATTTAATGGGGAAAATACCGTCAGCCTAAGTTTAACGAAGTCGCAGGCTGACTCGGATATAGGGATGAGCCGGGATGTAAAAGCGGTCATCAAGGACTTGGAAGCGCGGAATCCGAATCTTTCCATCCATATTATTCAGGACAATGCAGAAAGCATTAAGTCCTCTCTTTCCAGTGTTTTTCAGACCATGATTATGGCGGTGGTCATTTCCATGGCGATTATTTTCTTTTTTTTCGGAGACTGGAAGGCCTCTCTTATTGTGGGATCTTCCATACCGATGGCAATTCTCGGTGCCATCGTCTTTATGTATGCCATGGGCTACAGCATGAATATGCTGACTCTGTCCGCTTTGGTACTGGGTGTGGGAATGATGGTGGATAATTCCATCGTTGTTTTGGAGGCGTCTTTCCGTGCAATGGACGAGGTTCAGGAGGAAAGAAGATCGAGAAGGGAAGCCGCGATTTCAGCAGTGCGGATTGTAGGAGCCTCGGTCTTCGGTTCCACCCTCACCACCTGTGTGGTTTTCCTCCCGCTCGGCTTTTTAAAGGGAATTTCGGGACAGTATTTTAAGCCGCTTGGCTTTACGATTGTCTTTTGTATGCTGGCATCCCTTCTTTCCGCAATTACGATTGTCCCGCTCTGCTTTACCCTCTATAAACCGAAGGAAAATGAGAAGGCGGTGGCTTATAGAGCCGTACGGAGCTTGCAAGATTCGTATAGAGAGCTGATAGAGCGTTTTTTACGGCATAAGAAGCCGGTGGTTTTGGGAACCTTTCTTATCCTTCTTTTGTCTCTGTTTCTTGCGACGCAGATTAAGTCCGAGCTGATGCCGGAGATTGACAGTGCAACCGTACAGATTTCCATTACCCAAAAGCCCGGTTTAAATACGGAAGAAAAAAAGAAGACAATTTTGGAAATAGAGGACATAGTGTCGAAGGATCCGGATGTGGAACGCTATACCACCATTTCCGGAGGGGGAGAAGGGTTTTCCGCCTTGTATGGATCAAACGGCACGAGTACCGTGACGGCGTATCTGAAGAAGAAACGCTCCATGTCTACAAAAGAAAAGGCCAAGATGTGGGAGAAACTCTTGGAAACAAGACCGAATGAAGTGATTTCGGTAAAATCCGTAAGTGATGCGAATTTCGGGGCAAGTGATGAGGATGTCAAGACAACGGAGGGTTATGAGGTCACTTTAAAAGGATCAGACTTAGATATTCTACGAGAAAAGAGCAATGCTATTGTTACGGAAATGCAGAAAATGGATAGCCTTACCGGAATTCATTCCAGCCTGGAAAATGCCGCTCCGCTCTTAAAGGTGGAGGTCGATCCTCTAAAGGCTGCGGCAGAGGGTCTAAGCCCCGTTATGGTCGGACAAAGCCTGAATACGATTTTAGCCGGAAAATCGGTTATGAAAATGGACTTAAACGGAGAAAAGGCGGATGTCCGGGTGGTATATCCGAAGGATAGCTACGACACCCTCGAAAAGCTGAAGAATATTCGTTTTTCTACACCGAGTGGAGGAATCGTTTCCTTAGACAGTATCGCTACGGTCAAATTCACGGATTCCCCTGCAAGCATTCTTAGGGAAGATAAGAAATACCAGGTGAGTATTTCTGCGCATTATACGGAAAAGGCGGATAAAAATACGAAGAAGGAAGTGGATAAGCTCGTGGACTCGTATCTTGGAGAGGATATACAGATTTCCGAGAGCATAAGGACACAAAATATGAGAGAAGAGTTTACCGACCTCTTCCGCTCCATTGCGATTGCAGTCTTTCTGGTCTTTGTTGTCATGGCGGGGCAGTTCGAGTCCTTACGCTTCAGCTTCATGGTTATGACTACGGTGCCTTTCGCTATGATTGGATCCTTCGGACTGCTTTGGCTCTTTGATGCGACCATTTCCATGACATCTCTTCTCGGCTTTTTGATGCTGGTCGGGACAGTAGTAAACAACGGAATTCTCTACGTGGATACCGTAAACCAATATCGAGAGGAAATGCCGCTTGAAAAAGCCATAGTGGAAGCCGGAGCAACAAGACTCCGTCCCATCCTCATGACGACTCTTACGACTGTCCTTTCCATGGTGCCGATGGCGATGGCTATCGGGGAAAACGGAAAACTCATGCAGGGCTTAGCCCTTGTTGATGTGGGAGGACTCGCTGCGTCCACTCTGCTTGCGCTTCTCCTCCTTCCGGTGTATTACAGGATTATGTACGGGCGGAAGAAAACACCAAATATTCACAGTAATGCCATAGAAATGTAAAAAGTAAGATTAAACTGTATGCTATAGTAGAGGGCGACAGAGTGGAGTTTCCTTTCAGTTAAAGAGTTTAGATACGAGAGACGCTTTAGTTGAATTAAGAAGCAATTCTGTTAAGTGAATGAATGTATCTTGGTTTTTTGGAGGATAAAATGAAGAAAAAGGGTCTGATTTTACCGATTTCCTGCATTGTTGCGAGCATGGCGTTTACCCCTAGTTTTGCTGCAGGGCGTTACGGTTTTTCGGAGAATGTGGATACGGCACCGATGCAGACTTCCTATGAGAGGGAGAGAACTGCGGAGGAATGGGCAAGTCTTCGGGATAATACGATTTCCTGGGAGGAAATCGATGCTTTGGTGCATGAGTACAATCCTACGGTTTCTTCTCTTTGGATTAATTTTCGTGACAGTGACCGGAGAGGTTCTTACAATATTGATGTGGAGTCGGCGCGCTCTGCGGTAGAAGAGTCCTATGAGAAAGCACTTCTTGCTGCAAATGGAAATGCGGTTCAGGAAGCCTTGGCAGAGTTACAGTATCAGAGTAACAGCAATACCTTTTCTGCCGATGCAGTGGCACAAAACAGCGATAGAGAGCTTGCGAAGCTTTCCATAGAACAGACGGAAAAGAATACGATAGAAACGATTAAGAAGTCCTTTATCAGTAGAGAGAACGGCATCTTACAAAGACAGATTGATGCCTTCAATCTGGAAGATGCACGGAGTGAGAAGGAAACGGCCGAGAGAAAGAAGGCGGTCGGACAGGCTACGGAAATCGATGTTTTAACGGCTAAAGCTGCAGCGGATCAGGCGGAGCTTCAGTTAATGGGTGATGACAGTACCGTGAAGAAGACTTCCGAGCTTTTACAGGTGAGTCTAGGTTGGAAGGTGAATGCCGAGCCCGTTTTCCCGACGATTCCGGAGACGGCAAGAGAGAGCATCGAGCAGATATCCCTTTCCGAAGACACGAAGAAGGCGGTAGACAATAATTTGAGTCTGCAAATCAACGAAAGAAAGTTGAATCTTTCCGAGGGGGAAGCCAATAGAGAGAACTTATCCAAAAGAATAGAGAATCAGAAGGAAAAGATTCAGTCGGATTTGCTTTCCCGCTATCAGAGCTTAAAGCAGGCACTGGACGCACAGGCACAGGCTGTTTTACAGGAGGAAAATACGAGAAAAAGCTATGAAAAGGCGGAGCGAAGCTTGCAGCTTGGAACAATCAGCGTAAAAGCAAGAAATAAAGCGAAAAACGCCTATACCATTGCCGGTTTACAGAAGAAGCAGGCGGATTTAAAGCTTACGGAAGAATATCTTGATTACCGGGCAGCTGTAAGTGGTCTTGCAACTTCGGAGTAAGCCCTTTTATACGGAAAGCAGGAGAAAATCGTTGAATAAGATAAAAATAAGCGGAAGAAGAAAAGTGAAAGTGGGAGGCAGAAAGAAGCAAGGGAGAACCATCCTTACTTTGGCAATCCTTCTCAGTCTTTTCGCCTTTCCATCTTTTGCGGAGAATGCCAATAATAATAATGTAGAGAGCGGTACAAACAATACTGTAAGCGGCGATGCAAATGCCTGGAATCTGGAGGACAACAGCATTTCCTTCTTCGAGGTACCGGAGTTGGTCAATCATTACAGCAGTATAGCGGAGATGGAAAAGGACCTCATTTCCCAAAGCACGAAAGGGATGGAGGGAGTAAAATCTGCCGTAAAGGAACAGAAAGCTGATATTGTTGATACCCTTTTCCGACAATATTTCCCTCTTGCAGGATCAAAGGGACAATACGGAAGATAAGACTGTAAAGGAAGCTCTCGGAAAAGAAATCGCAAAGCTGGAGAAGGTAAAAAACAGTAAGAAAATACTTCCCGGACTGGACAGCAGCTTGGTCGAGGCAAATTATGCCTTAACGGAGCTTGCAAAGACGGACAAGGAGATGACGAAGGCGGAAAAGAAGACGGAAAAGGCTATTCGTTCTCAGTTTCTGACCGGAAAGGCACTGCTCTCCGATGCAATGCAGAATCTTCTTTTTTTAGCTATATGCAGACGGAAAATACTCGTAAAATGTTGGAAAAACGGGTCAGCCTTATGCAAAGAAGTCTGGATAAAATAAGAAAAGAGCAGAGTCTTGGCAAGGCGACCGCAAATGATGTTACGGCAGCGGAGCTTTCCCTAAAATCGGCTGAGGCGGATCTTAATAAGCTGAGAGACGGAATGGACACGATGAAGAGAAACATCGGCTTAAGTCTGGGCTGGCACATGAATACCTATCAGAATATAACGATAGAAAGCATTCCGGATTTTTCGAGAGATTATCTAAACGGAAGGAATCAGGAAACAGACTATCAGGCTGTTTTGGCAAGAAATAGTGAATATGGAGAAATTCTTCGGGAAAAAGAGAAGAATATCACCGGTTGGACCGAGAAGAAACAAAAGGAAAGAGAAAAGTCGGAAGAAATCCGCAGTGCTGTGGAGGCTTTATGGGCAACGGTGGAAGAAAAGGGGCTTGCCTTAAAGATGGCGGAAACAAACGCGTCCCTTTCTCAATTAAAGAAGGATAGAGCTGCTCGGATGGAAGCGCAAGGACTTGTAAGCAGAGTCGATGCGGAAGGCATGGAGCTGGATGCCCTTTCTTCTGAGAATGTGTATGAAAATGCCCGCTTGGACTATAATCAGGCGGTTTTCCGCTATGAAGAAGCGGTGAATAAGGGAATTCTTGGTTTAGAATAGGGAACAAAGAATAAAAAAAGAAAGAACAAAAGAACAAAAGAACCAAGAAATAGGGGCTTGTTCGTTTAAAATAGCAGAAAGCAGTTAGCAAGAAAATTCGTAATTCAGATCAGAAAGCAGAGAACAATGGAAAAAGAGCTGTGGAAAAAGAGGAAATTGGAAAAGGGCGGGAAGCTTTGGAATAAAGTGAAGCGAGGCTTTCTTTCTATTGCACCGAAAGAAAAGAAAAAGACAGTGGAAACGGACAAGCGTGCCGAACACGTTTTCGTGGTACCCTGCTATGGGAAATCTCCTTATCTGGAGGCGATGCTTCAGTCTCTTCTTGCGCAGAAAAAAAGCTCTCCTGTTTTTCTCTGTACTTCCACAGAGAGCGATTTTTTTACAGAATCTCGCAAAGAAATATCATTTGCCGCTCTATATTCGAAGAAAAGAACCTTCCTTGGCAAATGACTGGAATTTTTCCCTGGAGATAGGACGGAAACGGGGAAAACTTGTCACCATTGCGCATCAGGACGACTGCTATCATGAGGACTATAGCCTTGCAGTATGCCATGCGTTCCGGAACTTTCCGGACGGAAGTTTGATTTTCACCCAGGCAGAGGATATCAATAGCGAGGGAGAAAAAATCCCGAATGTATCCGAGCGAATCAAGCGGATTTTGCGCTTGCCCTATTGTTTTACAAAGAGGACGAACCGACTTCCCTATAAGCTGTTGCCGCTCTCCTTCGGAAATTCCATTCCCTGCCCAAGCTGTACCTACGTTATGGAAAAGACTCCGGAATTTCTTTTTGACAATAAGAGTAAATTTGTAACGGACTGGATAGCCTTTCTCCGCTTGGCAAAAGCGGAAGGCAGATTTTTATATGTGAAAAAGCCCTTATTGTACTATCGAAGACATCCCTCCTCGGAGACCCGAAAGCAGATGAAGGACAATCGGAGAAGAAAAGAAGAACGGGAGGTATTACAGAGCATACACGGGAAGCTCTTAGGCGGAATCCTTTCCTTCGTCTATTCCGCATCTTCCCTCTTTGCCTGATGGATAGCAATAAAATAGGACTATAGAAAGAGTTTTGATTTTTCGTGCAGTTGTAGGTCTGAATACGGGGTAATCTGAGCCCGTCAGCACTTGCTGAAAGCGAGCGTAAGTGACGCTTGAAGCTTAACTGCTAAGGGGGTACCTTTTCTTTAGAAAAGTACCCCCTGTACGCAGACCAACTTCTTTCAGAAGTTGCTTTGCAAAGCAAAGTGAGCAGTGGTTAACAAAAACCACTGCTCAGTCAAGGCGAAGTTAGCGAGAGCGTGCCCCGGATTTAGACCTACACTGCAGAAAAGAACTTTCTACAGTCCGTTTTTTTAATTTTTAACAAGTGGTGCAGGCGAAGCCTGAGGCATCGTGTTCTCTCTCATCATGCTGAACTGATCCATAGGATAGTTCTTCAGATTCTCCCAATACCTTTCTGGTATCCGCTTCGTCCATCAGGCTTTCTCTCGCCTTTTTGATTTCACTTTCCGCTTTGTGTCTGGAAGGTCCGCCGACACAGCCTCCCTCGCAAACCATTCCTTCGATAAAATCTTCCGGGAGTTTTCCGACCTTTAGGAGGGAAAGGGCGGTTACGCAGGCCTTTCCGCCGGAGCAGGGACGAAGCTTGATGTCCGTGGTATCTTCTCCTCTTTCCCGCATACACTCCATAACGGCATTGGCAACTCCGCCGGAACTGGCAAAGCCTTACCCCAAAGGGAAGCTTCCTGATAGGGCTTTACTTCCGGCTCCAGACTGATGTCCTTGGAACGTAAGAGAGAGGTAAATTCTCCAAAGGAGAGTACATAGTCGGCATTTCCTTCGATGCCCATCTCCTGAGACTCCGACTTTTTCGCCATACAGGGTCCGATGAACACGGTGACGCAGCCCGGATGAACCGCCTTTAAGTAGCGGGAAACGGCAGCCATGGGAGAGATGGTTTCAGACATATTTTCCTTATACTGCTCCGGAAAATGTCTCTTTAAAAGATGGAAAAACGCAGGGCAGCAGGAGGTGGTCATCTTCTTTCCTTCTTTTCTTGCTTCCGACCACTCGAGAGCCTCGTAAGCCGCAGTCATGTCACCGCCCAGACCTACTTCCACCATATCTGCAAAACCCATCTTCTTTAATGCGGTCCGAATTGCTCCCATGGAAATGTCTTTTCCGAACTGTCCTTCCGTTGCCGGAGCACACATGGCATAAACTTCTTTTCCTGCCTGAATGGCATGAATTACGTCCAAAACATAGGTTTTTGTGGAAATGGCACCGAAGGGGCAGGAATGAACACACTGTCCGCAGCGGATACAACGCTCGTCATCGATAACGCAAAGTCCGTTCTCATCATAGGTAATGGCATTGACCGGACAGGCCTTTTTACAGGGACGGGTGAGCTGCGCAATGGCACTATAAGGACAAGCAGAGGCACAGAGACCGCACTCCTTACACTTCATCGGATCAATGTGCGCGCGCTGGTCGGTCATGGTGATGGCACCGAAATGACAGCTGTTCTGACAGGCTTTTCCGAGACAGAGACGGCAGTTGTCCGTTACGGAGTAGGAAGAAATGGGGCACTCTTCGCAAGCCGGATCGATAACTTGGATGATATTGTCTGTTTTACGATGCGGATTTGCATTTTCATTGCAGGCAAGACGCACTCTTCTGCGCAGGATTTCTCTCTCCTTATATACGCAGCAACGAAAGATTGCCTTAGGTCCCGGAGATATTTCCCGAATCAGTTTTTCCGTACTTTCTCTATTGACATTGTTTTCCCAGGCAAGTTTAGCAAGCCCCTCAATTACCCTGTGTTTTAGGGGGATAAAACCTTTATCATTGGTTACCATAGCATTCTCCTTTTAAACCATAGACTCTGCTCTTTCAGGGCGTACCCTGTCAACTCGGAGGTAGTATAACATATTTTTAACAAAGTATTGTTCTTTTTCTGAAAATGCTTTTCCGGGCTTATTCCGCTCCTCTCTACGGTCGATAAACAAGATGCAGGGATGTTTTTTGTTCGTGTGCAATGATTTGGAAAAAGATATCGCAGGATAAGAAGATGTCTTTTGTGAATTAGTGTATGAGAGAGGGAGAGCTTATGTCGCTAATGGATATTATTTTCGGAGAATCCGAAGAGGGCAATCATTTGAGTGAAGAGGATATGATTTTAAAGCCTGTCCGTGTTCTGAGTGTAACGGGAGAAAAGATTACAACGGTTAGCATCGGAGAAAGTCTGGATATCGTACAGCAACAGGAAGAGGGGCAGATTCGTTTAGTGCAAAGAAACGAGAGGAATGAGGAAATACGAAGTCTTATGAACTGTCCTTACCCTCAAAATGCGGATGCGAGAAAAGAACTCGTGGACATGATGAGTTCCGTAAAGCTCGATATTGCCAATGCGTATTTAACCGGAAGAGAAAGTATTCGGATTCCAAGGAGTAAATACGAGCTTTTCATTTATATGCGGAGACGTCCTACGATTCCGATTGATATGAATAAATTAAGCAGGGAACTGTCTTCCGGTGAGGCACGGGAAAATGTAGGGATGTTCCGCTCCTTTATGGAAAAAAACCCGCGTTTAAATATTTATGCGTCGCTGGATTCTCTTGCTATGGATACGGCTTATCGTATTTTGAAACAGGAGTTTAAGGCTTTGGCCAATGTTCGCTTTATTCCGCTGGATAATCCGAAGAAGAAGGACATCAGCTGGGACGATCCGCGGATTCAGGAGAGCTTACGCTATACCCCGAATGTAGCCTCTATCGGGCTCGGAATCAGTGGTGGAGAAAAGCCGCAGTATGGACTGGAACTTCTCAATGAAGATATCACATCTGTGGTAATGAAGGCTTCCTTATTGGGGCATCACAGCTGCAATATTCGAGAATGCATGATTGATGCACAAGCGGTAGGTCATGCCAAGGCGATGTGGGAGCTGGGAACAAAACGGGGAAAGAGCGCGGATTTTATTCAGAAGACCATTGAAGACTTGGCGTTCGAGGATGCCTGCTATCGAATTTCGGAAAGTAGTGCAAGGACCATTATTGAGCATGCAAGACAAAGGGGCTTTTGTGAGGGAGAGGAGATCGGGCTCATCCGGGTTCCTGTTTTGGATAGACTTCTTCTGTTAAATCTTTTTAGGCAGGCAGACGATGGATTTTTGGTATGTGAGGAATCGAAAGGTTTCCAATATTATAGGGACGTGACGGGTAAGCTGGTTATTCAGTTTGGATGGAAAAAGGACGGTGCATGGTACATCGCCCCGGCGGACAAGAGCGAACGGGAGGTTCGTGCGGATGCCGCACAGGTTATGTTGGAAGGAAAATATTTGCGGGCATTGCAAAAATTCTGAAGTCCAACCGAAATCGTTCCGTCAGCGGTGCCTTCGGTAAGTTGAAAGAATTCATCGAAGCGTATCAGAATATGGGTATGGGCTTGAATGAGCAGCAAGAGTGTATCCGAACCGCCAGCGACTATTTTGAAGGGGAAGATATGGAAGAAATCATGATGGTGATTGAGGAGGTCTTGTCTACTCACTCCTTGTATGAGAATTTTGGTTTCTAGTTTTTTGGTTTCTAGTTTTTAGAAGGTGATGCAGGAAAGAACGGCATCACCTTTTTATAGAGAATAGTATTTCTTTTTGTTTAGGTGGAAAGGGGATATGAAAGAAGAACGAAAGAAAATCATTTCTTTAATTGCTGCGGGAGTAGTGCTTCTTTTTCTTGTGCTGGCCTATTTTACAACAACGGAGGAAACAGTGCAGGAAAGCTTTTGGTCTTTACTTCCTCCGCTTATAGCAATCGTGCTTGCGCTGAGTACAAAGGAAGTATACAGCTCCCTTTTTATAGGCATTTTGTCCGGGGGATTGCTCTTTAGCGGATTCAGTTTTGAGGGAAGTATCCGGCATATTTTTATGGACAGCATTATTTCGGTACTCAGTACCTCTGCTAATGTGGGAATCATTTGTTTTCTTGTAATTCTGGGAATGATGGTGCAACTCATCAACAAGACGGGAGGTTCCAGAGCTTTTGGAGAATGGACGAGGGATGTGATTGAAACGAGAAGCGGAGCCATGCTTGCTACAGTGGCACTGGGCTGCTTGATTTTTATAGATGACTATTTTAATTGTCTTACCGTAGGCTCGGTCATGCGACCTGTAACGGATAAGCACAGAATCAGCAGAGCAAAGCTGGCCTATATTATTGATACTACGGCGGCTCCCATTTGCATCATAGCCCCCATTTCCTCTTGGGCAGCTGCAGTTTCGGGCTTTGTGGAAGGGGAAAACGGGATGAAGATATTCTTGGAGACCATTCCCTATAATTTTTATGCCTTACTTTCTATTTGTATGATGCTTTTCCTTATCTTTTTAAAGGTAGATTTTGCCTCGATGTGGGTACACGAAAGAAACGCGGAGGAAAAAGGCGATTTATTTACGACTGCAGAAAGACCTTACGGGGAGAGTGAAAGGGAAAATGGCAAAATAGGGAGTATTCCGGATATGCTTGTTCCGATTTTTTCACTGATTGTTTTCTGTGTTATCGGAATGGTTTACTCCGGGGGATTCTTTGCGGGGGCGGATTTTATTACGGCATTTTCCCATTCCGATGCACCTACAGGTCTGGTATTTGGTTCTTTTATGGCATTGATAATCAGTTTGTTATACTATTTATCCAAAAAGGCAATTTCTTTTCATGATGCCATGGATTGTCTTCCGGAGGGATTTAAGCAAATGGTGCCTGCCATTTTGATTCTTACATTTGCCTGGAGCTTAAAAGCCATGACGGATAGTCTTGGAGCAAGAGACTTTGTAGCGGAGCTTGTGGAAGGAAGAGCGGAGATGATGCTTTCCTTTCTGCCCGGCTTTATTTTTCTTATTGCAGTAGGACTTTCTTTTGCAACCGGAACTTCATGGGGGACCTTTGGAATCCTTATTCCGATTGTGGTAGGTGTTTTTGGAAAAACAGATTACAACATGATGATAATTTCTATTTCCTCCTGTATGGCGGGAGCGGTTTGCGGTGATCACTGTTCTCCTATTTCCGACACGACCATTATGTCTTCTGCAGGAGCACAGTGTGTGCATATAAACCATGTCAGTACACAACTTCCCTATGCGATTCTTGTGGCACTGGTCTCTGTGATTGCATATCTTATCGCAGGCTTCATCAAAAATCCATGGGTATCCTTTTCTATTGCGGCAATCCTGCTTTTCTTTATTTTACTGCAAATAAAACATATACAGGTGGAGCGAGAGGAAGAACGACAGAAGAAGAAAAGAAGAGTCTTACGTTAGAGGAAATACAGAAGCGCAGAGAAATTACCCCTTTAAGGGTTTCTATTTAAATTATTTTTATTAAAGGATATCAGAATTTAAATTATTATATTTATTAGTTAAAACGCCTTAAGTAGTTTTTGAAACTGCTTAAGGCGTTTTTGAAACTACATATCTTAAAAAATATTTCATTGATTTTTAATAATTCAAGAAAGTATAGTATATCTGCAAAAATAGTTAAAAATATTTTATCTTTTTTTGGGCAGAGGAAGTAGCTGTGGAGAGTAAAGAAAAGAAAAAAGAAATTTAGCTGCTTTTAGATGTTCCGGGTGTATTGAAAGGAGAAAAAAATGGAATTCGAGAGATTAAAAGAGATTATTGTAGACACTCTGGCATGTGAGGAAGAAAAGGTTACTTTGGATGCGGATATGGAAAAGGATCTGGAAATCGATTCTCTTTCTTTGGTAGAGCTGCACATGGCTTTGGAAGATGAGCTTTCTGAAACGATTCCGGACGGAGAAATCGGAAACTTCACACTGTAAAAGATATTCTGGACTATGTAAACAGTGTAAAGGGATAAACAGAAATTCGCAGTTCGTTTTTAAAACAGTTCTCAGGAGGAAGTATGCAGTCACCGATTAAAACTTTGGTAGATATGGTGAAGGATAGAGATTTAAAACAAAAGGCCCTTTCCGATAGGGTGGGAAGTACAGCGCCGATTAAGATTCCTTCTGCCTTCATTGCTTGTAAAAAGTGTGGAAGAAGAGCTCTTCGTGTACGTTGGGAGGAGCATCTTTTTGTTTGTCCCCACTGCGGAAGCTATGGACCGGTCGGTGCCTACTACCGCTTGGAGATGCTTTATGATCCGGGAACTTTTCAGGAATTGGACAAGGATATTGTTGTAAGGGATCCCTTGGACTTTCCGGATTACGGAGAAAAAGTAAAAGAGCTGGAAAAGAAGACCGGTTTAAAAGAGGCAGTGGTTTCCTCTAAAGGAAAAATCGGAGGGTTCCCTGTAGTTGTTCTGGTAATGGATAATCGTTTTTTAATGGGTTCCATGTCCCAGGCTGTAGGAGAGAAAATCACAAGGGGTATAGAAGAAGCGGATAGAGCGCATTGCCCTCTTATCATTTTTTCCGCATCCGGCGGAGCAAGAATGCAGGAGGGAATCTTCAGTCTTATGCAGATGGCAAAGACCTCTGCTGCAGTGGAGGTATTTTCCGAGCACGGAGGACTCTTTATCAGTGTTCTCACGCATCCGACAACCGGTGGAGTAACGGCGAGCTTTGCGACTCTTGGGGATATCACTATTGCGGAACCCGGGGCGCTTATCGGCTTTGCGGGACCAAGAGTCATTGAGCAGACCATTAACCGTAAGCTCCCGAAGGGTTTTCAAAGAGCGGAATACCTGGAGAAACATGGATTCGTCGATGCCATTGTAGAAAGAAAGAATATGAGAGAGAGCTTGATGCAGATTCTTTCTCTTCATCAGAAATAGAGTGAAAACGATATGGATTTTCATAATACTCGCAAAGCGAGCAGTATCTCTTTTATAACGAGTATCGCTTGCAAAGCGTGCAGTATCTCGCCGGGAGCAGAAAGGAAGAATATGAGTCAGGAATTAGCGGAGAAGAAAGTACTGGAGCCGGGAGAGAGGGTCATACTTGCCCGTCACACTAAAAGACCGCATATTGAGGATTTTATTTCCCATCTCTTTACGGATTTTTTTGAGCAAAAGGGAGATCATCTCTATGATGAAGATCGCTCCATTTATGGGGGAATTGCCCGTTTTCAAGGAAAGCCTGTGACGGTACTCGGACACAAAAAGGGGAAGGGGATGGAGGAAAATATGGCCTGCAACTTCGGTATGCCCTGTCCGGAGGGCTACCGCAAGGCAAAAAGACTGATGGAGCAGGCGGAAAAGTTTCATCGTCCCATTATTACTTTTATTGATACACCGGGAGCCTATCCGGGCCTGGAAGCCGAAGAGCATGGGCAGGGAGAAGCCATAGCGAGGAACCTTGCTTTTATGAGCAGTCTTCATGTTCCGGTCATTAGCATCATTAGCGGAGAGGGAAATTCCGGCGGTGCTCTGGCAATAGGGGTCGCAAACAAGATTCTTATGCTGGAAAATGCCATTTACTCTGTCTTAAGCCCCGAGGGCTTCGCAACCATTCTTTGGAAGGACAGTACGAAAGCCGGTGACGCGGCAAAGGTCATGAAGCTCACTGCGGAGGATTTAAAGGAGGCCGGTGTTTGTGATGCCATTGTTCCGGAAGTGGAAGGTGGAGCACAGGAGGATCCGGAGGCTTTGTATGGAGAACTGGAAAAGGCATTGGAAAAGGCGCTTTCCTATTATGAAGGTATGAGCCCGGAAGAAATCCGTAAGGATAGGCTATCCAAGTATAGAAATATTTAAAAAAAAAAATAGCTAAAAAGATATATCAAAAAAAGAGATAGCAAAGAAGATGTAGCAAAAGAAGTGAGGAAAGATGCAGGGATTAAAAATAATCGGGCTTGGCTCGGCTGTTCCCGGAAAGCGGGTTCATAACGATGATTTGGCAAAAATCATGGATACCAGCGATGAGTGGATTTTCAGCAGGACGGGAATCCATGAGAGACGATTCTGCGAGAAAGAGGAAAGTGCGGGGACTCTGGCAATAGAAGCGGGAAAGAAAGCACTTGAAGCATCCGGTATATCCGCTTCGGATTTAGGGGTAATTCTTGTCGCCTCCATGTCACCGGACTTTCATTCCCCCAGTATGGCGGCTATTTTAGCGAAAGAGCTCTCTGCGGAAGAAGATTGCATTGCTTTAGATATCAATGCGGCTTGCAGCGGCTTTGTTTACGGCTTGGAAGTAGCAAGAGGACTTTTGGCTTCTTCAGAGAAGAAAAGAGCATTGGTGGTCGGAACTGAGCAGCTTTCTCGCCTTTTGAAAATGGAGGACCGTACGACCTCTGTCCTCTTTGGGGACGGTGCAGGAGCGGCTGTGGTGGAGGAAAGCGAAAGTGCTTACGCATCTTTCCTGGGCTCCAGAGGAGATTTTTCTATCGTTGCACCGGCCTTATATACCGGAGCCTTTGACGGCTTTTATGAAGACGGTACGGAGAATCCGGACAAACTCGGAGAGGGTGCAACAGAGGGAAAGCATGAGAAAATAGACCACCTTATGATGGACGGAAAAGCCGTTTTTCTCTTTGCGATTGACATTATCCCAAGATGTATAGAGGGGATTTTGAAAAAAACCGGGGAATGTTTGGAAGAAATAGACCATGTGGTTTGTCACCAGGCCAATTCCCGCATTATCCGAAATGTGGTGCGCCACCTGAAGGCGAAGCCTGAACAGTTTTTTGAAGATATGGAGCTCTACGGCAATACTTCAGCGGCATCCATTCCCTTTGCTCTAAAGGATATGGAAGAGCAGGGAATCTTAAAAGAGGGAGAAAAGCTACTCCTTATCGGCTTTGGCGCGGGACTTACCTTCGGTGCGGTGGAGCTTATTTACGAGAAAAGCAATAGATAAGTGATTTCAAGAAAGAAATAGAGAATTGGTTCTTCTGCATTATTTGTTGAAAGAGAAAAACGAAGGAGAAGAAGTGACAAAGAGCAGAAGAACCAAAGAGCAAAAGTATCAAAGAGTAGAATAGGTAAAGAATAGAACAAGTAAAGAACGGAAGAAGTAAAGAAATAGCAGATGTCGAAGTACTAAGAATTAAGGAAAGGCTAAAAATGCGATTAAATGAGATGCTGGGGATTCGTTATCCGATTATCCAGGGAGGAATGGCCAATATTGCGACAGGTAGTTTTGCTGCAGCTTGCTCCGAAGCAGGGGCGCTGGGACTCATCGGTACCGGAGGAATTCGGGAGGCGGAGGAGCTGAGAAAAGAAATCCGAATTTTACGGGAAAGAACGGAGAAGCCCTTTGGTGTGAACCTGATGCTCATGAATCCGGAGACGGATAAGATGGTGCAAATCTGTATAGAGGAGAAAGTTCCGGTGGTCACGACAGGAGCGGGAAATCCGGGAATCTACATGGAAGCGCTAAAGACGGCGGGATGCAAGGTGATTCCGGTTGTTGCGGCCCCGATACTCGCGGAAAGACTGGAAAAGCAGGGGGCGGATGCCATTATTGCGGAGGGCTGTGAGTCGGGAGGCCATGTCGGAGAAATGACGACCATGTGTTTGGTGCCGCAGACGGTAGACAGTGTGAAGATTCCCGTAATTGCGGCAGGCGGTGTTGCAGACAGTCGTCAGCTAAAAGCGGTTCTTGCATTGGGAGCGTCCGGTGCGCAAATCGGAACCGCACTTCTTGCGGCAAAAGAATGCCCGATTCATGAAAATTATAAGGACGCCATTCTAAAAGCGAGAGGCTCAGACACGGTCGTTACCGGAAGAATAGCCGGAGTACCGGTTCGCATCTTGAAAAATCAAATGAGTAGAGAATACCTCCGGCAGGAGAAGGCCGGAGCGGAAAAGATGGAACTCGAGAAGTTCACACTGGGATCCCTCAGAAGAGCGGTCTTTGAAGGAGATACAAAAACCGGCTCCCTATGGCGGGGCAGACCTGCGGACAGGTGGGGGAAATCCGACCGGTTGCCGAGATTCTGGCCGATATCTGCTCCGGGATTGTAGATTGATTTTTGAACCTTCATTGCCGCGCCCTACGCCTCCCTTCAAAAGGCGCTCTCGCTCGACCTCGATAGAGCGGATACTAAGCATCAAACTTCGCTTAAGCTCGTTTTCTGCAAGTACCGGCGTCTTCACACGCTTTTTCAGAGAGGCATAGGACGCTGCAACTAAAGAATCATTCAAAAATCACAGTAACAGAATAAGAGAAATGCATTGAAAATCGTAAAGAAAACGGCATAGAAAATAGAAGTCTAAACAAAATAAGAGGATATGAGAAATATAGAGCAGTCGGATTGGCATAATCCGGGCATACTTAATGAGCGGAAAGGGGAAACAATGAGCAAACTGGCATTCTTATACGCCGGACAGGGCGCGCAGATAAAGGGGATGGGAAAGGATTTATATGATGCCTTCCCTGCCTTTCGAAAGGCCTATGATGAGGCGGAACTGGATTTTGATGTGAAGGAGCTTTCATTCTTCGATCCGGAGGAGAAACTGAATGAAACACGCTTCACTCAGCCGGCACTTGTTGCCTTTGCGACAGGAATGACAGCCTTGCTTAGGGAAAAAGGAATTCTTCCGGACTTCTGCCTGGGCTTATCTCTCGGGGAGTATTCCGCACTGGAAGCGGCGGGCGTATTTTCAGCAAAGACAGCAGTAGAGCTTGTGGCATTTCGCGGAAAAAAGATGGAGGAAGCCTCAAAAGGAGTAGAGTCCTCCATGGCGGCCATCCTTGGACTTTCCGAAGTGGAATTGCAGAAAATCGTGCTTTCCGCAGGAGGAGAGGTTTACCTTTGCAACTTAAACTGTCCGGGGCAGATCGTTATCGGGGGAGAAAAGTCTGCCGTAGAGCATGCGGCAAAGCTCGCATTGGAATCCGGAGCGAAAAAGGCGATTCCTCTCAAGGTTTCCGGGCCCTTCCATACGCCTTTTATGCAGAGTGCAGGACAGGCTCTTGCAGAGTATTTTCAAAAAATTAAGTGGCAGGAGCCGAAATGTGCGGTGCTCCACAATGTACTCGGGAGAGAAAGAAAAGAAGGAGATCCTTCGATTCCGGGACTTCTTCGAGAGCAGGTGTCAAAGCCCGTAAGAATGGAAGAAAGCCTTAAGCGTGTATTGGAACTTGGTGCTCGGGACTTTATCGAAATCGGACCGGGAAAGACCGTGTCCGGATTCCTAAAAAAAGTCGCAAAGGAAGAGGGAATCGAAGACTATAGCGTTGTTTCTTTAGAGACAAAAGAGGATGTGGAGGCACTGTGGAAAGAGAGACTTGTTTAATTACCGGAGCGAGTGGCGGAATTGGCTCTGCTATTGCTTTAAAAATGGCAGAGGAGGGCTATAATCTTGTCCTCCATTACGGAAAAATAAAGAAGCGGCAGAAGAACTGGCTAGGGAAATTAAAGTAAAGAATCCGGAGACCGAACTCCTTCTTCTTTCTGCGGACATTCGAAAGGAAGAAGAGGTCAATGCCCTTGTAGAAGAAGTACTTAAGCATTTTTCTTCTATAGAGGTTTTAGTGAATAACGCAGGGGTTACGAGAGATCAGCTTCTTCTGAAAATGACTTCCGAGGATTTTGACACGGTGATCGAAAGCAATCTGAAGAGTGCCTTTCTTTTTTCCAAGGCGGTATCGAAGCATATGCTGAAAAAACGCTACGGAAGAATTGTGCAGATTTCCAGCGTGGTAGGGATACACGGAAACAGCGGGCAATGCAATTATGCGGCATCGAAGGCGGGGCTGATCGGCTTTTCGAAGTCCTTGGCAAAAGAACTTGCCGGACGAAACATTACGGTTAATGTCATTTGTCCCGGCTTTATTGCCACCAAAATGACGGATGTGTTACCGGATGCGATGAAAGAAGCACTTCTTTCCTCGATTCCGATGAAGAAATTCGGCTCGGGAGAAGATGTGGCTGCTGCAGTGGCCTTTTTTGCAAGGAGAGAGTCTTCCTATATTACGGGAGAAAGTCTTCTCGTAGACGGCGGTATGGGAATGTAGCCTGTCGGTGTGTAAATAGGAACGAAAATCTATTTTCCTGAAAGAGGGAGAGACGGAAAACAATCTCTACGGGAATTAAGCAAAAATAAAGCAAAGAATCATAGGGAGTGAACATGGAAAAGAGACGAGTGGTAGTGACGGGACTGGGGACAGTGAACCCCACCGGAAATACGGTAGAAGAGAGCTGGAAAGCGATTCGCGAAGGAAAGGTCGGGATTGGAGAAATCACCGCCTTTGACAGCAGTGCCTTTTCCGTGCACCTTGCCGGAGAAGTAAAGGATTTTCATCCGGAGACTGTTTTTGATAAAAGAGAGTTAAAGCACATGGCGCGCTTCACGCAGTTTGCCATGATTGCTGCGGAAGAAGCGATGCAGGACAGCGGAATATCCGGAACAGTTCCTCCGGAGGAAATGGGAGTAATCGTCTCCAGCGGAATCGGAGGCTTAAAGACCATAGAGGAAGAACATACGAAGGGAGAGCAGAAAGGTTTTGAAAGAGTGAGTCCTTTCTTTATTCCGATGTCTATTTCCAATATGGCAGCAGGAGAGATTGCCATTCGGCACAAGTTAAAAGGACTTTGCATCTGTCCGGTCACGGCCTGTGCCGGCGGATCAAACGCCATTGGAGATGCTTTTCACCGCGTTCGGGACGGCTATGAAACCGCCATGCTTTGCGGCGGAACCGAGGCGGCTATCTCGGAGCTCGGAATCGGCGGTTTTGCGACCATGAAGGCTCTTTCTCCGGCAACGGAAGTAAGCCGTGCATCGATTCCCTTTGATAAGGAGCGCTCCGGTTTTGTAATGGGAGAAGGAGCGGGCATCCTCATTTTAGAGGAAAGAGAGCATGCCTTAAAAAGAGGAGCTAAAATTTATGCCGAAATCGTAGGATACGGCGCAAATTGTGATGCCTACCATATCACTTCTCCTGCTCCCGGAGGAGAGGGTGCGGCTGCCTGCATGGAGCTTGCCTTAAAAGATGCGGGAATTACATCTTCTGAAATAGACTATATCAATGCACACGGCACTTCCACCCATTTAAATGACCTTGGAGAAACCGCGGCGGTAAAGGCTGTTCTAAAAGATAGAGCCTATAGCGTTCCGATTTCTTCCACGAAGTCCATGACCGGACACTTACTTGGAGCGGCAGGGGCAGTGGAAGCGATTTTCTCCGTCCTTGCACTTCGTGACGGTTTTGTACCGGCTACCATGAACTATCAGGTAAAGGATGAAGAGCTGGATCTGGACTATGTGCCGAATAAAGGGCGGGAGAAAGAGCTTTGCTATACTATGTCTAACTCTCTTGGCTTCGGAGGGCATAACGCTTGCCTGGTCTTTAAGAAATAGCAAAGGAAGCTTTACAAAAGGAGTAAACGAGATATCGCACGCTTTGCGAGCGATACTCGTTATGAATAGGAGGAAACGACCTCTATACCCTTACGGGCAAAAGCGTTTGGAGGCCTCGGCACTTGATGAACACAAGCGTAGCGAAGTGTGAATCTAGTACCGCTAGGCCGGAACCGAGCGAGAGCGTCTTTTGCCGGAAGGGTTAGGGGCGTTTCCTTTATAGAAATACTTTATGAAAGGAATGCACTATGCCAAAGTTAAATATCGAAGAAATCGAAGCAATACTCCCACATCGCTATCCGTTTTTGCTGATAGACAGTGTGGAGGATTACAAGCCGGGGGAGTTTGCCGTGGCAAAAAAATGTGTTACAGCGAATGAGCCATTCTTTCAGGGGCATTTTCCTAGGTACAAGGTGATGCCGGGAGTATTGTTGGTGGAAGCGCTGGCACAGACGGGTGCGGTAGCCCTTTTATCCCTTTCGGAAAATAAGGGGAAGATAGCCCTTTTCGGCGGAATCAAAAACTGTAAGTTTAAAACTCCGGTTCGTCCCGGGGACATACTGGAGCTTTCCTGCCGTTTAACAAACCGGAAAGGTCCGATTGGAATAGGAGAGGCGGAGGCGAAAGTGAATGGCAAGATAGCGGTAAAAGCAGAGCTTAGTTTTGCTATCATGTAGAGACAATATTAAAAATATTAAAAAAATAGAAAATCAATCGTAATCAAAAATGAATATAAATATATAGATTAAATCATTTAATTAAAAACCCTTTAAAAACAGGCTTCAGCTCTTGGAAAAATAGTAATTTTCTGTTAAAATTGGGTTGGATAGAATAATTGCTTTTCTTTTAACAAAGAAAAAGTGCGTGATAACAATTTCATTTTTGAGAAAAGAGAAACTTATGTTTAGTGATGCGATATTTGGTCTTTACAACAAATTTCGAATTTATTTTTATATGCAGGTATTTGCGAAATTCGAAAAGAGAGAGGCGAGTCTCACTACTGTAGAAAGCTACAGCATAGAATGCATTAAGGCTCTGGGAGAGCCTACGGTACAGGATTTTGCCATTATGATGGGCATTTCCGCACCCAATGCAGCCTACAAGGTGAATGCCCTTATCCAGAAGGGCTATATTGAGAAGATTCAGGATGAAAATGATCATCGTGAATTTCATCTTCGGCCGACAAAGAAATTCTGGGATTATTATGAGGTTTCTTTCCGCTATGTAAAAAAGGTGGAAGAGCGCTGCAAGAAGCGCTTCACAAAGGAAGAAATGGATAAGCTGGAGGAGATGATTCACATCATCACTACAGAGCTGATGCCGGAGTTGGATACGGCAAAGTTTACCAAGGAAGGTGCGGAGCACCATATCAGTATTGGTGCAGAGAACTAAATAAGAGCCTCTGTCAGGATTTGTTCATTTATGACGGGGTTCAGGGTTGGATATTTATGCTTTGTATTGAAAGAGCATCCGATTGCGGATGCTCTTTTTATTTCTTGCACTAAGACTTTTATCTGTGCTAATATAAGGCGGTATATGCCTTAGGAAAGTAAGGCAAAATCTTTTGCAAAGGAAGTACAAAATGAACAAGAAATTTAAGGCTACACTACAGCTCTTGGGAGTCCTTATTCTGACAGCAGGATTCTGCGTTCTGGGTTATATGAACGCAAACAATATCAAGCTCGGTTTGGACTTAAACGGCGGTGTTTCCATCACCTACCAGACTGTAGACGAGAATCCCACTGCGGAGCAGATGAGTGATACGGTGTATAAGCTGCAGATGAAAGCGCAGAGCTATTCGGATGAGGCACAGGTATATAAAGAGGGAGATAATCGAATTAATATCGATATTCCCGGCGCCACGGATGCCAATGCCATTTTGGAAGAGCTGGGAGAACCCGGAACACTGGAGTTTGCGGATGAGAACGGAAATGTGCTTCTTACCGGAGACGACGTAAAGACAGCTTCGGCAGGAATGACCAACCAAAACAACAATAAGGAATACGTGATTGAGCTTGTCTTTAATGAGACAGGGGCTTCCAAGTTTGCGGAAGCGACCAAAAACAATGTGGGTAAGCGTATTTTCATTATCTATAATAATGAAGTGATTTCTTCTCCGAATGTTAAAGAAGCCATCACGGGCGGTCAGGCAAGCATCAGCCCGATTGAATCCTATGATGAGGCAAATAAAATTGCCTCAACCATTCGTATCGGTGCACTTCCCGTAAAGCTGACCGAGCTTCGTTCCAATGTAATCGGTGCGACTCTCGGTGTGGAAGCCATTGCGAGCTCCTTAAAGGCGGCTGCTATCGGTATTATGCTTGTGATTGTTTTCATGCTTCTTGTATATCGCCTGCCGGGCCTTGCGTCATCCATCGCTTTAGTGATGTATGTAGGACTGGAAATGGTGCTCTTACAGGCTTTTGAAGTGACGCTTACGCTTCCCGGCATTGCCGGTGTCATTCTTTCCATCGGTATGGCGGTGGATGCGAATGTTATCATTTTCACCAGAATCAAGGAAGAGCTCGGACATGGAAATTCTGTGGAAAAGGCCATTAAGGCCGGCTTTGAGAAGGCCCTTTCCGCAATTTTGGACGGAAACATTACGACTCTTATTGCGGCTGCCGTGCTGTATCTTCGTGGATCAGGAACGGTAAAGAGCTTTGCGACCACCCTGGCTATCGGTATCGTGGTTTCTTTGATTACTGCACTTTTCGTAACAAGAGCGCTTTTAAATGCTTTCTTATCCATGGGAGCGGAAAATCCTGCTCTTTATGGCGTGAAGAAAGATACCAAGATTATCGACTTTATTAAGTTCCGTAAGATTGCCTATGCCCTTTCCGCAGTTGTGATTATTGCGGGCTTTGCGATGCTTTTCATGAATAAGCAAAATACCGGTTATATCTTTAACTACGACCTTGACTTTAAGGGAGGTTCCTCCACAACCATTACCTTTGACACGGATTTAAGTATGACGGAAGTGGATCAGCAGGTTATCCCGCTCTTTAGGGAAGCAACAGGCGGAGACGCTTCCACACAGGCTGCGAAGGTAGCGGGAACCAATGAAGTTATTATTAAGACCAGAACGATGACAACGGAAGAGAGAACCAAGCTTTATGACAGCATTCAGGAGAAGTTCTCCATTTCTGAAGATAAGATTGTTACGGAAAATATCTCCGGTGCCGTTTCCAAGGAAATGAAGACGGATGCCGTTTGGGCTTTGGCCATTGCGATTTTCTGTATGTTGATTTATATCTGGATTCGTTTCCGGGATATTAAGTTTGCATCGTCTTCCGTGCTTGCTCTTGCGCACGATGTGCTTGTGACGGTTACTTTCTATGCGGCATTCCGCTGGGCGGTAGGCTCCAACTTCATCGCTTGTATCCTGACCATCGTCGGTTACTCCATTAATGCAACCATCGTTGTATTTGACCGTATTCGTGAAAATCTCCAGAAGGGCGATGTGAAGAAGAAGGGACTCGACTTTGCGGTAAATGAAGCAATTTCCAGCACACTTACCCGTTCCATTAACACTTCGATTACGACCTTTATCACGGTGTTCTGTCTCTACCTCTTCGGGGTAAGCTCTATCCGTGACTTCTCCATGCCGCTGATGGTGGGCATCGTTTCCGGAGCTTGGTCTTCCGTATGCATTGCCGGACCGCTTTGGTATGATTTTGTAAATCTGTCGATGAAGCGAAAAAAATAAGCCCGGAAAAAGATCTATATAGTACAAAACAAAAGGAGCGGATATGGCGACTGTCAAAATGAAATATGAAATACTAGGGCAGTGTGGCAGGGCCAAGTCTGCTCATATGGAAACAGTGCATGGGGTGATAGAAACACCGGTTTTTATGAATGTGGGAACGGTAGCTGCTATTAAGGGCGGAGTATCCACAGATGACCTAAGACTTATCGGAACACAGGTAGAGCTTTCCAATACCTACCATCTTCATGTGAGGACCGGAGACAAGGTGATGAAAGAACTTGGCGGACTCCACAAAGTGATGAACTGGGACAAGCCGATACTTACGGATTCCGGCGGTTTCCAAGTGTACAGTCTGGCAAAGACCGGAAGAAAGATTTCGGAAGAGGGCGTGGAGTTCCGTTCCCATATCGATGGGCGGCGGATTTTCATGGGACCGGAAGAGTCCATGGAGATTCAATCCAACCTCGCGTCCACCATTGCCATGGCTTTTGACGAGTGTCCTCCGGCACTTGCGGACAGACGGTATATTGAGCCCTCGGTTGAGAGAACGACGCGCTGGCTTGTCCGCTGTAAAAAGAGGATGGAAGAGCTGAATCAGGAAGAAAGCACGATTAACAAGAATCAAATCCTCTTCGGGATTAACCAAGGCGGAGTGCTTTCGGATGTTCGAATTAATCATGCTAAGCAGATTTCCGAGCTGGATCTTCCGGGCTATGCTGTGGGAGGCCTTGCGGTTGGAGAGAGTCATGAGGATATGTATCGGATTTTGGATGATGTAGTGCCTTATCTACCGAAAGAAAAGCCCACATATCTTATGGGGGTCGGTACACCGGAAAATATGGTGCAAGCGGTAGACCGGGGAATAGACTTCTTTGATTGTGTATTTCCCAGTCGAAACGGAAGGCATGGCCATGTCTATCATGCTTGTGGAAAGCTGAATCTTTGGAATTTAGCTTATGAAAAGGATTTTCGCCCGATAGAGGAGGGTTGTGACTGTCCGGCTTGCAAGGGGATTCGCTTGGAAGACGGGAGCTACACGGGGGGTTATTCCAGAGCTTATATTCGCCACCTCTTAAAGGCGAAGGAAATGCTCGGCATGCGGCTTTGTGTCCTCCATAATCTTTCCTACTATAATCGTTTGATGCGAGAGATGCGCTTTGCGATTCGGGAAGGAAGATGGGAAGCTTGGAAGACGGAAGCGCTGTATAAGTTGAAGATTCAGAATTCATAAAATGAGATTTGAAATCTAATATTTTGTATGGATAAAAGCCTTGCTTTTTTCGATAAAAGTAGCAAAATGAAGGACAGAATTGTAAAGGACAAAAGGAGAAAAATATGGGAAACATTGGGGTTTTTGGAACAGTAGCGTATATTTTGGTCATTGTCGGTATCTTCTATTTTATGGGGGTTCGTCCTCAGCAGAAGGAGAAGAAAAAACAGCAGGAGCTCTTAAATAGCCTTGCTGTCGGCGATACGGTTTTAACTACAGCCGGTTTTTATGGTGTAATTATTGACTTAACCGATGATACTGTTATTGTGGAATTCGGAGGAAACAAGAATTGCCGTATTCCTATGCAGAAAGCTGCTATTGTGCAGATTGAAAAAGCGAATTAAGACCTTTCACTTGCCACTCGTTTTTCGGGTGGCAATGCTTATGCATAACGAGTATTATACGAAAAGTATTCGATATCTCTTTCGGGATATAAAATGCTGTAGTTGCTCTTTACGGAATTGACTGTATTTTGCAGGGAAAATTGTTTCATTTAAAAGATATTTGGGGAATGTAAAACAGAAGAAAATCAAGAGGGTCGAAATGAAAAATTTAGTTTTACTATTTGGCGGACAATCCACGGAGCATGAAGTTTCTTGCCGTTCGGTACTTACGGTAATAAAGGCGGTGAACAGAGAAAAATACCATCCTATTCTCATCGGCATCACAAAGGCCGGAGAGTGGATTCCGGTAGAAAATACGGACGAGATCGAAGACGGTAGCTGGAGAGATGGAAAAAGGAGAGCGGCGCTTCTCCCGGATGCGACTCTTAAGTCTCTTGTGTTTATGGAAGAAGATGGAAGCTTTCGTTTGGAAAAGGTCGACATCGTGTTCCCGGTTCTTCATGGAAAAGCCGGAGAAGACGGAACTGTACAGGGGCTTTTGGAACTTGCGGAAATACCCTACGTGGGCTGTGGCGTTTTATCTTCTGCCATTTCTATGGATAAAGTTTCTACTAAGCTTGCTGTGGAAAAGACTCTCGCAAAGCAGGGAGTGCGCCAGGCGAATTATATTGCTTTACGACATTCCGAGTGGAAGAAAGAAAAAAGGAAAGAAGAGATTTGTACGGAAGTAGAGGAAGAACTGCACTATCCCGTATTTGTAAAACCCTCCAATGCCGGATCCTCTTGCGGAGTTAGCAAGGCGGAGAACAGAGAGGGGCTTTTGAAAGCGGTAGATCTGGCTCTTACTGTAGACAGACGTGTTTTGATAGAGGAGTGTATCAAAGGTAGAGAGCTGGAGTGTGCGGTATTTTCCGGAGCACCGGGAGAGGTCACAGCTTCCTCGGTTGGAGAAATAAAGGCGGCTGCCGAATTTTATGATTATGATGCAAAGTACAATAATCCCGACTCGCAGACAGATATTCATCCGGAGCTGCCGGAAGGGGTAGAGGAAAGAATTCAAAAGGCGGCAAAGTCGGTTTTTCTGGCGGTGGATGGTTTCTCTTTATCCAGGGTGGACTTTTTCTTTACGGGGGAAGAGATTGTTTTTAACGAAATCAATACGATGCCCGGCTTTACCTCCATTTCGATGTATCCGATGTTGTTCCATAAAGCAGGCTGGAATATCGAAGAATTGGTTGAAAAATTGATTTCCAGTGCGGAAAACAGACCGGTGTAGAGATTTTTGTAACGGAATTCTTGCTGGGGAAGCTTTGCCGGAAGGGAACTTGCGGAGACCTTAAGAATTTCATAAATAATTATTTCTTTAGACTTTAAACTTTTTTGGAAATAACTGCTATACTAAAAACATAATCGATTTGACAAAAAAGTTTGCTTTCTATCACCTGAGGGTTCTGTTATGCACGCAGAACCCTTTTAATGTATAGAAAAAAATAGATTTAGTTTTGCTAGGAAGCGGAGAATAAATGAAGGTTAAAATCAGATTGCACAGCAAACAAAAATCGGAGAGGAATTGGATGAGTTTACGATAGAAGAAAAGGGGGTGCTCCTGGACAGGGGAAAGACATATCTTCTTAGCTATTTTCAGGATAACATCCACCATTCTTTAGAGTTTTTTCCTGAGGAAAATAAACTGGTCATGATGCGTAACTGGAAAGAAAAACAGCGAGTGGAGTATCTTTCGGGGATTAAATGGACGGTGGACTATGAAACGGAATTGGGGACTATGCCTCTTTCCTTTGCCACAAAGGAAGTAAAGTATCTTTATGAGGAGTTTTCGGCGGGGCGTGCAGAACTGCGTCTATCCTATCTCTTGTATCAGTTTGAGGAAATGATTGCGGAGACGGAACTCTCCATTGCAATTTTCCCCTTGAAAGGGTAGAATATTTGCGTTGTTCGATTTTGATTTGACTAATAAATTTGAAAGAAGAGGTTGTTTTTATGTTGCTTGCGATTTCGGCTCAAATGGTATTTTCCGTACTGTTGACAGTGCTCATCATTCTTTTTGCTGTCTTGGTTATTCTTTACATTTTGGGACGTCGCCTGCAGGAAAAGCAAGCTCAGCAACAACCTATGCTGGAAGCCAATACCATGGAAGTTTCCATGTTGATTATTGATAAGAAGAAGCTGCTGGGTAAAGGAGGCGGTGGCTGCCGGTCTCCCGGAACAGGTAGAGAAGGAAATGCCGATTTATGCTCGGATGTCCAAGCTCCCGGTTGTGAAAGCCAAGGTTGGGCCAAGAGTTTTGACACTTATGGCTGATCCTACAGTTTATGAGATTCTCCCTATCAAAAAGGAAGTCAAGGTTGCCGTTTCGGGTATCTATATTCGTTCCATTAAGTCTGTTCGTGGCGGGGCGGTTCCGGAGCTGCCGAAACAAAAGGGCTTTTTTGCCAAGCTCAGAGGAAAAGAGGAGAAGGTCGTAAAAGAAAGCGGAGCGGAACAAGGCAAGAAAAAATAGTAAGAAATACAGTGGAAATGCAGTGAAAAAAATATTCTCTATCGTTAGAAATGCTCCGATAGAAATATTCACAGAAATACATAAAATAAAGAGCGAATTTTTTACTATGCTCTACCTTGACAAGAGGAAGAGAGAAATGATAGTATGAAGTTTGCTTATTTGGCAGACACAGGGCAAACTATGCCCTTTTTCCGCACTTTAGGAATAGGATGCCGGATTGAAGTGAACGAATCGTCAATTTTTTTACAAGAAAAGGATACCCAACAAGAGCTATAAAGATATCTAAATATCTTATTCCCCTGTAGGGTGCTTTTTATTGTGAATTCTCAGCAAGGAGACGGGTCCGTCTCGGATATTAGGGGTGAACGGTCGATGAAAAAAAGCAAAATGCATCCGGTAAGAACCGGGAAGAATCTCAGAATGACTTTCTCTCGCAGTAAGGAAGTTCTTGAAATGCCAAACCTCATTGAAATCCAAAAGGATTCCTATGAATGGTTTTTGCATGAGGGCTTGAGGGAGGCCTTTGATGATATTTCTCCCATCCAGGACTTTGCCGGTCATTTGAGTTTGGAGTTTGTAGACTTCAAGCTTGTTAAGGATGAAGCAAAGTATAGTATAGAAGAGTGTAAGGAAAGGGATGCAACTTATGCAGCCCCGCTTAAGGTAAAAGTTCGCCTGTTTAATAAAGATAAGGAAGAAATCAACGAGCATGAGATTTTCATGGGAGATCTTCCTCTTATGACTGAGAACGGCTCCTTTGTGATCAATGGTGCAGAGCGAGTTATCGTGTCCCAGTTAGTACGTTCCCCCGGAATTTACTACGGTGTAGATCATGATAAAGTAGGTAAGGAGCTTTACAGTTGTACAATTATTCCGAACAGAGGTGCTTGGATTGAGTATGAAACCGACTCCAACGATATCTTCTTCGTTCGTGTAGATAGAACCCGAAAAGTGCCGGTAACAGTATTTATTCGTGCGCTTGGTGTCGGATCTTCCAAGGAAATCTTGGATCTCTTCGGAGATGATCCGAAGCTTCAGGCATCCATTGAAAAGGATCCTTCCGAGAACTATCAGGAAGGTCTCTTGGAGTTATATAAGAAGATCAGACCGGGCGAGCCTCTTTCCGTTGATTCCGCGCAGTCTCTTTTGAATTCCATGTTCTTTGACCCAAGACGTTATGATCTTGCCAAGGTGGGAAGATATAAGTTCAATAAGAAGTTACACTTAAAGAACAGAATCAGGGACATACTCTTGCAGAGGCGGTTTATTCTACAGAAACCGGTGAGCTTTTGGCAGAAGCCGGAACCATGGTAAGCAAAGAGCTTGCAACGGCCATTCAGGACGCTGCGGTTCCTTTCGTAATGATTGACGGGCCGACCCGTACAGAGAAGGTGCTTTCTTCCATGCAGGTAGACATCAGGGCATGGATTCCGGAAGAAATCAATCCGGAAGAGCTGGGAATCAATGAGCTGGTTTATTATCCCGCTTTAAAGGCGCTTCTTGAGGAAGTGGGAGAGCAGGGCGTTGATAGTCTGAAAGAGGCTATCCATAAGAATATCCATTCTCTTATTCCCAAGCACATTACAAAAGAAGATATTTTTGCATCCATCAGCTATGCTTTAAATATTGATGAGGAAATCGGAACGGCAGACGATATCGATCACCTTGGAAACCGTCGTATTCGTGCCGTAGGAGAGCTTTTACAGAACCAGTACCGTATCGGTCTTTCCCGTATGGAAAGAGTGGTTCGTGAAAGGATGTCTACACAGGATATTGATGAGATTACTCCGCAGTCTTTAATTAACATTAAGCCGGTTACGGCAGCGGCGAAGGAATTCTTCGGCTCCTCTCAGCTTTCCCAGTTTATGGATCAGAACAATCCGCTTTTCCGAGCTTACCCATAAGAGAAGACTTTCTGCACTTGGACCGGGCGGTCTTTCCAGAGACCGTGCAGGATTTGAGGTTCGAGACGTTCACTATACCCACTATGGAAGAATGTGTCCTATCGAGACCCCTGAAGGACCGAACATCGGACTGATTAACTCTCTTGCTTCCTATGCAAGAATCAATGAGTACGGCTTTATCGAGGCTCCCTATCGCGTGGTGGATAAGAGCGATAAGAGCAATCCGGTTGTAACCGATAAAGTGATTTATCTTGCTGCAGACGAAGAGGATAACTTCGTAGTAGCACAGGCAAATGAGCCCTGGATGAAGAGGGACATTTTAAGCATGACAATGTTTCCGGAAGATACAGAGATCAGACTTCTGCCTTCCCGAAAGCCAGCATAGATTTGATGGACGTATCCCCAAAGATGGTTTTCTCCGTGGCGACTTCCATGATTCCTTTCTTACAGAACGACGACGCAAACCGTGCGCTCATGGGATCGAACATGCAGCGTCAGGCGGTGCCGCTTCTGACCACGGAGTCCGCTGTAGTGGATACCGGTATGTCCAATAAGGCTGCCGTTGACTCCGGTGCCTGTGTGGTAGCGAAGAACAGCGGAGAAGTTACTCTTTCCTCCTCATCGAAGATTGTGATCAAGAGGGATAAGGACGGAGGGTATGATGAGTATAAACTGATGAAGTTTATGCGTAGTAACCCGAGTAACTGCTATAATCAAAAGCCGATTGTAGATACCCATGACCATGTCGAAGCCGGGGATGTTATTGCAGACGGTCCGTCTACCAAGAACGGAGAAATTGCCTTAGGAAAGAACCCGCTTATCGGATTTATGACATGGGAAGGCTATAACTATGAGGATGCGGTTCTCCTTTCCGAGAGACTCGTGCAGAACGACGTTTATACTTCCGTGCATATTGAAGAATATGAGCTGGAAGCAAGAGATACGAAGCTCGGACCGGAAGAGATTACCTCCGATGTGCCGGGTGTCGGCGATGATGCCTTAAAGAACCTGGATGAAAGAGGAATCATTCGTATCGGTGCCGAAGTAAGAGCCCGGGGATATTCTGGTAGGAAGAGTTACGCCGAAGGGAGAGACCGAGCTTACAGCGGAAGAGCGTTTGCTCCGTGCTATTTTCGGAGAAAAGGCAAGAGAAGTAAGAGATACCTCCTTAAAAGTGCCTCACGGTGCTTATGGAACGGTTATCAATACCATGGTATTTACCAGAGAGAACTCCGATGAACTTGCACCCGGAGTTTCCCAGTCCGTACGTGTCTACATTGCGCAGAAGCGTAAGATTGGCGTGGGAGACAAGATGGCAGGTCGTCACGGAAACAAGGGTGTAGTTTCCCGTGTACTTCCGGTTGAGGATATGCCTTATCTTCCGAATGGACGTCCTTTGGACATTGTGTTGAACCCGCTTGGTGTGCCTTCTCGTATGAATATCGGACAGGTGCTTGAATTACACCTTTCCCTGGCTGCAAAGGCTCTCGGAATTGATGTATCCACCCCGATTTTTGACGGTGCAACCGAGGTAGATATTCAGCAAACCCTTCTTCTGGCAAACGACTATGTAAATCTTAGCTGGGAAGAGTTTTCCGAAAAGCACAAAGAAGAGCTGAATCCTGAAGTATATGAGTACTTAGGTGCTCATCTTGAGCATAGAAAAGAGTGGCAGGGTGTACCTATCGGTATCGATGGAAAGGTACAGCTTCGTGACGGTAGAACCGGAGAGAAATTTGACGGCCCGACTTCTATCGGATTCATGCATTACTTAAAGCTTCACCACTTGGTTGACGATAAGATTCACGCAAGATCCACAGGTCCGTACTCCTTAGTAACCCAGCAGCCGCTCGGTGGTAAAGCACAGTTCGGTGGACAGCGTTTCGGAGAGATGGAGGTTTGGGCACTGGAAGCTTACGGTGCCGCTTACACCTTGCAGGAGATTCTGACCATGAAGTCGGATGACGTTGCAGGACGTGTGAAGACCTATGAAGCCATTATCAAGGGACAGAACATTCCGGCTCCCGGTGTGCCTGAATCCTTCAAGGTACTTCTTAAGGAAATGCAGGCACTTTGCCTCGATATGCAGGTTCTGGATGAAGAGCAGAATGTGGTAGAGATTACGGAAGATCTCTATGATGCTAACCAGGATATGCATAGACTCTTATCCGGCGGGGATTATCGTACGGAGAAGCAGGAGAACTTTGGTGCATACGGCTATACAAAGCAGGAGTTCAAGGACGGAGAATTGGTAGACAGCGAAGAGGGGAAATGATGATGCAGGGGAACTTTCCGATGCGGATGCGGAGGAATTCTTTGAAAGCATCACTTCCGGCTTAGTAGATGATGATGGTGAGGACGAGTAGAGGAGGAAAAATGGCAAACTTTCAAAGTGGAAATGAGCCGGTACAATTTGATTCCATAAAAATCGGTTTGGCTTCTCCGGAGAAGATTCTGAGTTGGTCTTACGGAGAAGTAAAGAAACCGGAAACCATTAACTATAGAACCTTAAAGCCGGAGAAAGACGGATTGTTCTGTGAAAGAATATTCGGACCGGTAAAGGACTGGGAATGTCATTGCGGTAAGTACAAGAAGATTCGCTATAAGGGCGTGGTCTGTGACCGTTGCGGTGTAGAGGTTACCAAGTCTTCCGTACGTAGAGAGAGAATGGGGCACATTAAGCTTGCGGCACCTGTTTCCCATATTTGGTATTTTAAGGGGATTCCGTCCAGAATGGGTCTTATTTTGGATATCAGCCCCAGAATTTTGGAGAGAGTACTTTACTTCGCATCTTATGTGGTACTGGATCCGATGGAGACAAACTTAAGCTATAAGGAAGTTCTTTCCGAGAAGGAATACCGGGATGCAATTGAGCAGTATGGCTATGGCAATTTCCGTGTAGGCATGGGCGCGGAAGCTATTTTTGAGCTTCTTTCCCGTATTGATTTGGAGAAGGAATACAACAGCCTTCGTTCCGAGTTGGACAGTTCCTCCGGACAGAAGAGAGCTAGAATCGTGAAGAGACTCGAAGTAGTAGAGGCTTTTCGCTCTTCCGGAAATAAGCCGGAGTGGATGATTCTTACCAATCTTCCGGTTATTCCACCGGACTTAAGACCGATGGTACAGCTTGACGGCGGTCGTTTTGCAACCTCCGATATCAATGACCTGTATCGTAGAATTATCAATAGAAACAATCGTCTGGCTCGACTTTTAGAGCTGGGCGCGCCGGAAATCATCGTTCGTAACGAGAAGAGAATGTTACAGGAAGCGGTAGATGCTTTGATCGATAACGGTCGAAGAGGACGTCCTGTAACAGGTCCCGGAAATCGTGCCTTAAAGTCCCTTTCCGATATGCTAAAGGGTAAGCAGGGGCGTTTCCGTCAGAACCTCTTAGGAAAGCGTGTAGACTACTCCGGACGTTCCGTTATCGTAGTAGGACCAGAACTGAAGATTTATCAGTGCGGTGTACCGAAGGAAATGGCCATTGAGCTTTTCAAGCCCTTTGTTATGAAGGAACTGGTTAATACCGGTAAGGCGCACAATATAAAGAATGCTAAGAAGATGGTAGAGCGTCTGGATGAGGGCGTTTGGGATATCTTAGAGTACGTTATCAAAGAGCACCCCGTTATGTTAAACCGTGCCCCGACCCTCCACCGTCTTGGAATTCAGGCCTTTGAGCCGATTCTGGTAGAGGGTAAGGCGATTAAGTTGCATCCGCTCGTTTGTGCGGCCTTCAACGCCGACTTCGACGGAGACCAGATGGCAATTCACCTGCCTTTGACACAGGAAGCGCAGGCGGAGTGTCGTTTTATGCTTCTTTCTCCAAACAACCTCTTAAAGCCGTCTGACGGTGGTGTGGTTGCGGTTCCTTCTCAGGATATGGTACTGGGTGTCTATTATCTTACGCAGGAGAGACCGGGAGATACCGGGAGAGGGTATGCTCTTTAAGTCCGTGGACGAAGCGATTTTGGCTTATGAGAACCATTTCGTAACCTTACATGCAAAGATTCGCTGTAAGTTAAGAAAGGAATGGGTTTCTGAGGACGGACAAAAGGAGAAGCTTGCAGGTATTGTGGAAACCACTGTAGGAAGATTGCTTTTTAATGAAATTATTCCGCAGGATTTAGGTTTTACCGATCGTTCCATTCCGGAAAACAGACTGCTTCCCGAGATTAACTTCCTTGTAAAAAAGAAGAATCTGAAGCAGATTCTGGAAAAAGTTATGGATGTACATGGAGCAATGCAGACGGCTCTTACCTTGGATGATATTAAGGCTATCGGCTACAAGTATTCGACCAAGGCGGCAATGACTGTATCCATTCATGATATGACCGTTCCGGAAAGCAAGGAAGAACTTCTGGAAAGTGCACAGAACACGGTTGACCAAATTGCAAAGAATTTCCGTCGCGGACTTATCACCGAAGAAGAGCGTTATAAGGAAGTTATCGAAACCTGGAAGAATACCGATGATCAGTTAACGCATGACCTTTTGACAGGTTTAGATAAATACAACAACATCTTCATGATGGCGGACTCCGGAGCCCGTGGATCCGATAAGCAGATTAAGCAGCTTGCCGGTATGCGTGGACTCATGGCTGATACAACCGGTAAAACCATCGAGTTACCGATTAAGTCCAACTTCCGTGAGGGACTGGACGTTCTCGAGTACTTTATTTCCGCGCACGGTGCCCGAAAGGGACTTTCCGATACCGCTCTTCGTACGGCGGACTCCGGTTACCTTACCAGAAGACTGGTAGACGTTTCTCAGGATTTGATTATTCGTGATTTGGATTGTGCTGAGGGAAGAGAAACCATTCCATCTATAGAGATCAGTGAACTTTCTGACGGACAGGAGAAAATTGAGTCCTTACAGGAAAGAATTACCGGAAGATTCCTTGCGGAAGATATCATCGATCCGGAAACCGGTGCCATTGTCATCAAGGCTAACCACATGGTTACCCCGAAGAGAGCTCCGCAGGTTATGAATGCGCTTAGTAAGATGGGAAGACAGTCCGTTAAGATTCGTACGGTATTGACTTGCCGTTCCAAGTCCGGAATTTGTGCAAAGTGTTATGGAGCGAACCTCGCAACCGGAAAGCCGGTTGAGGTAGGTGAAGCGGTTGGAACCATCGCCGCACAGTCTATCGGTGAGCCGGGAACACAGCTTACGATGAGAACCTTCCATACCGGAGGTGTGGCAGGAGGAGATATTACCCAAGGTCTTCCTCGTGTCGAGGAGCTTTTCGAGGCGAGAAAGCCCAAGGGACTTGCTATTCTTACGGAAATCCCGGGTGTAGTGGAAATTCGGGATACCAAGAAGAAGCGAGAAGTGATTGTTACGGATAATGAATCCGCACAGTCCAAGACTTACTTAATTCCTTATGGCTCAAGACTGAAAGTTGTGGAAGGACAGGTCTTAGAGGCCGGAGATATTTTAACGGAAGGTTCCATCAACCCGCATGATCTCCTGAAGATTAAGGGGGTTAAGGCAGTACAGAATTACATGATTTCCGAGGTGCAGAGGGTTTACCGTCTGCAAGGTGTAGAAATTAATGATAAGCATATTGAGATGATTGTTCGTCAGATGATGAAGAAAGAGCGTGTTAACGAGGCGGGAGATTCTCGTTTCATTCCGGGAACCACTGTGGACCGCTTGGACTTTGAGGATGAGAACGAAAGACTCATTAAAGAAGGAAAGACTCCCGCTGAAGGAAAGCGGACGATGCTCGGAATTACCAAGGCATCTCTTGCAACGGATTCCTTTATGTCTGCGGCTTCTTTCCAGGAAACCACCAAGGTTCTTACGGAAGCAGCGATTAACGGTAAGATTGATCACCTCATCGGCTTAAAGGAAAATGTTATCATCGGTAAGTTGATTCCTGCAGGAACCGGTATGAGAAGGTATCGTAATGTGAAGCTCTCTACAGATAGAGAAGAGCATGTAGAATACTCTCCGAGTGTTTCCGAGGAAACAGCCGTTCCTTTGACAACAGAGGAAATCTTTGATGCGGATCCGCAGGGACTTTCCGGACTCGCTGAAGCGTTAAGAGCCATTAAGGACGGAGAAAACGAGCTGTAATGTTTTTGAACTGCTTCCGAATGGAAAGTCGTTAAACAAAGATTTTGTACAAAATAGCTCTCACATGCTGTATATATGAGGCTTGCGATCTATGGGGAGATACTCTGAAAGGGGTATCTCTCTTTTTTTACGCATATGGAAAAAGAAAGCTTTTTGCAGTATAGTGAAATGAAATTAGTAAAAAAATATAGAAATGATAAAAAGCAAAAATATAGCAATATTCACAAAAAGAGATTCAGCAAAAACATTTATAGATTATTTCTACTAGTGAAATCAAAATAAATAGAATATAATGTTTGAGGAGTGGTGAAAAAGAAATTCAAATGCGGGAGTAAGAAAAGCTATGCAAGAATCAAAAATGCAGATTTCTGTTAAAGATATAAGCTTGGGATTCGATAAGAAGAATTTGAGATATTCTATTTCAACTGAAAAAACCAATTGGGAAACGAAGGAGCATTTTTCTCCATATTTTGTCTTGCACAAGAAGGAAATTTCCGTAAAAGACCAAGCTAATGAGCCAGGTAGCAGTGAAAAAGCGGAAGAGGAAAATAGAATTTATTTTCATGAAGCAAGGGAGCAGAAGCATGAGCTTGTTCGCTTCGGTGTAGGAGAAGGGATTCGTAGCAGCTATAGCGGCTTTGCTCTTTCCGATTTTTCCTTTGAGACTTTCGTCTGGGTAGAATACAGCACAAAGCAAGTCTATTTTGAGTGGATTCCACTTAAAGAGGCATTGCTGAATGATATTGAAAAAGTATTATTTCCGGGGCCGTTCTCCTTTAAAAAGGAAAGTAAAGATTGGTACACGATTATACCGAAGGAACAGGGCATCTTAATCCCCAATACCTGGAATGTGAGTTTTAAACAGGACGGCTTTAACGGCCGCTTCGGAACCGCCAGTGCGTATCTTCCTGTTTTTGGACAGGTCAAAGACGGAGAGGGCTATCTTGCAGAAAGTCTTACGCCCTGGAATATGGGCTATGAGGCGGTGCATGAGGCAGGGAGCAATGAAACTACGGTACAGTTTCGTATAGAGCCTAGTCTTGGACAAATGGAATACCGCCGTATTGTGCGTTATCTCTTTTTCACGGACTGCGATTATAACTCTCTCTTAAAGGGCTACAGAGAACTCGCCAAGGAAGAGGGAAAGCTGAAGACCTTGAAGGAGAAGGAAGTTTCTACTCCTTCCGTGAAAAAGCTGATTGGTGCATCTTTTGTGCATAAGGGAATCAAGACCTGTGTGCAGCCGGATTCGGAATTTTTTGATAAGGATGCTCCGGATAAGAACAATAGACTTGTTCCGTTTAAGAAACGAACGGAAGAGATGAAAGCCTTAAAAGCGGACGGGATAGAAAAACTCTACCTTCATCTTGACGGTTGGGGGACGCCGGCTATGACAACAAACATCCGGATGTAGGACCTGCCTGTGTGGAGGCCGGCGGATGGGAAGGCATGCGGGAGCTTTCGAAAACCATGGAAGAACTTGGCTACCTTTTCGGAATTCATGACCAGTACAGAGATTTCTATAAAAAAGCGGAAAGCTATGATGATGACTTAGCTTGTCAAAGTGCGGATGGAAGCATTTTCACGCATGCCCGCTGGGCAGGAGGGCCTCAGGCTTATCTTTGTACCGGTCAGGCACCGTACTATGTAAGACGGAATTTTGAAAGACTTTTGGCAGAGGGAGTGCATTTAGACGGGGCATATCTTGATGTCTTTACCTGCAATGAGGGAGATGAGTGTGCAAATCCCCGTCACAGAATGCGTCGCAGAGATTCTTACGAGTACAGAAATGCCTGCTTCCGTTATCTCTTAAGTAAGAGCATTTTGCCAAGCTCCGAAGAGGTCAATGACTGGGCTGTTCCCTGGCTTGTATTCTGCCACTATGCGCCATACGACTTTATGCTGAGAGAGCCGGGAAGCCCGAAGTACGGGATTCCGATTCCGATGTTTAATCTGGTTTACCATGATTGTCTCATTATTCCCTGGATGATGGAAAAGCTTCCGGAAGAGGATTACATGCTCTATGCCCTCTTAAATGGCGGTGCACCGTATCTTGTGCGAGATCCTGCTTATATGGGAATTGACGGAGCCTTCACTTTGGAAGAGGAAATGCCATGGAAGACCCACTTGGAAAGAGTTCGTGCAGTTAGCGATTTTCATGAGAAGGTTGGGAGAAGCGGAGCTCATCCGCCATGAAATCCTCGATGAAAAGGGCTATAGACAAAGATCAAGCTTTGCAAACGGCTATAGCGTTGAAGTGGATTTCAAAGAGGGAAGCTACCGGATTTTTTCTAAAGAGTAAGATATACAGAACTCCCTATTAGAATAGTGTATACGGATATGTCTTTTGGCAGTTAAAGATAAAATAAACGGTACAATGGAAGTTCACTATGCCAAGGAAGGAAATTTTTTCCTAAAGGCTGGTTGATAGAAAAGGAGAAAATTATGAAAAAAAGAACAAAGACTTTGCTCGCATGGGCAGCTGTCCTCACCATGGGTGTGAGCGTACTGGCTTCTTGCGGAAACAAGACAGCATCCGGAGATGCTGCGGGGAGAGACAAAGGCGGCTACAGAGGACAAGGCCTCTGAAGAAAAGAAAACAGAAGGAAAGACTGCACTTTCTCTTGCCATCTGGGATGAGAAGCAGAGACCGATGACGGAGTCCTTGGTGGAAGCCTATGAAAAGGCGAATCCGGATGTAACGGTAGAGGTGCAATTAACTCCCTACAAAGGCGGAGAGTATTGGACTAAGCTGGAGGCGGCTGCAACAGGCGGAAAGGCTCCGGATGTATTCTGGTTAAACGTTCTCCATACAGACAGCTATGTAGACGGCGGTATTCTTGCCGACCTTACTGACGCTATTGCCAAGTCCGATATTAAGGACAATTTCCCGGAATCTTTGGTAAACAACTATGTAAGAGGCGGAAAGAACTATGCCGTTCCAAAGGATTTTGATACCAATGCGCTTTGGTACAACAAGGAAATCTTTGATAAGGCAGGCGTAAGCTATCCGACTAACGATATGACTTATGAAGATTTGGTGGCTAAGGCGGAAGAACTTAAGGCAGCAGGACTTCCTGACGGAGTATATCCCTTTGCTTGTCCGGTAGACTTCCAGACTTGGTACTATCAGACTGTTTTTGCAAACGGCGGTTGGATTCTCAGTGAAGACAAGAAGACCTCCGGTTACGATGATCCGAAGACTCAGGGCGGTATTCAGTGCTGGATTGACATGATTGACAAGGAGCTTTCTCCCCTCTTCCGCAGCTCTTTCCGAGACCTCTTCCGATGCTATGTTTGAGGGTGGACAGCTGGCTATGAACTTTGCAGGATCCTATATGGTTCCTGAGTATGCAGGAAACGATACCATTAAGGACAAGATTGACTGTGTTGAATTACCAAGCTTTAACGGCATCGAGACAAACTGCATCAACGGTCTTGGCTTCGCAGTTTATGAGGGCAGCAAGAACAAGGATGCAGCGATCAACTTTGCAATCTGGCTTAGCAGTAAGGAAGCTATGGATATTCAGGGAAATGCAGGTGTAGTTATTTCTGCAAGAAATGAATCTCAGGAACTTTTCGCAAAGTCCAGTGACAAGTATGATCTCTCTGTTTATACCGCACACACCGATAAGGCTTATCCGCTTCCCGTATGCAAGAACGCCGCACAGCTTTACGATATGGAGTCCAAGGCTTTACAGAAGGCATATAGCGGAGAAGAGACTCTTGCTGATGCTTGTAAGGCACTGAAAGTGGAAGCGGACGCATTCCTTGCAAAGAATCAATAAGATAAACGGGATATCGCGCCACACACGATACTTGTTATGAATCAGGCTATCCCGGGAGAATGATTCTTCCGGGATAGTTTCTTCTTATACTGAAGCTCTTGTAGAAAATGGCAAGACTTTCAGCCTTAAGATAGAAGGAGTAAGCATGAAGACAGAAGAGAAAAAAACAGGGTTATCCTGGAAAGTGAAGGACTGGATTGCAGGCTATGTATTTATTGCACCGGTCACACTTGGACTTTTGGTATTTTACATCTGGCCGTTTATCCAGAACTTTTGGTTCAGCTTTAACGATGTAAACAAGTTCAATGTGACACACTTTATAGGTATTGAAAACTATAAGCAGCTTCTTTCCGACAAAGAGGTTTTTCAAACTTTCGGAAATACGCTGAAATATGTTGTGGTAACGGTGCCGGTGGGCTTGTTTCTTTCTCTTGTGACTGCAGCTTTACTAAATTCGAAAATAAAAGGAAAGTCCATTTATCGTACCCTTTATTTTCTTCCGTCCGTGACGATGGCGGCAGCCGTTGCGATGGTTTGGAAATGGGTATTTAACGAGAAAATGGGAATTTTAAATGCGCTGATTACTTCTTTTGGCGGACCGCGAATCGGCTGGCTGACGAATCCGAAGACGGCTATCTTTGTGGTGATGCTGGTCGGTCTTTGGATGAGCGTGGGCTACAATATGATTATCCTTCTTGCAGGAATGCAGGGGATTTCCAAAAGCTATTATGAGGCAGCGGCTATTGACGGCGCAGGTCCGCTTACTCAGTTTTTTAAGATTACCGTACCACTCCTCACCCCAACTATTTTCTTTGTGATGATTACCTCCATCATCAGCGGCTTTCAGGTCTTTGATGTAGTATATATGATGGTTTTGAAATCCAACCCCGCCTATGAATCGACGCAGACTGTAGTCATGCTTTTCTATAGACAGGCCTTTGATTACGGCTATAAGGGCTATGCTGCAGCCATTTCCATTTTGATTTTTGCGGCAATCATGCTGGTAACCCTCATTCAGTTCTCGGTGCAGAAAAAATGGGTAAATTATTAGAAAGGAGGAAGAGCTATGAAACAGACATTTTCCTGGAAAAAAATTGTAGTGCATCTGATTCTTATCGCAGGACTTGGTGTTACGATCTTCCCCTTTCTTTGGATGGTTCTGACCTCCTTTAAGACAAGTGGAGAAGCAATGCAGATACCGCCGACGATTTTCCCGAAGAAATTCATCACGGAAGCCTATACGCAGATTGTGAGTTCTCTTCCCTTTGTTAGGATTTATCTGAACACCATTTTTTCGACGGTAGTGACGGTTCTTGCCCAGCTTCTTTTTGTGCTATGGCAGGCTATGCCTTTGCGCGGATTAAGTTTCCCTTTAAAAATTTTATCTTTATCCTACTGCTTTCCGTCCTCATGGTGCCGGGGCAGATTTTCCTGATTCCACAGTACCTGATTATTCAGAAAATGGGACTTTTGGACACGATCCCGGCACTCTTTATTCCGAATCTTTTCAGTGCCTTCGGTACCTTTTTGATGCGGCAATTCTTCCTTTCTCTTCCGGAAGAGCTGGAAGAAGCGGCGATTATTGACGGCTGTAATCGTTACCAAATTTTTGGACGGATCATGCGCCTCTTGTGAAGCCCGGCCTAGTTACTTTAAGTATTTTTACCTTTAAGTTTTGCCTGGAACGACTTTATGTGGCCTCTTATCGTCAATACCTCCCCGAAAAATATGATTTTTGGGACCGGCACTTTTCCACTCTGCAGGGGCAGTATACAACGCAGTATCCCATGCAGATGGCAGGGGCGGTTATGGCGGTTATTCCAGTTATTCTCGTCTTCTTTATTTTTCCAGAAGCAGTTTATCGAAGGAGTGGCACAGTCCGGAATTAAAGGTTAGAGCAGCTAAGTTCTCAAAAGCCCTTTACCTTAGCTTTTTGCAGTTATTTTTGGCAGTGAAAAACTCTATCTATGATACTGCCGGATACATTTTTGGAAAAATTTACAAAAACTGTAACTTAACTATCTCTTTCCTTGTCTTATAAAGTAGAATCATCGTTCGTGTAATTTTTGGGAGGAAAATGATGAAAAGAAAGATTCGAATTAGGAAAAATACAACTGGGAACGACAGTAATGCTTTTCCGCTCTGCTTTTTAAGCTCTTTGCGGAGCGGCAAATCCCGTGTAAGGATGCCTTAAATGAAGCAAAACCAAGCGGTGTATGAGGCGAATGAAGCAGTAGATGAAGCTGTAGATGAAGCTGTAAATGATTCCTTAAATGCCTTCAAGGAAGAGGGATATGAAACGGATAAGGAGACATCAGCCGGAGAGGAACAATCCGCACTTTCGAAATCGATCGGTACGGTAGCGGAATACGATAATAATGAAAGCTACGCCATGGGTGGAGAGCAAAACGAGATACCGGGCAGTACTGAAGAAACAAATGTTGATGCTGCTACAGTTAGTGAGAAAAAGATTCGAACCGTCAGAATGACACTGGAATGCAAAAATTTGGAAAACGCTTCCCAAGGGTTAAAGGAAAAAGTAAAGGCACAGGGCGGATACATCGAGTCGGAAGATTATACGGCAAGCACGCAGTATAACAGTTCCAAAACGATGGTTTTCACCCTTCGAATTCCGAAGGAAAATGTAGACAGCTTCCTGGATTTTTTAAATGGAGAAGGCAGAATTCTTTCCAAGTCGGAAAATCTGGAGGATGTTCGCCTGCAGTATTGGGATACGAAGAGCCATATTAAAGCCCTTGAGACAGAGCAGGAGCGAATTCTTGCTCTTATGGAAAAGGCGGAGACGATAGACCAGCTTATTGCATTGGAAAGTAGGTTGACGGATATTCGCTATCAGCTGGAGTCTTATAATTCGGAAATCTTGGACTATGATAACAGGATTAATTTCAGCACCATTTATCTGGAACTGCAGGAATCGATAGATGGAAAATTGAACAATACCAAAGCCTATACTTTTTCTGATAAGGTAAGGGACGGATTTTATCGTAATCTTTTCGGAATTCAGCTCTTTTTTTTTCCGGAATAGCAGTCTTTACTTTAGTTTATATCCCGCAGCTTTTCGCTGTTCTTCTTGTGATTTTGGCACTGGTGCTTTTGAATAAGAGATTGAATGCAAAAGCAAAAGCACAGAAAGAGAAGGAGTCAAAGACTTTGAAATCGGAGGAGCCGCTAAAGGCAGAGAATTCTGTAAAGACAGAAAAACCGATAGAGACAGAAGAAGCGATGAAGACGGAAGAATCGGTAAAGCAATAAGTATTGACACGAGTCACCGTACTCTTTCCGAGATTATGAATAATAAAAACCCCTTAGAGGGGATATTTTTATTATTCTGTTTTTCCTTCAGAAAGGCTCTGTAACAATCCATTTTGCAAATCAAAGATTGCATTGTGATCCTTTGCTACAGCAGAGCGATTGGTTTCTTCTGCATGGGAGAGCTCCTCCCGCAGAATAGAAATATGCTTTGGGGCATCGATAGCGATGCGAACCCCGTCCGAGGCCGTTTCAATCACTGTCAGACGGATGTTATCTCCTATTAAGATGCTTTCGTTCTTTTTTCTTCTAAGGATTAACATGGTTTTCCTTCACCTCTTTCTTCCACATCCCTGTGGAATCTGATCCTCTATACCGCAGTCTTTTCTACCTGTAAGCGAGAAAAGCTGCCAAGTTTGTGTTTATAGTTATAACCACTGGATTCCAGTATGACTTGCATTCCCTTATGATTCTCCGGATTGATAACCAAGGGACATTTCAGGTTCACGGTATTGCTCAAGTAATCTTCCTGTAAAATGCAGGTTACATAGTAACTTAAGTCCTCTGCATTTTTTACACCGAGGTAGCTTAGCTCTTCCTCTGTAAGAGAGGGGGTGTAATCAGGATCCAAGGCAAAGGGATTGATTACTACGAAGGCAACGTTCGGGTCTTCCACACCATGTAAAAGTAGAACGGTAGAGTCTTCTTCTTCGTTTAAACAAAGTGGAAGATAATGTTGCACCTGACTAAAGCCGAAAAGCCCGTCAGAAAAATGAAACAAATCTTTCTCCTCATAATCGATTACGCCATAGTCCTTGGTTTGTAATTGCATATTTTCCTCCATAGAATAATAATCAGTCTACACTAGCTAACTATATCCAAGTTTTCTCCTTCGCTAGCTTTCTTTGGGAAGTAAACAAAATCTCCAGTGTATTCAAACTTTATTTCCGGCATCTGGGTAATGATAACCATTTCCATCGCAGGAAGATAAACAATTTCTCCCTGTTGAACCCTCATCTCAAAGGCTCCCCGGTCCTGTAGATAGCCGGCACTTTTTTCCTGTTGTAAAGCCTGAACCGTAGCTAAGGCTTCAGTGCTCACTGCAGTAGCGCATTCTGTATTTGTTTGGAGATTCGGGGCAGTAGCCGTTTGCTTTGTAAGGGATAAAGCATTCGGATTTATCTCCATTCTGCGCATCCTGTGAACCAAAGCTCCGTAATTGACTTGACCGGATCTTCGATAGCAGAGGTTTACTGCACGCCGGTATCCTATATCGTGTGTTCCGGCAATTTGAGCTTCCATTGCACCCATTCGAAGCGCTCTCCCTCGTGCTTCGTCGAGTAAATCAGAGGGGACCAGCCTTCCGCCTATCGAGAGGTGGATGGCTCTAAAGTCGGTGGTACTTATTTTAATGACTTGTCCCATACACGCCTCCCTCTTAAAAGTCCGGCTTAGTAACAGATGAACAGTAGAAAAATAAAGTCATTTGTTTTTTACGGACCCTAGAGAATAAAAACAGCCTTTTGACTATTTCTATTCATAAAGAGAAGAACCCTTAACTTACAAGAGAGTCTTACTCCGTGTCGTGATGGTCAGGTATTTTTGAGAGATGACCAAATCATTTTATCTACCTACAAAGTCAAACAAGGATGCCTGCATGATATGCGCTCCTACCTTCATGGCTGCATTGTAACTGTACTGATAGGAATACATCTTTACTGCAGCATCATACTGGTCGATGGCCAGTTTAGCACTGTATTCATTCTGTAAGCTGTCCATGGTAAGATCGAGTCCCTTTTGCGTGGATTCCAAAGTGGCATATTTGATGCCCAGTACGCGGTAGGTATCGCTTACTCTGGATTCCGCATCATCATTTTGAAGGATGAAGTCGGATAGATCTTTATTGAAACGCTCTCTCGCGGTAGATACACCGGTATTGGTTTTTAATGCATCAACATATTGATGCGAAGTAAGGATCGCTTTGGAAAGTAAGGCAATTGGAGAATTCATGAGAGAATCCTCTTCTTGCACAACCGGTCCTGCATTGCTCGCACCCTTGATACGATTTATAGCATCTGTATCACTGAGAGATTTCAAGGCGTCGGAACTAAGACCGGTAATCATATTCAGTCCCCCGGTATAAGTATCAATCAGTGTACTGCGGTCTCGGAGAGAACCGTAACCGGTACTCATCTTGCCCTGCTCTCGCATGGCGGAAAGAATATAGTTTAAAGTATCCGCTTCTCCTAAAGCGTGTCCTTGTCCGTCTTTTCCGGAGAAATCATTTTTGTAGTGCGCTCCGTCATAGCTATACCGAATATTCATTTCAGTAGTTTGCGGGTCTCCCGGAAACTTGTGCCTATAGGTTAAAGTAATGCTTGGGGGCGTTCCATCCAAATCCTCTTTTAAGGAGAAGGGTACGGTAGTCATATCGTTTCCGCCATAAACATAGAAGTTGTCATACTGGGAGTTTAAGGCATTCACCATGGAATGTAATCTTTGAGTAAATTCCGACTCAAAGACTTTTACCGTTCCGGGTTGATTATTGTTCGTTTCATTTTTTAATCGGATCACATTGGTATTCACTTCTCTCATACCGTCTTGAATGCTTAAAGCCCCTTTTTCCTGTTGAATCAAACGATTCTTTACATCATCAATGACGGATTTTTTGGCTTCCGCATCATTATGCTGATTTTCAATTCTCTTTCCCGCATAATAGGCAATGGGATCCTCCTCGGCTTTCTCAAACCGACGACCGCTTCCTACCTGCTCCATGGCTCTATTCAGCTTACTATGGAGATCATTCACATGCTGTGCGTAATCCTGATAATAGGTTCTAGCTGTTACTCTCATCTTATTTACTCCTCTATATCTACGAAGTCTATCCTTTTTCTACACTTGACTCCGTATAGCCGCTGTTCCTTTCTATATCGGCATCGCTAAATAACAAAAGAGACAATGCCTCTTTTTCTGTCAAAATATATATCGTTCGGGTTTTAAAAATCTATAAGTCATTTCGGAAAGAACTCTATGAAAATAGAGTAAAAAAATGAAGAAAAGAGAGTCCCTTGCTTATTTTTTCTTTCGAAAAAAAGTGTTACTATACTGCATGGAGTAGAAAAAGTGGATTTTATTCTTGGGAAGGATATAAAAGATAAATATGAAGAAAATATTGTTAATCGGAACCGGAGGAACTATTGCATCCAAAGAAACGGGGGATGGTTTAAGCCCCGGACTTAATGCCGGGGAAATCGTAAGCTACGTGCCGGAGCTGAAAAATCTTTGTGAAATTGAAGTTTTCCAACTCTGCAACATCGATTCCACCAATATGCATCCGAAGATTTGGATGAGTCTTGCTCAGGCTATAAAGGAGAATTATGACCGCTATGACGGCTTTGTGGTACTCCACGGTACGGATACCATGGCCTACAGTTCTGCAGCACTAAGCTATATGGTTCAACATTCCAGAAAGCCGATAGTGGTGACCGGCTCGCAGCAGCCGATAGAAAAAGAGGGTACGGATGCGAGAGTGAATTTACGGGACAGTATTCTTTATGCTATGGATGAGTATTCGGAAAATGTAGTGTTGGTTTTTGACGGAAATGTCATTGCGGGTACCAGAGCAAAGAAGATGCAGGCCCGTTCCTTCAATGCCTTTCAAAGTGTAAATTTTCCCGTTCTTGCAAGAGTGCAGGATGGGAGAATCATCCGCTATCTCCCCTATATTCCGGAGAGGGAGCCGGTTCGCTTTTTCCCGGAAATCAGTGATTCGGTCTGTGTGTTTAAGCTGATTCCCGGAACAAGGCCGGAACTTTTATCCTACCTCTTTGCCAACTATGACTGTATCGTGATGGAGAGCTTCGGCGTTGGAGGGATTCCCGATGCCCTCTTGGATACCGTCTATCAGGAGATGAACAGGTGGAAAGAGACCGGAAAGGTCCTCGTCATGGCGACTCAGGTGATGAACGAGGGCTCCAATATGGAGATTTACCGCGTCGGACAGAAAGTAAAAAAAGACTTCCAGCTTATGGAAGCCTATGATATGACACTGGAAGCGGTGGTGACGAAGCTCATGGTATTACTTAAACTGTATGGAGACTCCTATGAAGACTTGCAGAGAGCCTTTTATAAGGAAGTAAATCATGATATCCTTTGCGCGCTATAGAAGTTTCCCTTACTTTGGCTTGTCTGTCCCTGTTACTCCTTCGTTCTTATAAAATGCGGAAGGTTTCATACGGCTACGCACGGACTGGATAATCGGAACAAGGAAGATGGCCACGATTCCGCCGGCAAAGCCGTTGTTGTAGAGGTTTGTTCCATTGTAGACCGCTCCGACATTTAGAGCAACGGAAGAGTGAAGAAAGCCCGCCACCATTCCCCAGAGTATCCCGAACTCTCCCGTAATCGGTGCGAGAGTGGTAGATAGAATCAGGGTCAGGGTAGAGCTCGGATCGTTCAAGTCCCAGATTTTTAAGTAACTTGCAATAATGACTCCGACAAGCACCGGAAGAATATTTCGGATGTGTTTTCCGAGGGCACTGAAGCCGACCACACAGAAGATGGAGCCGATGGTCGGACCGTTAAAGTCTCCTCCTGTATAGTAGAGCAGGAGCGTCATGAGAAGACCGTTTACACCCATATTGAATATGGTAGGATAGTCTCCGTATTTTTTTAAGAAGTCCGGACCGCCCACTCCGCTTTCTTTCAGCATTTCGAAGTAGGAAGAAAGGGTTTCTCCCCGCCCGATGACGAGGGAGAGAAGAATGAGCGTTAAGAAAAGTGCAAGAAGACTGTGAAATCCGAAGAGTCTGTGTCCGGTATCCCAGAGCAGTCGGGACTCAATTTTGGCGCCAAAGGATTTCATAAGGGAGGTCACGATGGTGGCGATGATTCCGCAGGAAAAACCGACATTATAGAGAGAATATCCCATATGAGCGTGTTTGGTGTGAAGAGAAATCGGAACTAAAACATAACCGATGATAAGCCCCACTGAAACCGCAAGGAGCAGCTGCCAATGAAAAGGCAGAGTTTTCGTCAGCATGATTTGCGTGATAATGGGAGAGAGAGTGGTGCCGTAAAAACCGATATAGAGATACTTTTTTATCGGTACTCGGTGAACTTTTGCGTATAATACATAACCCATTAAGATAGACCAGATATTCAGAAGGTTTTTTCCGAAGAGAGAAAAACCGAACATAAGACAAGCTGCTACGATACAGCTCCCGTCAAAGTCGGACTTGGTAAAGCAGAGAATCCCGAGTGAAATGATGGCAAGGCAGCCGGCATTAAAAAAAGCGGCACCGACACCGCCGACCACAAAGTAGTCGGAAATCAGAATATCGGGCTCTCTGATAATATTTTCCACACCCTTAAGAACCTCTCCCGGTGCCTGCTGAGTAAGACTGATCAGCATAAAATAGAGGGGGACACAGCACATCA